>Ga0272441_10003660_pt1 | contig 28988 bp, 33 predicted proteins | sample SSMProp6N_FD_193582 | JGI IMG/M metagenome (GOLD analysis project Ga0272441, IMG submission 193582) | Marine sediment archaeal communities from Little Sippewissett salt marsh, Falmouth, MA, United States - SSM-Prop-6N | ecosystem: Environmental > Aquatic > Marine > Wetlands > Sediment ... | reverse complement strand
TATCCTGATATATGGGGAATAAATAAAGGAAGTATCTTTTTAGATAAAGAAAATCGAGCTATAGTAGATAAAGATTTAACAATAGGAGCTATTGATAGGGAGTTAGAATATTATCTTACAAAACATAAAGACAAGAATGCCTTTATAGAATATATAATAGACATAGTGTTAAGTCCAAAAGATAAAGAAAATATATTAGAGTATATTGGAGAAGTTCTTAAATGAACAACGACAAACTAAACAAAAAAATAAAGAGGTGATAAATATGAACATACCAGATATATGGGGAGTAAATAGAAAAAAAGCAGTTATGGATAAAAAACCAAAAAAGAAAAAAGGAAAATGGGAAGTAGCAGGAACTTGTGAAGACAGTGAATATGAATATGATATGTTAATGAATGCAAAAAGTGATTTAGAAGAAGCAGGATTTGAAACTAAAATAGAAGGAACAAATTTTGGTTATGTTTTATACGTAAGAGAATAAATATGAATGATATTGAAACAATAAAAAGAAAAACTGTTAAGTCTATAGTGAAACACAAAGGAAAGATATACAAACTAAATAGATGTTTAGATAATCTTCCTATGGCTAAGGTTTACGCTAATAGTATATATATAGAATATAAAGATATAAAAATAATAAAAATAGAAAATGAAAATAATTATTGTGTATATGTAAGTAAAAAAAGAATAAACCCTGATATAATATATGGGTGAAATAATGGAAACAAACAAACTAAACAAAACAATCGCCAAATTCTGGAAATCAAAAGGTCGTAATTCTATCTACTATTTAGGTAGATGTGCAGACTTCGTCTGGGCTCTCCGAAAGTTTCTTGGAGGAGGACAAATCTACGTTATCGGACCAGGACATCCTATCATATGGCACGTTGTCCTTAAATACAACGGTTATTACTGGGATGTAAGGGGAAAACAAACAATCAGGGATGTTCTATCCAAGAACACCATGATGACCTCAGAAAGGGATTTACGACCCGCAGGTTCAAAAGAAAAGGCTCATATAAAGAAATTATTGAATTCAAAATTTGTCTCTGACACAGTCAGAGGATTAAAGGAAGCATCAGGAGGTAAATAAAATGCCAGTATATGATAAAGAGAAAAAATACAAAATAGGAAAAACAATTGAAGTTGGTGGGTTTCACGAAGGATATGAAACTCATAAAGTTGAAGTTATAGACCCCGTTACGGGTGAAAAATTTATATCACCTATATGGAGAGAAAGAAACCTACAAAAAGATTTAAAAATAGAAGTACCACGACAGGAACATGATGAATTTATAGGAAAACATTATGAGTGGATTCCATCTGTTGATAAAAGAAAAAAGTGGTTTATGGGTTGGGGACCATAAGGAGATGTGATAAAATGGGAGAAACACCATATGTATTAGTAAAGATAGGAAATTTAGTTAGGTATGTTCATCCTGGAATGCTTGGGATTGAACTTAGTAAAACTCGCAATATAAATAATCTAAAAAAATATGTACAAAAGTATGGAAAAAAGAGAGAATGGTATGATGAGGATATTAATGAAACACTTAAAGAAGCTATGTCTGGTCCATTACGTTATGATTCAACATGGCCACATTATAAGGGTGTAGAGTATTTTTTAAATTTCGATTCAAAAAATAAAACTATATCTGGAAGAATTGCTTATGGAGAATCTACGAATGATTGGATAGATGAATTAGCAAAGTGGGAAGATGCTGGTTGGAACATAACAGCAGTAATAAACTATGAACGAGCTAAACAAAAAGAAATTGAATATGGAAGAGAGTTTAATTTTCCTGACTATTGGGGTGTAAGAAGGTAGATAATATGGGAAACCCAAAAGGTTGGGAGAAAATTAGAAGAGATGAATGGAATAATATGTATAAAGATACAACATTAAAAATAATAGAATTATATGTTGGAGAAAGTCCTTATATGATTAAGTTATCAATAGATGGAATAGAAACATTTGCTCGGGATTTAGATACATATTATGATTCGTATAAAGAAGCAAAAAAAGAAGCTTTAGAGTGGATGAGAAGGCATACAAAAGGAGATATAAGTTGGTAAAAATGATATGTCCAAAATGTGGTAGTCCAATGAAAACAATATCTTTACCGATACATAAATTTAGTTATGCCACAAAAAACTATTATGATTCAAGAAGGGATATTCAAAAATGTCCCGTTTGTGGATATGTATTAGGAGAAGGAGTTGAAAGAAAATGAAACCGAAATTCGTCCACCAAAAACTTCCATCTGAATCAACCAAAACAGTTTGGATGAAACCAAAAGATTTCTTAGAACTATCTCTACCAAAAAAAGGTGGACGATACCACGAACCATCATACGACCCACGTTCACTCAAAAGACTAAAGGGACGAATGGAACAAAATCTTATCATCGACCCACCAGAATTTGAGGTTGAAGCACAAACAGGACAAATAATCGACCACTCTGGACGTCACCGAGCATTAACTGCTCATAAATTAGGAATATCAGAAATCCCAGTTGTTGTTAAATATGTAGGATATGAAAGGTCTCCATCATCATATGATGTCGAAAAGGTTGAAGTTCCTTTAAGCAAAATTCCAATGTATTATGATTTAAAACCCGAAATTAAAAGAAGGAAATATGAAATGGATAGGATGGTAGAATGATTAGAAAAAGTTTAATAAGAGAATTCAGGCCGATTAGATTCACGCCAATGAGAATCACTCCATTAATCAAATCACCAAGATTAACTCCTTTTAGAGAAAAACAAAGTAATGATAGAGCAGGACCACAAGTGCTTCCAGACTCAGGAGGTCAACCGCCATGCACACCAGAAGACATAAAGAGATACAAAAAAGACTGGCAGGGAATTGTTCCTGTAATCGCTTTATCCCACCTTAAACGCCATAAAGAAGACGTTCTTCATGGTGGTCGTTCATTGAATATGTTATTAGGAGTTGAAAGAGAAACAAAAGATTTCGACATTTACTCACCTCATCCACATCCAACTGCCTCTGGATTAGAGAAATCAATTGATAAGATGGTTGGATGTGACATTTGTGAAACAGAACAGTGTTTGATTCCAAAATCAGTTTTGCTTCAGAGAAGCTCTGAAGGTGCACCAGAGATGTCTGATGAACTTTATAGGGTCAGAACAAAATCAAAGAAATCATTTTTGAAAAAGAGTGACCCTGAAATGGATGTTATGAAAAGACCACCAAATTTAAGAACAGTGAGACATCAAGGAATAACACACGAAGCTCTCGAAGAAGCATATGCTAAACTTCAATATCTCCAGAACCAACCATCTCGTGGTTTAAAGACTAGACAGGATATGAGAAGGATTGAAGAATATCTTGTTCAAAACGGATATCCATTACCACAGGGTTCAATAATGGGAAGGACATCATTTGCGATGAAACCAAGGAGGATGATTGTATAGATTTTATACCTTCATTTCACTTTGTAACCGCAATTGTACTATTCGGATTACTGTTCTATATGTATAATCCAATAATCCAATACTTAGAGGTACTAATGCCTGTATCTGGTGTATGGGCGGCTGCAATGTTTTGGTTATGGGGACTCCTAGCTGCAATAAATTTATTCGGCTCAGGTATAAGATTTGTAATGAAAATGCAGGAGAGGACATAATGAAATACGAACCACATGATTTAGCAGAATTCTTTACATACCAAAGATGTGAAGGTTCTCAAACAGAAAAAGATTTTATTAAAAGATATATTGATTCCAAACCAGGTATGAGAAGAGACAAATTCGGAAATCGTTTCATCAAAGTAGGAAAAACTGAAACAGCTTTTACTTCTCACACCGATACGGTTCATAGATTAAGTTGTAAAAGACAAAAAGTTTACATGCAGGAAGGATGGGCTTTCGTCAATAGTGGTCACCCACTCGGAGCAGATGATGGAACTGGAGTTTGGTTGATGTTAAATATGATATACGCTCATGTTCCAGGTCTTTATATCTTTCATAGACAAGAAGAAACAGGAGGACAGGGAAGTAATTATATTGTTAACAAGGCTAAAAATCTAGTTTCAGGAATCAAAAGAATGATAGCTCTCGATAGAAAAGGATACGGCGATGTCATTACTCATCAGGGGTGGTCACAAACCTGTTCAGATGAATTTGCTAAAGAGTTAGCAAAACAATTAGGAGGAAAATACAAACCATCTGATGAAGGAGTATTTTGTGATTCAGCTCACTATACTGAACTCATTCCTGAATGTACTAATTTATCAGTTGGATACTTCAATGCTCACTCTGAAGATGAAATTCAGGATTTATCATTTGCTCGTCAGTTATTTTATAAATTGAAAAGAGTTAAGTGGGAAACTCTTCCCACCGTAAGAAAACCAGGTGTAAAAAAATATAAGGGTTATTTTGATTATTCTAACTATAAACCATATAAACCATCAAAATATAGAGAATGGGGGTATGGAGATTATTCTGGATTTAGGTTGTGGTAAAAAATGAGGAATTTTTGGAACGTAAAGCCGTTAAAGTTAAGCTCTAGTATGAAACCAATAAAAGCTAAACCAATTTTTAATATAGCAAGACCAGTAAAGTTTTCAACATTTGGTTTAACTGAAACTCCTGTGCCAAGAAAACCAAATAAGAATTTGTCTTATCCACAGGCAAAAATGAGATATTCTGGTCTTTCTCCTTTTGGTGATTGGGATAGAGATGGAAGAGTAAATATATTTGATTGCCGTCCTTTCGATTTCTATCGACACAAAGTCCCAAAGGAACATTCAGCAAGAGAAGTAAAAACATATGCAAGACCAGGGGCAACATTTTATGATATTTTCAGAGATGCAGAGGAACAACTTCCTAGACTTTACAATCAATCAAAAGCAGAAAAAAATAATTTTTTAGGTCACTTTGGAAGTCGTTACGGAAGTCGAAAGCACGAAAACTGGGAAGACGAATATTCTGATAGATTAACAGATGCTCTTATGGGAAGGGAAAGTGTTCATTCATCACCCGTACAAGATATTGTTGGAACATATACTATAGATATACCACTCCACCCAGGGAAAATAATGGGTATATTTGAATATTTAGATGAAACTTTATCAAGAATTTATCCAAACAAAGAATTCATATTTTCATTAGAAGACCCAACGGCCGCTAAAGTTATTGATTATGAAATTCCTATAGGTCAACCAGGACGAGAATCCAGACAAAGATTAGGAAGAATTTTTTCTGAACTTGAAGATGACATTAAAACATTGGAAAAATTAGGAAAGTTATACGAACAATCAAAAGCTTATCCAAAAACACTTAAACAAGTTGGGTTTCATAGACCAGATGAATTAGATATATCAAAATTAACTAGTGTTGATTTCTTAAAGAGAAACCTTAAACATATGAGAGGATTGATGAACGAATTACAATCAAGAGGTAAAGCTTATATTGTAATATCTGATTATCCAGTTGATATTCTCAGGAAATCATCAAATCAAGGTTGGCGTTCCTGTGAACGATTAACTCCGTGGGAAGGAGACAATCATCCGTTTGATTTAAAACATGAAAAGTGTCCTAATTGTAGTGAATGGGGACGAGGACAGTTTGAAGCAGGTCCTTTCTCTGATATTAAAAACTGGCACGCAGTTGCTTATTATTATTTAGGAGGAAAAAAACCAGGAAAGGGTGTTAGACCAAGTGGAAGAACAATGATTAGATGGGGATACAATCAATACACAGAAGAACCAGACATAGCAATTGAAGGAACAATCTATCCGTTAAATGCTGGAGATGGATTAGGAGCAGGCAGAGATAGAGAGTTGGCAGCTTTCCTTTTATACAAACTTCAAGAAATACTTCAAAAGAAAGGTTATTCAAAAGGAGACAACATAGAAGCTGAAATTGGAGAGGCATATTCAGATACAGGTAAAGATAGATATGATGGTAGAGTATTATACGAAACAGGAATATTTAGAAAACCATCTGTAAATCCAACTCAAACAGTACATGACTGGAAAAAGTCATTTGCTTCAGGAGCTCCAGAGGCATCTTTTATTCCCTTTTTATCAACTGAATCAGAACCAGGTATCATAAAAGGAATATCAAGACATAAAAGGTTACCTAAAGGAAGAATTGGAGCATATTCTAGACATCCCGAAGAAAAAATAAGATATGAAATAACTCAAAGAACAGAAAAACTTGAACCAGAAGTTCAAGAAAGACTTATTAAAGACCCAGTAAGTACAGTAAGAACAGGTATTTTATCGTATAGAAAATATGCTCCTGATGTTGGAGAAGAAATAGACATATATAGGGATATACCTGAAGAAAAAAGAAAAGAAATTTTATCTAACGCCAATGTAGCATCAAACATACTTCATAGAAAAAACATTCCTGAAGATATTTTAAATTTGTTAGTTGGGCATAAAGATTATACAATACGAAAACAATTTGCTAATAAACAAGACATTAGTTTAAATTACATAAAAATATTACTTAAAGATGACAATCCAGAAGTTCTTTCAGCACTTATAGACCAACATAATGAAAAAATTAAAAAAAGTAAACAGTGTATAAATATTCTTAAACGAAGATTTAAAACAGGTTCTCAAGATATCAAACAAGTTATTCTTTCTCATTTAAGTATTCTTCCAGAAACATTTATTAAAGAAGCATTATCAGAAATGAGTAATGATGAAAAAGTTATACTTGCTGGTTCAACTTCATTACAGTTAGAAATCGCTACGAGATTATCAAGAATTCCAGATGAAAGAATACTTTATGCTTTATTTTCTAATCCATTTTTGTTTGATGTTATAGGACATGAACTTAGTAGGGAACTTATGAGTAATTCTCTTCCAATTGCAATAAAAAACGGATTTAGAGACTTAGTTTATAAAATGGCAGTAAAACCTTTTATAAATGACTCTCACGCAAAACAAATGTTGGATTATGCTGTGAAAAATAATGACAATGAAATTTTGAAAAGGTTAGCATATAAAAGTTATCTTTCTCCAAAATTAGTTGAAAAAATTGCTGTTATCGGAGTTGAATCAGGAGATAGAGGAGTTCTATCAAACCTTTATAATAATCCCACAGTTCCATCAGAAATTAGAGAGCAAATTAAAGAAATGATGTTGGAGTCTTAATATGAAACCAATAAGAATAAAACCACTAAAAATTCACTTTAGATTAGATACAGACAGAGACAAAGTATTTGATTTCAAGGACTGCCGGCCTTTCAACCCTTTCAAACAACACATTAGTGAAACAACGAAAAAGAGAATCAAACACCAACCCATCTATGTCTCCGACAGACCAGGAGAGGAATGGCACGTTCTTTCTAAAGAGGCAAAATACAAAGCCCCACGAGCACGACAAGAAATGCTTTCTGCTCTCAAGAAGTTCCCATCAATTCTAGGAGATTTTGAACGCTCAGAAGCTCATACAGACCCATATTACAGATTCATTCACAAATCTTGGAAACAACCAGTATCAATAGCTCAACAGGCAAGAGAAAGTATATACTTTGACAAAGGAAAGATAGATATGGATATTGGAATTCAACCAGTTGATTCTCTTCGACACCTGAAACCATTTGCTGAAAGATACAAAGCCAGACAACATGAAATGGAAGCAGATATCTTTGAACCATACCTAGAAGATGAAGAACTTCCACCAGAAGCTTTTGAAATTAGGTATAGAACAGATGTAATAAAAATAATAACAAAAGACTCTTTATATGATAAAGTTTTTATAACTCTAAGAGATGGAAAAAGAAGTTTTAGTGAAATATCTAATAATGTTTTTGATGGTGATAAAAATAAAGCTAAATCAACTTTAAGTAAAATGGTACTTTCTGGTTTAATTAAACGTGATGCATCTATGTATACATTAACTAGAATAGGAAAAGAATGTTTATCTTATTTTGATAATGATAAAGATGTAAGAGTATGTAGAAATCCGTATTATTTTGGAGAGGGATGTAATGTTTAAAATAAAACCATTTAAATTTGTTCCGATTCGTACTCATTTTCGATTAGACACCGACAGAGACGGCGTTTGGGACTGGAAAGACTGTAGACCTTTTAATCCATATAAACAACACATAAGTAAAACAACAAGAAAAAGAATTTTAGAACAACCAATTTATGTATCAGACAAATATGGAGAGGAATATCATGTTTTATCAAAGGAGGCTAAACAAAAGGCTCCACGAGCCCGTCAGGAAATGTTATCAGCAATAAAGAAAAGACCATCAATATTAGGTGAACTTGAAAGAAGTGAAGGTGCTCGTAAAGGAGATTATAGATTTGTTCATACATCATTTAAAGAACCACAAAGGATAGAAGCAAAAGTTCAAGAAAGTATATTCAAAGAAATGCCTTCAGACTATATGACAACTCCTTTTCCTCAAGTTTTGAATTTAAGACCTTTTGCAGAAAGATATGAAACAAGATTAGACGAATTAGGAGAACATTTGTCTCGTCCATACGAAATAGAACAAGAACTACCACCAGAATCATTTGAACAAATCTTTGATTCTTTTGATAAACCTTTGAACAAAGTTGAAAAGGCGATAGTGAGATTAGATGCTTTTGCCAACCCCCATTTATACAAAGGACCATATTCAGGAAGAAGGTGGAGTGCATTTTTCACAGAAATAGTTCAAAGAGGAACAAATGCTTATAGAGTTTTAGAACGTTTAGATTTGTATAATAGTCTTAATGTTAATGACCCACACTGGAGTGATATTTTACAGATAGGAGTAGACCCATTACAACTTAGTAGGATTTTAAAAGATATGCAAAACACAGGAATGGTTTATAAACCAAAACGTGGTGTTTATAAAATAACTTCTCTTGGAAAAGAAGTTCTACAAGTTGTTCAAGAATCAGGCGTTTGGAGATATCGTGATACAGTTCCATCAAGAACAAAACCAAAATATTACTCTAGAGCATATGTTCCAACAACTGGTATAAAAGTTGGAACAAGAAAACACAAAATTCTTAGAACAATAGGAGGAATTTTACATCAAGAACTTTTTTATGATAGATTTCCAGAATATGAAGGAAAATATATGTCGGTAAGAGAATATGGTTATGGAGATAAGCCAGTATCTAGAAAAACTATACTAAAGTATGCGTTTATTGATGTAGGAGTGTCTGGTTCAAATCCAGATGAAGAACTTAGAATATTAGAAAACACAGAATTAATATACCGACCACGAAAAGGGTGGTATAGATTGACAAGAAAAGGGTGGAATGTTTTAAATAAATTAGAAGCAAGAGAAAATTGGGTTAATCCTGAAAGAGAAGAGTTATTAGAAGATAGAGAGGTAGGGTTGTTTATATGAAAAGAATAAAGCCATTAAGATTTAAGCCGATAAGATTACGATTCAATTTAGACACAGATAATGATAGGGTAACAGACTGGAAAGATTGTAGACCATTCAATCCTTTCAAGCAACATGTCGGTCCATCAGAATATGTAACAGAATTAGATGAAGACGTGACTGGATTATTAAAGAAAGTTCAAAAAGAGGCATACAAAAGATATAAAAATAAAAACGAAGCTAAAAAAACTGCTATGATGGTTGCTTCAAGGGCAATGGAACAAAAAACTCAATCTCCAAGATTTGATTTTGGTCCAAAGATTATAGAAGAATTTCCTCATACATACGAAGTCAAATTTTATATTCCATCTTTCTTGAATATAACAGAGAGCAAGAAGGATAAAACTTATTTAGATATTTGGGATAGAGATGCTGATGTTCATTTCTTTGTTGATGTTTCAGGATATATTCACGAACACTCATCCTTTAAATACTCTGGTCCATTCACAAAAGATGTATATCATGTTAGAGGAAAAAGATTATTTGCTCCAAAATTAATTCTGGTTATAACTAGTTTAGATAAAGAAAAGTTTGGACGAGACTTTGATAGTTTCTTTGAAGCAGTAATGGAAAAACAGGTGTTGATATGAAATTCAAACCAAAAAAAGTTAAAATAATAAAAATCAAAAACATATTAGATACAGACCGTGACGGTGTTCCAGATTGGAAAGACTGTGAACCATTCAATCCGTGGAAACACGTTAAAGACCCTGGAGATTGGATGGAAACAAGAGAACCAAAACCAACTTTGTATGGAGAACAAAAAGAGTGGATGGAAACAAAAAAATATAAAAGAAGACCTAGAACAGAGTTAGGAAAAATAACAGCAGACAAGTTAGAAGAAAGAGCAGTTGATAGATACGGAGATTGGGGAACTATGGCTGATGTAGTTCATCGTTCTGTTTCAAAAAACGTTATGCAAATAGCTCCTCCTGAATATGAACCAGAGATAAAAGGTAAAAGCGTTTATTATCCTCATAGGAAAAACACTATTAGATTGTTTGATAAAGAAGTTGGTGTTTATCATTATGTAGATGTTAGTGAATTACATCCAAGACTTTTATTGTCAGTTACAGATGAAGATAAAAAAATGATAGGAGATGAAAGAAAAATTAAAAAATATTTCTTTGATGTGAGATAAATGGCATCTTGGGCAAGACAATCGGTAGGTTTAATAACCTTTGCTTTTATCACATTAGTCTTATTTCTAGTTCTTTCAAGTCCCATTACTACAATATTTGATATGGTCGACGACGAAGCTGATAAAATGAATGTCAGTGGAGATGTAACTCCTATAATCGGAACATTTAGAACAGTCTTTGGTTTAATGTTCGTTTTATCAATGATAGGATTAGGAGTTTGGTTTTTACTTGGTTCACACCGTGAAGAGTTCGAAGAAACTGTAGATGAGAGAAGACGAGGGTGGTAATGAAAAAAATAATATCAATACTAATCTTATGCTCATTATCATTAACTTTCGTTGTCCTAGCCGCCTCACCTTACCGCCCTCAACACCACCAAGACTACGAAGACATCAAAGTTCCAATTGGAAAGGTAAATTTTTTTTACATTCCTGAAAATAAAATTTTTGACCATCTTGAAATATTAGATTGGAAATATCAATCAAAAGATGAACAAAAACCTGAGGTCGTTTTCACTACATATAGTTCTGAAAACACACCTACGTTTACCGAGATGGTTTATGAATACCCATATGATTACGAGATATTAAAGAAAGGAGGAGAAGATGTTTTACGATTACATGTTCCAAGAACTTACTACAAGTCTGGAAAAAGAATTGATACAGAAGAAATATCTGTTCGAATTTATTATGAATCAAGAAGCGAACCAAAAAGGTTAATAACTTCATTTGACCCAGAAAACCCTGATTATGATTATGTCATAATAACAAATGAAACATTATGGCAAACATTCTATGATGAATTTTATTCTTGGAAGATATCAAATGACCCGAAAATTAATTCTATGTATATTGTGAATGTATCAACAATAACTGCAAATTCTACTTATTGGGTAAATGGAACTTACGGAGATGCAACTAATACCACTGGTGGAAATCCTTGGATTCCAGATGGTAAAGAAGTAACTTTTAATTGGTCTATTTTTAATGATTCTCAAGCGCAAATAAGGAATTTTATAAGAGATTACTATGACAATCATAATACAAGATATGTTCTTTTGGGTGGAAATAAAGATGCAGTTCCAGTTAGACAAGTAGCAACTTGTGCTTCAGGAGATGGGTGTGGAACTTATGATAATGATTGGTCTCACGCATCAGATATGTATTATTCAAATCTTGATTATTGTATGAATAATGTATCATTTGAATATTTTATGCAGAGCGAATGTTGTGGGTATGGATTTGATGAGGTTGATTGGGGGTTTGATGTTTACGTGGGAAGAGTTTTAGTTAGTAATGTATCAGGTGCTTATAATTGGATAGGAAAAACAAAAAATTATACTAATGGAGATAATGTCGGAGATTACTTAGCAAGTATGATATGTTGTGCAAAAGATATTGGGAATTCTATAACAGATGATACTTGGTTAGATTTGGGTGGAGAATTTTCAGCAAGTATATATAGACAAGTTCAACCGATATCAAACATGACATGGGTTAATGGACAAAACATTTCACAAGCTCAATGGGACATAATGGATGATTATTGTAATGGAGATGTATCTGGTTGGTATGGAATTCATATGATTTTAGCCGCAGGTCATGGAGATTATCATTCAGGAAGACTTTGGGACCAATATCACCCGTGGATTTGTGATAATGGAGATGTTCCTAATTTTGTTAATTCAGAAAGTTGTAAAATTGGGGCATTTGGAACAACCACAGTTACTTGTGTAGAAGATTGGATGCAATATAATTCTTGTATGTTTGGTGGAGTAATTAATTCAGCATTTGGTTGGTTTGGAGCATCAACTTTCTTTGTTGAAGACTTTTTAGAAGAAATGTTTAATCAAACAGTAGGAAACCAAACATTACAATTTTCAAAAGCTCTTCAAGTATCAAAAGAAAACCAAGGACACACTCTTTATGACGGAGTTTGGGCTATGATATATAAAGAGGCAAACTTCTTTGGAGACCCTGCGTTAGAATGGATGTGGTATGGTTCAACATTCCCTCCTCAAGGTTCAGATATAGAATTTACATCAATTGATGATGGAACAAACGGAACTTATGTTTATTCTTCAACACCAACTTTTAATTGGTCTAAGGCAACAGGAGCTTCTAAATACCAATTACAAATATCTAATGATTCTGTCTTTTCAGATTTAGTTATAAATCTTAGTAATGTATCTGAATTTTTCTTTCCAAGTTACTATTCAGAAAATTCTACAACAGTATCCTTTACTCTTCCATCATATTATGAATTACCATATTTCAATAAATTATATTACTGTAGAGTTCGTGCTTATGTAGGAGGTAGTTAAATGAGAAAATCTATTTTGTTTATAGTAATTTTATTCCTTTCAGTATCTTTAGTTTTTCCTATGAATGTATTATCTTATCCTTTATTTCCCCCAGGAACAGAATGGCAAGAGGTAGCGTCTAATGGTGTTACATCAGCAACAATCACTGATAGTTGGATTGTACTAACTGCTCGAGGAACAGGTGCTTATGTGTTTGCAGGGACAAAAAACGCTTCTGATTTGACTAATGTATCATATTTATCAATTGACTGGAAAGGAGATTGGATATCATGGAACCCTGCATTCTATCGAGGAAACATAACATTTGGAATATCAACTTCTCAAATGGATACTTCTTATGATAAATATATTGCTATGAATTCGTCAGATTTCAATACTACATCTTATCTTGACGTTTCAGACTATTATGGAGATTATTATATTAAGGTTGGTGTTAATGTTTCTCTTGCTGGAACATTAGATGATATGACCCTTTGGGTTTATAATGTATCAGCCGAAAATTACTCATTTTCTGCTCCTTTACCGATAACAACAACTACAACCACAACAGCAACTTTAAGAGGTTATCTTATAGATGATGGAGGTAACAGAAATAGTAAATGTGGTTTTTGGTATGGAAATGAAACTCCAACTCAAGCATTAATAGATGCTGGTTTTGCTTATAATGTTACATCTTCTGGAACATATTATGCAGGACAAACATTTACTTATCCTATAACAGGACTTACATCTGCTGAATATTATTATGTTAAAACGTGGGTTTATAATGGTCATTCATTTAATATAACAAATGGATATGTTTTGACTCTTTCTGCAGGAGTAAATAATCCTTATGTTAAGTTTTTGGATGATTTGTGGGAAGGAAACAGTACTATAGGAAATGATAATACTACTCAAACTTTTTTACAAACAGGAGGTATTTGGGAGCATCTTAATATTTTATTTAGAGACCCAGATGGTGCAAACTTTTGGGGACCAGCCACAGGATTTCCTGGAGGAACTTTAACATCTATTGATTCATATGAAAATTATCCAAAATCTAGTTATCGTTTTACTATGTATAATTCATCTGATTTAATATTTAAATTTGATAATGGAACATCAACAGAAGAGAATTTTATAACTAATCCAACTGTTCCAACCAACCTAAACGCATCATCAATAGGTCCTAATTCTGTTAATGTAAGTTGGATAAATGCACCAGTTCCAGCAAACACAAATTATTCTGTTTATATAAGATATAAAACTGGTTCTCCTCCAACATCATTAACAGATGGAACATATGGAGCAAATGAATCAACAAATAATTATACAATAATCTCTGGTCTTGAAGGAGATACAACATACTACTTTTCAGCATGGTCATATGTCAACGCAAGTGGTTCTCCTGTTAGACACGCATTTAGTTCATCTTACGCTACAGCATCAAACACTACCACAGGAGGAAATTATATATTTTGGGTTAGATACGAAAATGAAAGTTACTCTAACAACTACCTAGTTAATTTATCTCAATATAGTAATCATAGATTAGATATTTATTATTATAGTGGTCATGATAGAGTTAATTTTTCAGATGGGTCTGCTGTATCTACTGTTGACGGAGCCTTTTGGAATATTTCAAATGGCTCTTTTAATTTAACATTAACAGAATCTCCAAGGTTTTTTGTATTCTATTGGAATGATAGTAACGGAAGTGATATGTATTGTATGAGAACATTAGTTCCTACAACTGGAGAAAGAAACATTACATTTTATATTAGAACAAATTGTTATGTTTTTGGAGAGACAACAGGAGATTTGAATTCAACAAATACTCTGCTGAAATATCATTATTCTTATTTAGATTCAACTGGATTATTTAGATATCCTAACAATCCATATTGTCAAATTTATTGTTTTAATTCTAATAATGAAAGACTAGTAATTCATTCTGAATTTTTTGACCACGAAGGAAAAACACATCCTTGGTTGGTTTATGATAACAGATACTATCAGGGAGTTCATTGTGATGTTTTATCATATGATAGAATTGGAATAGCCCCAGCTACAGATGATGTAGACCAAGAAGAAATAAGAATTCCTGTGACTTTAGATAGGTATTATACATTTTATGATTTGATTGAACTTGATTATGCTTGGGGAGCAGATGGCTTTTATGTCAATTATCAGGATACAACTTCAAGTACAAATTGGGTTAACTTTACAGTTTATTATTTCCTAAATGGTAGTTTTGTTCATACTGAAAACGAAACAGGTTTAAATTTGGTTAATTTTTCTTTTACTCAAGCAGAAGGATGTAATTCATCAATAGATTATATGTTTGTTATTAATACTTCTTTAAATGGAAACGTTGATGAAAACTATGAAGGGTTTTATCAAAGTGGAAAGATTCCAATGTATGCAGGAATGTCACCAATCACATCAAATTCAACTCTTGATTACTATCTTCAATTGATATTTGGGAAATCTCCTTTGTATTACTATGGAAACGAAGATGTTTTTGTTCCTTGGGCGTATATTTTGATATTTTTAATCAGTTTTATTGTTCTTTGTACTTTTGGAAGGTTAAGTGCATTTCTTGGGGCTGTTGGAGTTGGAATAACTCTTGTATTTTCAGGAATAGCAATAGCTGGAGTTCAAACTTTATTTTCAAATTATGCTTGGTGGGAAGGACCTGTTCTTGTTGTTATAGGTGCTTTTGTTGTAGCATTATCAATTATAGCATTAATGGGAGGTGTTGAAAAGTGAAAGCATTACATGTTATGTTGTTTTTATTATTATTCAATTTGAGTGTTTCAATCGTTGGAGGATTACATATTTATAATATGGGTGTAGACCCAGGTGAATTTACCAAAGGAAACATAGAAACATATCAAACTGCGTCAGCAAGACAAGATGTTTTTGCTAATTTTTTTATTACTGCTCTTGAATCTCTTATTGTTGGAATTATTTCAGGTTCAATTGTTTCGTACTTTACAAGAATTCCTGCTGATAAAGCGTATGTATATTCTATATTTTTTTCAACATATTTTTGGATGGGGTGGAATTCTACTAGTATAATATGGAGTGTTGGTTCAGGAAATCAAGGAGTTCAGATGATTGTGATTATATTTTCGATAATATTGATTATTCTATTTATGATTGCTATAATGCAAATGCCTGTCGGAGGATGGAAGTCGTATGAATAGTCTTTTATTTACATTCATGGTGGCTTTAGAATATAACTTTTCAAACTTTACATCAGATGGTATCCTTAGAATTGCCTTTGACCCTTATCTATCAATCTTTGGAAATTATACTTGGGGAATCATATTTGGATTTATTGGAGCAGGTCTCTACGCAAACGAACGAAGTATAGGAACACTAATGGCATATCTTGTTTTGGTTGGTATCTTTATGTCTATCATATTACCAGCCGCATTTGCAGCCATTCTTGGATTGATTCTTGCTTTTATATTTGGAACAATTTTTTATATAGCATTCGTAAAAGAAAAAATTTAAATAGTACACACCAATACGAAAAGGAAGTGAAATATAGTGTTTAAAAAAATATTTATAGTTGTAATATCAATTATAATTTTATTTTCTACTTCAGTACAAGGAACAGGTGGGGGAGGAAACAATCCGCCATGGGGAGGACCATCTTTTCCATGGTGTGAATTCTGTTATAATGACTCTTCAGATTGGTGGCAATGGGAAGGATATAATGATTATTTTAGTAACTCAACACCAGATACTTTTGAATCAGATGTTGAAATTACAGGTAAAGGAATTCAAACTTGTATCAACTTAACATTACCAGCAGGGTGTGTAGCAGATGTTACTTTTCAATGGCTTAATGCAAGTCTTTATTTTGATATTTGGATGGATTGGGCTAATGAACAGGATTGGGGTTGGGAGGACTGGGATGTTAACTGGTCAACAGAACCAACTTGGGAAAATGACTCTTTTTGGTTTAACTATTCTAATTGGTCTCTTTTAAGTCATTCACAACAGTTATGTGCATACAATATAAATTGGACTTGTCGTACTGAAAACGATTGGGCATCTGTTTGGGATAGTTGGAGAATAATTGCAAATATTACTTGTGGAGTAACAACTTATAACATAACCTGTTACTATTGTTTTCAACCTGAACTCTGCCCACTAAGCTACATCTGGCCACCATCTCCCAATGGCACAGCTTGTCCTTGTTGCAGTCCAATGTGTATAAACATAAGTAATGAACACGGACATCCAATGAATATAACTATTTATAGGAATGATACTTTAGATGAGAATTTTTATCAAGTAAATAAATACTTATACATATCAAATGGCACATATTGCTTTTGTATTGATGGACACATCAATAGTAGCATCTATTATCCAATGCAATATGATACTGTTTATCATTGGTATGTTAATATAACAGATACAATTACTGGTTCAATTTCAAATAGTAGTATTTTTAGATTTAGGACTGAACCTGACCCAGATGATTGTTTTTGTGGAAATTTTACTGAAGCATATCATAATGTTAGTTGTGGTTGTGGAAATTCAATAGGGATAATTGGAACTATTGGTGTATTAGGATTAATAGGTTGGTTTATGGTGAGAAAGAGGTTATTAATTAAAAGAGAAAAGGAGAAGAAATAAGATGTTAGAAAGTATATTTATAATCCTATTAATTTCTGGATTTATAATATTTATGTGGGCGATTGAAAAGAAATCATATGTTTTATCAGTTCTTTGTTCTATTTTTTGGTTATTCATATTTGCTCAAAGTCTTCAGATAACTGTTCCTTGTGACCAAGATTATTATGAACCAGGATTAAGTGCTCTAGCTCTTTTGTTTGTTTTTCTTGGAATAATTTTTGCTATATATTATATGCTCCAAAGTTACTTTACAAAGAGATACGAAGAGATGAAAAGAGCGGCTGAGGAAAAGTATAGGAACTTACCATGAGTGGAATAATAAGAGTGACAAGATTAAAAACACCAAAAGAGGTTAAAAAATCAATAAAGTTTATAGTTGACCAATTAGAAAAACATAATTTTGCTATCTGTTCAGATGGTTGTGCTGTTCGTCTTTTTGGTAAGTATATACCAGAAGAGTATAAGAATAGTGAAACAATTATTTTTTCTAAAGGTTATAAAAGAAAAGCTAATATTCCTCCTTCAATAATTACTTTGAAACCAAATTATAAAATTGAAAGACACGGAGATTTTGATTTTAGAATTAAAATTAAATAAATTTAGATATCCTTTTTATATTTCGTAGATAATGAGTTTTATTAAAGTAACAAAAAAATGTTTGTTTTGTGGAAAAAATTTTGAAACAGATATAACTAGAGATAGGAAATACTGTAGTCATTCTTGTAGTTATAAAGATAGAGAAAAAAGAAGAAAGGAAGTAAATAAAAAATTGGGACATAGACGAATAAAGTTAAGAGGTCCTTCTTTTAAAACAATTGAAAGAAAAAGAAAAGAAATAGATGAATATTTAAAAAATAAAAATATGACAGATACAGAAAAAAAGATATTTAAGGATAAATACATTTCTTACTATAAAACTGCTAAAGAAAAAAATTATCCTTTTTGGTTTAAATGTTCTGGTTTTGAAGAAATAATAAAAAAGAAGTGTTATTATTGTGGTTCTAAACAAAAACTTTTTAATGGAATAGATAGAATTAATAGTTCAATAGGATATACAAGAGCAAATTCTGTTCCCTGTTGTAGTAAATGTAATAGAGCAAAATGGACTATGTCATTGGATGAATTTGCTGAACATATATTAAAACTTCAAAAATGGGCAGAAAATTTCATAAAAAAGAATAAAAAATAATTTTATTTTATTTTTTTGATTAAAATAATGGTTCAACAGGAGAGTTATATAAAAATTAAATACTTTTTTTTAATATTTTAAAATTTCTCTACTCCTGTATGTTATATAATTTTTTTTAATCTAAAATCTTTATATATGATATAGTGTAATTACAGTATAATTCCAGTGGAACTGGAATAAAGAGAAATGGAGGTGTAAAAAGGTATGAAGACGAGGTTCGGATTCATTGACCCTGGAGCAATCATGGGTGTGGTAGTCTCGTTAATTATCCTAGCAGTAGGTGTTTTTGCATTCTTCGTTACGTTAAATGAGATAACTAACTCCGTTTCTGGAGGTAATTATCAGGTAATAGAGAACGCAGTAAACAACGTATCAGCTACAGGTAATTCAGTATTCAACATAATTGGTATTGTGTTGATAATCGGTGCTATCATGTCGATTGTCGGATTAGTTTATAACTATGTCCGTTAGACATACCATGATTATGAGAACCAGGTTTGGATTCATAGACCCAGGCGCTATAATGGGCGTTGTAGTTTCATTGATAATTCTGGCAGTTGGCGTATTTGCATTCTTTGTAACATTGAATCAAATAACTTCAACAGCGAACACTCCAGTAATTGTTAATGCAGTAAACAACGTTTCTGCTACAGGTAACTCCGTGTTCAATATTATAGGAATAGTATTGATAATCGGTGCTATTATGTCTATAGTTGGTCTGGTATATAACTACGTCAGATAACCATAGTCATGAAAACTAGATTCGGTTTTATAGACCCTGGTGCGATTATGGGTGTAGTTGTATCTTTAATTATCTTGGCAGTTGGTGTATTTGCATTTTTTGTAACTCTTAATGAGATTACAAATACTGTATCTGGAACTGATTCATTTGCATTTGCAACCAGAAATGCCGTAAATAATGTTTCAGCCACTGGTAACAGCGTATTTAACATTATTGGTATAGTATTAATTATTGGTGCAATTATGTCAATCGTTGGATTGGTATACAATTACGTCAGATAAAACCATACCAAGGACATGAAAACTAGGTTTGGATTTATTGACCCAGGTGCCATCATGGGCGTAGTTGTTAGTCTAATTATTCTCGGAGTTGGGGTATTTGCTTTCTTCATAGTAGCAAATGAAACAACAAACGCCATTGGAACTGCTAACGATTCTGGTTGGCAATGGGGTGCCAGAAACGCAGTAAATAATGTTACTGCTACTGGAAATTCCGTTTTCAACATAATTGGAATAGTTCTTATCATTGGTGCGATAATGAGTATAGTTGGGCTTGTCTATAACTACGTTCGTTAGAAATGTAAAAGTCTTTACATTTCTTTTCTCTTTTATTTACACTTGGAGGAAAAAAGATGGATGAAATAAGTATGCCCGCAGTGGTATTAAGTGTTGTTATAGCTTTGATAATGTTAGGAGTAGGTGTTTTTGCTTTTTATGTAACTTATTCTGAAATAGGTTATACATCTTCTCAGGTAGAAACTTTCAACGTAACCGACCCAACAGTAACCAATTCTTTTGAATTACAATATCAACCAACATCAATTACTTTGGTTGAACAATATAATGGAATTCAATGGGTGAATGTTGGAGCTGCATTTTATAGTACCAGTGGAGAATGGTTTTCTATTCTGCCTGGAGGGATGCAAGGTTAAAATTTTTAGACTTATTTTTTGATAAAGAATAAAATAAGGTGAAAAAATATGGTAAAAGAAATAAGAAAATTTTGGACGCAAATAAAATCAAAACAAACAGTTATGGGAGCAATGATTGTTTCTTTAATAATTGCAATCTCTGCTTTTTCTTTTGCATCTGTTGTTCCCGAAACTGTGGAAGCAGGAGATGGATATGAAACAGAATGGGACCCCCAAGCACACACTGATTTTGGTTATTATAAGACAATAACGATATCATCAAGTTATATAAATGCAGACTTAGTTAATTTTCCTGTGTTGGTACATGATAGTACAGGAAATTTATTAGGGAAAGTTTTGTCTAATGGTTCTGATATAGCATTTTATGATTCAACAAACTCAACTCAATATAACCACGAAATAGAATATTATAATTCAACATCAGGAGAACTGTGGGCATGGGTAAATCTCACCGCAGTTAGTGATAGCTCTAATACTGTTTTTTATATATATTATGGAGACTCTGATGGAGGTCATACTGTAGGTCATAATCCAACATATACTTGGGACAATAACTATACTGGTGTGTATCATATGAACGAAACAACAGGTTCTACTTGTTATGATTCTGGAAGACACGCAAGTCATGGAACATATCGAAATTCTTTACCAAGTCCAAGAGAAACACCAGATTCAATAGGTTATGGACAATACTTTAATTTTACTACTAGTGACAATGTTTCATTACCATCAAGTGCTTTTATTCCAAAGGAAGGGGCAGTTATGGCTTGGTATAATGCATCATGGGTACAAGATGAAAAACAACGTATTTTCCATCAAAGGAATGATACTGACCAAGATTACTTTCAACTTTTAACAGGTGCAGATGAAGATTATGAGTTTGTTGTGTCAAGAAGCAATACTCCAATTATAGATATTGAAGCAGGAGCAAGACAAACAGGAATGAGACTTTATTATGGTTCTTGTGATGTGACAGATGATGCTTTTCTTTTAGTTAATGGTACTTTAATTGGAACAGATGTTGATTATACTCTTACTAATACTTATTGGGGTGAGGGTTCTTTTATAGGTACAGATAATAAGTATCGACAAGGAGCAGAAGGAATAATAGATGAAGTTCGTTTATCAAATGCAGTAAGAAACATGTCATGGGCGTTAGCAACATATAATTCAACAAATGAAACGATAGGATTTATGACTCTTGGAGACCAAGTTGAACCAGCAAGTGAGGGAGCATCATCTTTCTCTATTAAGGGACTTCAAGATAGTAAAATCACTTGGTCAGGAACAGCTGCAGATACAGTTTGGTGTAATTTGTCAGGAGATTATTATGAAACATTAGAAATAAACTTATCAGTTAATTCAACAGATAATGTTACTGAATTACGAGTATGGGTTGGAAATTTGAATGACACAAATGAATGGGTAAACGCATCAAACATTAGTGTAGTATTTAGTAGTGATAATACATCATGGTCAGGAGGAGATAGCAGTATAAATACTACAGCATTTACTGATGGAGGAAGTAATGTTTCAGTAAATTCAACGCAATGGACTGATGCAAACGGAATGTACGGAACTAGTCCTTTTACACATGGAGGAATTACTGATGTAAATCTTAGTATTTATTGTCGATTTAAATTATCAATTCCATCCGACGCAACTACACAAACATTTTATAATTCAACGTGGTGGAGAATATATATCGGTCATTATGTATAAGGTGGATAATGCAATTAAAAAAATATATCGGAATATCTATAATTGTTATTCTGATAATTGTCAGTTGTCATGGCGGCTTGGTATCCTCTGAAGAATACGAACCACAAGCAGAAAACACATTATATTATCTTGGTGGAAATTATTATTGTAATGAATTCAACTCACCACAGGAAATGTGGCCTATAAATGATAACTTTTTAGCTGTATCTGCTCTTTCCACAAAAAATGTTACAATAGTTGATATATCAGACCCTGATGGTGATAATGGAAATGTTTCAGTAGTTAGTTCAATTCATGTAGGAAGTATTCAAAATAGAAAGATGGATGTATCAGATGATAAAAATTATCTTTTCGTTAACACCCGTGATAATTTAACTATTCTAAATATTACAGATAAATATAATCCAACACTTGAAGGAATTGTTAATGTTCCTGGTGCTTATTATATAGGAGTATCATATGTAGACTCAACAGGATATGCTTTTTGTACAGACTATACGAATGATGTAGTAACATCTTTTGATTGTTCTGATTTAACAAATCCAACTAAAGTATCATCTGTTGCTTATGGAAACGAACCACATGGAATATGGGCAAATGACACAGTAGCTTTTGCATTAGGTCATAAGGCTGATAGTGTTGCAACAATTGATGTTTCAGACCCAAGTAGTATGTCTGTAATGGATACATATTCAACTGGAAATCTTCACAGGTGTTCTGCTATATGGGGAGAATATGCTCCTAATATATATGTGGGTTCACTTGATTCAGCTGGTTTTATATTTAATATTTCAGACCCAAATAATATAGTAAAAAAATGGGAACAAGGTTATGGCGGAACCCAAACTTGTACAGTTATACCAAATGCAGATGAAACAGTTATGTATGTATCAGTTAGAGATACAGGTCCTTGTAATAGTAAACTTTATGCCTATAATATTACAAACAAAGCAAGTCCAGTTCTACTAGATATGATTCAAGGTTCAGAAGTAGGAGTTACATTTGATGCAGCTCTTGCTGGTGGAATGGTAGTCAGTAGAAATTATATCTTTTGTGGAGATGGAGACCCACCAGTTGCATGTGCTACAGATTTGGAAGCAGTTGCAGTATTTAGATTTGGAGACCAAGAGGACCCTGACACTTCTCCTCAATTTATAAATATTGATGGAAGAGCAAATGCAACAACTCTTTATAATTCAACACCCACTTTTAATTGGACTATAAAAAGTGGAGCTGAAAAATATCAATTACAAATTGCAACTGATTCAGCCTTTTCAAGTTTGGTAGTTAATTTAGAAGATGTTTGTGAAACAATTTATCCAGATGAATATAGTGAACCTGAAAACGTATCATTTATATTACCAACAGCAAATGCACTTCCACAATATGATACGTATTATTGTAGAGTGAGGGCGTACTATTGAAAAAGATAATAGTATCAATGATAATATTATTCCTAATTCTGGTATCCTTTAGAGTTGGTGCTAGTGAGGAATGGAGTGATACATGGAAATTTGATTATGAAGAAGAAGTTAACGAAACAGAACCACCAGTGATACCACAATATGACCCACAAGCATTTGAAACATATGATACTCTCTATTTTGGAGGAAAGTTATCTTCTCAACAGGGTTCAGTTTTTACTTTATATGATACACTTTATTTTGGGGGTAAGTTAGTTGTTCAAGAAGAACCACAAGAATTTACTTTATATGATACACTTTATTTTGGTGGAAAACTTTCTTCTCAATCTGGTAATTTGGTGGTATATACAAACCCAAATCCTTCAGATGGAGAAATTGATGTTTTACAAGAAACAACATTATGGAATACAACAATAAAGTCTCCAGTTGGAGATTTATTCAATTGGTCTATTGAAACTTCTCCTGATGTTGGAGCTAATTATAGTAATTACACAACAAATGGAAGTAAACAAACTACAATATCATCATTATCATATTCTACTACTTATACAGTATATGTAAATGGAACAACAGGAATAAATGGAACAGAAAAGACGAATAATACAACATTTACTTTCACAATAGAAGATGCTCCAGATGAATTTGAAGCATATTATACATTATACTTTGGAGGACAATTAGAAGTTGAAGAAGGATATTATGCAAATGTTACTGTTAATTATTCAGATTATGTTGAAGAAACAAACGCAACTATGTATGGATTTTTAATTGATAATCAGACAATAGATACAACCTGTTGGTTTGAATGGCATAATATAACAGAGGATTATACTAATCCAGATGGAAATGAATCAGTTGGAGTTATTCCAGAAGGTCAAACATTCTCTCTTGACGCTACTGGTCTTTCAAATGGAACTTTATATTACTTCAGAGCAAGAGCAAATAATTCAAATGGTTGGAATTCATCTGTAAATTCATCATATTTCCTTACAAAACCACAAACTCCAACAAGTATAACATTTACTGAGGTTGGTAACGACCTTAATATATCTTGGACTCATGGAAATGGATACAACAAAAGTGCATTATATCAAAATCATACTTCATACCCAACAGACAGAACATCAGAAGGAACAGAATTGGTATACCTTGGAACAAACAATTATTATGAAAATTCATCAATGGTAGTTGGAGAAACTTACTATTATCGAGTTTGGGAGTATTCTGAATGGACTCCTTTAGGATTAAGTCAATATTCTGATGGAAATGAATCAGGATTTCATACAATGGAAGGAGGAAACCCATCTCAATCAAATCCAAACCCATCTGACGGAGAAACAGATGTTCTTATATCAACAAAACAATGGAACATTACAGTGAACTCTCCACACGGAGAAGCTCTTAATTGGTCAATTGAATCATCATGTGGTTCTAATTCAACAATCAACGACGCAGATAACGGAAGTAAATGGATGGAAATAGCAGGGAATTTATCATTTGGAACAACATTCACTGTATGGGTTAATACATCATTATATAATACAGACAATTGGACAAACGATTCATATACATTCACAGTAGAATCAGATGATGCTCCTATAATGATGAACGAAAACCCAACAAACGAAAGCACAGAGATATCAACTTCTACAACAACTTGGAATGTTACAATCCATGACATTCAAGGACATACATTCAATTGGTCTATTGAACCATCAACTGGCTCTGGAGATAGTAATTCATCAACTTATTCAACTAATAGAAGTTATAATTGTAGTTTAACTGGTCTCGCAGAGAGTACAACATATACTGTATGGGTAAATGTTACCGATACCTATAGTAATATCTCAAATAATACATTTTATTACTTTACAACTCATACTCCTGGATTTGCATCATATGATATACTTTACTTTGGTGGGAAATTAGAAGTTCAAGGAACAGACCCAGTTATTAGTAGTGAAGCTCCATCAAATGAATCAACTGGAGAATCTTTGTATCCTTGGTTGAATATAACAATTGATGACCCACAAACACAAACAATGAATGTTACTTGGTATTCAAATTATTCAGGAGAATGGCAACAATTAGGATATAATTCATCTTGTGCTTCTGGTTCAACTCAAAGATGGAGAGCAACTTGGGCAAACACTTCATCAACAACATATTATTGGAATGTTTCAGTGAATGATACAGACGGACATTATACAAATGAAACCTACCATTTTACAACAGCGTCATATTCTTGGGGCAACTGGTCGTCTTGGTGGCAGTTTAATTATTCTTGTTGTTGTCCAACTAGCTTTACTGCTTCTACTTGGAATAGAACAGCAATTAATCTAACTTGGGTTAATTGTGCTGATGGTTACGACGCAACTGTATTGGTTGTAAATGAATCTGGTTGGTCTGGATATCCAATTAATGTCTCAAACGGAACAGAACTTTATAATGGAACAAACCAAACATATAATCATACTAATTTATACAATTCAACAACATATTACTATACAATATGGGGATGGAATAACACAGAAAAGAATTATTCTGTGGCAAATGAAACTGATTCTGCAACTACTCAAGGAGCTATTTCAGTATTTTCACCATTCCCAACAAATAACTCTTTTGAAGTATCTATTCCTCCAACCAATCTTAGTGTATCAATAACAGGAAGTAATCTGGAAGTTTATTTCTATCTAATCAACATGTCACCAGAAACTAACACCACATCGTTAATCTATAATTGGACTGGTGTTGATACAGGAAGAGTTGTTTTAACTGATATAGGATTTGAGGAAACAAACGCTACAACTGCATTTATATTTGGTCATACTCCTTATACTTGGTATGTAAATGTAACAGATACTGTTGATTGGGTTAATAATACATATTATTATCAAACAATAAATCAAACAGCAGGAAAAGACGCAAGAATGGATGTAAATGGAAACGGATTTATCAATGTTCAGGATGTTTCGTATGAAATTGCTAATTATTCCCCTCCATATGATGATACTATATATGATGTGAATTGGAACGGTCTTATAAATGTTCAAGATGTATCATATGTAATTGCTAATTATACCTAATTGGAGAAAAATGAAAAAAATAAAGAAAAAAGGAGCAGTTTTCGTTGTTATATTAATGATGATTGTATCTATTTTTCCTTTATTTTCTGCTGTGGCTGAAGTTAAAGACCCTATAGAGATGTCATACGACCCTCAATTAGACAATGTTACAATAACCCTTATTTCAGCATCAGATGTTAATGCAACAACAGATGGTTTTGTAACCTATATATTTAATATCACAACAGAAAGCACACCCATAAATAATAATTCAATATTAGTAGCATACGGAGTGTCACCTGATGATTCTCTTGTATCTTATAACTGGTCATTTAGAATACCAGCATCTCCAATACAACCAGACGAAGTTAGAGCACATGATAGAAACGAAGGAGATTGGTTTGAAATATTTAGTGATGTAGGTTCAGGAGAAATAGGTACACAGGGAGAGTGGGCTGTATCAACTCTTATTAATTCAACAGGAGTCACAGTATTAGAATGGGGAACTAATTATACTAAAATACAATTTAGACCTGTAGCAACTAATTTATTTCCACAAGTTTGGTATGTAGATAGAACAAATATGGTACATGAAAATAAATCATCCAATAGTATACCAATCTATTCTGGTAATATGTTAAGAACAGAATATAATACTCAGGGAATACCACCAGACACAGACAGTCATTGGGATTGGGAAAATGCAACATATCATATTCATTTTTATGCAAATGCAACAACAGGCATTCAACCATTAAATGTTTATTATGCTAATGAATCATTTGGAAACGAAGACCCATTAACATCACCAAATGCAGTATATATAGGAAGTGTAACACCAGGAGAAACATATGAATTTAGTAGAGCAAACTCTTCATATTATGGTGTAGAATTTACAGCTCTTAATCAAACAGTTGGAACAGTACACATGACTAATTTATATTATATAGTATTTACAAGTAATGCTGAGTATGATGATGCTTGGAATATTTACTATGCAAATGGAAATTATACACGAGGTGCATACCATTTTGATTTCTTAAATACAAGCGTTGCAGAAGTATCAACAACTGATGGTTTATTATGGTATCCATTAAGAAATGAAACAACAATTGATGAAGTGTTATGGTTGAAATTCAATGAAGGTGCAGGAGATAATTTAGTTGATAGTTCAGAAATTAATTCTGGGCATTATCACAATGGAACTCGTAATGGTGCAACTTGGAATGTATCAGGTATTAATGGAACATCTTGTTTAGACTTCAATGGAACATCAGATTATGTAAATGTATCAAATGACCCAGATGGGCATTTAAACTTCACAACAGAAATGACAATATCATTATGGGTTAATCCTGCACAACTAACGGCTGATGACTATTGGATAGCAAAAGAAGATTCATTTAGATTTGGAACAGGTGGAGACAAAAATAGACCAAGATTTGGTTTTTATAGAAGTGGATGGAAAGATAGACAAATAGATGATGATGTATTATTTGATGGTGACATATGGTATCATGTTGCTGTTACATTTAATGTGTCAGAACCAGAAACAGCCATATATTATTTAAATGGAACAGAAGTTGGTAGAGAAGTTGGATTTACTGGTTCAGGTCTTTTTAATCCAGGCTTTGGAGACATATACATTGGTTTAAGATATGGCTTAGTCAACGGTTGGAAGGGGTCAATAGACAAAGTAAGATTATGGAATAGAACATTGTCCCCTGATGAGATTTATAATATATATGCAAATCTTTCAAGACAAGGAACACCTGATGTTCATTTAGTATGGGCAAATTCGGGAAGTGAAGATAGATTAGTTTACAAAGTATTTGCTAATGATACAGATGGCAACGCTAACTGGAGTCAAACTTGGCAAGATGTATTTAACACATCAAATTTCCCACCAAATGATGTAACAATAATTGAACCAGTAGTCAATAGTACATTATATGCAACAGATAATACAACCTTAACTTTATCATGGTTGGGTGACCCAAATTATGATGATTGTTGGTTGAATTCAACCATAGAAGATTTAGATGGCAATTTCATTACTTGGTTTGAAAACCGTTCAGTTCCTGGATGGGTTCAAAAACAACAAACAGTATATTCTAATTATATTATTCCAGCAGAGTGGAATTTACCAGCAGGAGGATTTAGATGGAATATGACAATAACAGATAATCAATCTGCATCTATTACAAATATTTTAACACCTTACTATATTACAGAATTAAATATAACAAATCCATATCCACCAGATGAAACAGAAAATATTGCACCAAACTTACAATATTTTTCAATTGATATTAATCATTCATATGGAGAACCTTTTAACATAACTTGGACAGGAGCTGGTGGTGAACCAATATTCAATACGTCATATTGTTCATCAAATGGAACTTATTATGCTTATAAT
>Ga0272441_10003658_pt1 | contig 28996 bp, 19 predicted proteins | sample SSMProp6N_FD_193582 | JGI IMG/M metagenome (GOLD analysis project Ga0272441, IMG submission 193582) | Marine sediment archaeal communities from Little Sippewissett salt marsh, Falmouth, MA, United States - SSM-Prop-6N | ecosystem: Environmental > Aquatic > Marine > Wetlands > Sediment ... | reverse complement strand
GCCGATAGGCGCCTGTCTTCAGGAAGATGTACTTGGCTCCGGCGCTACGAAGCTCCTCCACCCTCTGAGCAAACGACTCTTCCGACACCATTCCCACGCGAGAGTGTCGTTCGAACTCCTTGAAGTTGCCCTGGTGGAACGCCTCGATGACCACGGGGTCCGTCGGGTCGGGCAGCACGATGTAGCCTCGCTCATGCAGGAGCTGCGCCTTTTTCAGGTCCCTGATTTTCACCTCTCCGCCGATGTTTTTGGCTCCCTGTCCCCATTTGATCTCGACGCACTCGACGCCCAGTTCGCTGATGGCGTACTCTTGCGCGCCCAAACGGGTATCCTCGACGTTCGCCTGAACGATGATCGCTCCGAAACCGTCGCGCTGGTGATCGCGATAGAGCTTCACCCGTCTCTTCAGGTCTACGGTATCGAATACCCGGCCGTTCTTGATGTCCGCCTGCGCATCCATGCCGGCGACGTTTTCTCCGATGGTCAATCCGGTGCCCGCCAGGGCCGAGCCGATGGCCAGCCCTTCCCAGTTGTTCTTGGCGATGTCGGTAGAGCCAATGCCGGAAATCAGCCAGGGGTAGCGGAATTTGACGCCCTGGTCGTGGCCGATCCGGACTTCGAGGTCCACGGCGGGAAAGATCGCCTTATCGCTGTCGGGCTCGATCCCGTGAGCCCCGACGCACGTCCCCATGATGTTCAGGTGCGAGTAGTCCACCGGATAGACCTTTTCCGCAGCCGTGGTAATGACGCCGAACGGCTGCGGGTAAATCACCTCGTGGCCGCGATAGGCGGACTTGCCGATCTCGCACATGCCGATGCAACCGTCCACGCAGGTCACACACATGCCCGAGCTCGGCGTCACCGAACCTTCGGTTCTGTTTTTCGTAAGCGTGGCGGCTGACGTGTTCACTCTCGAAAAGGTCATCGCGGGGTACCTCCCTTGTTCCTTCATGGTTTCTTGATTTCACAGGCAACGCATGGGTCCATGTAGCACATCATGTCGTCGAACCCGTCTTTCTCCAGGCACGGCGGGCTGAGGTTGGCGCAGCCGCCGCAGATCGCTTTTTCCGGCTCCGTATAGGTGCACCGCAACGAACAGGCCGGACAAACGTAAATGCAACCCCCGCACTGCCGGCACACGTCCGAAGGCACGTCGAAAGGCGTCCCGATGCTCCGGTTCTGCCCTCGTCCCCGGAAACCGATTGCTTTGGCCATCATCTGCTCTTCGCACATACGCACACACCGGCCGCAGAGAATACAGTCTTCGTACTCCTGTCGGAACCGCTGTTGTGTCACTTCGTATTTCGCCGCCAGGTCCTGAACGGTCTTCGATTGCGGACAGGAGGCCAAGAGCAGCTCGAGGATCATCTTGCGGGCCCGCATGACGCGCGACGACGCGGTTCGTACCTTCAGTCCCGGCTCGGCCGGATAGGTGCAGGACGACACGAGCTTCGCGCCCGGACCTTCGCCAATTTCCACCACGCAGAGCCGACACGCTCCGTAGGGCGTCAGTCCCTCCATGTGACAGAGCGTGGGAATGGGAAAGCCGAGGAACTGCGCCGCCTCAAGAATGGTCGTTCCCTTCTCCACGGAGACATCCAGCCCGTTTATGGTCAGTGTGATCATACCTGTTCTTCTCCAGTAACGGCCGCCGAGGTGCACGCCTCGTTCTGCCCTTGCGTAAAGGCCAGATCGCACCTCAGACACCGTCGGGCCTCGGTTTTAGCCTGTTCTACGGACAGGGATTGCTCGATTTCGTTGAAGTTCTTTTTTCGCTTCTCCACAGGCAACACAGGGGGCATTGCCCTCACGGCGTTTTCGAGTTCTTTCTCACCGACGGTGGCAGGCTCCACGAACACGGTCGGCAGCTTGAGTTTGGCGGGATCGGCCAGCGCTTCGCCTCGCAGGTGGCGGTCGATCACGCGCGCCGCTTTCTTGCCCGCGGCGATGGCGTCGATGACCGTATTCGGGCCGGTCACGAGATCGCCGCCGGCAAAGACGCCCTCCATGCTCGTGGCCAGTGTCTTGGGATCGACCTTGACCCGTCCGGACTTGTCGGTTTCCAGGCCCATCGCGGCCAGGCAGCCGCTTTGCGGGCGCTCGCCAATTGCGACGACCAGCGTGTCGAACCGGAGCGTAAACTCGGTTCCCGGAACGGGAACGGGTCGGCGCCGGCCGCTCGCGTCCAGCTCGCCCAGGCGGTTGCGGATGCACTCAATGCCTACGAGGTGGCCCTCTCGCGAGCAGATCCGGATCGGCGATACGAGCGTCTCCAGTTCCACGCCTTCACGAATCGCGGTTTCGATTTCCTCTTGGCGCACGCGGATCTTCACAGGCGAGACCAGGGTCTCAATCGTCACTCCCTCCTCCAGTGCGGCCTCGACCTCTTCCTCATAGGCCGGCATCTCGTCACGCGTGCGCCGGTACAGGAGCGTTACGTTGGTGACGTCTTTCTGGCGCAGCGCGACGCGGGCGGCATCGACTGCTGAATTGCCGCCGCCAACGATCCCCACGTGTCCGCGCGCCATCTCCTCGCCTCGCAGGTTGAACGCCTTGAGGAACTCCATAGAGGGGTAGACGCCGGGGAGGTTCTCTCCTTCGAGACCGAGCCGCCAGCTCTCGTGCGCTCCCATTGCCAGGAACACGGCCTGGAATCCCTCGGCGAACAAGCCCTCAAGAGTGGCATCTTTGCCGAAGGCCGCGCCGTGGCGTACGGTGATGTTCTCATTCATCAGAGTCTTGATCTCTGCACGAACGATCTCTCTCGGCAACCGGTAGGCCGGCAGCGAACAGGCAAGCATGCCGCCGGATTCCTGCTCGGCCTCGATCACGGTCACTTTGTATCCGAGCAGAGACAGGCCGTGCGCGGCGGCCAGTCCGGCCGGACCGGCGCCGACCACCGCCACCTTCTTTGCCAACCCGTTCGTCGTCGAACGGATTTCCGGGCTGTAGGCGGCCGGATCGACACGGTCGGTCACGAACCGCTTCAGCGCCCGAATCGCGATGGACTCGCCTCCACCGACACCCAGACTGCAGCGACTCTCGCATTTGCGGTCGCAGACCCTGGCACTGACGGCGGGGAAGGGATTCGCCTTACGGACAACCCGGTACGCCTGTTCGTATTGTCCCTTTTCGATCAAAGCGACGTAGCGCCACGGCTCGGTATCCACGGGACAGGCCGCCTGGCAGGGCGCGCCCACCAGGTTCTTGCAAACGAATGCATCACACCTCTTGTCTTCGATGTGACGGCGGTACTCGTCCCGGAAATACCGCAGCGTGCTCAGTACCGGGTTAGGGGCAGACCGGCCCAACCCGCACATGGCCGTATCCTTCACGACCAGGGCCAACTCTTCAAGCAGGTCCAAATGACCGAGCGTCCCTTTCCCGAGCGTGATGTCCTCGAGAATCTCGTACATGCGCTGCGTGCCCTTGCGACAGGTGAGGCACTTGCCGCAGGATTCGTCCTTGAGAAAATTCATGAAGTACTTGGCGACATCCACCATGCAGGTGTTCTCGTCCATGACGATCATGCCGCCGGAGCCCATGATCGAGCCGGCCTCGGTCAGACTGTCGTAGCTAATGGGCAGGTCGAACAACGACGCAGGGATGCACCCGCCGGATGGGCCGCCCGTTTGCACGGCCTTGATCCGGGCCTTCCCCACCGGTCCCCCACCAATCTGGTACACCACGTCCTTGATAGGCGTGCCGAGAGGGACTTCAACGAGACCGGTGTTCCTGATCTTCCCAACCAGCGAGAAGATCTTGGTTCCGGTGTTGCCCTCGATGCCAATCTCGGCAAAGGCGGTACCGCCCCGGCGGATGATGACGGGCACATTGGCCAGAGTCTCCACGTTATTAATACACGTGGGAGAGCCGAAGATCCCTTTCGCAATCGGGTAGGGAGGGCGCTGTCGCGGCTCTCCCATCCTGCCTTCGATGGATCTGATCAGGGCCGTTTCTTCGCCGCAGACAAAAGCCCCAGCGCCGCGTACGATGTCGATGTCGAATTGAATCCCGGACCCGAGGATGTCTTCGCCGAGCAGACCTATGTCGCGAGCCTGTTGCAGCGCGATCTGCGCGTTTTTGATCGCGAGCGGATATTCGCTGCGGACGTAGAGAACACCCTGGGTGGCGCCGATGGCGATGGCCGCGAGAATCATACCCTCGATGATGGCGTGCGGATTGCCTTCCAGGACGCTACGGTCCATGTAGGCGCCGGGATCTCCCTCGTCCGCGTTACAAACGACGAATCCTTTAGCCGCACCGTTTCCTGCTTTCCGCGCTAGCTCCCATTTCTTTCCCGTGGGGAAGCCGGCCCCGCCCCGACCCCTCAATCCCGACTTCTTCACCTCTTGAATAATCCATTCAGGACTTGGCTGATCGAGTACCTTCAGAAGAGCTTCGTATCCGCTCTGATTGATGTAGTCAAGGATCCGAATCGGATTGACCCGCTGATTGGCGCCGAGGAGGACTCGTTTCTGTCCCTTGAAGAAGGAAATCTCGTTCTGGCGACGGCACTTCTGAGTCGTGCCGAGTTCGCGGTAGAGCAGGTCCTCGACCACTTCGCCCTTACTTGCGGCCTCGACGATCCGGCCGACGTCCTTCGTGTCGAGTTTCGGATAAAAGGTATGTTGCGGCTCCACGAGAATGGAGGGCTCCATCTGACAGAACCCGTGACAGCCGGTGATTCGCAGCCTCACCGTGCCGGCCAACTGGTTTGCCAGAATGACGCGCTGGACCTCGCGTATGAGGTTGCCGGCCCCGCTGGCAATCCCGCACGTGCCCGCCGGAATCACAATGGTCGTCGTGACGGTATCGTCCTGCTCTTGCAGACGCCGCTGCAAAATCCTGAAGTCATCAACGGAAGTCAATTTTTTCATGGACTATTCCTGCTCCGGTCGGTCTGCCGCTTCGACCAATGTTGTGTCAAGGTCCAATCTGCGCCCCCGGCACCCGTGACGCGTGCAGACCATAAGAGTCGCACCCTCCTGCACCCTCATCTGAGCCATACCCGCTCCGCATTCCGGACACGTCCATTCACCGGCAAGACCGCGCCGGCACATCGGACAGGCAAGACCGACAATGGAATCCGACGGGATTTTCGTGTCACAGGCCGATCTGCTACTGCCGTGGAGACAGGATAAGCGAAGCACGTGCCGGCCTTCATTCCAGCACATTGTCAACTGGATTGAGGGGGCACCGTCGATTGGATGGGTCGGGTCCATAAGGCTCTGTTGACAGTGGGGACACAAGATCGTCAGCGGAAATGCGTGATCTTCTTGCGGTGTGTCCAAACCCTCGCGGGCCTTGGTCAGGATTTCCGCGACCTTGTTTCTCCTGACGTTGGAGTAGTAATGGCCATCGACAACGACGATAGGGCCGAGGGCGCAGCCGCCCAGGCAGTTGACCGTCTCCAACGTGAACTCCTTGTCCGGTGTGGTCTCTCCGGGTTCTACGCCGAGTTGCCGGCTGAATTCTTCGGCAATTCTCGGCGCGCCGCGAACGTGACAGGCCGTCCCCAGACAAACGGATACAAGGTGCTTGCCTCGAGGTTTCAGGCTGAAGGCCTTATAGAAAGTCGCGACGGCGTAGACGTCGGTCAGTGAGTCGCCGCTTGCCGCAGCGACTCGCCGGAGCGCATCCTGCGGCAGATACCCATACTTGTCCTGGACCTCGCTGAGAATGGACAACATGCCTCCCAGCGAGCCCTGATGTTCCGCGACGATTCTCTCAACAATCTGGTCATCCATTTGAGCCTCTTGTCGATAGGCAGTACACGTCGATGCGGCGTTCACACCCCTCAGCAATACTCCTCGCAATGCCATACCCCGCCGGGCGAATTTCGCAATGTGCAGGAATCACGATTGCTGCAGTTGCAGCACAGTCCCATCGCCGTATCGAGGGTGACCTCCGGGTCCTCTCCGACCGGAGCCGGTCGCCTCTCCAATTCCTGCGATGTCCCGTCATCGAATTCTTCACAGAATAGAACGGGCAGTCGGATGCCCTTGCGTCGCGTGCATATGGAACGGCTCTTGCATGTGGAACACAAACCGAGAGACGGCTCTTTCGATGCCATCGCGGCGACCTTCCTTTCTGTCTGAACTTGGCGGAAGGAATACACCCTAACAAACGATTATGGCGATAGAGCTGCACAGAAACGCATCCCACACCGCCCGGGCAGCGACCGAAAATCGCCTTTTCAAAACGAACAATTGGTTATATAGCAACAACCGTGCCATTTTCTGAACAATCTGGCGTTGCCATCGCCGTGCGTCTCTTAAGTGCTTGTTTCGTAAAGCCTTAAAATTTAGACCGTAACGGCCCACAGGTCGGCACGCACCTATTCCAGTATGTCACAAGGATGCGTTGAGGCGGGTAGAATTGGGCCACCGGGGAGATTGTCCCCACCCTGTGCCTTGGTCATTGACTTCGTCAACCGCCGGCCAACCAGGCAGAAAGAGGTTCAGTCCAGACCGTATCGCGCGATCTTCTTCCGCAGGGTTTTGCGATCGATTCCCAGGATTTGGGCCGCTCGTGTCTTGTTGCCTTCCGCCTTTGCCAGCACGTTGCGAATGTGGTCCGCCTCGATCTCGGCCAGCGTTCTGTTCACACCGGTTGTGCGCAGGGCGGAGAATCGAGCGAATGACGGCAGGTCCGGGACTTTGATAACCTGGTCGTCACTCATCACTACGATGCGTTGGATCGCGTTCTCTAATTCTCGGGCATTGCCCGGCCAGGCGTAGTTCTGCAGCGCCTCCAGCGCCCTGTCGGAAAAACGCGGGACCGGCTTGCCCAGTTCGCCAGCGAACTTCTCGGCAAAATGATGCACCAACAGCATAATGTCGCCGCCTCGGGCTCGCAATGGGGGAACTTCGATCGCGACAACATTGATTCGATAGTACAACTCCTCCCGAAACACCCGGCTTTGAACAAGACTGTGGAGATTTTTGTTCGTGGCCGCGATGATCCTCACATCCACCTTGCGCGCCCGCGAGTCGCCCACCATACGAACCTCCTTGTCCTGGAGGACGCGCAGGAGCTTGACCTGCATGGCCACAGAGGTCTCGGCGATCTCATCAAGGAAGATGGTCCCGCCGTCGGCAGTCTGGAAAAATCCCGCTCGCGACTCATGAGCGCCGGTGAACGCCCCCTTGACGTATCCGAACAGTTCGCTCTCCAGCAGACTCTCCGGAATGCCGCCGCAATTGACCGGCACAAACGGAGCGGAAGCCCGGGCACTGCCGTAGTGGATCGCCCGCGCGACCAACTCCTTGCCGCTGCCGCTCTCGCCGGTAACGAGAACCGTCGCCGAGGTCGAGGATGCCTTGCGAATCGCGGCGAAGACTTTCTGCATCGCCGGGGATTCGCCGATGAGACCGTGAGCACACTCTGACGACGGTCCGGGTTTGGTTGCCGCTTTGCGCCTCCGTCGCAGGTTGCCCAGCACTCGGTGCACCGCGGCGAGCAGTTCGTCCTCGGTGAACGGCTTGGGTACGTACTCCTCCGCTCCGCTCTTCACCGCTTCCACGGCGCTTTCCACGGTCGCGTATCCGGTAATCATCATCACCGCTGTGTTTGCATAGTTTTCCCGAATGTGACGCACCAGGTCGATGCCGCTGATCTTGGGCATTTTCAGGTCGGTGACAACCAGGTCCACGAACGTCCCCTCGAGCAGGCGCAAGGCCTCGGCGGCATCGGTAGCCGTATAGGTCGTGTACCCTTCAGCGGTCAGACTTCTCTGGAGAACCTCCAGCGTGTCAGGGGTATCGTCGACGACGAGAATCGTTTCTTTCCTATCCGTTGCATTCATGATTCCGGTCTGTTCTCCCGGTCAAGGGCTGGATCGATGGGCAATCGAACGGTGAACGCCGTTCCCTTGCCCGCGGTGCTTGTGACTTCAATAGTCCCGCCATGGGAGGTGACGATTCCATGGGCCACCGGCAAACCCAGACCTGTCCCCTGGTTCACTTCCTTGGTCGTGAAGAACGGCACGAACAACCGGTCCAGGATCTCCTCGGTCATTCCCACTCCCGTGTCCTCAACGATGCAAACGACGTGCTCATCCTGCACGTGGGTCCGTACGATAAGCCTGCCGCCACCGGGCATGGCCTGAACGGCGTTTACCAGCAGATTGACGAGCACCTGCGTCAACTGTCCGGCATCGGCTGCCAGCACGGGCATCTCGGGGCAAGGCATGCAAACCAACTCGATTCCTTCTTTCTAGAAATGGTGCCTGAACAGGTCTATGGCTCCCGAAACCACCCTGTTGACGTCCACGGGCTCTTTGAAGGTGGGCGTCTGCCGCGCAAACAGCAGCAGTTTCTTGATGATCTCTCTGGCATGAAGCGACGCGGCCACAATCTTCTGGACGTCTTGTCTCACGGCCTCCGACATTCCCGGATTGCGCTTGAGCAACTGGGCAAAACCGAGAATGCTACTGAGCGGCTCGTTCAGCTCATGAGCGACGCCGGCAGCCAATTGCCCGATGGTGGCAAGGCGGTCTGCGTGCATGAGTTGTTTCTGCAGGTGGACTCTCTCTTCCTCCGCCTCCTGATGCTCCACGATGACGGCGATCTGTCTGGCGATCGCATCCAGCAGGCTCCGCTCGTCCTTCAGGAAAGGCCCCTCATCCAGGGGGGGCCTGGCCTCCCGGTAGACTACATCCACGGCCCCTCGGCGTTTCGCATTCACGAGCACCTCGGATGTTTGCCTGACGCAATCCTCGTTGAAGCCCCGTGTCTCATATCGCTTTCCATCAAGAACGATACGAGCCGATGCAATGTTCGGGTACTGCCATGCCGGTGGTATCAATTCGACAATATGCTGAAACACTTCGTCGGGCGACCCAATGGATCCCCCAGATACCTGACTGATGCGGTATAGGCAGCCTAACTCCTTCACTCGCTCGCGCAGCGCCTGTGCCGTCTGGTCCGCCGGTCGCGCTGCTGCCCGACCTTTTACCGCTGCTCGCTTTCCCATGAAAGATCACCCCGTCTACGTAGTCCTCATACGGTTTACCAATAATGGGCCTCGCCGAATTCCATCTATCCCCAAGTAACTCTATGGGACATGACGAGTACCTCTATCATACCGGACGGTGACCGAAACCGCAAGCCTCCGGCACAATCTCTTGCCCGCAAGGTGAGCGCTGGCGATCCCGTAAGGGGCAAAAACTCATCGCAGCGTGAACTCTTGAGCCGAAGAGGGGGGCAATTCGTTTCGTCATAGAAATTCCGCCGCATTCGCGGCTGCTCGCAGATGCGTGACACCAAAACAGACTTCTCTCTTGCACAAGGCACGCACATCTTCCGCGAAAAGTTCGATTGCCCCGTCACCCCGCTACTCCAGCAGCCAGCCGATGGTACGACTTCAACAATCCGCCCAAACGCTCAATGCAAACAATCTCTGCCGTATCATCAGTCGGGTGTGTAGGCTCAAGGATTCGTCCTGCTCCTTGGTGAATCCGTTCATGATGATCATACGCACAATATTGCTCAATGACGTATTCCCGACTCACTGTGCCTCATGACGTAGCCGCTCCCAGTGGGCTTTCATGTCGGCAAGAGCTTTCGCGTGCTCGGCCAGAGTTGCCAGGTTCCGTTCCTCGCCTGGATCGCTCTGCAAATCGAACAACTGTTCATATGGCGGGTCATGCTCGATATAGCGGATGTACTTCCATCGCTCGGTTCGCACGCCTTCGCTCTTGGCAATCGGCCGACGCGGCGGTCGGGTGTTGTAGGTATGTTCATAGAACCACTCGGAGCGCCAGCCGACGGACTCGTCGCGCAACAGGGGACCGAAATCGCGACCCTGCATTCGAGGTGGGATGGTCACGCCGCCCATCGCCAGCATGGTTGGGGCAAAATCGATATTCAACACCATCTGATCGCGTCTGGTCCCGCGCAGCTCGGCCGGCAGGCGAGGATCGCGGACAACAAGCGGGGCGCGGATCGACTCTTCATACATGATCCACTTGCCGAATAGTCCGTGAGTGCCACGCAGGGAACCGTGGTCGGAGGTGAAAATCACCACGGTGTTGTCGTCCAGTCCGAGCTCCTCGAGGGCCGCCATGATCCGGCCCACTGCGGCGTCCATTCCCGTGATCAGACGATAGCACGTCCGGGCGTTGCTGATGAAGCGCTGGCGTGGATCTTTGGGCCACTCGCCACTGCCGTTGAGGGACTCTCGCAGGAACTTCGGTTGCGTTTCATAGTCTTCGGTGGTGTAGCTGGCGGGTGGGGGAATCTCCGTGTTCTCATAGGGATCGGGCGCATGGGGATCGAAGAAGTTCCACGGCCCGTGCGGCGTCTTGAAACTGATCGACAGGCAGAAGGGCTTGCCCTTGGGGTTCGTCCGCAAGAATTCTACGGCCTTTTCCGCCAACAGAGTCGTCAGGAACCGTTCCTTGCCGTCGACGACCTGGCGAAAGTTGATCGACTGTGGAAAGCCGAACCAGAAGTCGAACTTCTCGGCCGGCAGCGAAAGATGGCGGATCTCTTCCGAGGGCCGTCCGATCGCCATTTTGCCCAGGAAACCGGTGCGATAGCCCGCTTTTCGCAGCAGGACCGGATAGCTCTTATCCATGGCCTCGGACGACAGCGGCGTGGCGAAGTCGTATATCCGGTGGCGTCGCATATGCTGGCCGGTGAGGATGGAAGCCCGGCTGGAACAGCAAATGGCCGTTGTGACAAAAGCGTTGTTAAAGATCACTCCATCGGCGGCCAGCTTGTCGATACTGGGCGTTTGAATGATCTTGTTGCCCATGCAGCCCAAGTCGTCGAACCGCTGATCATCGGTGAGCATAAAGAGGATGTTGGGTCGTGACTGCTCGCTTTCACCCTCGCCCGCATGTGAAAGAGGCCGTACGTTCGCTTGCGCTGTTGTCGCGGCAACAAGCAGGACTGCAGAAAGCACAAAACAAGGTCTGTTCATCATTCTTCAGTCTCCCAGTGTGAATTCCTTTGCGAAGTCACCCGGCCGGCGGCAAAGACAGTTGTCAGAACCGCCATTTCTTTTTGCCTCGATGGGCAACGCGCCAGCACCATACACTACAGCATTCTACTTTGCCTGCCTGCTTCCTTTCAAGCGCCATGTAACCAACGTCAATCATCGAACGCATCAAGCAGGCTCGCTGCGATGTCCAGAAAAGCAAGGTCCACCTGGCCTTATGGGCTCGCACCTTCAATGGTGATTTTGCGGCGGTACATATGATCCGTGTCCTGGTCGGGCCCCTTTCTGGGGAAATAGATGTAGAAATCATCGTCCACGGTGTGACAATCGTCCGAGGGGCCGTCAAAGTCGACGAAGGCGGAATAGGGCTGGATCAATCCGTTGCTGACCTCGTCGACAGTCGTTTCGAGCGACCAGTCGAGGCCGTCCGGCGATGAGAACAACAGTAGCTTGCCGGCAGCGTGGGTCTGGACGGCGAGGAGGTATTTCCCGAGCGCGGTGCAGTAGGCCGCGTCGGCGTGGAGGTCTTCTCCGCCGGTAATATGAGGAATAATATCTTCGCCCGGCTGGTTGGAAAGGCCCGGTATGTCCCATTTGCCGTCATAATATTTGTACCAGGGGACAACTTCGTGCCGGGCGGCGGCCTCGATGACGGCCTTGAGCTTGGCGCGGGCAACACTCTGGATGCGCTTTCGCCGGGTGGAGGCCCCGCCGGGAACGACGTCGTTGAAGTAAACATAAAGCCAGTCGCCATGGATGATGTAGGCTCCGCCGCCGACGTTCATGCGGTCATCCGCGGGCCTGATGATTTCGCCGCAGTAGGTCCAGCTAAGGCCTCGATCTTTGGAGTACCCCAGACCGAGAGCGAAACGCTGATCAGCCCTGTTGATGTTGCCCTCGTGGACCTTGTTGAGCTCGGCATGCGTGATTCCCAGCAGATCACCATTGGGGCACTCATACATACCGAGAATCCAGATCCCTCGCTCAGTCTGGTCCTGGTAGTAGCCGTTGTAATCCCAAAGCGCTTCGTCGGTTTTACTGCAAACGTGACACTTGAGGGGATCGTCGGGTGGACCGGTGTGCCAGGAATGACGGCTTCTTCGGGTCTGCCCGGGTTTGAGACGGCACCCGAAAGAATGGAAGAAGTGCATCTGGCCATCCTTCCGCAGGGTCGAGAGGCTGCCGTCGTAGCGAATGGGAATCTCATCTTCCGTGTAAATGAGCTTGAGCTCGCCCAGTTTGATCTGCGGTGCCTGCACGGACGGCGCCTTCGCGGCCCTGTCCCGCGTAGCGAGATCCTTCTCAACCTCGCTATCGCCTTTGACCGAAACGGGCAAGAGCACCATAAGCACCAGTAACACCAGTAGATGTTGCATCTTTAACATGGAGATTCTCCTCGACTGAGCTTATGGTGCGATATCTGAGAAGTCCCACGCCACTTGCCGAAGTGGGCCGTGCGGTATCCGGCATCTCGCAAAACCTCGGCAAGAGTCACTGTGTCGGGCGCGAGATGCCCATGCGCCGAGATGATGCCGTGACGCGATTCTTCTCATTTGCACTCTCAGCTTCCTGGTTGGTTTCGTGCTACGTGCTCGTGGGTCTTCGGGACTCGCGATAGGTCGTGATCTGATCGGTGTCGCCAGGGTCGCCGGCCTCGGCCATCAGCTCGCGCATACGCTTCTCCAGCTCGGCCTGCAACGCCGCATACGCGGGCTTGTCGATCAGGTTGTTCAACTGATATGGGTCCTCCTGGTTGTCATACAGCAGCCACGGCCCGTGATCGAAAAGGTTCGCGTAGGTGTAGCGCTTCGTCCGCACCCCGCGCCAGGGCGTAACGGCGTTGATGATATAGGGTCCGCCCCCGGGCAGCAGTTTCATAAGGAGCACCGCATCCCGTTGATCCGACGCCACGCCCCTGGCTGCATCCGAAAAATCCTTGCCGTCGACCTTCGGACACTTCAGCCCGGCCAGCGACAATAGTGTCGGCATCACATCGACCGGCGTAAGCAGGGCGTCACTGCGTTTCCCTGCAGGCACTGCTCGCGGGTATTCTACCAGGAACGGTACGTTGATCGATTCCTCGAACGGCATTTGTTTGAGTGCCATGCGGTGGCAGCCCAGCATATCGCCGTGATCCGACGCGAACACCAGGATCGTGTCTTTGGCAATACCGGTTTGTCTCAACACCTCGCGGATCTTGCCGATACAATCATCAAGCGCCGCGGTATGGGCATAGTAGCCTTGAATATTCTGCTTCTTGAGACGTTCGTCGCTTTCAAGGATTGCACGCTGGGCTTTGCGACTTTTCTTGAGCCTCTCCGACGGCTTGTCTCGCGCCAGCAGGTGGTCGACCACAGTTCGCTCGGCCACGTTCGCTCGCAGTTCAATCTTGTCCAGCGGAATCCGTTCCCTATACTCGTCCGGAAGAAGGTTGTACGGGTTATGCGGCGGCCCCCAGGACAGGAACAGGCAAAACGGTCTGTCCTTGTTCTTCTGGATGTAATCAATCGCCAGATCCGTCTGCACCAGGGCATCGTATCCTTTGAACCTGATCTTCTCGGGCGTATCCGTGCAGTAGAAATGATCCATGTACCTGTGGGTGCAGTTGTTCACCGCCCAGTAGTCGAACCCCTGTCGCCGCTCCTTGGGCACAAACGGCGTGCGCTGCCACTCCAGGTGCCATTTGCCGATATATCCGGTGGCGTAGCCTTGCGCCTTGCAAACCTTGGCGATGGTTGGAAGATCGTCACGCACACCCGTATCATTTGCGACCGTACCGTTGGCCATGGGATACCTTCCGGTCAGGAGCATGGCACGATACGGAGAACACACCGGCCAGATGCTCACTGCGTTGTCGAAGGCCGTCCCTGCCGTCGCCATGGCGTTGAAGTTGGGCGTGGGCACGATCTCGTTCCCGTAGCACCCCAGCGCGTGCGCCCGCATCTGATCTGCGAAAACATAAACGATGTTGGGTCGTCTGGCGGGCCTTCGTGCCGCAAGCGGCCTGCTCCCCGCGGCAGCAAGAGGTATCCCCGCCGCTACAGTCTTGATGAATTGGCGTCTTGTCTGTTTCTTCATTTCTGCCTCAGGTTTTTTGCTGATTGCGAAAGTCACCATATCCCAAGTTGTCACAGTGAATACTGCGGAATCTTCATCGTTTCACCATCCTTCATCGACGACAGGTGCGCATAATAGCCGGGCACTGTCATATTCAACGCATCGATGACATCGACTCTCGGCTTGCGACCGCGCAGGATGGCATCGATGAAATCATCACCGAGGTAGCCGTGAGAGCCACCGTGTCCACCCGGTGCAACTCCCGGGGGTAAAGCGTATTTCTTCGTCGGCAAGCCTGCCTTGATGACCTCGTGGTAGCGCTTGCTTCCGGTCCTGTCGCCCTTAAAGGTCTTGTTGAAGCCGCCATATTCGCCCCTGACGCGCCCCGCTTCGAGGTACTCACCCTGTGAACCGCATATGATCATGCGGGACAGCCCTCCCTCTGCGGTCCGGAACAGGCCGACCTCCGACCTGAATGTGTTCCCGATCGCGTTGGCAATGCGCTTGTCTTTGTCGAATAGAGGAGTCCCCTGGCAGGAGACATCGAGCAGCGGTTTATGCGTCACGCCGACATAGTAAGCGGTTGCATGGGTCGGGTACCACATCGGACAACCCTTTTTGCGCCAGTCCTTGTAGGAGCCCAGCGCGGGTGCCCCGATAGAATGAGGATGGCAGTATTCCCCCTCGGAATAGACGATGCGGCCGAACACGCCGGCGGCATAGAGTTTCTCCATGGCGAAGAGATCGTCATGAAAACACGAGGTTTCGAACATGGCGTAAACCAGTCCCTTGTTCTTCTTACAGCATTCGAGGAGCCTTTCGGCGTCCTCGATATCTCCGCGGAAGGCGGGAACCGCCGTGGCCACGTGCTTGCCATGCTCCATACAGAGGACCGCGTGCTTCGCGTGGGCCGGAGCGTCGGTCGCGCAGAAGATGGCCTCAATCGAATCGTCCTTGACCATCTCCTCCAGCGACGGGTACGTCTTGGAACATTTCGCCTTTCGAGCCATATCGGCGCAGCGGTCCGGGAACAAGTCACTGACTGCAATTAGCTCGACGTTGGGATGATGCTGGAGCCCGAATTGCAAACCGAACTTACACACACCATGGCCCACGATTCCGACTCGAACTTTGCGGTCGCTAAAGGGTTTCCAGACTTTGGTTCTGTCATAGTCGGTTTGTGTCTGGTCGAAACCGGGAATCACTTGGCCAGCCGCAGCGAAACCGAGCATGGAACTTCCGGATGCAGCAGCGGAAACGGTCAGAAACGATCTACGAGAAATCTTCGACATGGCAGCATACTCCTTAGTTGCTGTAGGATTTGTTTCTTTGCCGATCAATAACTGAACATCACATTATTGCCGCGTAGGAGCATTCTCTATCAGGTTCTTGTCAGGAGTCAACAGCATATTCTCCAATTCTCACGAACCGGTTTTCTTTCATATCCTCTTCGATAGACCTTCAGCCACCTCCTCCGGCGATACAAGACCACACTTACACACAATACTTGACACCATTTCTGTTGTTGTCTCTCTTGACTGACGAGGGCTTTTCCGTTTAGCATGGGGTAAACGATGAAAGTCTGTGGAATTGGGAGTCCAAGCAATGCGTAACGTACAACTGATCGTCATGCTTACAATCGTTCTCGTTCTCGCCTCAACGGCATTGGCCGTGCCAGTCAACAAACTCACCGCTGAGGAGCGTGAGGCAGGATTCGTGCAGCTCTTTGATGGTAAGACACTCACCGGGTGGGACGGGAACCCCAAGTTCTGGTCCGTTGTTGACGGCGCCATCGTGGGACGAACGACTCCAGAGAACCCGACAAAGGGAAACACCTTTCTGATCTGGCGTGAGGGGCTGCTTTGCGATTTTGAGCTCAGGCTGTCCTGGAAGATCGAAGGGGGCAACTCCGGCGTTCAGTATCGCAGCCGGGATTATGGCAACTGGGTCGTTGGCGGTTACCAGGCCGACATTGACGCCAACCATCGATATACGGGAATCCTCTACGAGGAGCGCAGCCGCGGGATCATGGTCAATCGAGGCGACAAGGTCGAACGAAGCCCTGGAAAAAGCGTTGTCGTCGAAAAGATCAGCAGTAACGCGGCAGTTGCAGAGGCGGTCAATCGGGATGGCTGGAACGACTACGTCATCACCGCCAGGGGCAACACGTTGACTCAGACGCTCAATGGCGTACCCACAATGATGCTCATCGACAATGAGAAGGCCAAGGCCGCAGACTGTGGCGTTCTGGCGCTTCAGCTTCATGCGGGACCTCCCATGACGGTTCGGTTTCGTTCCATTCGTCTCAAGCGCTTTGCGCCGCAGGGGGGAGAGTCCCTCTTTGATGGCCAGACGCTGACCGGGTGGAAGCGGCACGATGCCCTGCCGGGGCATGGCGTTGCCGGGAAATGGTACGTGGAAGACGGCGCGATTGTCGGCGTCCAGGATCCACCCGGCAAAGGGGGCTTCCTGACGACCTTCCGCAAGTTCAAAGACTTGGAGTTCGAGTGCGAAGCCCAGGTCGATTGGCCCTTCGACAGTGGGATTTTTCTGCGTGTTGGACCTCATGGAAAGAGCCACCAGGTGACAATCGACTATCGGGACGGTGGTGACATTGGCGGTGTCTATTGCCCCTGGACCCAGGGATTCGTCCATCGAAGTCCTGAGGGTATGAAACACTTCAAGAAAGGGGCCTGGAATCACTTCAAGATCTCTTGCCGGGGAGAACCGGCTCGGATCAAAGTGTGGGTCAACCAGACACAGGTAACGGATTATCAGCACACGGCTGCCTCGACCAAGGGGATTCCTCCGGAGGGCACGCTGTGTCTTCAAATCCACCCCGGCGGTGAAGGATACGATCAGAGCAAAGCCAGATTTCGCAAGCTTCGCATTCGCGAATTGCCCACACGTACAAAATAGACGCCCAGATTCTCGCCGTAACCTATATATGGGGCAAGTGTCGCTCAAGATGACTTTGTGTCTTTGCTCCCCACGCGAGTACTGTTCATTTGTTGTACGGATGCGTTGAATCCGCAAAGCACAGACGTATGTAATAGCCAGTTCTTTTTACCGAGGGGATGATGAAAAAGTCCATGCGATACTCAATGGCTGCCTTCTTGGTAGTGCTGCTGGGGCACTCTGGGGGTGTCGTTGGCGAGTTACAAGTCCATCTCAAATTGGATGGCGACCTGGTGGATTCTGCTGGCGGCGACCACAATGGAACGCTGCTCAACGGCTCGATAGGCGATAATCAATATGTCCCAGGCAAGCTTGGCGATGCGCTAGGCCTTGAGAATGGCGACTATGCGACGGGCGGAGATGGTGTTTCCGTTCCATACACCATGACCGACTCCGGGACCGTGGCCCTTTGGTGCAATCCGAGACGTATCTACAACTATAACACGATCTACGACAACGGGGTCCATCCGGACGATTGGGAGTGCTGGATCTATCAGGACGGACGTCTCAGGGCCCGAGTGGAAGGTGATACGGCAGTCACCGCCGACTTGGTATCTCTCTCATCGGACGGAGATCCGCGAGACGAATGGTTTCACATGGCTTTTGCATGGTCCAGGACAGGCATCAACACGGTTGATACGGCACTGTATGTAGGCGGAGTTCTGCAGGACACCAACAGCGGCACGTGGGTAGGACCAGGCGGTACTTTCTTTCTCGGCGGCGGCAACACGGGGAATGATTTTGGTGACGGAATATGGGATGACGTGCGGATCTATGACCACGTTCTTTCCGATGCAGAAATCCGGTCGCTGGCGATGAGAGGATTGATGGTCGAGCCTTCTCAGATTCAATTGACTGAGAGTCAGGTGGCCTCTTACACCGTTGTCCTCGACTATTTGCAGCAGTACGAGCCGCGAGTTGACGTATACGTTTCCATCACCGCCGATGAGAACCTGTCGATCAACGGTCTTGCTCCCGGCGAGGCGGAAACGCTGGTTTTTAGACGGCGCGCGTTTTTGACTCCGCAAACCGTCCTGATCACGGCTGTAGATGACTCCACAAATACCGGCAACAGGACCGTGAGGCTGACGCACAGCATCACAAGCGCGGACGCATTTTGGGATGCTATGCAGGGCGTTCATTTGGATGTCCTTGTCGTGGAAGACGATTTGGCTTGCGGTGACTGGGGCTATATGGAAATGGATTTCAATCGAGACTGTTATGTTGACTTGAGGGATTTGGCTCTTTTCGCCACCCAATGGATGGCCTGTACGGATCCTTCCGGCGACCAGTGTCAATACCTTTCTAACGTCGCAATCGTGGCCCATCGTGGCGCTTCGGTCTCTGCTCCGGAAAATACGATAGCATCATGCAACGCCGCCAGGGGATTCGCCGATTGGGTCGAATTCGATGTGCGCGTGACATTGGACAACCAATTGATTTTGATGCACGATGGAACGGTTGATCGCACGACGAATGGGACCGGCGATGTTGCAGACATGACCTTTGCCGAATTGAGACAACTGGATGCCGGGTCCTGGTTCTCTCCAAGTTCTTATGGCGAGCTTATCCCACTGATGAGTGAGGCCGTTCTGGCGAGTTCGCCCGATATGCAGCCTTTCATCGAGCGAAAAACGGGTCCAGCGGCGATGTACGTTGATCTGATTCACGCGTTGAGGATAGAACACAAGGCTGTCATTATTGCGTTCGACTGGAACTTCCTGGAAGAGGTGGAGGCGTTATCACCTGCCATCCGAACGGGAGCTCTTGGATCGGAAACGCTAAGTCTTGCAGAGATTCAAGCCATTGAATCACGTGGCATTGACTTCATTGACTGGGCGCATGGCACGGTGACAGCGGCAACCATCGATCTGGTGCATGCTTATGGCATGGAATTGCATGTTTGGACCGTCAACGACGCCCATAGAATGCAAACGCTGATTGACTGGGGCATTGACGGAATAACAACAGACCATCCCCAACTGGCACGACAGCTTCTGGATGAGCGAAACGGCTTCATTCGATACTGAATTGAGGCAAGATGCGAATCCACACTCCTTGTATTGCTTCACGGGCAAGGGGGAAAACGCGTACCCTGGTTACGGCGCAGATGACTCTGATCGGTCCAATACCTATTGGAAATGCCGCATGGACCCAAGTTGAGCCCATGCGGCATTTTGTTATTGAGAGCCGATTCTCTCACGGTACTGCCAAATCGATCTTGCCGTTCGGATCGATACGCTATTGTTCCCGGGACGCTAACTGCTGTACTTCGTCAGCGGTGAGGGGACGATCGTAGATCCGGAAATCGTCGAAGGTGCCGTTGCAGTCGTCGTTGTCTGCGTGGCCGCCACCCAGGTACACGGTGCTTCCGGGATCGACCCATGCGGACTGGTTCGAGGTAACGAGTTGGCCATCGATGTACAACAACTGCTCGATGAGATCGGGATTCTCCGGGTTGACGCGCCAGGTCATGGCAATGTGATACCAGGTCATGGCTTCCATCCAGAAGCCGCGCACATAGCCGGATTGGATACGGCCGGCAAACTCACCGGAGCCATAAATCCACATCTCCCAGTCGTTGCCTTCGACACTGTTATCGACGACGCTGTTGTAATTGTACAACGAGGTCGGTCGGAACCAGAGGCAGATGGAGCCGCGGTTGTAATACACGAAATCGATGGCGACCACATCGTTATCCGTGTTACCGTCGCTTCCGGACAACTGCAGAGCCTGCCCGTCGATGCCCTCGACGTATTCGTGGGTGCCGTCGGCCCCGTCAATCAACCGGGTGGGAAAACCGCGCGCAAGCTCATCGACGTTGCCGTCCAGCGGCAAGTGAACGATCAGGCCGGTATCGCCGGAAGGCCATACGTCAATCAGCACCTGATCCGTTTCTGTAAACTGTCCGTCGCTGGCGGTGAACGAGAAGATGTACGTTCCGGGCGTGGTGATGACGACCACGGTTTCCCGGGCATTCGGCGTCTCGATGGTTACGTCATCCTGGCCGGCGACCATCTCCCATAACTGGGTCATTTCGCCGGTCGGACTGCCGTCCAGATCGTCCACGGTCCCCGTCAGTGTCACCGCCACCGAACCGGCTGCCGAAAGCCATACGGTCTGTTCTTCACCGGCTTCAACCACAGGAGGTTTGTTGCCGGGATAGACCAACCCGACGACCTCCTGGGCCGGCAGCACTTTGTCGTAGATCCTGACGTCATCGAACGTACTGTTGCAGAAGTCGTTGTCCGGATGACCGCCGCCCAGGAAGAAAGTCGTGCCGGGGTCGACCCAGGTTCCCGCATTTTCTTCCATCAGTTTGCCGTTGACGTACAACTGGGTGGCGACCAGACCGGGCTCGTTCGGATCGCGGGCCCAGGTACAGGCGAAGTGCCACCATTTGTCCTGGCCGTTGCCATCTTCGGCCAGGTCGTTCAGGTTGGCCGTCACGGCGGTATCGCTTTCCACGCGGAAACGGGCCCGGGAATCGCCGTAAATCCACATTTCCCAGTCGTTCCCGTTGCCGGAATTGTCGAAGAGGGAATGGTAATTGTAGAAAACGATGGGTTTGACCCACAGCGCGATCGTGCCGCTGGCGGGCATGGTCAAATCCAGTGCCACCCAATCGCCATCGATGGTGAAATCGTCGCTGAGAAGATTGAGACCCTGGCCCTCGTCGCGGGGGACATATTCCGAGGTGCCGTCCTGGCCGTCGATAATCTGACCGTAGTTGAGATTGCCCGACGCATCGTTAACATCCTGACCGTTCCAGGCTTCCTCAAAATCCCAGTGCGCGATCAGATTGTTGTAATCGTGGACCCAGACGTTGACCTTCACCTGATCGGTTGCGGTAAAGACGCCGTCATTGGCGGACAACTCGAAGACGTACTGGCCGGGAGTGGTTATCGTTGCCGTCGCACTGTTGCTGTCGGCCGGCTCGATGACAACATCGTTCTGGTCGGAGACGAGCTGCCATGCGATGGTCAGGTTTTCATCATCGTCGGTAACCGTGCCTTCGAGATGGACCGCGGCGACGGAGTTTACGTCGAGTTCGACCGTATGATCGGCGCCGGCATCGACGATGGGAGCAAGGGCTTGCGTAAGGACGCTGTCACCGGCCTTGCCCAGGGGCAGTATTTCATGCGGGCGGAGGGCGACGTCCCAGATGGCGACCGTCGAGACATCGATGGTGGCGTCATCGCCGTCCTGGTCTCCGGCGGCAAAGAGCAGAAGCGTATCGGTCAGACTGAAACGACCGTCGATTCCCTGCTCGATTCCCTTGAAGATCTCCACGCCATCGATGTAGAGGTCGTGTCGAACGCCGTTATCGACCACGAGGACCATGCGATACCAGGTGTCTGCCTGGGTGGCATACCCGAACGCGTCGGAGTAACCGACGGCGGTAATGCCGACCCCACCGGAAGACTTGATGGTCCAATCGGAATCCCCGGCGTTGTTCGGATCCGTCTGAAAGAGATCGTTGTAGCCGTTGGGAGGATCGGACAAACTGATGGCCGGATAGCTGAAATCAATGAGCAGGGTCCACTCATTGACGTTGGCCCCCTCGCCGTTGGGGGCGATGCCGTGCCGGCATACGTAGTAGCTGCCCTCGCCGATCGTCCTGGCGCCGTCGGCGGCGTCGACCCCCGCGATCTCGAAGTCCGCGCCGACGACTTCCAGAGCAGCGCCGATCGTCGCGCTATGGGGGTCCGGCTGGTCGAACTCCCACACCCCTATGGGTTGGGGAACGCCCGCCTGTATTTGCGACGCGAACGTCACAACTAAAAACCACACACCAAGCCTTTTCATGACTTCCTCCTTTCAACCGAAACATGAGAAAAACCAGCGAAGAGAGATCAGCCGCCTCGGGGCGCCTTACTCTCACCGTCTGGAGCACAATAACGCCAGGAATCTACTCGATTGACGGTCTTGACCTGCCCGTCGAGAAAAACCGCGTTCACCTTGCCATCTTCCAAATCCGATTGACGAGCCAGGTGAAACGTACCGAAACTGTCCCACTGCTCGTACACGCACATGGCGGTGTCGTTGAAGGCATATTTATTGTAGGGCGCGGTGATCCACAGGTTTTCTTCGCCAAAGAAGAAAATCTCGCTGTGCCGTTTGATGCTCGCGACCCTTTTGTCACTGAGGTAAGAATTCATGGAGTAACTGTAATTCGGTATGATGGGGATGCTCTCGACGTGTTCGGGATGCATGGGACCGAACATCTTTGCGATTCGCGGAAAACCCGGACAAATGTGAATATCTTTGCCCTTCAGGTACGGCCAGAACGGGCCGGCGTACTCGGGGTGCTTTTCCAGGTCAAAGTCGGGATTGTGCCATCGGCAGTATCGATGGGGTTCGTTGCGATACTCGCCATGTTTGTTGTAGAAACTCGTCCAGGCATTGGGCATCTTGCCGTCAGACTCGTCGGCGTACATCAGTGCCATCAGGCCGTACGAGCGAAGGTTGGCTTTGCACCGCAGGAATCTCGCCTGCTTCCTGACGCGATGCAAGGACGGGACCAGGATCGCCATCAGCACCGCTATGATGGCAATGACAACCAGAAGCTCGATTAAGGTGAATCCGTTACGGCGGTGGCTCATCATACTACCGAACCCTCCAAGTGAAACAAACGGTTCCTCAAAGGTCCACTCGAGGCTTTCCATCTATTTCCAACACAGCAAATAGTGTTTCCGTACGCCAACAAACCTACCAGATACACCCTGAACAGTCAAGAATCTTCGATGTCAAGACCATTCTCTGGCCGCGGCAGGCAGACCGATTGCTCGGTGCCCATGTGATCGATATGCTCCGGCCGCTTGCGATAACAGGCATTCTCACTACCACCCAGAAGATGTTTCGGACGCTGTTTCTTGCGGATTTTCAGTTCCTCCTGACACCACATTCGATAGAGGCGTTGGAAGTTCACGAACCAGGTCCAAATCCGACACCATGGCAGGCAACGCATATGTTACCCGTTGAGCCCGACTTCGAGATTGCCGATACCGGGTGGCCGCCGTTGGCGAACGTGTGCACGCCGGTGGTCTGGAAGAACCACTGGTTTTGGTTCAACGTCTACGACTCCGGCGTGGCGAGGACGCAAGCTCGGCCAGGGTCATTTGCAGCATCTTTTCCCTGCGTCAGTTTGTCAGACCGGCGGTGGCGGCGCCGAGGAGAGTGGCATTCTCGACGCTGACGATCCGGTAATAGATTTTCCTGGTTTCGACGAGATACTGCTTGAGATAGAACTCGACCTTCTGCCTCAGCGAGGTGAGGTGGTAGAAGGTGGTTCCCTCGGCAACGATGCAGACGGGCCGGCAGGGGTTATGGCCCTTGCCGCACTTGATGGCCGCCGAGGAGAGGTTGATCGCGGTGAGCTTGGCGGCCCGCTCGATCAGGGCGTCGAGAAGGAAGTACAATACGGCCAGGTCCTTTTCGTCGGCGTCCTTCATCACCGCGGCCAACGGGTTGCCGGGGTCTTGCGGCGTGGCCATGAACTCGCTGATGTCCTTGGTGGTGGTCGTCTGCAGCGCCAGGAGTTTTGCGGCGGCCTCGGCGGAGAACAATCCGGCTTCCGCGGCGACCCGGGTGGCGAAGCCGCAGAGGCCGCCCAGATACGCGCCGGAGATCATCTTCTCGAAGGCGTAGACGCCCGGGCTGACCGACGAGGCATCGAATTGCTCGTCGATGCTGCCGCGCGGGGCCTTGCCGAATCCGCCCGATTCGACGTTGACGATCTGGCTCTTGGCCGGGTCGAGGTCGCTCGCCTTGGTGATGTTGCTGTTGTGCTCGACGTAGGCGGTGTTGGTGCCCGTGCCTAAGATGAATCCGATGTAGCTGTCAAAGAGCGGGCCGCCCGCCTGGCCGCGACCGGCCAGCAGCGTCGCGACAGTGTCATTGAGCAGAACCATCTGTTTGGCGTCCGAAGGGGTGGACTCGACGATGGCCTCGTTCAGGCCCGCGCCGATCATGTGTCCGACGACCTCCGGCGCCTTGATCTCTTTCGAGAAATGCAGGACGCGCCCGTCCTTGCTGGGGAACATTTCGATCGGGTACGAGAAGCAGAAGCCCACGCTTTCGCTCTTGCCGATGATGTCGGCGACGTAGCCGGCCATCGTGCCGAAGAAGTGCTGCTTGCTGACTTCCTTCTTGATTCCCGGCATGGGAAAGACGCGGAAGTCGGTGATGTCCGGGTCGCCCTGGTCCTTGAAGGTGACGGTGGCGACGCGGAAGTTGGTGCCGCCGGCGTCCATCACGATGACCGGCTGGTTGCGCGGCAGCTCCCGCTCCATCTCGATGTAGGTCGGAAGCATCGCCAGCGAGCTGTCTGTCCCGGCCAGCCCTTTGGCCATCTCCTCCAGGAACAGATCGCACGTCTCCTGGATGTTGATATCCTCGTGATACATGCCCTGGTTCGCCAGGAACGTCTTGACGCGGTTTCTTGCCTCTTCCACGGGCCGGCTCTCCTACGAGTTTTTAGTTTTGAGTTTTTAGTTTTGAGTGATGAGTTGTATGCCGTAGCGGACAGAAAACTCAAAACTCATCACTAAGAACTCAAAACTTAACTGATTCTTGATTGTATCCGTCGGGATGTTCCATATGCCATTTCCACGCCGAGGCGACCATCTCTTCGAGGCCGGGCTTCTGCGTTTTCCATCCGAGTTCCTTTTGGGCTTTGCTTGCGTCCGAGGTCAGGACGGGCGGGTCGCCCGGCCGGCGCCCGGTTTCGGTCACCTTGAAATCCCTGCCGGAGACGCGCTTGACGGTATCGACGACCTCCCGCACGGAGTAGCCCTGCCCGTTGCCCAGGTTGTAGACCAGCTCGGCGCAGGTGTCCAGCTTGTCCAGCGCCAGCAGGTGGGCCCGGCAGAGATCGTCGACGTGGATGTAATCGCGGATGCACGTTCCGTCGGGCGTCTCGTAGTCGGTGCCGAAGATCTTGATGTCGTCGCGTTTTCCCATCGCCGCCTGGATAATCAGCGGGATCAGGTGCGATTCGGGACGATGGTCCTCTCCGATTGTGCCGTCGTTGCCGGCGCCGCAGGCGTTGAAATAGCGCAGGGCGGCGAAATGCAGTTTTCCCGCCGCACACTGGTAGTGACACATCCGCTCGACCGCCAGTTTCGTTTCGCCGTACGGATTGATGGGCGCCTTGGCGACGTCCTCGGTAATCGGGATGGTCTCGGGCATGCCGTAGACGGCCGCGGTGCTGCTGAAAACGAACTTTCCGACGCCCGCCTTTTCCAGCGCCGTCAGCAGGTTCTGCGTGTTCGAGACGTTGTTGCGGTAGTACTTCAAGGGGTCGTGGACCGACTCGCCCACTTCGATGAAGGCGGCGAAGTGCATGACCGCCTCGATTCCATACCCGCCCAGAACTTCGATCAGCCGGTCCGAGTCGGCCAGATCGCCCTCGGCGACCTCCGCGTTTCGCACGGCCTCGCGGTGTCCCTTGCTGAAATTGTCAAAGACGACCGGTTCATGACCTTCCGCCGCCAGCAGCGACGTCATATTGCTCCCAATGTACCCGGCTCCGCCACAAACCAGTATCTTCATGCTTCGTTGTCTTCCTTTCGGTGCTGCACTTTGCGTTCGATTCGTTTCAGTATCTCGGTTTCAAGCCGCCCGTCGCGGCCCAGGTCGATCCACGCCATGGATTTCTTTTGCTCTCGCTCCAGTTCGAGGCGTTGCACGGAAGGCGTGCTCTGGGAGTGCATCCGATAGGCCTGAGAGACGCTGGCCACTTGATTTTCGGGGAGGCTGAGCCGTTGGACCCACACGCTGCAGTCGACGCTGAGGCTGCCGTCGCGTTGGGCGACCCTCAGTTCCACGAAGCGGCGAATCGTGTTGAGATTGGCCTCGGCGGCGTTGAAGGCCCCGACGTTGTCGTTGCGCCAGAGCTCGAAGAACTGGGCTCCGCGCAGCGGTTTGGTGTGCACGATGCCGCTTTCGACGTCGAATTTATCGATGTGGAAGTGCATCGCGCTCAAGGTTTCCCGGGTGGCCTGCATGACGTCGGCGCGCATCGCACCGGCCAGGACAAGCGGTTCGGTTGCCTGCTTGCCCTGTGGCTGTGCGGCGCATCCGGCCAGCAGCGTCATGCCGGCGACGGTTGCGAAAATGTGCCAAATCTTCAAATGATCCATCAGTTCCTCGATAAAGTAACTGCCGGCGATTATACGGTCCGTTGCACGTTGTCTCAAGCGCGATCGGGCGGCAAAACGAGACAATCTCGGCCTTAGCCCACCCGCGACGCAACTCCTGCCGCTCGGTCTCAGCCCATTACAAGGTTGTCATGCTGAACGAAGTGAAGCATCTGGGCCGGGAAAGAGAAATCAGCATCGCACCAGAAGCCACGTACGATGGCCATCCCGGCGCGCCGGGATTCGCTTTTGCTCCGGATGACAATCATCATATGACAAGCGACGGAGCATTACGGCTCGGTGTAGTTTCCAGTCCGTTACCTCAAAACTTAAAACTCAAAACTCGGCAGCCACGATGCCGCTGATATCGATAAGATGCATCTGCCGCCCGTTGCCGCCGTGGGGCGAATCGATAATTACGCTCTTGCCGTCCGGGCTGAAACGCGGATGCGTGTCGCAGCGCCATTCGCCCGTGTATTTCGGCGGCAGGGTGAATCCGCCCAGCGGGACCTTCCTGCCCGTGGCCACATGATAGAGGTACACCTGCTGCTTGCGATCCTTGTCGGGGTAGGTGTCGTTGAGGATCCACTCGTTGCCCGGCAGATAGGTGCAGTGCCCGTTTCGGGGCATGGCCTTGCGGGCGACCGCTTCGACGCGGTCGGTGCCGTCCTCATATAAATAGAAGGCGTTTCCGTGCGAGGGGTGCCAGGCCCAGGCCAGGATGTGGTCGCGGTCGCGCCAGATGAAATGCGAGGTCTTGCCGTAGGGATCGACGACGCGGATGTCTTTTCCGTCGGGCGTCGCGGTCAACATGCGGGTCCCGAACCCGCCCACGGTGCGGTAGCCCACGTTGTCGAGCGGTCGCCAGCGGTGCAGGAAGATGAAGCGGGAGCCGTCGGTGTTGAACAGGAGGTGGTTGAAGTAGTGCTTGACCCTCCTGGTCTCGTCGGGGATTTTCCCGAATTTCGCGATCTGGGCCAGTGAAATGATGAGTTCGCGGCGGCCCGTATCGAGATCGACGCGGACGATGCCGGCGTCTTCGGGGGCCAGCTCGTGGTCGTGGGGATCGGGCAGGCCGGCGTAGCCGTAGCCCGGCCGCATCACGTTGATCCGCCGAAAATCGGCCGAGACCGCCGTCCGCCCGTCCGGGCTGACCGTGTAGATCGGGCAGGGCAGCGTTCGCCTCTTCCCTGTTTTGACGTCCAGCAGACGCGTGACGAATCGGCCTTGTTCCCGGTCGTTCCAGAGGATTTCGCTGTCGGAGCCCGGGCGCCACTGGAGCATGCAGCCCTGTTGCCAGCCCCACGCGCTGCTCCGGCCCAGCTCGGTCCAGCGGTCGTTGTCCTGGAGGTCGATCATGCCGATCTTGATGACGTCGTCGGGCCGGGGGCTGCGATGCTCGAAATCCACCTCCATTCCCAGCACGTAGCGGCACGTCGGGTCGAATTGAAGCTTGTCATAATAGGCAAACCAGTGAAACTTGGGCCCGCGCGTAATCGCCCGGACCGGCGGCAGCGTTTGGGCGCCGCACGTGGTTCCGCGTGGGTTGAGAACCCACCCTGCCATGCTCGATGCTGCCACGGCCCGAAGAAACGTCCTGCGTGTCAAATCTGCCATAACTTGCTTTCTCCAAAATACGTAGCTCTTCTTTCTTCCCGCCCGCCCGGCAAATTGGCTTTGTTTGGCGCGTCTGCCCGCGGGGGCCGGCGGCGGCAAATTGGCTTTGTTTCGCACAACGAACCCTGGCTGCCCGCAGGCCGGAGAATTGGGTTCGTTTCGCACAACAAACCTCGGCTTCGGGCCAACGAACCGCCCAATTGGGTTCGTTTCGCACAGCCGACCCCGGTCCCGGGCCCAAAAGCCGGCCAATTGGCTTTGTTTGGCATCGTGCCTCCCAGCTTCCCGGCGACGGAACCGGCCAATTGGGTTCGTTTGGCATGATAGACTCTCGCTCGTGCGGCAACAAGGGGGGAAATTGGGTTTGTTTGGCGCGGCCGCTGCCGAGTTTCGCCAAAGGGGGCTCGGGGGTCTGCGGATCTCCGAGAGGGGGACCAGGATTTCTGCGGGGCCGATCACGATTTGCTCTGGTCTGGTTTGCTTCCTGTGGCGACGTCGCCACGTGCGTTCACTATACATCATACAGGTGTTGTGCTTCGGCGTCAAGCAAAAAATCTCCGGGTTGGGTCAGGTCGCCAAAAGCCCGAGGATAGCCAGGTGTCGTGCAAGAGGCGGTCAGGTCGGCCCTACATTCCCCCATTTGCGTTGCCGCTTCGCCTCGCGAGCCACCGGGCGGCTTCCTCGGGCTTGTTCCACGATTCGTAGAGGCTCGCCAATTGATTGAGCATGTCGATGGTGTGGGAGTGCTGCGGTCCGAACTGCTTGGCGCGGCGTTGGAACTCCTGCAAAAGCAACGGTTCGGCCTCGGCGTAGCGAGCCTGCTCGATGTAGAGGTGAGCCAGTCCCACCAACTGGCGCAGCACCTTGTCATACTGTGTCTCCAAGCGAAGCTGGGTCTCCTGCACGGTCTGGTAGAGGCTTTCGGCCTCCTCCCGGCGTCCCTGTTTGACGCAGACCCCGGCCAGGAGTCCCATGGCCTCGAGCGTTTCCGGATGTTCGTCGCCCAGCGCGCGGCGCCTGAACTCCAGGCACCGGCGGCCCAGCCTTTCGGCTTTGTCGTAGCGGCTCGCGTCCGTGGTGTACACGGTGATGAGTCCGTTCATCATTTCCTGCGTGAGATCGTGTTCTTCGCCCAATGTTTCGAGGCACCTCTGGAACACGCGCTCAAACAGCCGTTCGGCCTCGGCGTAACGCTGCTGTCGCGTGTATGTCCAGCCCAAACCCATCTTCTACAGTAAGGGCAGTTATCCACCGCCAAAATCTTTGTTCTT
>Ga0272441_10003657_pt1 | contig 29002 bp, 13 predicted proteins | sample SSMProp6N_FD_193582 | JGI IMG/M metagenome (GOLD analysis project Ga0272441, IMG submission 193582) | Marine sediment archaeal communities from Little Sippewissett salt marsh, Falmouth, MA, United States - SSM-Prop-6N | ecosystem: Environmental > Aquatic > Marine > Wetlands > Sediment ... | reverse complement strand
TATGCTCGACGGCATTTCTGCCGGCCATCCAGCCGAGGGTCACATCTATAGCAATGTCCGTTTCCCCATCTTCCGGGAAGGGTGTTCTTGCATTAGTTGGTATATGCATGAAACGCACTTCGCTCAGGCCGCACTGATCGGTAAAACCGCCGCTCAAATTGCTGTTGGCTGTAATTTTAACATATCTGGCCGGTACGTCACCGAAAGGAACTGTAGTATTTGCAGTGTAATCAGCAGTGCCGGTCGCCGGCTCAAACACGGATATATTTTCAACCTGCGTCCATTTGGTCTCATCGGTCGAATATTCCACCGTAATATCTTTGAGACCAAGCCCTGTCAGAAAAGATGCTCCATTATAGTTCCATACCAACATCTCGTGGAGTTTGTAGGTTTTATCGAACTCATACTGGATCCAGGCCGGTAGAGCTTGCCCCTCGGCGGTGGCCCACATATCCTCGATCTGAATCGAGTGAAGGTCGTCAACTAATCCTGATTCATTGACAGTATTTTCGGGCCCCTGACCTTCGGCCTGACTGGAGGCTGTGGCGGAAATGGACTGACCGGGAATCGGCCTGACGTAAGGCTCAACCGTAAAACTCCAGACTTCGCCCTCGTAAACTGTCGCATCAACGGCATTGACTTCGTCAATCCGCCAGAAATAGGTTACGCCGAATTCAAGTCGGCCGGGATCATACGAGTTGGCATCCTGTGTCACACCGCCGATGCCGTCATTGACATCGTTAAAACTGTCGCTGAAATAAACGATATGTCCATTCACCGCGGGGGTATAAACTCCCGGTGACCAGCTTAGGCTGATATCTCTCGACACATCATTCGCATCACGCGCCGGGCTTGGATTAAAAGCCAATCCCGGGCCGCCACTGAGCAAGCTTTGCGGGGGGCCGTCTCCTGTCGGCGTGTAGTCGGTTGTAGTCAGCACGATCCGGTCAATCTTATAGCTCGCCTCACGCCGACGTACGTTAAATGTGTGCCGGTTTTCCGTAACATTAACTGTCCCCAAGAGCTTCCAGGCCCACTCGTTGTAAGGGGTGTCTGTGTTGTCGGTTTGGCCGTTGGACACACCGTCCAGACCGACGAAAACGGAATTGCTACTCCCGTCGGTCACATAGCGACGGAGCCAGACCCTATAGGTGCCAAAAGTAGAGAAGCTAATCTCATAGGTAACCTCGCAGGCATTGTCCCAAGTACCATTTTGGTTTTGAGGGGAGGGTGTATCCACATATCCGGTACCGACAAAGCCTGCCAGGGCATCGTCAATAAACCATTCGTAGCCGCTCTCATCCATGCGTCCGTCTGATGCCTGAAAGTTTTCTCCCTCCATCACAACCATGCCGTCTACTTCTATAAAAGTCTCAGTATCGGCGTCAGCGTTCCCCGCAGACCCAAGAACCAAGACTAGGGTAATAAGACAAATCAGTTTTCTAGACATAATTGTACTCCTTCTTCTTCGAGAAATAAGGTAATAATAATGCCCAAGACCTTAGATAAGATACTTCACCTCCTTACCAGAGACTTGCAGACGATAAAATCTCCTCAATTATTTAATACAATCTTTCGAAAAACTTTCAATCACCATAAAGTTAAGGGAGGCAATAGACCAATCACCTTTTTGTTATAAGTTTGCGTATCGGCTTAAAAAGACCAAGTCAGCACATCGTAGTTCCTTATAACCCACTTTTATCGGCCCTTAATGCCTTTCATTTGTATCGTTTCCAAAAAAATAGGGGCACCCGAACAGGAATTTCCCATGCATCAAACTGAATTAAACGGGTCGTACCGATATTTATATCGACACTCCGTCCCTATTCATCAATCAGATATCCGTAAGATATTGAGTTTTCTTGCGCAAAAAACGAAAAAAGATTCATTCATGCATTAAAAATGCTATTGGATTATATTTGTGATCGAATCCCTGAGTCAGTTTTGTGGGCCGGCCAAGGTGATTTTGTGTGGATTGTGGATCTTTTTGGTTTTACGGACAAGGGCATCCAGGGCATGGCACTTATTAACGGGATAAGCAATTACCTGCTCCATAGGTCTTGTCAGTAACAAGGCTCTTGACGTCATCGACCTTATCTAAAGTAAAGTCATACGGAGGATCGAAAACAGGAAATTTGTTAGGGACGTCAGTAGGTTGTTTAGCATTGGTAAACTTGATTTCTTTCCATCCAAATTGACCGACATTCCCAATCCCGCCCAGATCCGTCCAGGCTTTGTTAATGCTCTCAAAAAGGCTGTTTTCGAGCCGTATTCGGCTATTGACGCCGATCCCTATGCAATATTCATTACCTGAATTGTTGCAATAATTGTTATAGAGATGTACTTGGCCGAATCGTACCCGGGGTTGTCTGGAGTGGCACTTATGCGCAAACCAGGTATGGTGTATGGTCACATGGAATTTACCCGTGTTGTAGGTGTTTTTATCATGAATGCCAATTAATATGATGTTCCTGTGGGAGGTCTGTTTCACGTGATAAAATTTACACCATGAGACGGTTACATAGTCGCTTTTGTCTAAGATGTCCAGCGAGCCATCCGCACAGTCCACAAACTCACATTTGTGAATGAACACGTTTTTCGCCCCGGAAAGCACAATTGCCTTGGAATTGGTAGGTCCGATGCTGAGGTTCTGGAGGATATAATTGGTTCCTTGAATACTTAAGCCTCCGCCGTAAAACCCAGAATTAGGATCGGCCCCAATGACAGTTTTATTCGAACCGATGTTAACATTGCCGATTTTGAGCTTGCCCTTGACGATAATAACGGCGGGTTCGTTATTATCGACGGCCGATTTAAAAGCGGATACTGTTGTAACGGTTATCGGTGCTGTATTGCCCCCGCCGGTAGTGCCACCATCGTTTGTGGCGTACCCGTCTGGAATCGCCACGGGGGGGTGACCATGACCTTCAACAGAACAAGCCAATACAAACATAAGCACGAACAGGTTCATAGCCGTGCCTATCAAACGGTATTTCACGGCAGTTTCCATTTTATAACCGATTGGAAAATTAATTTCACTGTCCTGGATTAACTATAAATCCAATCTCATAATATTTCAAGAAATAAAACACAGCTTCCCTTTTCTATCCTATCCGTTAAACAATAGACAATCCTGCGCAAAAAAAGTTTTCCCCGCTTGAATTTAAAGGTCTAATCATGCCAAAATAGGAATTCTGACATTTTTTAGACAAAACAAGAAGCCTCGGGTACAATGGTTCAGACTTAACCCTAAAAGGTATAGAAATGGATTATGGGTCACAACGAAAATAAAACCAATATGGGAGGTACCGGGGACGCATTCCTGACGACTCACTGGTCTCTTATCGATGGTGTAGGGAAGGGTGAAGATAAAGATAGAGTACTGGTTGGCCTACTATTGGAGCGTTATTGGAAGCCGGTCTACTGTTTTTTGCGACATAAGGGCTATGCGAATGAAGAGGCTAAAGATCTGACCCAGGCCTTTTTTCATGAAGTCGTTCTAAATCGCAATCTCATCTCGCGAGCGGATTCGTCTCAGGGGCATTTTCGGACATTTCTGTTGCATGCGTTGGGCCAGTTCCTTATTGACATTCATCGCAAAAAGAATGTCCGAAAACGTATCCCCGAAAAGAAGGTTGTCTCACTCGAATTGATGGATCCGCCCGCGTTATCATCAATCGCCACCCAGGGCAGTGCTGAGGATTGCTTCAATTACTCCTGGAAATCTTCCCTTATCGATCAAGCCCTGGCCACCACACGCAAGGGTTGTTATGAGAAAGGATTGCAGGTCCACTGGTCCGTCTTTGTGGAGAGAATCCTGAAACCAATTCTCGAAAACCGCGTAGCACCCTCGATAAAGGAGATTTGCGTACGTTTTGGAATCGACAGTGAGACTGTTGCCTCCAATATGTTGGTGACCGTCAAGAGACGTTTCAAAGCTGCCTTACGAACGAGTATAGGTAAGACTGTCCTCGCCCAAGGGGATGTTGACGGTGAGCTTCAGGAATTGTTGAATTTATTTGGCCGTGGTGCGCAAGAAAAGAATTAGCCATCCGGAAATACTAATAGGTATGACGTAGGTATTGGCGCATAATTGCCTGATGTAACTTCAAGGAAAAAACACGAATCATATACAAATGAGTCAAGAGGATTTTAATAAAGAACACCCATCAGTATTCGGTTTGGGTGCGAAACAGATCGACGAACTTCTCGCTTTAGGCTTGAATGAAGGTCTAAACGAGGAAGAGCCCATCTGGCCCATGGCCTTTGCGGATGGAGCTGTGGACAAACCCGGCACCCGTATTGGTCATTATAAACTGCTTCGCGTTCTGGGCGAAGGGGGCATGGGCATCGTGCACATGGCTGAACAGGAACATCCTATAAGGCGCCAAGTGGCTTTAAAGGTCATTAAGCCGGGAATGGATACGAAACGAGTCATTACCTTTTTCGAGGCTGAGCGGCAGGTGATGGCCTTTTTCGATCATCCTAATATTGCGCATGTTTATGATGCCGGTGTGACGCAACAAGGGTACCCTTTCTTTGTCATGGAGTATGTTGATGGATTGCCCATCACGGACTATTGTGACCAGGAGAAGCTCAGCATTGAAGAGCGACTCGTCCTGTTTCTGGATGTGTGTGACGCAGTCCATCACGCCCATCAAAAGGGTGTCATTCACCAGGACATCAAACCATCGAATATCCTGGTTTCAAACCACGATGGTAAACCCGTGCCGAAGATTATTGACTTCGGTGTTGCCAAGGCCATCGGATCATCACTTACGGAGTACACATTGCACAACGGGAACTGTCATCTTCTCGGTACGCCGGAGTATATGAGCCCTGAGCAGGCAGACACGGCCAGTGCGGACATTGATACTCGTTCGGATGTCTATTCCCTGGGTGTCTTACTGTACGTGCTCTTGGCAGGTAGCCTGCCTTTTGATGCTCAGGGTTTTCGAAGACACGGCGTAGATCATTTACGCAAGATCATTCGTGAACAAGATCCTGAAACACCTGCCTCTCATTTATTGAGCATGGAGAGTGCAGGCGAAAGGTGGAAAATTGCCCTTAACCGCCGGACGGATGTCAAGTCATTATACAGGCGGTTACGAAACGAACTGGAATGGATACCTTTGATGGCGATGCGCAAAGATAGTAGCCGTCGTTACCAATCCGTAGCCGAACTGGCGCAAGATGTCCGCAATTATCTGAATGGAAATTTATTGCGTGCCGGCCCTCATAGCGCTACATACCGATTGAGTAAGTTTATCCGGCGTAATAAAACATGGATCATTGTCAGTGTGCTTCTGGCGGTCGTGCTGATAGGCGGAACCGTTGTTTCCATGCTCTTTGCTATTCAGGCCAAACAACAGGCGAAGAACGTCCATACTCTCTATACTTTTTTCAATGAAAGTCTATTAGATTCGCTGGATCCACTTACAAACAATGCGGATGAAGTAACGGCTACTTGGATTCTCAATAGAGCTTCTAATAATCTGCAAGACCAGTTTGAAGATGAACCGCTAATAGAGGCATCTATCCATCAGACATTGGCCAATGCCTATAGAGAACTCGGTGTGCTCGAATCCGCCCAGGTGCATCAGGACTTGGCCCTGTCGCGTCGGCGTGAATTCTTGGGCGATCGGCACCCTGATACCCTTGATTCCATGTATGCCTCGGCGGTCCTGTATCGGGAGCAATCTCGCTACGCCGACGCAGTACGGCTTGGCATACAGACATTAACCACACAAAAAAGTGTATTGGGCCCAGGCGATACGCGGACTCTACTGACGATGAAAATTCTGGCCCAATCATATCAGGATCAGGGCAATCTCAATCAGGCTGTTGCGCTTCTCAAGGACGCGGAGCGTATTGCAGATGACGTTTTGGGCCCAGAGCACAAGTATACACTCTTTATCAAGGTTAGCCTGGCAAGCGTACTCCGCAGTCAGGGGGAGTTCGCTAAAGCCGAAACACTCTTGGAAAGCATACTGCCCACTTACAAACGCCTGTGGGGCGAGTGGCACCCCTACACACTGGATCTGATGCGGATACTCGGCATGCTGTACTCCAGACACAAAAATCCAAACGATGCAGAGCCCATCTTCAGAAAGGAACTTGAGACCCGGCGTCGTGTCCTGGGTGAAGAAAACTTGCAGACCTTGTCGGCCATGCGTTCGTTGGCCGAACTGTATACACAACAGGGTCGTTACCAGGAAGCAGACGCCTTGGCTACTAAGGCCTTGGAAGTTGGATTACGAAAATATGGGGAAGACCATCCAACTACACTTTGGAGCGGCGTTTGCTTGGCCGTGCTGCGCACGGCACAAAAAGAATTCGATGAAGCAGAAACCTTGCTTATCAGGAGTATTGAAGGCTGGAACCGTGTATCAGGTGATGGACATCAGAATACGCTGTGGGCAAAGCTTATACTAAGTCGGGTATACTTGGCGCAAAATCGCTTCGACGAAGCTACACCATTGCTGCTTGAGGTGTTTGAGGGGCTGCTCGACAGTCTTGGCCCGGACCATCCGGATACCCTTGAATCGGCGAATGAGTTGGGAGCCCTCTATACACAACTTGAACGATTTGATGAGGCGTTGTCTCTACTTACCAGAGCTTGGGAAGGTCGATGCATTAAACTGGGTGCTGACCATCCGGATGCCCTCGCCTCTCTAAACAATATAATCTCATTATATGAGGCTTGGGGTAAATTCGATGAGGCTTCTCAATGGCGGGCGAAACTACCCCGCTAAGAGCATGTGTAAGAAATCAAGGTAGATGGCTCTTGTGGACCTTTCCGACATTAATAACCTGATAAATGGCTTTATGGTATTTTCATTTTTTGCGCAAGAAAATCCAACATCCTACGGATAGACATATAAATAAGATGAAGTTCTGGTATTATGGGACCTGAGTTATGCTGGAGTGAGTTTAGAACTGTTTCAACCCACGCAGGTAATATGTAGATACCTTGAGGTGCTACTGTAATTTAGACTGTATAATAGAGTATGGAGTATAACCTATGCATCCCACGCGAAATAACAATCCTGGATTTACGCTGATTGAACTTCTGGTTGTCATTGCGATTATCGCGCTGTTGATGGGAATCCTGATGCCCGCACTCTCTGCTGTCCGCAAGCGGGCGTGGAGTACCGTCTGTCAGAGCAATCTACGCTCAGTTGGATTTGCCTGCAATCTCTATGCCGAAGACAACAACTACAAAGTTCCTCGCGGAGGTGGAGGCCGGGAAGAAACCCGTTGGTTTTTTATGTTATTGCCGTACCTGGCACAGAAAATTCCGGACGGAGCGGACTATCGGAACGTCGAAATCTATCGCTGTCCCGCTTATCCCGACAAGGAACAGACCGTTTGCTTTGTGATCAACGCTTTTACTTCCGCTCCGGCGGATTACAAGGACGTAGGTGTGCCAACCTCCATCGACGAAATGCGCAGTGGCGCCTCAACGATCTACGTGGCGGACAACGAAGATGGCTCGTGGCGGGCGATTATCAAGGAAAGAGAGGGGGAAAACTGGGGATCGACCGATGTCTCCTATCCAGAGCATCTACCTGGTACTATCATCAGAAATGCAGGACTCACGGGCGACAGTTGGGCGGACATAAGCGATCTTCAATACAACGGCTGCCGCGTAGCACACGCACGTCATCGTCAAGGTCATAACGCCCTTTACTTTGACTGGCATGTGGGCTATGTGCCTGCAGTAGAAAGCGTCGTTGAGAATTGGCGTCCAAAAGTGCACTAATGGTGAACGATGAGAAGGAATGATAGCATGCATCGCCCTCTTCGTCACGCATGTTATTTTCTGCCGGAACGAAAAATCCATTCTGCGACACGAAATAGCTCCAGAGTAAGAGACACTGAATTCTTTAAAAATGGAACAAATGAAAGGTGAATACATGAATAAGATACTGGTGTTGTGGGCGATAGTTCTTGGGATCTGTTCGAGTTTAACGGCAGTGGAGAAACCGCGTATTATAGTTACGAGTGACGGTGAGATCGATGACCAGTGTTCAATGATTCGGTTTATGCTGTATACTAACGAGTGCGATGTCGAGGGAATCATATCTTCGAGTTCCCAGTATCACGCGCATGGACACAACTGGGCCGGGGATGACTGGATTGAACCCGATCTGGCGGCGTATGCGCAGGTTTATCCCAACTTGGTGAAGCACGATCCGGCGTATCCAACGCCCGAATACCTGCGCGAGCGTGTCGTCTTGGGCAATGTGAAGGCAGAAGGGGATATGGCTGAACCCACGGCGGGATCGAATCTTATCGTGAAGGTGCTACTTGATAAAACCGACAATCGACCGGTGTGGATGCAGGCCTGGGGGGGTATGAACACCATCGCCCGCGCGCTCAAGACGATTGAGGAAGAGCATCCCGAGAGGATGGCCGAGGTCGCCAAGAAGTGCCGTTTTTTCTTCATCTGGGAGCAGGACAGGACCTATCAGGACTATATCCGCCCGGTCTGGGGCAAGTATGAGATTCCGACGATCATTTCGGATCAGTTTGAGGCAATAGCGTACCGCTGGAAGCAAGCTCAGCCCGAGGAACTTCACAAGTATTTCGAGGCTGCGTGGATGAAGGAAAACATCCTGGAGAATCATGGGCCGCTGTGTTCGATCTATGCGGCACATGAGAATGGGGATTTCCGCTCGGAAGGCGATTCCCCCTCGTTTCTTCATACGATTGTAACCGGATTACGAAACATGGAGTCTCCGGACTGGGGCGGATGGGGCGGTCGCTATGTGCGGTTGCGTGAGAATACCTGGCTCGATCCGGTCCCGGTCAAGGGATATGTGTATCCCAGCGGACGCTGGTACGGAAATACCGGCTGGGGACGAAACAGTTTACGACCAAGCACAACGTCTACGCCGGAGCAACGCAAAGAATACTTCAAGCCCATGTGGCGCTGGACGGCTGCCCTGCAGAACGACTTTGCAGCCCGAGCGGACTGGTGCGTGAAGTCCTATGAAAACGCGAATCACCCACCGGTAGTAAAACTCGCACATGCCCTGGACCTGAAGGTCAGGCTAGGCCAGACCGTGAAACTCAGTGCGTTGGGCACGAGCGATCCGGATGGGGACGAGCTAACCTATCGCTGGTGGCAGTACCATGAAGCGGATACTTACAAGGGAACCGTTGAAATCCATGACGCTGAAAAACAAGATGTCTCATTCACGGTGCCCTACGATGTCGGCCATGCGAAAACCATCCATGTTATCTGCGAAGTGACGGATTCCGGTTCACCGCCGCTTACGAGATACCAGCGTGTGGTTCTGGAAGTCAATGATCCCATCGTAAATCCCGGATTCACACTCAATGCAGATGGTATGGTTGAGATTCCTTCCATGACGGCCCACTTCCCGCTGGACGGCGGTAATGATGCTGTAGTAACAGATGTGATCACCGGACAAAAAGGCAAACTGACAAATGCTGATCCTTCTGTATCGTGGATCGACGGCGTGATCGGTGGCGCTGTGCACCTGGACGGACATGACGACCGCATCATCGTTCCACACCATGAGGCGTACGATTTTGGCAAAGAATCCTTCACGATCTCATTCTGGATGCGCTGGCCCAAAGGGCTCCCATCAGGGAACGAACATATCCTCACCAAAGGCGACTATGAATCATCCCTTCCGGGCGAGACAGGCAAGCGTTGGGAGCTTTACATCAGTTCCGGTAATTTACGTTTCAATATTGACGATGACGTTGCCAAGTCGCAGATCCAGGTCTCACTCCAGCCCTACGTCACCGGTCAATGGGTCCACGTAGCAGCAGTTCGCGACACCAAAAGCAAACTTCTTAAGCTGTACGCCAACGGTGTGCTTCTGCCCCCCAGCAATCCGGGCAATCCCGGCAACGACGGAACCCATCGAACGGGTAACATCTCGAATCCGCGGGCACTGTATATCGGTGACGCCAGTCGCGAAGACGCTCCCTACCAGGGCGACATGGATGACCTCCGTCTCTTCCTCGCGGCGTTGACCGACGAACAGGTCGCGGCCCTTGCAGCCAAAGCGCCGCTCGTCGAAAAGGAGGTGAAGAAAGCCCCTGCCAAGAAAACGGTACGTGCAGCCAAACCATCCGAACTTCCTCCTATGACTGCTCACTTTCCACTGAACGAGGGCGAAGGGACTGTGATAACCGATTTGGTCAGCGGGGCAACCGGGAAACTGGAAAACGCTAACGACAGCGTTTGGAGCTCAAGTCCGAAAGGTATGGCACTGAAACTGGATGGCATTGATCAACGTGTTGTCATCCCCAACAGCCCGGGATTCGACTTTTCTGACGAGTCCTTCTCCGTCTCATTCCATGTACGCTGGAAGAAAAACAGCACGGTTCATCATCAGCACTTCATCTGCAAGGGAGACTACGATACAGCCATGGAAGGCGAAACCGGCAAGCGTTGGGAAATGAACATCCGATCCAGAGGGTTTATCTTTATCCTCGATGATGGCACCAACAAGTCGGAACTCCAGGTTGCTGGGGATACCATTCTCAAGGGTGATTGGGTCCATGTTGTTGCGATTCGCGATCGCAAAACAAAGACGATGAAACTGTATTTCAACGGCAAGCTGCAAAAGTCAAACGACCCCCAGAATGACCGCGTCAACGGCACCGATACCACCGGTAGCATCTCGAATCCGAGAGAATTGGTGATCGCCGACTCCAGCCGCCGCGACAACGCCTTTGAAGGTGAAATCGCAGATGTTCGGATCTTCCGTGCGGCTCTCACCGAGTCGCAGGTCCTCGGCGTGGCCAAGCTCAGGGCATCGGCTGCCGCAAATCCCGAAAAGGCAAAACCGCTTCCCCCAATGACGGCCCACTTCCCACTCGATGAGACCCAGGGCACCGCGGTGAAAGACGTCGTCAATAACGTCACGGGTTCGCTGAAAAATGCGGATCCTGCAACGGCGTGGACCCCCGGTGTACTCGGAGGGGCTTTGTATCTCGACGGCATCGATGACCGCGTGATTGTTCCCAATCATCCTGCCTACGATATGGCTGATGAAAGCTTCTCGGTTTCGTTCCTGATACGCTGGCCTCAAGGGGGGATATCACCTCATGCCGAGCATGTCCTCACCAAGGGCGACTATGCATCGGCTGCCCCGGGTGAAACCGGCAAGCGTTGGGAAATTATCTTCATCTCTAGAGGCATGTGCTTCAACGTCGATGACGCCATCAATAAGTCGCAGATCGGAGTTGCCTCTGACGAAATTTTTAAAGGCGATTGGGTCCATGTTGTCGCCGTTCGCGACACAACGGAAAAGAGGTTGAAGCTCTACATAAACGGCGAGCTACGACCATCCATCGACCCCGAGAGTTATCACTATGACGGAATAGACAAGACCGGCAGCATCTCGAACCCACGGGATTTGTTTATTGGCGACGCCAGTCGTCGTGACAATCCCCTAAAGGGTGAATTGGATGACATCCGGATCTACCGCAGTGCGCTGTCCATGCACCAGGTCGCCGCATTAACGAAGAGCTTAAAACCGGCCATGGCCAAGGCTCCAAAACCAATCGCAATAGCAACGTCCACCGTTCAGGTCAAGAAGGTAGTCCCCGCAAGAGCACCGAGGCCATTCGCAACCCCAACCCTCTTGGCTCACTGGCCCATGGATGATAAAAAGGGAACCGTGGTGAAAGAAGTAGTTGGCGGCCAAAACGGAACGCTGACTAATTCGGATCCCTCGACGGCCTGGATCGCTGGCAAGGTCGGCGGCGCATTGCAGTTGGACGGGAAGGATGATCGCATCTTCGTCCCGAACGATCTGGCATTTGATTTTGCCGAAGAGTCGTTCACCGTCGCTTTCTGGATGAAATGGAAACCGGGTACCCACCCCCACTCTCAGCATTTGATCACCAAGGGAGACTACCATTCTGCCGCGCCAGACCAGACCGGTAAGCGTTGGGAAATCTTCGTTGCTGGTGACACGATGAGCTTCACGATTGACGATGACATTGAGGCATCGCGAAACATAGTCCCCCTCGCACCCTTCAGCACAGGCCAATGGGTCCATATTGCTGCGGTTCGCGACGTTCCCCAAAAGCAACTCCGCCTCTATGCCAACGGCAAGCTGCTTGCGCCCATCAAACCCGACGATGAGAAAACCAATGGGACCGACCGCTCGGGTGATATCTCAAATCCCCAGCGTCTCACGATTGGCGATGCCTACCTCTGTGACAATCCCTTCCCGGGCGGCTTGGATGATCTTCGGGTCTACCTGGGTGCGCTCAGCGATAAGCAGATTGCCGCAGCGGCCAAAGCAAAGGCGAACATCCCCCCGATGACGGCCCATTTTCCGCTGGACGAAGGTAAGGGTACCACGGTGACCGAAGTTATCAACGGGGTAAAAGGGGAACTCGTCAACGCTGATCCCGCCGCCTCATGGATTTCTGGTAAGCTCGGTGGGGCTTTACGCCTGGACGGGATCGATGACCGCGTCTTCGTACCACACCATCCTGGATTCGATTTTGCCGATGAGTCCTTTTCGGTCTCCTTCCAGATGCGCTGGCCTAAAGGACGCGAGGTTTACTCCGATCGTTTCTTCACCAAGGGGGACTACTCCTCGGCAGAACCTGGGCAGACCGGCAAGCGTTGGGAACTCTGGATCTCCAACCATAAAAACATGACCTTCGGTGTTGATGATGATGTTTATAGTTCGCGTCTTAAGGTTCCCTTGGATCCCTTCATCACCGGCGAATGGATTCACGTTGTGGCCGTTCGCGATACGGAGAATAAACAGCTGCGCCTGTATGCCAATGGCGTGCTGCAAAAGTCCATTGATCCAAACCACCCCCGCAGCAACGGGACAGACCTTACGGGCAGTATCTCGAATCCGCAGCGATTGACCATCGGCGATGCTTTTGTCCTGGACGCTCCCTTCGAGGGTGACCTGGACGATATCCGGATATTCCGAGCCGCGTTGACGGACGAACAGATCATTGATCTCGGAAAGGCGCTCTAGCTCAACAGAAAACGGCGACTTCTTTATCCAACATTGCGAAGATTACTTCGGGGGTGTGCATTTCGGGCACGGTTTATAATGCTTTTTGGCTTCCTTCAAATGAATGGGGAATTTTTCCCCTTTAATCTCCGGACAATTTCCATCAGTATGATAGTAGGAGTCGCCGAAGGTATTTAAGAATACAATTGGATTGTTAGGATCATCATCTATGATCAACTGATCTGTTCCTTTAGAATCATCTTGTAGACGATCAGCCCGTTTAGCGAAATCCTGCAGATACTGTCGTCGATAGGCGCTCACTGTCTTTGCACCACAATGCAGTCCATCTTTGTACTCGGGATCCAAGATATCCGTCCACCAGTTTTTATGTCGAACGGCATCGGGATAGGGCGGCAGTGTATTCTCATCAACACTGACAAACTGTCCGGTTTTACCATCCAATTCGGGGATTTTACTTTTGACTACATACGACCATTCTCCGACGAGTTTGGGAGACCATCGAAATTTATAAATCCCGCTGCCGTAATAAAAGCCGTAGAATTCCTGATTGGCGATAATCAGACTGAATTGCGGCTCATCCCTGGCAGGACCCATATCCGGGCCTTTTAGCACAAGTTCCATAATGCCGAACACTTCAACTTTATCTTCAATGGTAGTATGGCCGTGGAACACGGTTTTCGGCCGTACAGCAACGCGTCGGAAACGCCCACCCCAGCCGCCGTTTTCGGGATCCGCCGGATTGCCGTACAGCATATAGCTTACACTTGGCGTATCGCCCATTTTGATACTTCCTCCATATCGGTTTTGACCGTAAAAGTCTCCGAGTGCACCATGGCCCTTCAAGTAATATTTATAAAAGTTCTCGTTGCGAAGTCTGTAATCGTCGACGCCACCATAATACCAGCCGCGATAAGTAGAATTGTTCTCAATCATCCACAAATCCGGAAAATTCCGCTCGATATAATCATACGAATCGCCTCCAAATTTCTTATTGGGGCCGCCGATATAATAAACCCGTATCTTATCCAGAATGGATGGGTCGTCGTGAAGCGCCTGGCCAACATCTTCCAGCGATGCCCAGCACAGAATATAAAGCGGGCGTTTGTCCGGTTTATGCGCACATTTTATGATCCATTTAGAACCTTCGGTTGACTGCCTATAGCCCTTACCCGGTGCCAACTTATCTGCGCCTTGCTTGGTGATGGCACGCAATGCATCGGGCGTGGGATATTTGTCGGAATGGGAACACAGGTTTTTATAGTCCTTTTCGTAGAGGTCCAGGACCCGGCGAATATCTTTTATTGATCCCCATGATCCGGATGGTGAAGAAATAATCCCTTCAGTATCGAACATATCCGCATACAACAGATAGTGGATCATGGACTGATAATCATCGGGGTCCTCGCCGCCAAGATCGGTTGAAACAATAATGCGATAACGCTCACCGGAAAGGGCGCCTTTATTTTGAAAATCCGATTTTGCTACTCCCGAACTAATAAATACGATTACTGAGAAGATGAATAATTTTGATCCATTGCGCATAGTATGTTCCTTTAATAAGCTCATTGGTTACTGCAATTCAAACATGGCTATCTTAGAATCCATGTCTTTGGATAGCCATTCGTCCATGGACTCGATATCCAGCGCAGCGCGGATAAATGGGGCGGTTGCCTTGCCGTCGTCGAATCGAATCTTTTCACTCGCGTAATACTCGAAGGTGCCGTCGCGTCGCTGGTCGTAGGTGCCGTCAGCGCGTACCTTGCTGCCCAAGCCGGCGGTCCCACAACTGTTGTCCATATGAACTTCATGGTCGTCATCATCAACGGTGATAAATTCAGTGTGAATGCCTTGCCAGGCCTTGGCTGCCATGTCGAGATAAGAGGGATCAAGGTAGCCTTTACGTACCCCTTTGATCACTGAGTAAGTAAACATATTGGTAACAGTGGCCTCCTTGTAGTTGCCTTTGCGGTTGGGCATATTGAGTACCTGCCACCAGAGACCTGATGGATCCTGAACCTTTGCCATTGCGTCGGCAAGACGTTTGAGGATGGCAATAAGATCGTCACGGCGGGGGTGATCCTCGGGGAAGTAGTCCAGCGTGTCAACCAATCCCATGGCATACCATCCCACCCCGCGGCCCCAAAAGTTCTTGGACAAACCGGTGATGGGATCGGCCCAGAACATCTTGGCCGCACTGTCCCAGCCATGATAGAGCAGCCCGGTTTCAAAGTCACGTGCTTGTCGTTCCATGATAATGAACTGGCGGGCAATGTCTTCGTAGTTCGAGCCGTCGCCGTACAACTGTTCGTAATGGGCATAAAAGGGATTGCACATATAAAGACCGTCAAGCCACATCTGGTGGGTATAGATTTTTTTGTGCCAGAAGCCGCCGTTAAAGGTGCGCGGGTGACTGTCGAGCTGACTGCGTACGAGATCCATGGCCTTTTTGTAGCGTTCTTCCCTGTTTCTTTCGTAAACATAAAATAGCACATTGCCGGCACTTATGTGATCGATGTTGTAAACCTTTACATCGTATCCGTGAATTGTGCCATCAGGCTTAATCCTCATCTCAGCAAAAGACTGGGATAATTGATAGTAGACGTCTTTACCGGTTCGCTTGGCGACGTCATTAAGCGCGGGCAACATCAGTCCGTAGAGATAGCCCCATTTCCTGCTCGTCTGACTCAAGTTTTTCGATATGTTCATCTGCAGGCGATGAATCTCACTTAAGGCCATACGCTCTGACCACGGCAGTGTCGGGTCGATATAGATATTAACCTCGGGAGCCTTTTGCGCATAGGAGGGGTGACCCGCCACGAGGGTTAAGGCGAGTGCAAAGGTGAAAGCTATAAATGGCTTTTTCATAACAACAACTCTTTTCGGTTTTAAGGGCCTTAGGGTTTTCCGTTAATCTTTACGTTGCTCAAACTGAGATTTTCGATTCCAGAGATCATGCTGGTTTGGGCCACGCCGTTAAACCGGCAATTGCGTATCGTGACATTCTGAATCGGCAGTTCTTCGATACCGTAGAAGATAAACGCACGTGGCGAATTTTCCGAGGTCACATTCTCCATGGTTACATTTCGCACCCTGGGATAAAATTCGCCGCGATCACCTTGATAGTACATGTTAATCTTAAAAACGGCCTCGGATACCTGGCCGACCTTGACATTGCGGAAGTGCACATTTTCGACGAAACCGCCCCGGAACGAATTGGATTTGATACGCAGCGCGCGTCCGAGATCCGGGCTATCCATCTCGCAATCCTCGGCGAATACGTTACGCACGCCGCCGGTCATCTCACTGCCGATCACTACACCGCCGTTACCGTCGCGCATCTTGCAGCGACGTATGATGACGTTTTCGGTGGGCACGTTGACACGTCGGCCGTCATTATCGCGTCCGGCTTTGATCGCAATGCAGTCATCACCGGTATTAAAGTAACAATCCTCGATCAACACATCCTGGCAGGATTCGGGATTGCAGCCGTCGTTGTTGGGCCCCATGCCTTTCATGTTGGCTTTGCGTACGGTTACGTTCTGACACAACACAGGATTGAGAAACCACATCGGCCCATCGCGGAACGTCACCCCTTCGATGAGGATGTTCTTACAGCGATATGGCTGCACGAATACCGGACGCAGCCCGGAGTTCCTGCCGAATATCCGTTCTTTCACCGGCACACCTTCCTTGCCCCGGCCGTACTGACGCACGCGTTTGATGTGCTCGCTCTTGCCTTTTGCCGGTCCCCACCAGTCGTTTTTCGAGGCGCGGCCATGGAACGTGCCTTTGCCTGTGATACCGAGATTGTGCTGCTCGAACGCATAGATCAAAGGTGAGTAATTCATGATCTCCGTGCCTTCAAAGCGTGTAAACACCAGTGGCAGGTAATCGTTCGGATCCGTGCTGTAGTTGATGGTTGCCCCTTCGGCCAGATGCAGGTTCACGTTGCTCTTAAGGTGGATTGGCCCCCTGATGAACCAGTCGCCTGCCGGAACGATCACGCGTCCGCCGCCCGAGGCATGGCACTCGGCGATAGCTTTGTCGATAGCGTCCTTGATATCGGTGGTATTGTCGGCCACGGCACCGTATTTAGAGATATCGAAATCACGATCCGGGAATATCGGAGGAACGATACGTTCCAGGATTGCCGGTAAGTCGTCCCAGCCTATAGCACCGTCCTGACTGTCGCTATTACTTCCATTGGTCGTTGCACAACCGGTTATGCAAAGCGACATCGACAGGATCGCTGCAAATAGACTGTGATAGTATTTCGATTTAACCCTTTGTGAATTCATTTACATCTCCCGCGTCATTTTTAATCGATACTGTTCAGGTACTTTTCAAGCATCGTGTAACCATCGGCCGCAACCTTGTTCCCATCGGTTGCATCATTGGGATCGAGTCCCTGCTTCGTTTCCCATTCGTCTGGCATGCCGTCATGGTCGGTATCGGTGGGGGCGGGTGTGCTTTTCAACTCCGGCCAGCCCCCGGCAATCTTGGGATTGCTAACAAATCCGTTGTCTCCTTTGGTGCCCGTTCCGTTACGGACATCTTCAATAATACCCAAATCGATCACATCACGCTTGGGCAAAGAACAGCCTGCATGCTCCAGCACTGATTGGTAGGCGGCTTCTGCGGTTTGCTGATTAATGGGCATAAACTCAATTGGTTTATCAAGCTTTAATACCGCGATTGCGTCCATATCCATCTCCGTTTTTTCATCTTTTGGAAATACGCCTTTCCAGTTATCTGCAGTGACCTCGGGACTGCCGACCACGACATTGTCTGCCACATACCAGCGGCCATAATCATCCGTACCGTTGCGCGACCAGGGAGAACAAATCCGTGTCCTGCGGTCAGGTTGCGTTCCAGGACCCGGCTTGAAATAGTTGGCCACAATATTAACCGCGAAATGACTCTTTGTCTTATTTTTCTCGTGCTGCGACGAAGCTCTCGTAGGTTGCTGTTTTTCGCCGCCATAAACACTTTGGATCTTCCAATTATATGTTACGTTATTCCGGTAATCGTTGTATCCGCCGCCGGAAGCAAAACGGGGATTGCGGGAGAAATTATTGGCAATCAGATTATGATGGTAGGTGCCGTGATCATTTCCCCAAATACCACCAAATTTATGTGAGCCGCCACAGGCTTCCGCAATCAGACACCATTGAATCGTGACATATTCGCCATGATAGATCGTAAAGACTTCATCACTACTCCAACTGGCTGACACATGATCGATAATGACATTCTTATTGTATCTGCCCGATATGGCATCACCACGGCCTTCGGCTCTGACCCGAATATACCGGATGATCACTTCGTTGGCAGAGATACCCAGTTGGCCTTTAATCGTAATTCCATCACCAGGGGCGGTTTGCCCGGCGATGGTAATGAAATCATTGGCAATTTTCAGATCCGCATCGATAGTACCCGAGACCCTAAACACGACAGTACGTGGGCCCTTGGCTTCGCAGGCTGCACGAAGACTGCCTTCGCCGGAATCATTAAGATTCGTGACTTCGTAGACCTTGCCGCCGCGTCCCCCAACGGTATATTTTCCGTATCCTTCGGCAGTGGGGAATGCCAGCTGCTTCTGAGCAAAACTTGTGGCTGCGCAGAATGACAAGATCGTTATTAGTAATGCTGTTTTGTAGAAATAGTTGTTCATAAAATGACCTTCCAATAAATTTACTTGCTTTATAATAGGAACAAAATTATAGAATTTCAACAACTACCCGCTCATATCTCGTTAATTTCGGTGTACCGCCATCCGTCACCTCACAGATAATATGAATGGTGATGCCTTCGCCGGCATCGTTGGGCACTTTAAATGAGGCATTCTGTTTTTCAGCGTCATGGATTTCAACGGTTCCCTCGTAGGTATCCACTTCATGGTACTGCCACCAGCGATAGGTTAGCTCGTCCCCATCAGGATCGCTCGTGCCCAACGCACTGAGTTTCACGGTAGCCCCTGGCCTGACCTTCAGGTCCAGGGCATGTGCGAGTTTTACTACCGGTGGGTGATTCGCGTTTTCATAGGATTTCACACACCAGTCCGCTCGCGATGCAAAGTCGTTCTGTAACGCCTCTGTCCAGCGCCAGATGGGTTTGAGATACGCAATAAGCTCCTTGTCATTCGGGATATTTTTTCGGAGACGCTCACGTCCCCAGCCGGTTCTTGTATACCATCTTCCCTCAGGATGTTTATAGCCTGGCTCTGCAACCGGATCGAGCCAGGTGTTTTCCCGAATTCGCACGTAGCGGCCACCCCAACCACCCCAGTCCGGAGACTCCATGCTTCTTAATCCGTTTTGTATGTTGTATAGGAATGCGGGTGAATCGCCTTCTGAACGGAAATCTCCCACTTGAAATCCCGGCTTCGTGCCGTCGTGTGCCGCGTAAAGCGAACACAAGGGGCCATGATTTTTAAGGATATTGGCATTCATCCATTCGGCTTCGTAGAATGTTTTCTCCCTGGGAGGCATCGTTCTATTCCAGGTGTAGAAAAAGGCTACAAACTGATCGGAGATAATCGTCTGAATGTTGTACTTCCCCCAGTGGGGCCGGATGTATTCCTGATAGGTCTTATCCTGTTCCCAGATGAAGAAAAAACGGCACTTCTTGGCGACCTCGGCCATTTTCTCCGGATGCTCTTGTTCGATGGTATTTAGTGCCCTGGCAATGGTATTTGTACCGCCCCAAGCTTGAAGCCATATAGGACTGTCGTCTGTCTCGTCCAACAACACGTTCAAGATAAGTTGCGTTCCCGCTGTTACCTCCTCCATCTCACCTTCGGCCTTCACATTTCCCAGCAGCGTTATACTACGTAAGTATTCCGGTGAGGGGTACCCAGGCTCATGTTTCATCAGGTTGGGATAAACCTGTGTATAGGCATTTAGGGCCGGCTCGATCCAATCGTCACCCGCCCAACTATGCCCTTGCCAATGATATTGTGAACTGGAGGTGATAATACCCTTGATATCCCATTCATTGGCATACAGCAGAAACCGAATCATAGAACACTGGTCATCGATCTCACCGTCACTCGTTACGATAATACGCGGTTTTTTTGCCGATTTTTCCGCAGGTACAACCGATGATGTGGTCGTGCTCGTTTGCTTTGTCAGTGCCCCAATAGCGTCAATCTGTTGCTCGGTCAAGACAGACCGAAAGAGCCGGACATCATCCAAGCCGCCCTGATAGGGATTGTCCAGGCGACAGGCGTCACCGATAATAAAGAGCTGTGGATTTGAGATGCTATCGGTTCTGTCAACCCCATCATATTTGGGATCGTCCGGTCTGGATGATAGTTGACGAACGCCGTCGACATACAACCGCAACTGATCATTCTTGGTATCGCGAACCGCCACGACATGAATCCATTGGCCGGTAATGAACGCATCGACGGGAACCAGGAGTGATGACCTGTCAGTGTCATCGTCAACAATGAAGCATATCCCATTGCCCCCAGCCATGATGATTTCCCAACGCTTACCGGTTTCACCCGGCTCGGTTGAGGAGTAGTCGCCCTGGGTCAATATATGTTCATGGCTCGATTCGAGGCCTTTGGGCCAACACATCCGAAAAGAGACCGAGAAGTCCTCATCAGCAAAATCGAACGCGGGATTATGCGGTACGATGATTCGGTCATCGATCCCATCCAATTGCAATGCACCACCGAATTCGTCGGAGATCCATGCCGTTGTGGTATCCGCGTTGGTCAGTGTCCCGTTTAGCCCGCCGATTACATCGGTTACTATGGTGCCCTTGCCATCGTCCAAAGGCCAGTGGGCCACCATGGGAGGGATCCCGGTGCTACTACCTGATTGGCCTATATTATCGAGGGGCTTTACCGGAGGGATGGGTGCAATACCGTTCAGGTATTTTTCCAGCATCGTGTAGCCATCGACGGCAACCTTATTCCTGTCATTGGGATTATGGGGATTAAGCCCCTCGGTGGTTTCCCAATCGTCGGGCATACCGTCATGGTCGGTATCGGCCGGGGCTGGCGCGCTTTTCAGTTCCGGCCAGCCACCAACGTCTTCCTGAGAATCAATGATTCCACACTTCTTCGTTTTATTAGCAACCTTGTAATCCTTTTCGTAGGTCGGTCCTTCATAAGTCGCGTAACCATTTCGAACCTCGTCAATGATACGGACGTCCACGGCATCTCGACGCAAACTGCAGCCAGCATGCTCCAATACAGATTGATAGGCCTCTTCTGCCGTTTGCATTTTAATGGGGACATGTTTTACAGGGGAATCCAGTTTAATAATGCTAATGTCATCCCCCTTGTCCCGCATTTGAACGCCCCCATTCCAGTTATCTTTCGTAACTTCCGGGGAACCCTCCATGGTGTTACCAGTCACGTAAAATTTTCCCCAACCACCACCTTTACGTCTATTTTTCCAAGCCTCAAGAATTCTGTGGTGTGTCTTGTCCGTTAGCGTGGCAGGACCTGGTTTATAGTAGTTATTGACTATATTAACGGCAGTATACTTCCAAAAGTCACTTCCAATTTGTTTTTTTTCCCCGCCATACGTGCTTTGAAAACCCCAGTTGTAAATAACATTATTTCTGAAGTCTGTGTCTTCGGCAGCGCCACATATGCGGGCATTTCTTTTGGTGTGGTGAGCGAGCAGATTGTGATGATAGGTGGCGTTGGGCCCTCCCCAAATGCCGCCATACCCATGAACTTTGGTGTGGTTGGAATTATACAGGCTTTCCGTCACCATGCACCATTGAACTGTTACATCCATGCAGTGATAGACTGACATGGTTTCATCAACACTCCAGCTTGCCGATACATGATCAAGGACGATATTTTTAGGCCCCCGCATGGCCGTTATGGAATCCGCGGCTACACCCGATTCATCACCAAATCTCACCCTGATGTACCGGATAATCACCTCATTGGCCTTAATTAAGAGAGGGTATCTTTTGATACAAATACCATCACCAGGGGCGGTTTGCCCCGCAATGGTTATATAGGGGTTATTAATCTTAAGATCGCTCTTCAGGTCTATCGTTCCTGAAACTCGAAACACAACGGTTCTGGATCCTTCGGCCTCAACCGCGGCACGCAGGCTGCCTTCGCCGGAATCATTCAGATTCGTGACTTCGTAGACCTTACCGCCGCGCCCGCCAACTGTATATTTTCCGTATCCTTCGGCAGTAGGGAACGCAAGCTGATTTTGAGCGAAACTCATTGCAGGCCAGAAAAGTATGATTATTGCCAGCAGTGGTTTCTTATAATTATTCATAAAAAGATCCTAAAATTAAGTGTTCACAATACCATAATTAATCTTTCTATTAGGTCTAAACGTTCACATCTGGGTGGTTTATGCAACAAATCCCCAGATTCCTGTAACCGGTTTAAAACCTGTTTTATAACCAGTTAAAATAACTGCGATGCAAACGAGGCCCATAAGATCATTGGCTGAAAGCATCTACTGCTCAATCTTGACGACCACTCGCTGATATCTCGTGAGCGGTGGTGTGCCAGAATCTGTTACCTCACAGATAATATGGATGGTCTGGCCCTTAGCCGTATCGGCGGGTACCGTAAATGAAGCATCCTGTTTATCGGCACTCTCGATTGTAACCTTTCCACCATAGGTGTCAGCCTCTTCATATTGCCACCAGCGATAGTTCAATGTGTCCCCGTCTGGATCGCTCGTGCCTTTTGCACTCAGTTTTATGGTCTCACCCGGCTTTGCTTTTAAGTCCACGGCATGATTGAGCTTGACCACTGGCGGGTGATTGGCGTTTTCATAGGATTCGACACACCAGTCCGCTCTCGCTGCGAAGTCGTTTTGCAGCGCAGGCGTCCAACGCCACATTTGTCTAAAATACTCACGGTAATCAGGATTGGCAGCGGAGGTCTTACGCTCTCGCGTGCCTTGCCTGCCCCATGCGTTTCTTGTATACCAGCGTCCTTCCGGATATGTGTATCCTTCAACGGGTACCGGATCGAGCCAGGTGTTCTCATACACCCGCACGTAGCGGCCACCCCAGCCGCCCCAATCCGGCGACTCCATGTTCCGCAACCCGGTCACAATATTATGAAAAAACGAGGGTGAATCACCTTCGGATTGAAAATCTCCTGCATAGTATTCAAAGCCGTTCCGCTCCCTCGTTTTATTGTGTGCTGCATAGATCGAACACAAGGGACCATGGTTTTCCAAAATATTCTCTTTCATCCATGCCGCATCGAAATAAACATGCATTTCTTTAGGTTGAATCTGTTTCCAACGATACGCAACCGCCTCGAACTGATCCGAAACGATCGTCTGAATGTTGTACTTGCCCCAGACGGGACGAATATATTCCTGATAGGTCGTATCCTGCTCCCAAATAAAGAAGAAACGGCACTTCGCAGCGACTTCGGCCATGCGCTCCGGGTGATTTTCCTCGATCGTCTTCAGCGCACGGGCGATGGTGTTCATTCCCCCCCAGGCCTGCATCCAAACGGGTCGATCATCAGACTTGTCTAACAGGACTTTAACGATCAGATCCGAGCCTGCCGTGGCCTCCGCCATGTCCCCTTCTGTCTTCACGTTTCCCACCGCCGTGCGTGCACGAAGATAGTCGGGGGTTGGATAGCGAGGATCATGCTTAAGCAGGTTTGGATAGATCTTCTCGTAGGCATCCAGATCCGGGTCAACCCAGTGATTCCCTGCCCAATGACCGTGACTCTCCGAATGATATTGTGAAGACGACAACACGATTGCTTCGACATCACATTCATTCGTATACAGCAAGAACCGAATCATCGAACACTGGTCGTCAATCTCACCATCACTTGTGACAATAATACGCGGTTTCTCCACCGCAGTTAAATTCGAGCACGCCCCAAGCACTATCGCCGCCAACACCAACGCCTTTTTCATGGATTCACCTTTCATTTATCCTGTTCTAGGAATCAATACACTTGATAAAGGAAATTTTCCGTTCATCAAACCACATCATAAAAATCATTATTATACTTTATCTGGCTTCCTTTACTATTAAATATCCGCAAGAAGTCGAGTAACCTTGCGCAAAAAATGAAAATATCATAAAGCCATTAATCAGGTTATTAATGTCGGAAAGGTCCACAAGAGCCGGCTCCCTTTTCTTAGAGAATGTGTGAGAAGAGGTTATATTATTCTGGCATAGAAGGCGTGTTTGGGGGGAATTGGCCCGAAATGCAAATCATACTTTAGAGTTAACAGGATAACACATTTTATGTTTTGTTAATGCTATAAGGTCAAGGATATACTTGTGTTGATGTATCGCAAAGGCGGAATACGAAAGAAACTGTGGAATGAACAATAAAAGACGTGGAGTTCAGGACAACCCATTTTACTGAGTAGATTATTGCACTGAGTGTCGACCATCAGATGAGAAACCAGGTTGGATATCCGTATGTATTCATATCATCCGAGAAATATGATTATATTCAGAACTTGAGAAAGCAGGGCAAGACGGTACCTATGGAAAGAAATACCTTGATTACGAATTTCTCAAGAGAGTTCGGATATATTCTCGATCGGTCAGGAATCAGACATTGAGAATTTCACGATCTTCGGAGTATCGGGATTACAAACCGGCTCTACAATAGATTGAAATAGCGTGAAGTTATGCGGCTCGCAGGGCACTCAATTTTTGAGACGACACAGAGGTTTTACTTTGCCATCCAGCCTGATTTGTATGAGCGGGCACGCCGGGCAAATACCATATGCATTGGTGAAAATTTGGCACACATTTGGCACACGCCCCGTTTTTGTGAAAAATTGGATTGACAGATGAAAAACCAAGTGGTTATACTAAAAGAAGTTATAAAAAATGCGCCTGTAGCTCAATTGGACAGAGCGTCGGTCTACGGAACCGAAGGTTAGGGGTTCGAATCCTCTCAGGCGTATTAAAAGACGGGGATTTAGTTTATCCCAAAACCAACTCCGGCACGCGCACTCTCAAATGGCAGTACATCAAGGACGGTGACGCTACCGATGGAAACGACTGTGGCTGGGTGGATTACGTCCAGTGGACAGGTCTGAGCGAAGGGCCTGATCCGAACCAGTGGGAAACCCCCGAATACGAATACGATCCGTCCGGCAGGAGAATCAAAAAGAAGGTCAACGGATACGCAATAAGATACTTATACGATGGTGACCATGTAATCGCCGAATACGACGGCAATCACAACCTCGTGCGAAAATTCGTTTACGGCCCGGGTGTGGATCAGCCGGTCTGCATGATAGATGTCGTCGATAGCAACGAGCCTTACTACTACCACTTCGACGGTCTCGGCTCGGTAATGGCCCTGAGCGACGCCAATAACATCGTCGCCGAAAGGTACGCCTACGATGCCTTCGGCCAGCCGGCTTTGTCACGCAAACATCCGGCCTGGTGGATGCCATCAAGCATTCCTGCTATTGCCTTGAAGTACTGGAGCTCGTGTTCTTTTATTTTATGCCTTTTTCGGCTCATAAAAGGCATTTAATCACGGGCCTCTACATCGCGCAAGTTTAAAATAGGTAATATTCGAAAAATTTTTGGGGTATTTCTCTCCACTCAAGTTACAATGCAATCTTTGTGCCGAACAGGATTGTGACTGTCCCTAGTATTACATGTATAATTCTATGTGTAATAAACAAACAGACATATGAGAACATATTTCAAATTAGAGGTTTTAGTGTTTTAATTTTTTGATAGAGCAATGTAAGATTTTTTTAAGAAATGATATAATTGAAATTAATTAACCACAGGTAATGGAGCGATAAAAATGATAAAGGCAAAAAGCATAATAATTGATACAGCAATAATAGTAATTGCCGTATCAGCCGGAATAACGATAAAGGTAGTATATGAGGCAAAGAAAAGAAATAAACCAAATAACACTACCAAAAATAGTGCTGTTGGCCGGAATAACAAGCCTATCGAAAGCGACGATTCAGTAAACGATGAAACAAGTGAATTGAATCAGAAATTGTTAAATGCTGCAAAAGAAGGTGAGCTTGACCAGGTCAAACAGCTTATTGTGGAAGGGGCCGATGTTAATTTTGTTAATAAAACAGGTGTAACAGCGTTAATGCGTGCTTCACAACATGGGCATTTGGATGTAGTGAAGTTTCTTATTGATAATGGTGCTAACATTAATGCCGCTGCTACCGGCGGATTAAACGGTTTTACAGCTTTAATGTTTGCTTCAATGAATGGGCATTCGGATGTTGTGAAATTCCTCGTTGACAAAGGGGCTGATGTTAATACTCACGGGCCAATCGGTGATACACCGTTATTATTAGCTTCGGCAATGGGGCATTTAGATTTAGTAAAATTCCTCGTCGCTAAAGGAGCTGATGTTAATGCCGGTGCCGGTATAGGCCTTGGTTTTACACCTTTAATGCCTGCTTCACAATGTGGACATCTTGAGATAGTGGAGTTCCTTGTTGCCAATGGTGCTGATGTTAATGCTGTTGATAATATATATTGTGCCACTGCGTTAATGTCTGCTTCAAAAGTCGGACATCTTAAGATAGTGGAATTTCTTATTGACAAAGGTGCTGATATTAATGCTGTCACTACCGGCAAATTAAGCGGTCATACTGCATTAATTTCTGCTTCGGAAGGTGGACATCTTGATGTGGTGAAGTTCCTTGTTGAGAAAGGGGCTGATATTAATGCTACTGCTGATGAAGAAGACTTAAAAGGGCTTACCGCATTAATGTTAGCTGCAAGGCAAGGACACATGGATGTAGTGAAATTCCTTGTTGACAAAGGCGCAGATATCAATACCGGCACTATTGGTGAATTCGCCGGTGGCACTGCGTTAATGTTTGCTTCAGGCAAGGAGCATTTGGATGTCGTGAAATTCCTCGTTGAAAATGGTGCCGATGTTAATGCCGTTGCTACCGACGGCGAAGAAAGCAGTACAGCGTTGATCATAGCTGCACAAATAGGGCATTTTGACATAGTTAAATTCCTTATTGAAAAAGGAGCTGATATTACAATTACCGATAAGGATGGAAAAACGGCGCAGGACTATGCTATTAAAAGAGCAAAAAACAAAGTTTCTGATTATATTGAAGCACCCTTAAAGTATAATCCCTTTACTACTAAATCATATAAATCGACTTTCACCTATTTCGCACAGACTGAAGATACTACAGAGATCAATCCCGAGCTCCACTTGGTAAAAGGCCTCCTGAAAAAAGATGTAAACGGCATAAATGATATCGGCAGTTATCAGCAAATAACAAAAGATTCAGGAACACATCATGAATTAACAATAGATGTTGAATTCGATGAAAACAAATTTGTCTTTAGCTATGATACAGAACCTCGAAGTGAAGAAACAAACGAGCCGATTCACTTAAAAAAACAGATATTCACCGAGGATACGGCCGATACTCATGCTTATTTGATATTTCCAGAGGAATGGAAACTTTCTGAAAGCTTTCAGGTAATCGAAGCGATCAAGAATAGTAACGGCTCTAATTACAGCTTTATGGCATGCCCGCCGGAAAATTCCGAATTATCATCGCTGCTGAGAAATTATAATTCTTTATTGGAAGGATCATTTTGGTCAAAAGAAAGTGACAAGTCTCAATCGGAAAAAGCTGTTGATACAATCAGCGGGGTAAATGAAAACGGAAAGATAGAACAACTCCAGGAAAAATACAAGAATTACAAAATATATAAAATTCCATTTTATGCCCCCGAAGGAATTACACAGACTTATTCCAATATCGGCAGGTCAAGTACGATATATTTCGATAAATCAAGCCTGACCGGCAATTGCAAAATATTTATTGAAATTCCGCAAATTTCTTTTAATCAAAATGTATCAGGCGCGGAGAAAAAAGCCGGTCTCGAAGGATTGGCCTATGAACTGGACATTGCTGCAATCAAAGGCAATTACAAAGCTGAATACCGGTTCGTCGAGGAATCTTCCGGCTTGAAAAAGAAAAGAATAGATTTAGGCGGCGATATAACCATGGATTTAGTTTATATACCGGCCGGTGAATTTATGATGGGCAGTCCGTCGGAAAAAGGTCGCAGGATCTATGATGAAAGTCCTCAACACCAGGTTACAATAAGTAAAGGCTTCTGGATGGGGATATATGAGGTGACTAACGGTCAATATCAGCAGTTTGTAAAGGAAAGTAATTACGAAGGCAAACGAGAGTCAAATGCTCATTATTTAGGGCATTTAAAATATTCCTGGCAAGAGGCCAGAGCGGAATATCCTGTATGCTGGGTATCCTGGAATAATGCCCGGGCTTTTTGCGAGTGGTTAAGCGTAAAAGAGGGTAAAACATACCGTTTACCTACCGAAGCTCAGTGGGAATATGCCTGCAGAGCCGGCAGAACAAAAGAATTAGAGATTAAAGATGACGGTTTATTTTCAAATACTTCGGGTGGGAGGGCTGCAAGCATGAGAAGTACTCATCCGGCTGGTCAGAATCAACCTAATTCATACGGTCTATATGATATGTATGACAATGTGCGTGAATGGTGCCGGGATTGGTACGGCAGTTATTCGGATAGTAGTGAAGTGGATCCTGAGGGACCGAGTTCCGGTGATAAACGAGTTGTCCGTGGCGATTATTCCGGAGATATCATATCATATCGTTTCGCTGAACGCTTCTGTGACTCCCCGGATATTCCGGACAATGAAATCGGCTTTCGCGTTGTTTGCGAGGATTCTCAATAACAGTTTAATCTTTACAGTTTTAAAAAACACTGGGCAAGAAGGAATTTGGGGACACCATAATTTTTTCTGTGTAAAGCACAGCGGACCGGAGCTTTTCACCTTCGACAACCACGACCCTCAAAGGCCTGCCCCCATCGTTTTGCCTTCGCTTCAGCAAAGTAGTGGGGGCGGCAGGAAACTGTATTAAATCCTAGAGCAATTTAAGTTTTCGTATTCACTTTTCCGATATACTTTCTATGAAACCATATTCAATAGATTTACGAAAACGTGTTTTGTCGGCTTATGATTCCAA
>Ga0272441_10003656_pt1 | contig 29005 bp, 26 predicted proteins | sample SSMProp6N_FD_193582 | JGI IMG/M metagenome (GOLD analysis project Ga0272441, IMG submission 193582) | Marine sediment archaeal communities from Little Sippewissett salt marsh, Falmouth, MA, United States - SSM-Prop-6N | ecosystem: Environmental > Aquatic > Marine > Wetlands > Sediment ... | reverse complement strand
ATGTAATAGTACAAAATTTCAAAAAAAATCAGAGAAAAAAATGGAATGATTTTAAAACACTACTTGAGATAATAAGATATAACATTTGTTTACAAGAATATAGTTAGGTGTGATTATGTCAAAAAAATCCTTATTTATTCCTACATTGATTCTGAGTAAAATACTCTTTATTTTCCTTGTTTTATACTTCAATTTGGGGATGTTTGGATTTGATTCATATATTCATTTACAATATATTGATGCTATAATTGAGAGAAAACAAATATTTGAATTTGCAATAGCTCCAGCTTATTATGACTTTGTTGGGTTTCATGTACTTGCATCAGGAATATCACTGATGACAGGAATAAGCTCAGAAGTTCTTTATGAGTTCATAAGCATAATTGTTCCCATTCTTATATTTGATTTGACAATTCTGGCTTTTATTCGTCATACAGAAAAGAAAAAAAATGGTTACATATCTAATAAAATGAGATTTCAATATCTTGCTATTGTTTTGTTATATCCTGCTATGATTGGCATCCAAATGTTTCTGGGGAGACCAAATTCACTAGGGATAAGTCTTTTTAGTCTCTGTCTCTATCTCTACTTATGCAAACCCCAAAGTTTCAGAGCACAATTAATCGCAAGTGTTCTAGCGATAGTAACAGTTCAAGTTCATCATATGTCTGCTTTATTTCTTGTTCCTATCATAATATATGTTAGTATATTCCAAGTAAAGAATATTGGTTCTGTTGTTTCTCTTATTTATGTTATTCCAGTTTTCAATATAATCAATACAATATTGGAATCAAGTGAGTTTGAGAAAGTAAATTATTTCCTTTCATTAAATCCAGCCTATGCTCAGGTTTTTGATGTATTTGTAAACTTAAAATATCTATTTCTCTCGATCTGGATATATCTAACTTTTACAATTTATATTATAAGAACAAAGGAGAGTGAAAGAGCAAGATTTGGAGACATGATACAAGAAATTAAACAATTTCTTTCTATAGGAAAAACAAATGTTAGATTTGAAAAGGTAAACATTAGAAAAATCTTAAAATTAAGCACACTTGGAGCTTTAATAACTGTTCAAATAGTTGGTCTCTTCGTATATTCTACTAGTTTATCTTCTTGGTTCATTTCAGTGGAGCTTGTAATCATTTTTATTTTAAGTGGATTAGCTTTAATTTCCAACAACAAGATGAAACTCTCTTTATTCTCACTTGGTTTCTTTTTCTATGGAATGACAGTAGTTTTCTCTCTCCTCTTCTCCTCAGATCATGAATTATCGTGGGTTGCACCTCGAACTTTTGTTTTTACAGTACTAATTGTTTCAATCCTTGCATATTTGGCTATTTCAGATTGGCTACCTAAGTTGCGAAGTTATTGGAGAATTCTTTTCCTAACTATCCTTTTATTCAATTCCTATCTAAGCATGGCATATATTGGTAACCAATATCTTCCTAGCTATAATTTAAACAACAGCTATCAGAACCTTACTATTGCAAATTCGATGGATTCATTAATCGATTTTAATATCTCTCGCACTAGTATACCCTTTTCTATTGCTAAGTTTATTGGGGGTATTAACATCTATACGTTGCCTATTATTGTTAGTTCTACATTTGAAATGTTTGAAAATGGTCATCATCTTACACATACTTTCCTTGATTATATTGTGATAGGTACGGTAATGGATCAATGGTTAGGGTTGCCATATCATCTTACGCAGGATGAACTTATGTATCTCTTGAACTTTTATTATGTTGGAGATCTTTCTTATCATGTAATAATCAATAATGGTAACAATTTTCTACTGTATAACTTATGGTTATGGTGACTTAAATGGAATCTCTCAATATAGTTCAAGTAACTCCTTTCTTCGGTTCTCAAAGCTATGGTGGAACTGAGAGGTACGTTAGTCATCTGTCTTCAGAATTAGTAAAGCGTGGTCATAATCTAGAAATATTTACAACTAAAAAAAGTACAAAGATACCTTACCAAACCTATTATGATAATATGACGGTTCATCGTTTCTACAGTCCATGGAATGTTTTTGGAATAAACCCCGCCTGTTTTATGTTACATAAGATGCTTCAATTAGAAAATGTAGATGTATTTCATGTTCATTCCTACATTTACTTTACAACAATTCAAGCTGCTATAGCTAGATTAGTAAGAAAAACACCCATGTTACTCCATGTGCATGGAGGAGTTGGGAGACCACCATATAAAACTGGATTCTTGAGAGAATTTGCTAAATTATTTTTCGATTATACTTTTGGAAGATTCGTTCTTTCACAAGCAGACTCAATTGCTTCTGTAAGTGAGTATGATGCAACTTTGATTCGAGAAACAATTCATTCAAATTTAGGTAAAATTGAGATTGTAAACAATGCGATAGATCCATCACTTTTTCAAGAAGTAGAACCTGTTTGTTCTAACAAATGCATAATAACTTTTGTTGGAGATTTGGAACCTTGGAAAGGAATACCCTATTATGCTAGAGTTGTTCAGAAGGTTTTGAAAAAATCAAAACAAGCTGAGTTCTGGTTTTTAGGATATGGTTCTCTCTATGAATCACTCAAGTTAAAATTTGGAAATGAAAAGAGAGTGAAAATATATGGTGCAGTTGAACACACTAAAATACCTGATTTATTAGCTAAATCCAACATCCTTATTCAACCTAGCTTTTGGGAAGGATCACCTACAACAATTATAGAATCAATGGCAATGGGCATTCCAGTTATTGGCTCTGAAATAGGTGATATACCTAGATTGCTTGAACATGGCGAGAGTGGTAAGTTATTCAAAGCTGGTAATGAAGAAGAGCTAGAACAGAAATTAATTGAATCAATTGAACACTATGATGATTTTGTTAAACTTGCTCAAAAAGCAAGACCGAGGATACGTAAAGAATTCTCTTTTGCTAAAGTTACTGATAGAATTGAACAATTATATTATAAGCTAGCCTTAAAGAAAAACTAACAAGAACTACGTTAGGTTTTTAAATGATTAAGGAAATGGTTTTTCGGTGGTTAAGTGGTGCAGAGGGATCACGAAATGTTCTCACAAGAGAGGACGTAAACTCATTTTACTGGATTTATTTAGTGGAAAGTTTAAACCACCTTCAAATACAGATTCTTTCCAAAAGACACAAAAACCCGTAGTTTTTCTGGAGTCTAAAGAAGAGAATCGACTATCTCCATTAACTTGGAAGCAGGTGATTAAAAATGTCTAAAGAAAAATGGGTTATTACATCCGCATGGCCTTATGTAAATAATGTGCCTCATCTAGGAACTTTTTCCCAGTTATTATGGGGGGACGTAATCACTCGTTATCATAAGTTAAGAAAGCATGATGTAGTATATGTAAGTGGTTCTGATGCTCATGGGACTCCTATTGTAGTGGCAGCGGAAAAAGAAGGCTTAACCCCAGAAGGACTTGCTCTGAAGTATCACAATCAAGTACTTCATCTATTGGATGAGTGGAATATTCAGTTTGACAAATACACAGTAACAAGCAACCCCCTTCATATATCATTTGTTCAGAATTTTCATAAGAAAATTCATGAAAATGGATATTTTAATCTGAAAGAAACTGAACAATTCTACTGTGAATATGATAAAAGATTTCTCCCCGATAGATTTGTGGAAGGTAAGTGCCCCAAATGTGGTCATGAAGGTGCTAGAGGCGATCAGTGCACTAATCCTGAATGTGAGATGATTTTAAAGCCTACAGACTTGATTGACCCTTATTGCATAACTTGCAAGAGAAAACCTGTGCTCAGAACAACAAGTCATTGGTACTTTGACTTACCTGCCTTTTCGGATAAGTTAGAAAAATTTCTTAAAAAGAACCCCCATATCCCAAGTTTTGCAAAACAAAAGCTTCTTAGTATGATTGATGAAGGATTGAAAGAAAGACCTATATCAAGAGATTTGACATGGGGTATTCCAATAAGCCCTATATTTGGAGATGAATTTGCTGATAAGGTTCTATATGTCTGGTTTGAAAATGTTTTAGGTTATGTAAGTACAGTTAATATATTGGCTGAAGAGCAGAACAAACCTGAGAAATTTGAACACTATTGGTTTGATAAAAATACTAAAACTGTATTCTGCATAGGAAAAGACAATATCATTTTTCATGCTCTTCTCTTTCCAGCTATGCTTATGGCAACAAAAGATCCCTATCCTCTCCCCTACGCTGTAGCAACTACTAACTTCATAAATTTCAAAGAAGGACCATTCTCAAAATCACAAGGTATTGGTATATGGTGTGATGAAGCTATAGAAATACTTCCAGCTGACTACTGGCGTTATTACTTGAGTATTAATAGAGCAGAACTTAAAGATACATTCTTTGATTGGGGAGTCTTTGCTTCAAACGTGAACGTTGACTTGAATGATGTTACAGGTAACTTCCTACATAGAACTATTACATTCATAAGTAATCACTTCGAAGGAAAAATACCCGAAAGAGGAGTATTATATAAAGAAGAGAAAGAACTGATTACTAACGTAAAGAAGGAAATCCAAAACTATATTGAATCAATGGATAATTTTAGGATAAAAGATGCAACAAACATCGCTATAAATGTAGCAAGATTGGGGAATCAATATTTCTCAGCAAAGGAGCCTTGGCATTTAGTTAAGGAAAATAAAGAGAAAACTGCCACTGTCTTGAATCTATCAGCTAAAATATCTGAGATTATCTCAATTTTACTTTGGCCTATCATCCCTACTACAACAGAGAAAATCTGGAAATCTTTAGGGTTTGAAGGAAGTCCGAAGGATAAAGGCTTGGATTCCATAGATATGGATGAATTAAATGTGGGTCAAACAATCGAAAAAATCAAACCAGTTTTCTATAAAGTCAAAGCTAACGAATTAGAAAAGAAACTCTCAGATATTCGAGGAAAAACAACAAAGAAAAAGGAAAGTGAACCAAAAATGGAAAGAATAAGTTATGACGATTTTAAGAAAGTGAATCTAAAAGTGGCTACAATATTAGAAGCAGAAGCTGTAGAAAAGAGTAAGAATCTAATCAAACTCCAAATAGATCTGGGAAAAGAAAAACGCCAAATTCTGGCAGGTATCAAGAAATTCTATAAACCTGAAGAACTAGTTGGAAGGCAAATAATAGTGGTAGCAAACCTAACACCAGCTAAACTGATGGGTGAAAAATCAGATGGAATGTTATTAGCAGCTGATATAGATGGTGAACCCATTCTTCTTGATGTAGACAAAGAAGTTCCACCAGGAACTGAAATCAAATAACACTAACGTTTGATTGTAATATCTACAGAACAACCTTTTATACCATTGAAATGGCTTTTTAATGCCATTTCTTCTTGATTTTTTATTCCAGAAACTATATCAGAAAAACATGCGAAAATAGAGAAGTATATTTTCCTAATATTACATCTCCTTTAAATACACGTTTCATTGGGAAGACTAGAGGTGCTAAAAGTATGAAACTAGTCACAGTACATCTTCCTGATGAGTTTCTTCATGATCTTGACGAACTTGTTAGGTTAAAGAGATACCCAAACAGAAGTGAGTGTATAAGAGTTGCAATTCGTGATTTACTAAAGGAAGAGATGTGGAATAAGACTAATGCTTTCTAATTCCACTTATTGTTCTTCTTTTCAAGATTATTAAAAATGGATTTGAAAAGTTCTTATGAATTTTTCACCCAATGATAGATGAGTTCCACAAGCTTTAGACTTTCTTTTCCTGATTTGTTCAATAATTTCATCTAGATTAGTAACTTCTTCTTCAAAAACAGTATAGGCTATACCTATGTCTTGGATACGATGAGCATCAGAACCTCCAGTTACAGGAAGATTATTTTGAGTTGCCCATTTTCTCGCTTTTTTGTTGAAATAGTCAACAGGAGAAGAACCATTCAGGGTTTCAACTACAATGTTTTTCTGTTTATAGATTTTTTTCCCTATACCCTTTCTGGTAAAATCAAATGGATGAGCTGCGATAGGTAAACCATTCATGTCAAGTATTTTTTCAATAGTCTCCTCTACAGCCATTCTTTTCTCTATCATATCTCTTACGCCTAAAGCAATGATGTGACCACTTTTGGTTGAAACTTCAACTCCAGGTAAAATGATTAGACTTTCATGTTTATAGTTTCCATGATGAAATTTGGTTGTATCATGATCAGTAATTGCTATTCCTGTTAAATTCATTTTAATAGCTTGTTTAATGATATTTTGTGGATGACTTTTGCAATCACCAGAGTAGAAGCTATGTACATGGAGGTCAAAAGAGTTCTTTTCCATGTTGGTTACTCTCCTTCTCATTCAGGTTGATCTTGCTCTCCTTCTTCAAAAATTAATCTCTCCAATTCATCAAGATCTGTGATATCAACCATGTCTTCTTCTCTCTCTCCTGCTACCCAGAGCTTATCTTTGTCTCCCTTAAGTTCTCTCATTTTTTCTTCTAAATACTTGTAAACTGTAGATTGTTTCGAACCGTTAATCAGCTTTATGATTGCCTCTCTAATCATTTGCATTGATCGTTGTTCAGCAATAATTCCAACAGTATTTCCAAAAACAGAAATATAACATGAAGCTGTTTGTTCAATAATATTTCTGGTTCTGCCTTTTTTACCAATTAACCTTGCTCTAACTTCTCTTAGAGCATTAGGTGATGTACCAACAAAATCTCTTAATTGGAGTAAATCAAATCCAAATCCTGGATTGCATATCTGGAAGGCTTTTTGTGGACTAAAGCCTCTACCAATTGCCTTTACCATGTCTCTGGACCTCCATAGACTTATTGGATCTTCTAATTCTTCTTCATCAATTATTATAATTACATCTCCACTTTGACTGTCAATAATTAATTTTGTATCAGTTAAATCTTCGATTCTTTTCTTTGTACTTCCTTTTGGGCCAATAAGTACAGCTACTCTTTCCAAAGGAATTCGTACAAGAAACTCACTAGACATCATATCACCTACATAAATTCTATAGACATAATTTTTGGACTGGGAACAGTTCCTGTTATCTCTTCATAAAGTTCTTCATCTTGTATAACATCGACTCTAAGTCCACTAAAATACCTGTTAATATTTTGAATATCTCTATACAAAAATACTGGAGCATATGGATGGGCAATGAGAACAGATTGGGAAACATCAATAAAAACAGGTTTTTTATTGAAAAATAAGATATTATATTCGCTCAAATCTGCATGAACCATTGTCGCGTCATCATATAATTTGAATAAAAAGTCAATAACTTGAGCGTAAATTTTGTGAGGTTTTTTCAGTTTTGCTTCTCTGATGAGAGGTGCTGCTTTCTCTTTTTTGCCAATAAATTCCATAACCAAGACATTTTTTTCAACAACAATGGGAACAGGAACACGTATTTTCGCTTCATTCATTCTTTTTAGATTCTTGAACTCTTTTCGTGCCCAGGTGTAAATAAACGCATATGTTCCTTTTTTATATCCTTTGAATCTTGGGTCTCCTTCCACATACATCCAATTTCGCTTGAATTCAGCGGTAGCGGTTCTGTAGATTTTTATCGCTAATTCTTCACCTTTGTAACCCACACCGTGATACACATTTGCTTCTTTTCCTGTTGATACACAAAACCCTATGTCCTTGATAACTCCTTTATTCATTAGTTTAACAATCAACATACTTGTTTGAAAATCGAACACACTCTCAATTACTTTAAGGGTATCACTATCTTTTTCTCGGATACGTTCTTGATCAACTTTAACATCCAATCTGTCAATTTCTTTATCTGACATAGTTTTTCACATCTGTATGATTGAGAGTGAGTTTTTGTTTGCATAGAGTATATTACTCTTGGAGGCGATTAAATACTTGAAATATTAATATGAGGTGAGGGGAAAACGTAATCACTATTACATTACGAAATCATCTGGAATATGATTATTATTAATTAACCATCTTACTTCATTCTTTCTGAATCTGTGAACAAGCTCTCCTTTTTCATCTGGTTTCATACCATACATTGGCATAATAATAACAACATCTCCTACTCTGCACCACATTCTTTTCCTATATTTGCCTGGAATTCTTATCTGTCTGGTAAATCCATCTAGGCATTTTACAAGAAGGATACTTGCTCCTAATATTTGAATAACGATTCCAAATACTTCTCCTTCTTTAGGAAGTTGTGCTCTAATTGCATCTGAATCTGCTGTTACCCAGTCTTTTGCACCAGTTTTGCTTTTCTTCTTTGGTTTTGTGGGTTTTTTCTGATTACTCAAGTGCTAACCTCACTAAAGAATGATAAATTAGGTTAAAATAGTTTTTGTTTAAAGGAATTATGTGATTTTGAAAACTTCTCGAACGAAACAAACAAAAAGGATAGCAAGAAGATGAAAATGAGGTACAGAAATGAACTATGAAAATTTGTACGACAGAGCAAGAAGCCAACTACCTGAAAAAGTGTTTGAGCAATCTAGGTTTGAGATCCCTAAAATGAGTTCTGTAATAGAGGGTAATAAGACCTTTATAGTTAATATTCGTGATGTCTTAACTACTATAAATCGTGAAGAAAACCATTTCCTAAAGTTTCTAGCAGGAGAACTAGCTACATCAGTTACAATGGAAGGTACCAGAGCAGTATTTGCAGGGAAACATGCAAAAGTTACACTCCAGAATTTATTAGAAAGGTATGTCAAAGAATACGTCATTTGCGGAGAATGTGGAAAACCAGATACAAAATTAGTTACCGAAACTCGTATTCTAAGAAAGAAATGTGATGCTTGCGGTGCTTTTATGGCAGTCAAACCTTTGCGAAAATAATTTGTGAGATGTGAGCTCAGATGACCGATTTCTTTATGAAGATTATAGAACAAGCAGGAGAAAAACTTGTGGCAGCTTGTGATAAAGAGATTTTAGATGTTGAGCTTCTTAGTAATGGTGTCAAAATCAAAGCCAGTTCCAAATTTTATGGTAATGAACTTGTTACAGAGAAAGAATTCTTGGATGCAATAAAATGCTGTACTTCTGCCAATGTAATTGGAACTAAAATTGTTAAGCTTCTTGTTAAAAACAGAATAATACATGAGGAAGCGATTTTGTGGATGGAAAATCCTGCTAATAAAAAAGATAAAATCGGGCATGCTATTCTAATAACTTGATGATAACAACGCTTATTTTGGTGTGGGAGAGGGGTATATTTAGTAGGTGGTCGAAATTTCGCGAAGAGGACGATTTTGTGCTATATGTGGGACCCAGACAGGTCCATTTCTTGATAATCTTTGTGAGAAATGTTATAAGAAAGAGCACCCACTGGATATAGAAATCACTGATATGATCAATGTAGAGATTTGTCCATTATGTGGTAATCTCAAAGTTCAGGGAACAACAATTTCCACGTGGAATAAGGATGAAGAACTAGAAACCATTCTTCGAGAAGTAGTAAGAAGAGCAATAATAGAGAGAATTCAAACGGACTTATTTTTTGAATACGAGTTTGAGGATGATATTGAAGAAGACAAGATTATGAATTATGGGGTTAAAGAGTTTGAAATACGAACCACTATATCTGCAACACCTCATGAAGAGTTTTCTAATTTTGTTCAAGAGTACAAAACAAGAATTAAACTAATTCGAGCTAGTTGCAATGAATGTTCCAAATATAAATCTGGATATTTTGAGGGCATTCTACAAGTTAGGGCTGATAACAGGAAGATAACAGAACAAGAAACTGAAATGTTGGAAAATTACGTAGACAAAATCATGGAAAGGTATGAAGAATCCAAGATGATGTATATCTTAGACTTTGAAACAGATCAAGATGGAATTACCTGTAAGACAAGCACAAAGTATCTAGCAGAAACACTGGCAAGAGAGATTAAGAATCTAACTGCAGGAAAATTATCTGTAGCTTATGAATTGAAAACACAAGCAAGAGATGGTACAGATGTTTATCAGAATACTTACCTCGTTAGACTACCTCAATACACTGATGGTGATGTTATCGAATATGAAGGAATATTCTGGGTTGTAAGGAACATTTTAGAATCAAAAATAAAGTTAGAATCTTTGGAAAACAGAGAAGTTAAGAGTTTTGATAGAAATAAAGTAAATGACCGAGGAATAAAGAAAAGTGATTCTATTGTAGGACGCGATTTTATGTTTGTATCTGCAGATGGGGAAAATGCTACTATGATGGGTTTAGATAATTATGAAACCTTTGATGATTTGGTAAGCCGGTTACCAATTCATAAGGAAATAGGTGAAAATGTCAAAGGATTCATCTACGAGGATAAGAATTACTATCTGGAATGATATAGAAAAACTGTGTATAGCAGACAACATTTTTATTAGTACTATTTTTATTTGATTTGACGGAAATGACTCAAGACGAAATTGCTTGGGATTTAAGTGAGATGTTCAAAAAAACAGATGATCCCAGAATAGAAGAAACAATGAAAGATTTGGAGAAAAGAGCAGAAGAGATTGCTATCAAGTACAAAGGAAAGATCAATACACCTGACTTCAGTTTTGATAATCTATTTGAACTTATACAAACACAAGAAGAATTTACAGCTGATTTAGCTGAGCTTAATCAATTTGCAAGATTATCATTTGCAGGAAACCTAACTAACTCCGAATTCCGAGCTTTGCAAAATAAAGCAGAAGAATTCTCAACTAAAATCAGAAAAAAATTAGCCTTTCTTGACCTTGAAATTAGTAAGTATGTATATGATAATAAAGGTGTTCTTAGCGCTCCAGTGCTAGTTAACTATAAACACGAGCTAGAAAGGATTTGTAGAGCATACCCACATAAACTCTCTGAAATTGAAGAACAACTTATCTTAGAAAAAGATCAACATGGTGTTGTAGCTTGGCAACAATTACAAGCTAAATGGTTGAATACAAGACAGTTTGAAGTCGAAGTTGAAGGTGAGTTAAAATCCCTTTCATATGGTGAAGCTAACGGTCTATTGGGACATCCAGATAGAGCAACAAGAACTTCAGCAAATAAATCAATATATGGTTTGTTAGGAAAAGAACAAGAAGTATTTTCCTCTGCAATGGCAAGTATATGTGGAGATTGGGTGAAAGTTTCAGAGAGAAGAAAGTATGATTCACCGATGCACCAGAGTCTAATAGCTAATGATGTTGATCAACAGACTATTGATAATCTAATGGTAGCAATAGAGGAAAATGTAGGAATATATAGAAGATATCTGAAATTGAAAGCAAAGCTGCTTGGACTACCTAAATTAAGTTGTGAAGATGTAGTAGCACCTTTACCTGATTCGCCAGATATGACTTATAGCTGGGAGCAAGCACAAGAAGTGATTTTAGAAGCATATGGGAATTTTGATGAAGATTTCCATTCCACAGCAAAGGATATGTTTGAACGTAATCATATAGACGCAAGTCCAAGATTTGGTAAAAGAAACGGTGCATTTTGTTCAACATGGTATAAAGGTAAAACATCATTCATTTTGCAGACTTTTACAGGTGCTTTATCTAATGTTTATACCTTAGCTCACGAACTAGGGCATGCTGTTCATGGGTACTTAGTATCAAGATCACAGACCTTTAGCAATACTAGGTATCCAATGGTAATAGCTGAAGTAGCATCAATTTTTGGCGAATTATTAGTAACAGATTTACTGTTAGAAAAAGCTAAGACCAAGGAAGAAAAGAAGGCTATTTTAAGCAGAGTTTTGGATGGTGCTGGAATGGCAACTTTCCAAGTAAGTGCCCGTGTATGGTTCGAACAAGGAATGTATGATACTATTAAAGAAGGAAAGATGTTAGATGGAAAGACAATATCAGAACTATGGATTGGTGCTAGAGATAGGATTTATGGAGATGCCGTAGAGTGGTTTGAAGAGATGGATTGGGAATGGACTATGAAACCTCATTACTATCGATCAAACTTCAGATTTTACAACTATCCCTATGTATTTGCTCAGATGTTTGTTTATGCTTTATATCAAATCTATCAAGAAGAAGGAGAAAGTTTCATTCCAAAGATAAAAGAAATTCTCAAGTCAGGTAGTAGTAAATCACCAAAAGAGTATGGTGAAATAATGGGCTTAGATATTACTCAACCTGATTTCTGGAAATTAGGAATGAAGCAATATGAAAGATTTGTAGACGAACTAGAAAAACTAGTTTGATCTACCTCTTTTATTTTTGCAAGTTCAGGTAAATTCGATGTTCTTATAAGTAAACTAACAAGCGAATAGAAGTTGTTAACATACTTGTTGAATTAGGATTAAAGATAGGAAAGATCTTCGAAGTCTAATAATAAAACGTAAAGAAAACCTTAAAAGAATATAAAGTGAGAAAAAAACGAGCGAACGGTCGGGGACTTGGCTCAGTCCGGTAGAGTGGTTGGCTCCAGAGAACATTGCTCAGGCAATGAACAACCGAAGAAACCAATTGGTCGGGTGTTCAAATCACCCAGTCCCCACCATTATTTTAAATATTATTTAATAAAAAATAAAAAGAGCTGCTGGTATTTCAACAGTCTATTCTTCTGGTTTTAAACGAGCATTTCCTCCTAGTATCTCTCTCTCCAATATCATGTCATTCACTTGTAGTGCTCCTAGCATACATCCGAAAATTCCATGAGAGAAAAGTGGTTGAAACAGATTTTTAATTGGTGTTCTCATTTTCAACCGAGTTCTACCAAAGTTGTCTGTATATGGAGCCATCCCATAGTTGGAACCAGTTGGTGACCCTGAATATCTCGCATAAGTTGCGGGTGTTGAGATGTCTTTAACTACTATGTGTTTTTTAAGATCTGGGATTAGATATTTTTCAACCAAATCTATAAAGAATCGAGATACTTCTTCTTTCTTCTTATCATATTCCTTTTTGTTATTATTTCTTAATTCTTCCCAGTCACCAAGTTTTACAGGCACTACGCGAATAGTAATATTCTGTTTTCCTCCCGTTGTCAATGAAGGACATATTACTCCTACGTGAAACTGCTTCTCTGTAAATGCCATGATACCCTTATCATATTCATCAAAAAGTTTCGAGAAGGATTCTCCACCTGTTGTAATTACATTGTAACCACAATCTAATCCCAATTTCTCAAGATCTATTTTATCATCCAATCCTAACGCTATATTAATGGAAGAAGAAGACATACGTACTTGTTCTAATTTTTCAGCATATTTCGCATCCAGTTTCTTTATTGTTTCTATATCTATAAGCTTCTTCATAGCAATTTTAGGGTCGATAGTTGTGATTACATAATCAGAAGATATTCTATCACCATTCTCAAGCTGAACACCCTTTACTACACCATTTTCAACAATTATCTTTTCGACTTGTGTGTTCAGAACCAACTCTCCACCTAAGTCTTTATATCTCTTCTCAAATTGTTTTGCCAATTCTACGAACCCCTTTGTCGGTCTGTATGCATTATCTAAGAGGGAGTTCATTGCTCCAAGTGTCATTAGTGATGCTGCCCTATCTCCAGGTAATCCACTGAAAGCTGCAAAGGCATCAAAAATTTCTATTACTTCAGGATTGGTTATTCCAAATTGATTAAAGTAATCTTTGAAAGTTTTGGAACCATTTTTTATAATTTTTGGGCATGCAAATATAGTTTTGAGAAGCTCGAAGAATGAAGGTTCTGTTTTTAAATTGAAAAGTTCTAAATACATGGCTCTTGAATAATCAAGAAAATTCTCTATTTCTTCTGCATTTTCTGGATAATCTTGCATCAGACTCTTTTTGAATTCATCTAAACCAGAATGAAGGTTGAGTTGTGTTGTTTCTTCTGTTTCTGGATTTACTAAAAATATTCTGGCATAATATCCCTTATACCTTCTCAGATCTACTTCTATTCCTAGTAGCTCAAACATATCATTACAGTTTGGCATAATTTGGCATGTGTCAAATAGAAATCCTTCACGAGTATATGAAGTTACAAACCCTCCTGTTTTTGGTTCCTTTTCTATTAATAGTACAGGCTCGTTTTTAGTATCATGAAACCGTGCCCATGTTACTGCTGAAGTTAATCCTGTAATTCCTGCTCCTATTACTATTAAACCATATTTTTTATTTGCGTCAACCTTATTCATGTTATCAATCTCTAATCCTTTGCTAAAGTTAGTAACATAAAAAGAATTCCCATTTTCTAAGTGTGTAAAAATTCACACATACGATATGATCTTTATGAAAAGTGTTTATGTAACCAAAAAAAACTTATTTTAGATTGAAAAATAATATTCTTGTAATCAACCAAAATAGCTCTCAATATGTATCTACTGAGTGATGATTTCAAATTGGTTAGATGATAATTATGATTCATCTCTGGAGAAATGAGCTCAATTATTACATGAGAAAAGCTATTTTGATTGAATATTCAGAACTTCCCTATTCTGCAAAAATCTTTTCACAGCATTTAACGAAAGAATATGGCATCTTTCTTTTTTCAGAATCTATCTCCCAAATATATCTTACATATCCCTGTAGTTCTTTTGGTAATAGCTTGAAAAGAGGAGCGAGCAGTGAATAACCTATCTTTCTTTGTATGATGTCTTCTGATTCTAGAAATACTACTGCATACTTATAGCAAGGGAATTTCTCCTTCACTATCTCCGCTAGTATTATCTGCTGGGAAGCTTCTTCTTTCATCCACTAGTGAATCGCTAAAATAGTATTTAAAGTCAAAAAATATAGATGAACTTTCTATCCTTTTATTTCATTTTTCTTTTCATAAGATACAAATGGTGATGTAAAGTATATCCTCTAGCATCACAGAACTTTGCTAACATCTCATTTCTATCGAATGTGAGTCGTATATATGCCTTGGTTCTATATTTGTCTAATCCTACAATAAAATCATCAAAAAACACTACATCTGTTAGTTCCAATGGCTTACAGCCAGGAAATTCAGGGTTAAATCGTCCATAAACTCTAAGTTTGTTTTCCACAAATAACCCAAGAGGAAAAGATTCACCGCCACTTAACCCACTTGATTTTGGTCTTTGAAGATGAGTTTGAAGTTCTTCAGAATTAATATTTGGAAATGTTGTAATTATCTCCTCAAAATCACTTGGATTTACAATCCTCATTTCAACATTATCTCTCTTCTGGTGATTATTGTATAATTTAGAAAGATGTTCTTCGTTTATCCAGTAATGATAGGATTCAAATTCCTTCTCAAACCCATGTTTTTCATAGAGATTAATAGCAGTTTTATTGCTAGTTTCTACATATAATCCAACAGTATCGACCTCATGTTTAATGAAATATTGGTTGGCATATTCCATTAATTGTTTACCATATCCCTTCCCCCTCTCTGATTTTTCCACTGCGATTTGACCTAGATGTCCATAATTACCCAATACCATTAATCTGAGATATCCTACTAGCTTGTTTTCTCTAAAAGCTCCCACTAGACCTTCATCTTCTAGCATATTCAGAAAGTTCTCTTTTTGAATATTCTCTCTGGCAAAAGCTTCTTCTACTATTTCTTCAAAACTTGACCAATCTGAGGAACTAAACATGCGAAACTTAATCATAACGATAAGTGAAAAACGAAAGTAAAATATATTTTGTTTAGAAACAGCTTACTTCATTTCAAAACCTGTTCCTAATTCCAATTCATCATCTGTTAATTCTACGACCATGTGATGTAGCTGTTTATATAATTCATAATATTGATATCCTCTATTTGTCCCAGTATATATGACATTAGGACGTTTCTTGGGATTCTCTTGTCTCAAAATAAGACCTCTTGATACCATAAATTCTACTAGTCCCTTTGCGCGATCTATCGGTAGATTTGCTCTTCTTGCAATTTGTGATATACCTGCCTCATTATAGAATTGTAGAACAGAAATTATGTCTGCATAGATGTCGTATCTTGACCTATTAACAGCTGGCATTTTTTCAAACCTATATTATAAAAAATAAAGAAGAATATTAAGTCTCCGATTTTCGGAGACTATTAATGGTTTTTTTAGTTATATTTGGCTGAATCTTCTGCCTCAATGTTTGCAGATTCAACTTTTCCAATTTTGACATCTTTGCCTAGTTGAACTCTATCTGCGACGATGTGATCTACTCGGGCATCATCTTCAACTATAACTTCACCGCCGATGAGCTTTCCTCTAACTCTAGATTCTCGTCCGATTAAGATATGGTCGCCTTTAGCTTCATCAACCTCTAGACCACCTGCAATCTCAATCTTAGAAGCTTCTACGTTGTCACCACTTAGCTTTCCATTCACCACTATTGTTTCATTTACTTTCAATAATCCACTAGATCTGCACGATCCATTTACTTCTAGATTGTTACCTTCAGCATTGTCACCAAAAGCAAAAGATCCGTTCACTTCTATGTTTCTAAATCTAAAGTTGTCACCGACTTTGGTAGATCCATTAGCTTCTAATTTGTCTATTGAAACGTCGTCCCCAAAAACGCAAGAACCACCACAGTTAACTTTCTTAGATGTAAAACTTTCGCCACATCTGAATGATCCGCCTACTTCAAGCAGTTCTTCTACTTTACCAAATTCAATACCGGCGGAACCACCTATATCTACAGTTACACTGTTTATTTCTTGGCATTTTAGAGATCCACCAATACTAACTTCTTGAGCAGTCAGGACTCCTTCAATTTTAGCAGAACCTGAAATTTCGAAATCTGATTCTGATTTAACATCTCCTTCAACTTTCAACGAACCACTTATGTCTATGTCTGTTGCAGTCAAATTTATACCATGTCTGGCAGAACCACTAACATCATAATCCTTGACATTGGTTTCTCCATTTACAGCACAACTTCCACTAATATCTACATCTCCAGCAGTTAAGTTTTCATCAATTTCTAAACCACCATCAATGTCTATTTCATCACAGTTCAATGAACCTGTGATAATCAGTTTTGAACCATTACTTGATCTTCTACTAGAAACATGGACTTGTCTAGCATTTACATTTCCTTGTATCTCAAGATATCCTCTATCATGTTTGATATCTTTAACTTCAACTGAGCCATTTATCAGAACATCACCTTTAGTAACAAGATTACCAGAAATTGCAAGATTACCAGAAGGAACATTAATTGTTGCTCCATCTTCAGCTTTTAAATCTCCATCAATCTTGGTTAGTTCAACGGTTTTATCTTCTTCTACGAGTGTATCACCCATTTATATCACCAATTTATTTGTTCTATACTACCATTCTCTAACATATATAAAAAGAAAAAACACAAATTGTGACCAAAAAGTGTACCCTTGACATATTATTTATAGGAAATCTTTTGAAATTTAGTGCTTGTGAATACTTATGAGTGATGATTTAATTGAAAAAATAGGGAGAATTCCTCAGTATTATAGACCTACATTAAATCATTCCAAAGATAAGATAGCATTTTTTTGGGATATAACAGGTAGAATTGAGTTATACATAATGAATCTTAAGTCTAAAGTGTATGAACAGATTAGTCACGGTGAAGTGCCTAGAGCATTAAGAGCGGGTTTCTTATGGACTCGTGATGATAAAAACATCATTTTTGGTAAAGATAAAAATGGTAATGAAAAACACGACCTGTATTTAATTAATATAGAATCAAAAGCAACCGAGCAAATTACTTGCTCCCCTGAGTTTCAAGAACATGTTGCTCATACTAGTCCTGATGGGAAGGTGCTACTTTTTCTATCCATAAGAAGTGGACAAAGAAATTTGTTTTGTTACGACTTTGATAGCAAGGAAATAAAAGAACTTACTAATTATGAAAGACCTGTCTATGGTGCGTTTTGGAGCCCAATTAACGATTATATAGTCTATGGTTACAATGATAAAGAAGATCTCCGCAATATGGATATTTGGATTATGAATACTGATGGCTCAAACAAACGATTGCTTTTATCTTGTAAAGAGGGTTCAAGAGACGGGGTTTCTGATATCTCCAAAGATGGAAGGAAATTAGCAATAACATCTGATTTCGAAGGCAATTCAAAAGCTGGTATTTATGATTTTGAAACACAGATGGTAAAGTGGTTTGGAGACGGTTCATCAGAGGAGTATTCTGGAAAGATATCTGAAGATGCTTCGTTTCTGGTTTGTACAAGAAGCTCTAAGGCAACTGTATATCCCGTGATTTATGATATTGAAACAGGTGAAGAAAAATCACTTGAATTTCCTCCAGGTATTGTAGCAGGAACTTCAATAACAAAAAACGATGAAGCCCTTGTGTTAACTTTAGATTCATCTACTAGTCCAAGCATGCTTGTGAAATTTGATTTAAGAACCGGTAACTTTGACAAATTAATTCCTATAGAACTTGGAGAACTAGATCTCGAATTCTTTGTCAAAGACGAATATGTTGAATATTCCTCTACTGATAACCTGAAAATTGGAGCTATTTTTTACAAACCAAAGAAAATTGAAGTTGGAACTAAGTACCCCGTTCTTCTTAGAATACATGGAGGACCTACAGGGCAGTACTTCAGAAGATTTGATATGTTTGATCAAATTTTAGTTAACAATGGTTTTTTGGTTTTCAAACCTAACTTTAGAGGTTCAACAGGCTATGGTAAGAAATTCCAAGATATGAATATCCAAGATATTGGAGGAGGAGATTTGGAGGACGTTGTTGCTGGTGTTAATTATCTGAAAAAACTTGATTATGTAGATCCTGAGAGAATCGGTATTTTTGGTACTTCTTATGGAGGTTACATGACTTTTTGGGCTACTGTAAAGGAACCAAATATATGGAAAGCAGGTGCTGCTAGTGTAGGTATTACTGATTGGAAGCTACTTTATGATGAAAGTATGCCACACTTCAAACATTATCAACACATGCTCTTTGGTCGTCCTGAAGAAAATGAGAACTTATACATAGAAAGGTCACCAATACATTACGCAGAAAATTTGAGCGCTACATTGTTGATTATCCATGGTACTCATGATCCTCGATGTCCAATTACACAAGCACGTATCTATCGAGATAGATTGCTAGAGTTAGGTTGGAAGGAAGGAACTGAAGGAGACAAAACGTTTGAGTATGTGGAATATACAGATATTGGTCATGGTGGCTCCACAGATCAGACTTTCCGACTAAGGTCCTTTAAAACCATATTGGATTTCTTCAAAAGAAGATTGTAAAGGAAAATTCTCTCAATTTTAATCTGTTAATTGAGATACCGATTCTGTTTTAGATCTAATTATTTTTTCTTCCCAGAGTCTTCTCATTTCAGAACTTGTTTCTAATAAATTATCTAGTTTTCCTTGTGCTTCTATTTTACCATCTTTCAAAACAATAATATTATCAGCTCTTCGAAGAGCTATTGGTCGGTGAGAAACAGCCAAACAAGTAGATGTTCCACTTCTTGCAAATACTCTCTTCCAGAGTCTTTGTTCTGTGTCAACATCTAAAGCACTAGATAAATCGTCAAAAATGAAGATTTCCGATTCATGAGCAAACATACGTGCTGCAGCTAATCTCTGACGTTGTCCTCCCGATAATTTGACACCCTTCGGTCCAATAACTGTATCTAGTCCCTTTTCAAATTCTTGTACTTCCTTTTCTATCACAGCTAGTTCGAGAACTTCATCAATTTCTACTGATTCTTCAGGCAATCCCATCAAAATGTTCTCTTTTACTGTCTCACTAAATAATTTTGGTACTTGTGAAGTGTATGAAGTGATTGGGGGGACAAAGAATACTGCAGGATCCTCAACAGTTTTACCATTCCAAATTAATTCTCCTTCATCCTTAGGTAATAACCCAAGCAATGTCCTGAGTAATGTTGTTTTACCAGATCCTATTCTACCTGTAATAACCGTGAATGACCCTTTAGCAACTGCAAAATTAATATTTTTAATTCCCTTGTCAGAATTTGGATAGGTGTATGATAGGTTATTTATGTTGAAATTGATGAGTTTCTTAGATTCTTCTATAGTTGTTGCTGGTATCGACGGATATGAGTGTTTTATGTAGATGGGACCGTGTCTAACTAAATCAAATTCTGTTACTTCAACTGTTTCTCCTTGTATTAGTTTAAACATCCTTTCAAGAGATACTTTGGTTCGAATATATCTAGGAATTAAATCTCCCATATTCCAAACAAACTCTCCTAGTTCTCCTAGCAAACTAATAAAAAATGCCAACTCCCCTATAGAGAAAAGATTCTTTTGCATGTTATTTCCTACGAGTAGAAGAACTACTCCTATTGCTAAGTAAATGGAACCTCTATAAATTGAATGTAGCAATTGGTGGAAGAATTCATCTTTCACCTCAGCAATTCTTCTAGTTTTGTTTATGTCACTAAAATAGTCTAGAACATTGTCTTCAGCCACTGCAACTTTTATTGATTGAACTGATCTAAAAATTTCTCCTATTGTTCTTGTTACAGCACCTGCTGCTTTCCTGCGTTGCTTTCTTAATCTTGTAAATATTGGTCTGGTGAAAAAGACCATTAACATCATTAATAGAAATGGAATTCCAATGAATACGGTAACCTTCCAGTTGATTTGACCCATCATATAGAATGAAATTCCAGTAAAGATTCCTAAACTGAAGAAGGATGTTAAGTGATAAGTAAACCACATAAATTCCTCAGTATCACCTCTAAACCTTGAAACTGCTTCTCCAGGTGAATCAGGCAAAGCTACTGCCCCTGGTTTGTTAAAAATCCCTTTAAGCATATTTTGCCTTAACAATATTCTACTCATTATAATGAAGACCACCATGGTAATAGCGAAAACAAAATCACCAATGAGTCTCATACTGAGCGTAAGAGGTAAAAGAATTAGGACCAAAATCCAGATATTCACCTCTATATTCCATCCTGAAACATTCTGTAGTTGATTGAAAATCTCCATTATGACTAAACCTGCAGCTAATGGTTGGAGAAAATATAAAATGTCAGCTAGAACTCCTGCAAGAACCAAACCAGGTTTGTATTTAATCATTTGCCAAGCCATTCTAACTACTTTCATTTCAACAACTCCTCAATTTCTCCTGTTTGCAATAACTGATAGAATTTAGAATGGGTATCTTTAGCTAAATCTTCTCTCTTACCATATTCTATTGCTTTCCCTTTGTTAATTATTAGAATATCATCTACTTTTTCTAATGTGGCTAAACGATGAGCGATAATGATTCCTGTTCTATTTATGAGTAATTTCTCTATAGCTATATCAAGAAGGTTTTCTGTTGCTGGGTCTAATCTTGACGAAGCTTCGTCTAATACTACTAAATTCGGGCTTTTTATGAATACTCTGGCAAGAGCTAATAATTGTGCCTCACCTGCTGATATTCCATGTTCACTGGATGATATGATTGTATCCAATCCTTCTGGAAGTTTCTGCAACCACTCTCCCAAACCAATATCTAGTAATATTGATTCTACCTTTATATCTGGTACCCTCTTATCAAACAGAGTTACATTATCTCTCACTGACGCTTGAAAGAGTTCTACATTTTGTGTAACATATGAAACCTTATCTCTCAAATCATGAAGAGATAGATTTGTAATATTTGTTTCATTAAGATTAATTGTCCCATCTTCTGGTTTAGCGTCGTATAATCTGAAAATTAACCTTGATATAGTTGTCTTACCACTCCCTGTATGGCCCACAATTCCTAAAGTCTGACCCGCTTCAAGCTTAAATGAAATATCTTTAAGAACATAATTGTCTTCATGATAAGCAAAACTCAAATTATTGAATTCAATACTCAAAGGACCATATGATAATGCTTCCTCTCCTATATCCTTAATTTTTGTTTCTGTCTCAAACAATTTGTTTATTCTATCTATTGATGCTCCTGCTCTTTGAAAGTCTTGCATTTGTCTTGTAATAACGAATATTGGTCGAAGTAGAATCCCTGCAAACATCTGAATAAGGAAGATAGTAGGTAAATCAATGATTCCTCTTTGAACTAGAGGAATACTAGGAGCAAAAATCAATGTATTGATTATCGCTATTACTACCCATATGTTCATTACAAAAACTTGTCCTCTAATTATTGCTCTTCTGAAGGCTTTGAAATCCTTTCTAGATGCATCAAAGAACTTGCGCATTGAATTTTTAATACCATCATTAGATTTTATATCTTCTATGGCACTTAGACTCTCTTCAATTGTACCGTACATGTCTGCACTTGTTTGTCTTTGTTCCTCCCATGCTTTCACCGAGAAGTTTCTTAGTACATACATTAGTATTATAGCAAGTAAAGTAAAGGCTGTAAAAGATAAACCGATTATCCAATGTTTTGAAAACAATAGAATTAAAGACCCAATAATTACTAGTAAGGATGTTATGAGTTGAACGGCAAACTGTGACAGAAATGTTGCCAGAGTATTTACATCTCCATCAATCCTTTCAATCATCTCTCCTGGTTTATGTTCATTATGAAAAGTCATATCCAAACTGATACAATGTTTAGTTAAATCGAATCTTAGCATATTTGTAGAAGACCATGAAAGATTTTGGCTAAGATAAACTGATGCTAAGGTTATCACTTGCTGAATAAACATCAATACTGTGTAAATTACTGCAAGAATTATGAGCATACGATAAACGTTTCCGATATTAACGAATCTGAATTGGGTTGAGGGCCAAAATAAACTTGGATCTTGCTGAAGTTGACCGTTTGTTGCTAGAAAAATGAATCTTTCAATAGCTAGGGGGGAAATAATAAGTAAAACAGTTCCACTACCTAACAACAGACCCAACAATAGCACCTTGTATTTGAAAGGAGCTAAGTACTTTTTCTGTACATCCCAATATTTCTGTAGTGGAACTTTCATTGCAGAAACTTGAGATGTAAAGCATTTATAAACTTAGGTTTGAACGTTTTTAATCAAAGAATTTAAAGCTTGGAATAGGGAATGAAATCTCCTTCTGGTAAGCGTGGTCTAGCTACTGTGTATGCTAGTGCACCTATTACTGGAATACTAAATGCTATGAACAAACCAATATTTTTCAAGTTTCTTCTTTTCATATCATCCCAGATTATAATTGGATAGAACAAAGTGAATAATGCAAAGTCTACTGTCATCACTTGTATTATTCTGACGTTCACAAAATTATCTATAAAATTAGCCCAACCACCAACAAAGCTGGTTGCTATTATGCCATAGAGTAATAATGCTGTACCAAGAACATGTATTATAATTCCCAAAATCTTTGAATCTATTATTTTTATATAAGCGGATTTCTTAGTCTTTGGTTTTTTTCTCAACACAGTTCTAACTGCAAAGTATGGCATCATCCCATACATTCCAATTGCAACTGAAACTAAGATAAATATCCAGGCGGGTATAAATCGTTCTCTGTTCTCAATCAACAATACTGCAGCAAAGAGCAGAACCCAGACCATTATAAAGTTAAAAATGGACCATTCTAGAGGACTGGTTGTCATCCCATAAAAATCACCAAAGTTCATTATACCAGGACCTCCTTCAGTTTTTGGTGGTGCCCAGATAAACATATAGAGGAGAGAAAACATCCATGGAATCAGGAATAGAAGGTTCCAGTTTAGAAATTCCTTCCACGGTACTTTTATTTTTCTAATTTTAAGTCGTAAATTTTTTTCTTGTTTTTCCTTTGATTTTGTATCTGAATTCATTTTAATTCCTTCTAAAACATCTTATTCTGTGTTAAATGCTCTGTCTCCAGCATCTCCTAAACCTGGAACTATGTAGCCTTTTTCATTTAGAAGTTGATCTATGTCTCCTGCAATAATTATAGTTTGTGGGTAAGCTTCTAATGTCCTTTGGACACCATATTCCGAAGCTATCGCACAAAGAATAATCAGTTTTGACGGTTGTTGTACTTCAAGTTGCTTCATTATGAACTCTAATGTTGAGCCACTTGCAAGCATAGGATCTACTATGATTGTTGTCTTATTTTCGAGATAAGGTATGTTAGAATAAGTGCAATCAATGCGAAAATCAGTACCATCCTGCTCAATTTTCTTCCCCCTTGATGCAGAAATAATACCCACTTTAGCTTTAGGTATAATCTCTAATACACCATCAGACATTGGTAACGCTGCTCTCAAAATGGTTACAATTACTATTTCATCTTTTATTGTCTCATACTTAGCTGATCCTAGAGGTGTTTCAACGTTAATACATTTTTTATTTAGATGCTTCGCTGCTTCATAAGCTAGAAAATTTCCCAGTCTCCTAAGATAGTTTCTGAAATCTGCGGGATTAGTTTTTTTGTCTCTAAGTTTACCTATAAGTTCAGACACTAGAACATTTGATTGACTTGCATTAACCCACATTTCAACTTAAATAAGAATAACATGAATAAATATCTTACCCACCTTAGAGTTTTAGTAGCTTTTTAGTTTCAACCAAGTTTCATAGCTAATTATATAAGTGTAGATGAGCGAAATAGTCTTATGATTAAATCTAGATTTTTTCGAGTTTTTTTTATTCTTATTTTAGTTTATTTATTAATACCAATTCAAAATAACCTCCTTTCAGATGTTCCAAAGAGAAGTATTCAAACCCTAAGAGAGGAAGAGTTCTATGTAAACATTGTCTTCGTAGGATTTGATGAAAACTTAATACTGGAGGAGAATATAGAGTATATAATGGGAACAATAAATATTGACCCCCTTCAGTATACAAATGGTTCTTTTCCACATGCAAGATATGGTTTGAATTATACCTTTTCATATCTTTCCGAAAGTCAGAACACAGAATTTGAGAATTTTCTTCTGGATAATGCAGAAAATAAGACTCTAGCTGGTTATCGTGCGAATATTACTGCTATTGATGAGTTGTTAGCAACAGAAAATTTCACTGACATAAATGATTATTTTCTCCCATATGGGGGATTAGTGATAAATGCAACTCTTGTTGAAGATTATATTTATCAGAATTTATTTGAAGAAAAATCTAAACTTGAGTATACTTTGTATATGCTGAATTTCTCAAAATACGATTCCTCAGATCATAGTCTAGACCATATTTATTCAGTTGAACATCATGATTATGACTCTGGCACTCATTTCCCAACACAGTATCCTAACAATGATACTATAAGTTATGCTCCTGTAGCAGGTTGGGGTGGAAAACACCGTTTTTGCTTTATAGATCCATCTGCGAGTTTGGATTATATACAAGTCTTGCCCTTATTATATGGCCTGGATGTTGACTTTGGAGATCAAAATTACTATCGATATGATCTTGATGGGTATTGTAAAACTCTCAATCTTACAGAATATTTGGGACAAGCATCATTGGCAATATATTTACAAGAATGGATTCAAACCTATCTATACAATATCTTCTGTCCTACAACCATTGTTACTCCTCCTGTGACTGAAACCTTTTCCGTTCAAGTCAATGTGATTAACAATGCTACCCATCTTGGATACTTAACAGAATCTTTCAATTGGATAACGTCAGTTGAGAAGCTACTGGAACCATTGTCGTCATCATTTCCATGGATAGAATGGGATGTGCAGGTAAATCTCTCAAAATCACTTGATCACACGGAATTATATTCAACAATGATTAACAGTGTGTATCAAGATGAATTTGGTTATTATTTTGTGAATGTCACTGATGGATTATTGGATATATTTACGAATGAATTTGAACCTTACTTTGACCTAGATAAAGCTGAAACTGTTATCCCCGCATTCGTCTTTATTACGGATGATACAACCTTTAGATGGAGTGAGGAACACTTCTTTGGAGATAATATTTTTGGTACTCCTGATGGTTTTGATACTATGGCACTAACACGATCTGTCTATGAGCTGTTTGAAAATGGTTCCCTTAGCAATCCTCAACTTGGCCTGTCGACTATTTTATTACGTTTAATTGGACATTGGATGAGTTTTCCAATAACCTATAGAGATTATTATGGATGGGGCACTGCATATGTCAATGATGTAATGAGTATTTTTGCTAGAGAACTTTGTGGAAGTTATAATTTTAGTACATTTTATAGGGATGCTTATGCACGGTATTTCTACGATTATTACTATTATCATACAAATATTGATTTTCTATCAGTATTGGCAGAATATGATTCAGTGGGTAAATTAATTGGGTTGGATAAATATCAAACCCAAATAAACACTATGATAAATGAATCTTATGAACTATATCATTCAATGCAATATGTACTGGCAATAGAAAAAATCTTTGAAGCTAGAACCCTTATAGACGAATTTAAGACCAACATAGAAAACCGTTCAGCATTTCAGAAGCCAGCAGTTTTTTGGAGTGTAACAATAGCTGGTAGCGTTGTTGGTGTAGCTGTAATGTCTTATATTGTTCAAAAATACTTAATTCCATTTTTCAAAAGAAAGTAATTAACTGAAGAGAATTGCTTTCTTTTTATCTCTTTTCTGTTTTTGAAATGGTCAAACGAATGTATACATATATAGGTATGTAAACTCAAGAAGAAGTTTAGGTAATCAAAATGGTAGAAAATTTTGATATTAGTAATATAGAAATTAAAGAAGCTAATCTCTTGAACTATGATAAAGAAGACTGGATCCTATATCATGAGTTTAGGAAGAAAAGACATATGGCTGTAAGGCCAGATGATCCCTACGTGGATGATGAAGCTACTGAAAAATCTCTAAAATCTCAACTCACTCACCCAGAATTCTCTGCTGATTTTCACGTGATAATAGATAATTCCACAGGTAAATTAGTTGGTCGATACGCTTGTATCGCTATTCGAGAAACATCTCCTTCTTATGAAGGAAATAAACATTTCATCCAATTTGATTTAGCACTTTTAGATGAATATAGAAGGAAAGGTATTGGTACTATGGTTTTGAAACAAGTGTATAAGTATGCTAAAGAGAGTAACCGTACTCATATAATGTCAGGATCTGAAGAAGAAGATGGTAAAGCTTTTCTCAAAGCAATCGGTGCTCAAGTTGCTTTATCAGGAGTAGAAAACCGTTTAAAACTCAAAGATATAGATTGGGAAATGGTTGAGAAATGGGCGAAAGAAGGTCCTGAACGTTCCCCTTCTTCTACACTCCATTTTGTAGAATCAATACCAGATGAAGTTATAGAGAGATATTGTGAAGTTTTTACAGAAACCTTGAACCAACAACCATTAGGGGACTTAGAAATTAATGATTTGATCTACACACCAGAGCTGATCAGAGATAGAACAGCTAGATGGAAAGAACTAGGTCGGACACATATGACATTTTATACTCAAGAAGCTGATGGTGATATTTCTGGATTAACTGAGATGATTTATGTTCCTGAAAAAGAGACTTTTATCTCACAACTACTAACAGGGGTGCAGAAAAAATATAGAGGTCGTGGTCTTGGGAAGTGGTTGAAGGCTGCAATGTTATTAAAGACAAGAGAAAAATTCCCCGAAGTTGAAGTGGTTGTGACCGATAATGCAACTACCAATGATCCCATGCTTTCTATAAATGATCGTTTAGGCTTTAAGCCATATAAAGAAAGTATAACAGCACAACTTTCCATCGATGCACTAGAGGAATATTTGAAGAACCGATAAGGATTTCTAGTTTCTTTCTTTTTTCTTAATTTAGGGATGTTAATGTTCTCTTTTAGATAAACATATCTCAAAAAGAGGATAGATTTCATTGGTTTCTGAGAGTTACTTTTGCAAATCTAAATTCCCAGTCTGTATCATCAAAGATGTTAATTGTAAAATTATGTTCCAATTTATCTGTTAAGAAAAATGATTTCATCTTTAACTCAAGAGCAAACATAATTTCCACATAAACTCCCCGACCTATGAAGTAATCTTCTTTTTCTTTAATACCTGAAAAAATGATGATATCACTTTTACTTAAGATATCAAGACATCTTTTCATAATTTCTTTTCCTGATGCTCCTTTCCATTTCTTTTCATATTTTGCTGGATTGATTATCTTAACCTTCGGATAAAACATCTTGATTTTTCTTATTTCTCTTTTCTCTTCTCTTTTTCCATAGATTTTCATAGAATGAGCATAATATATATGCGGAATAATTCGATAGTGTTTACGTCTATATATCTCTAGCAAAATGCATGCAGAATAAAACGCGTCATAATTTGCCCTATGTGCTCCAAAATTGATTACTTTTTGTTCAAGTGTTTTGTTGATTCTGATACACTCTGTATCATTCTTGACCAATTCATTCTTACAATGATCTAAGCTATAGATTTTATGTTTTTTATAAAATGGTCTTAGGTAATCGGAAGCTGTTATCATTAAACAAGGAGCTGGTTTGGTTTTAGTTTTTTCTTCATTTATATTCCAAGGTTTTTTGGATAAGAATCTATCAAGATCAAAAGCATTGTTAAAAGCTGTAACATATTTGCCTGAAAGAATATTTTGAACTTCTCTTATAACTGTGTCTAGGTCTTTCTCTGCGTTTTGTATATCGTCCAATGAAAGGATGCCTTGATTGAATATCCAAGCATTCTTGGTTTCTTCATCCCATTCTTTAGTATCGTAGTGAATAATTGTGTGATAAATTTCAGTGATAATCTGTTTGAGTAAATTGACTCGCATTAGAGCAATTTCAATAACATAATCTTTGGGTGCTCCGTCAAGTCCTGTAGTTTCTATATCCACCACATAGATATCCATATCCATACGAAGTTCATCTTAACTTTAAGTTTTTACCCCTCTTGATGGAAAATGATGAAAACTATATCATTCGGGTTTGAATTTTGTATTAATGATTTCAAATATTTCATTAGCAATCTCTTGAGAACCACCTGAATCGTCCCAAACACTAGTTGGAGCAAACAAATACCATAGCTTTGAAAGCTCATGTAAGTCACCAGCTTTAGCTTTGATAATTATATCACGAATATACAAACCAACATCTTCGCAAGTAGCAAAATAGGAGAAAGTTGATTGATTACCATAAGATAGCATTTCTTCTACAGCTGTATCTAAGAGTGAAAGGAGTTTTAGTGTTTCATCATCAAATTGTCTTACCATCCTATAAGTCTAGATGGCTTCTATTTATAAGGGTAATCAGGTCAAAATGGTTTACTTAACTTTAAATGCATGATATTACAATATATTATCT
>Ga0272441_10003653_pt1 | contig 29014 bp, 23 predicted proteins | sample SSMProp6N_FD_193582 | JGI IMG/M metagenome (GOLD analysis project Ga0272441, IMG submission 193582) | Marine sediment archaeal communities from Little Sippewissett salt marsh, Falmouth, MA, United States - SSM-Prop-6N | ecosystem: Environmental > Aquatic > Marine > Wetlands > Sediment ... | reverse complement strand
AAGAACCACAAGAATCGGGACGAAGATGACGGTCAGGGCAGTAATAAAACCTGATTTGGAAGCTGTTGTATATTTTAATCCGATCGTCTGCATAACCATGCCAAGGAACATAAAACTGCCCAGAACGGCTCCGTGCATGATATGATTTTTATTGATTTTCGTTTTGATCCTCAGGAGAAAGGGAATCATAAAAAGACTGCCGGTCCAAAAGCGGATGGCAAGAAAGAGGATGGGGCTGATGTCATGCAGGGCGGTTTTAACGAGTGAAAAACTGGTTCCCCAGATCATTGTGAGCAACAAAAGCCATACATCGGCCTTTAAATGAAGTCGTGATTCTTTTTTCAATAGACTTGTTTTTTCCCAGACATACTGCAGGGCATAGTTATGCACCGCTCTCAGTCCAATTACGTTTTCCATGTCAGATTTTTTTTATATCCATTCTGATGGCATATTTCAGATAATTTTCGTTTTGGAACATGAAGTGTTCCTTTATTGTCTTTCCAGTATTTAATGGATGCCCCGGCGTCTTCAAGAACCGGCTGCTCTTTTGGATATCCGAATGCGATGATGGCCATCAATTTGAAATGATGCGGTATTTTTAAAGATTTTTTGATTTTATTTTTATTCATGGAAGCGAGCCAGCAGCTTCCAATTCCATAACCCCATGCAGTATTCAACATGTTCTGAATACTGGCGGCTGCGTCGGCTTCCCCGCCTTTTCTTTTCTTTAGCAGATTAATGAGAACCACGACATACACCACAGGCTCCTCTCCGCGTTTCGGATTGCCCTGCGGAGAAATATAGGCTGCCCATTTTAACCAGGGAAAGATGGTCCTGACAAGCTGTTTGTTATCGATCACTATAAATTCACAGGGCTGAAGATTGGAACCGGAAGGAGCAAGTCTGCCCGCGTTTAGAATGTCTTCCAAGAGATTCGTTGGAACTGTTTTCTGCTGAAATCGCCGGACCGATCTTCTTGTACAAATTGTCTGATAAACCGAATTCATTATAATAGCCAAATATAAAAGGGAATTAAAATATTATATCATTATATTGAAATTGAATGATATTTGCAAGGATTTTGTTTTATCCGGAATGGATTGAAATGGATTTTCTATTTGTTATTTTATACTATTTGATAAAAACAAAAGCTAAAATTCACAGAATAATGTGCTTGACTTTATAAGCGAACTTGGTTATATTTATTCAAATTAACTATTAATTATTCCATTTTGCTTGGACTTAAACATACTGCCATGAATAATAAAAAAAATAAATTGAATCCGCACTATTACTATTATTTCAGCTATTATCCGGATTATACCGGGCATGGGAAGGTTATGTTTATCTGAGAATGTGCGTGTAAAGGAAAACTGATCGGCCCACTTATGAATCAACAGGTGGGCATTTTTATTTTTGGAGGGAAAATGGTATCTGAAATTGAGATGATTAGAGCAGATATTATGAAAATTGATACAAAGATTGTTCAGCTGCTGAAAGATCGGATGAAACTGGTTCTTCAAATTGGTCAAAAGAAATCAGAAAACGGCCTTCCGATTTTTGACAGGGAACGTGAGGAAAAAGTCATAGAAATGATTACTGAACTGCCTCACGGTCCCATGCACACTGATGATTTAATTGAGTTATTTAAACATATTATTCAAATATGCAGAAACGCACAGATGTCTGATAATGCAAAATCAAAGGAGACGGATATTATATGATTGTTGTGATGCAGCACAATGCAACCAAGGCGCAGATTGACGCGGTTGAGAAAAAACTTCATGATCTGGGATTTGATGTCCATCCTGATAAGGGCCAGAATTATACAATATTGGGTGTTATCGGTGATACGAGTGTTTTGGATACCAGGGAACTGGAACTTGAAGAAGGTGTTCAGAAGGTTCATCGTGTAACAGATCCGTATAAACTGGTCAGCAGGGCTTTCCATCCAAATGATACGGTAGTAAAAATCAAAGATGTGGTCATTGGCGGAGATCAGCTGGTCATTATGGCCGGTCCCTGTTCAGTGGAAAGTAAAAAGCAAATCCATACAATCGCCGAAATTGTACATAAATCAGGGGCAAATGTCCTGAGGGGGGGAGCATACAAACCGAGAACTTCCCCTTATGCATTTCAGGGACTTGGTGAAAAAGGGCTTCAATATCTTCGGGATGCTGCTGCGGGGAATGGTCTGATCTCGGTGTCTGAAGTGATGGAAGTGGGTTTGGTTAAAATGATGACAGAATATGTGGATATTCTTCAAATCGGAGCAAGGAACATGCAGAATTTTCCTCTTTTAAAAGAAGTTGGGAGGTCAAAAAAACCGGTTCTGCTAAAGCGCGGCATGTCTGCAACCATACAGGAATGGTTAATGGCAGCAGAATATATCATGGCTGAAGGGAATAAAAATGTTATTCTTTGTGAACGGGGTATACGAACGTTTGAAACATATACCAGAAATACCCTGGACATATCCGCAATCCCTGTTGTGCATCATAAAAGTCATTTGCCGATTATTGCCGATCCGAGTCATGGCATTGGTATTCGCAACAAGGTTACACCAATGGCCAGAGCGGCTGTAGCGGCGGGAGCAGATGGATTGATGATTGAAGTTCATAATGATCCTGATCATGCCTTGTCGGACGGACCGCAATCCCTGTTACCCGGGCAGTTCGAATCATTGATGGAAGAAGTCAGGGTAATCGCCTGGGTGGCCGGCAAAAAGGTCGGCACATCATGAGTTCATTTAAAAAAATAGGCATTATCGGTGTTGGTGTTATCGGCGGTTCACTGGGATTATCATTTAAACGCAAAATCGCTGATGTAGAGATTATCGGTGTTTCAAGCCGTAAAACCATTGATGAGGCCCTCTCTGTAAAAGCCATTGACAGGGGGTATGAACGGGAAGAAATAAATAATTGCCTTTCTGAAGCGGATCTGGTGTTTCTATGTACACCCATTTCACATATACTGGACATATTACCCGGAGTCGCGGAATCCGTAAAACCCGGCGCATTGGTCACCGATGTTGGCAGTACCAAACGCTTTATCGTAGAGAAAGCAGCCTCCTGTTTTCCAGGGGATCGCTTTTTTATCGGCGGACATCCCATGGCTGGAAATGAAGGGCATGGAATTTCCTGGGCTGATGAATTGCTGTTTGAAAATGCGGTGTACATCCTGACACCTTTTCAGCAAATTCCAAATAATTTAATGAAAGAGTTTGGACAGTTGATCGAGGGTATTGGCGCCAAACTGATTTTATTAACGCCGGAAATGCATGATAAAATTGCAGCAATAGTCAGTCATTTACCTCAACTGCTTGCGGTAGCTCTTATGAATTTTGTGGCAGGAAGAGAGAAGGACAAGGAATTGTTTCTAAAACTGGCGGCTGGCGGATTCAGGGATATGACCCGTATTGCTTCGAGTACATATAGTATATGGGAAGATATTGTCCAAACAAATGCGGATGAAATAATTAAAAATATGGATCTTTTTGCTCAGTCGATGGAATCGATCAAAGCGGAAATTGGTTCCAAAAAATTAGAGTCTTCTTTTGAGAAAGCCAATGCGGCAAGATTGTCCATACCGCGTGACACCAAGGGTTTTTTTCGATCGCATTTCGATCTGTCGGTCTGGGTGGAAGACAAGCCGGGCGTAATCGCTCAAATAGCTGCAATTCTTGCACGTGAGAATATCAATATCAAAGATATTGAGATCCTTAAAGTCAGGGAAGGCGATTCCGGCACGCTGAGGTTGTCTTTTGAGACTGAAAATGCAAGGGAAGATGCGCAGAAATTGCTCAAAGAAGTTCATATTTCTTCAAAATTAAGAGATTAATGATTTTATGAATAAGACCATAAAACCTTCGGCCTCGCTTTGCGGCGTCATTGAAATACCCGGAGATAAATCCATATCGCACAGGGCATTGATGATGGCTGCTATTTCTGAAGGAGAAAGCAGGATTTCCAATTTGCTGATGGGCGATGATGTGAAAAGCACCTGGTTATGTGTTTCAAAAATGGGCACGAAAATCAGGAAGGTGGGAGATGATATTCTGGTGACTGGAACCGGTTCCGATGGTTTACAGAAATCCGGGGATCCGCTTGATGCGGGAAATTCAGGGACAACGGTTCGTCTGATATCCGGATTGCTGGCTGCCCTTCCGTTTGAATCCATAATAACCGGTGATGCTTCTCTTCAAAAACGTCCCATGAAAAGAGTGGTTGAACCCCTGACGCAGATGGGTGCAGTAATAGAAACGACCGATGATGGCTATCTTCCTATGACCATTCACGGTGGGCAATTAAAACCCATTTCATACCGGTCTCCAATACCCAGTGCTCAGGTGAAGAGCTGTATCCTGCTGGCCGGGCTCAATGCGCATGGCGTGACATCAATTGTGGAACCGGCACGTTCACGCGATCACACAGAAAGAATGCTGAAATGCTTTGGCGCGGAAACTGTGATAAAAGGGCTGGAAATTTCGGTGAAAGGACCGGTCACATTGCGGGGGTGTGAAATATTTGTTCCGGGAGATATTTCATCTGCGGCTTTTTTCATTGTGGCGGCTCTGCTGGTTGAAAATTCTGAATTGCTGATTAAGAAAGTGGGCGTAAATCCAACAAGAACCGGGCTGCTTGATGTGCTTAAACAAATGGGCGCTGAGATACAATTCGTCAATGCCCGTACTGTGAATGAAGAGCCTGTTTGTGATCTGAAGATCACATCGGGCCCATTAAAGGCTGTGAATGTTGGTGGTGAGCTGATTCCCAAACTCATTGATGAAATACCCCTGCTGGCTATTGCCGCAGCCAGGGCGCAAGGGACAACCATCATTTCAGATGCCGCGGAGCTGCGTGTCAAGGAAAGCGACAGAATTGAGACGGTTGCCGTTAATTTGAAGAAAATGGGAATTCAACTTCAGATAAAGGAAGACGGATTCATCATACCGGGACCGCAAAAATTGAAAGGCGCTGTGCTCGATAGCTATGGCGATCACCGCATAGCCATGGCTTTTTCCATTGCCGCTCTCCTTGCGGATGGCGAAACAACCATCCGCAACACGGAATGCGCGGATATTTCATTCCCCGGTTTTTTCAGAGTGATTGACAGGATATCCAATGGATGATCCAATTCGTATGCAGTTTTGTGTGATAGGAGATCCTATTGCACACTCCCGGTCACCCGAGATTCATCATTTCGTTTTCAGGGAATTGGGTTTATCCCATGAATACAGCAAACAGCACATCACCGCATCGTCTTTGCCTTTCTTTGTTGAGGAGGTAAGGGAGAAAAAACATTATTCCGGATTCAATGTTACTGTGCCCCATAAACAGTATATAATGCCCCTTCTGGATCAGGTAGAACCATTTGCGAAGAACGTCGGTGCTGTGAATACAGTTCATCTGGTTGATGAGAAATTGATAGGATACAATACCGATATACCGGGATGTCGAACTGCACTGGAAAAATCCGGCTGTTCAGCACCTGAAAAAGTTGCCCAGATCGGATGTGGTGGCGCGGCAAGAGCTTCTATTCAGGCTGTTTTGTCTATGGGTGCAAAGGAAATTGTACTGTTCGATCTGGATCAAAAAAAAGTGCAGGAAATGCAGGATACGTTTCAGGAAAGAGGATCTGCTCTTTTGCTCCCGGGCGATCCGGATACTGCAAGAATGAAGAACAGTTTAAAACAATGCGATTTAATTATTAATGCAACACCAGTCGGTATGTGGCCCGATGTGGAAAGAAGCCCTGTCCCTGAAGTGGTCATTCCTGAAGGGATAACTGTACTGGATATGGTGTATAATCCTTTGGAAACCCGCCTGATTAAAATGGCCAGATCCAAAGGATGCAGCACGGCTTCCGGATTGATGATGCTTGTTGCACAGGCTCTGGCTGCGGACAAGATATGGCTGAATGCGGATCTACCTGAATCATTGCTTGATCGGGTTTATAATTTTTTAAAAAAAGGCGGATAAACTGTATGGCCCAATTACGTGTATTAACCGGCGGTGAGTCACATGGAAAAGCACTCATTGGTATACTTGAAGGTCTTCCTTCCGGTCTTCAACTGGATCTGGATAAAATAAATGAACAGCTTGCAAGAAGGCAGAGAGGATATGGCCGCGGCGGCAGGATGAAAATCGAAAATGATACTGTGGAAATTCTTTCCGGTTTACGTTTTGGAAAGACACTTGGCAGCCCTCTCGGCTTGCTTATTAAAAACAGGGACTGGGAGAATTGGAAAGATACAATGAATCCCTGGAAAGGAAGTTCGGATCCGGTCCATATTCCCCGTCCCGGACACGCAGATCTTCCAGGATCAATAAAATATGATCATGAAGACGTACGAGACACACTTGAAAGAGCCAGCGCAAGAGAGACAGCCATGCGTGTGGCCGTTGGTGCTGTTCTCAGACAGTTGCTTGATGAGTTTGGCATATGGATTGGGAGTCACGTGGTTCAGATTCATCAGGTAAAAGTTAAAAAAACCTTCAGATTGATGGCGGAAAAACACACAGGTGAAACAGAGAAACAGGTCCGGATGGCCTGTGCTATTGCAGAATCATCAGATTTTAGATGCAGCGAACCGAAGGCAGAGAGTGAAATGAAGGAAGCCATTGATATTGCAAAGAAACAGGGAGATTCTCTCGGAGGAATCCTTGAGGTCGCTGCATTACATGTTCCGGTTGGTATTGGCTCCCATGTGGCGTGGGACAGACGTCTGGATGCAAAAATTGCATCGGATATGATGGGTATTCCGGCTATCAAAGCTGTGGAAATCGGACATGGAATTGAAACAGGCAGTCGGTTTGGTTCTGAGGTACATGATGCCATATTAAAAGAAAAAGAAGAAATTGTCCATACTTCTAACCGTGCAGGCGGCATAGAAGGAGGGATAAGCAATGGTGAGCCGATTCTGGTAAGAATAACCATGAAGCCTATTCCCACTTTGACGAAACCACTTCCCTCAGTTGATTTGGAAACGGGAAAAGCCGTTGAAGCGCATAAGGAACGATCGGATGTCTGCGCGGTTCCGGCTGCGTGTGTTGTCGCTGAAGCAATGCTTTCAATTACCCTGGCAAGAGGATTTTGTGAGAAGTATGGCGGTGATTCGATTAAACAAATGCGGAGACATTTTGATGCAGACCAGAAAGCGGGATAAACGAAATGTTTATCTGATGGGTTTTATGTGTAGTGGTAAAACAAGGGTTGGCAAACTTCTGGCCGGGAGACTTGGATGGCCGTTTGTGGATACCGATGAAATGATTGTTCATATGAAGGGAATCAGCATACCGGAAATATTTCAGAACGAGGGAGAGACCGCTTTCAGAAGTTTGGAGAAGACGTGTATCAGCAAGATTGCCGCAGAAAGCGGACAGGTCGTCTCGCTTGGAGGCGGGGCGGTTATTAATCCGGATAACTGGGAAAAAATTGTCAACACTGGTGTAACCATCACGCTCTCGTACCCACCCGAAATTCTGTCTGCCCGGCTGGCACGAAAAAACGACAGACCACTAATGGATGGATATGATGGTAATGAAAAGTTAAAACAGGTTATGACCATGCTGGATCAAAGAAAGGCGTATTATGAGAGGGCGGATCTTGTACTCCATCTCAATGAAGAGGTTGAAGCGGAACGGGTCGCAGAGGCATTAACCGGATTTGTAAGAGGACGTTTATGAGTTTGCTTAAGGTGAATTTGGGTCGACGGAGTTATGATATACAAATTGAACCGGGATGTATTACGGATCTTCCTGAAGCGGTCAGGAAAATTCACAAGGGAAATGACATCGCTGTAATATCGGATAAAACGGTCACCGGCTATTATGGTCAGAAGGTACTTGATCTGCTTGGATCTGCGGGATTCCATGTTACCATGCATACTGTTTCGGATGGAGAGGATTCAAAATCATTTTCAATCCTGCAACAACTATGGGGTGAATTGCTTGAAATAAATCTCAAACGGGATGGTATGGTGATTGCGCTTGGAGGCGGCGTGATTGGTGACCTTGCCGGATTTGTGGCATCCACTTTTTTGCGCGGCATACCCTTTGTGCAGGTACCGACAACGCTTCTCGCTCAGGTTGACAGCAGTGTCGGCGGAAAAGTCGGTATTAATCACCCCCTTGGGAAGAATCTTATCGGCAACTTCTATCAACCCAGGTTTGTGTGCATTGATCCCGAAGTTTTAACAACATTGGATAACAGGGACATGTGGGCGGGTATGGCAGAGGTGGTAAAATATGGTCTGATATGGGATGAATCATTTTATAAATTTTTAGAGAAGAATCTGGAAAATTTAATTGAACTGAAAGACTGGAATGATGTTTCCCGAATGTTGTCTGTCTGTTGTAAAATAAAGGCCGAAGTAGTCCAACAGGATGAAAGAGAAGGCGGTTTACGACGGATTCTCAATTTCGGGCACACGATTGGACATGCTATTGAGGCCGTAACCGGATACAAGGTTTATCATCATGGTGAAGCGGTTGTTTATGGTATGTCATTTGCGTGCTGGGTTTCAATGAAAGAAGGTTTTATTACCAAAAGTACGTTTGAACGTATTCAACAACTCTTTAAGAGATTTATTGTACCACCGCTATCCGAAAAGGTTCAATTGACGGATTTACTGGATAAAATAAAAATTGATAAAAAACAGTCTCATTCCGGACTGCATGTCATTCTTCTGGAGTCAATCGGAAAAACCAAAGACCAGACTGTTCAGGATTTATCTGAATGGACGAAAGGATGGCTCGATTATGCCAGAGCAAGTCAGTGAAAAAATAATACTGGTAATTCATGGACCGAATCTGAATCTTCTGGGTGAACGGGATCCAGGGATTTATGGTTCAATGACACTGGATGCGTTAAATCAGAAAATAGAAACCCATGTGGAAAATTCAGGTTACCGGATTCAATGCTTTCAATCCAACCATGAAGGTGAACTGATTGATTTTATTCATGAAAACAGAAAAAAGGCTTCCGGGATCGTAATCAATCCGGGAGCGCTTACCCATTACAGTTATGCTGTCCGGGATGCTATTGCTGCTGTGGATATTCCGGCTGTAGAGGTTCATCTCTCTGATATTCAAAACAGGGAAGATTTCAGACAGATATCGGTGATTCAAGAAGTCTGTTTAACACAAATCAGCGGACTTGGTATTCAAAGTTATATCAAAGGCATCGATTATCTGATCAAACGTATCAATTTATATTGATTTTTCTAACAGGATGTTCTGAATTAATTAAAAACTGAAATATGAAATCACTGGTTTTTTTTAACCAGTATTTTAAACGGTTAACTTTCAATCGATCTTCATTTCTCCGTACAATATCTTCTGTTTGAACATGTTTAAAAAAATCTCCATGATATTTCCTGGTTGATAAAATTTACCTCAGCGGAAATATTTTCCTAATTAAATGGGTATAAATTTATATCGCCTTGAAAATACACCTTACAATTCATAGTATTTAAGTTATTTAAATATAAAATGATAAGTTTGGATAAAATATCAGAAAAAATGATATGGTATGTTTTTTGTATACTATGCAATTGTCATCACTGTATGATTTGGTTACCTGCAAAGTAAAGCAGGGAAAATTGATAAAACTCTGGCGGGAGTTAGTAGGTATGACGAACATAGTCGTGAAGGTGCTGTCCTTTTTTTCTCTCCCCAAAAAGCAGGCCTTCAAACATATTCCATCAACTTCACCATTTTTATCCAATTTTTCCTGGTTACATTCACAAGGAAAGGGGGTGGTTGCAGAAAGATTGTTTGTTTGCCTGTAATAGAATTTTATCATCAAACCTAACAGAATCCGAAAGGAGAGAAAAATGCAGATCATTAAAACACTCAGAAGCTTGAAAAATCATGAAGAAGGACAGACACTGTCCGAATACGCCTTAATTCTTATTCTCATTGCTGTCGTAGCCATTGTGGCTGTAACCTTGCTGGGCAATCAGATTGTTGGTGTGCTGAATACCATTGCCAATGCATTATAAACTGTTGAAACGGAATTGATATCATAATGAATGATATACAACAATACAAGATGATATCCGGCCAGACTCTTGGAGAACTGGTGCTTATCATTGTAGGTATTGTTATCGTTTCAGTGGTTGTTCTCACTTTGTTTGGCAATCGGCTGGCCGGCATGTTCACCAATGTGGTCAATGCTTTTTAACCGGATTGGAACCAACTATGAACAGAATTGCAATAGTCAGCTGGGTTCAAGTCTGTCGTTTAGAACAGACAGCCAACAAATGGCATACAGATAGTAAGGCATGTGTTGGAGAGCAAGGGAATCGCTGTGCGAGGCGGAAGGTCGAAATCCCGTACAGTTGAAACACAAAAATGCCTTGCAGGGAATAGGAATTTTCACCTCCCTCTTTTTCAGTAAGTAAAGAAAAGAGGGAGGTGGCTCCACCAACTCCAGCGCACTCATTAAAGAAAATTTAACCGTGAAGTGGATCATGAAGGAAGAAAAAAAACATCATCAAAATCAAATCGGGACAGCATCAATCCTGAAAACAAAAAAAGTTCAGGTGCAATGCTGTCCGTCAGATTAGAAAGGGGGGGAGGTCAAAATGAAAAAGTTCTGGAAGTCGTGTGAAGGACAATCCCTGGTTGAATTTGCCCTGATCCTGCCCGTATTTGTTATAATACTCTTCGGGATGATTGAATTTGGCAGATTGTGGGAAATGTCAAACATTGCAACCAGTGCAGCCCGAGAAGGAGCACGTGTCGCGGCCATTGCCGATCGTACACCTGCACAAGCAGCCGCAGCCGCTCAAAATGTCCTGAGTGCCGGTAATATATCCAATGCCAATATAACGGTACTCGGTCCGGATGCATCAAATGAGATAACGGTTACGGTTGTTGTTAATTATGCTCCGTTATCGGGAAACATCATTCCCATATTGAGTTCCTTTGCCATATCAAGGAGCACAACAATGCATTGGGAAGGATAATTCTGGAGATAATGAAATGTTAAAAATGAAATCAATCATCGTAATTGCTATTTTGTGTAGCGGATTGGCTACTCTGGGCATGTTTCGATATGTTCAGGGACAGAAAAAGTCCAAGCAACCTCCTAAGCAATCCACACAGGAGGTCGTTACAGCGAAAATATTCCTTCCGGTGGGGAAAAAAATTGAACCCTCAGACATTCAGTTGCATGAATGGCCGCAGCATATCGCTCCATCCGGCAGTTTTTGTGACATGTCTGAAGTGGTAGGCAGAGTGGTCAGAGCCGATGCTTATGCGGGTGAAGCCATTCTGGAAGATAAACTTGCGCCAAAAGGGTCGGAAGGTGGATTTTCGAGTGTCATCCCGCCGGGGATGCGAGCATTGACCGTATCGGTCAATAATTATAGTGGTGTGGGAGGCTTTGTTTTACCCAATACACGTGTAGATGTACTGGTTACAGTCCCCTCACCATATCGAAAAGGTGATTCAATCACCAAAATCATTTTGGAAGACATTAAAGTCCTGGCTGTGGATCAGATTTATGAGCGGGAAAAAGATGATCCGGTCAAGGTACAGACCGTCACGCTTCTGGTTTCACCGAAACAGGCTGAACAGCTTGTTCTTGCCAGTACCGAAGGCAAATTGCAACTGAGTCTCAGAAACACAGCTGACCGGTCGACAAAATTGGCATACGGTGTTAAGCTGAATGAACTGATTACCAGAAGACAGGCCTATGCAGCAAAGCCGAGATCTGCGTCCGCTTCTTCAGTAGAGAATACAAAACAGAAAGCGGTACAAAATAAACAGATCATTGAGGTTATTCGATCGGATCAGAGAATGGAAGTTGTGTTTGAAAACGGTGAAAGAAAAGCCTCGAAGCAGCTGACACAATAAAGCCGGATGTGGATGTTTTCCACTATCAGGAGAAATGAAAAGATGAATAAAAACGTTATTGTATTAAAATGGGTTGTCAGGGGGGTGTACACAGCCCTGATGCTGTTCGGATTAAGCAGATGGGTATATGCGGAAAATATTCATTTCGCAATTTATGTGGGACAATCAGAAATCATGGAATTTGAGGAGCCGGTAAAAAGGATAGCCATATCAGATCCTAAGGTTGCCAACGCGAATGTGGTTTCACCGCATCAGATTTTACTTGATGGTAAAACCCAGGGTGTTACAAGTCTGATTGTGTGGCCGGTTAATGGCGAGTATAAAAAATACAGGTTGAAAGTCTGCAATGAAGCGACCGGTGAACAAGTGATGCTTCATGTCCGTTTTCTTGAAATAAAGAAATCAGCCATGAAAACTTTCGGAAGTGATTTTCTGATTAAATCCATGCAGGTCAAGTCGCAAGAAGTGGACATAGGGAGTTATGGTGGTAAAGTCAGTACGCCCAGCGATCCACTTACCCTGAGTAATACTGCAGATATGTTTTTTTCCATTCCGACAAAGAATATTTCAACCATCATCCGAGCCCTGCATGAGAATAATCTGGTCACAGTACTTGCTGCTCCCAATCTAAGTGCTGTAAGCGGTGAAGAGGCCAAATTTCATGCAGGCGGAGAATTTCCAATACCCATTGTGTCGGGTTCTCTGGGAATGCAGACCGTTAGTATCCAGTATAAGGAATATGGCGTGAAGTTGAATTTTACTCCAGTGGTGCTGGATACGGGTACAGTAAATATCAAGGTCGCTGCTGAAGTAAGTCATCTCGATTTTGAGAACGGTGTGGTATTGAGTGGATACAGCATCCCGTCACTTGAAATGAGAAAACTGGAAACCACTGTGGAATTGAAACAGGATCAATATTTGATTCTTGGCGGACTGTTATCCAATAATGTTGCAGAAACGGTATCAAAAATACCCATATTGGGACACATACCGATTCTTGGCGCGTTGTTCAGCAGTAAGAATTTTCAAAACAGAGAAAGTGAATTACTGATCACACTCAATCCAGAGATAGTCCGGGGTGTGAAGGAAGCTGATCTCCCGGCACTGGAATTGGAAGAAAAAAAATGAACAGGGGGATACAATGAAAAAGCTATTTAAAAACGAGAATGGCAATGTGATTGTATTTTTCACATTGGGTGTTTTTATGATATTAACCTTTGTTTCCATCGTTGTTGATGTGGGTTGTATTTTGTCCTCAAAAAATCAGCTTCAAAGTGCTGTTGATGCATCCGCACTGGCAGCTGCATCGGGTCTTGCTCTTAGTGAGTCTGTTGCAACGGAACGGGCTCTCAGTATTTCAGGTAGCAATTCAATTATGGATCAGAATCTGGATCTTGAACTCGATGAGATTACATATCTGGATGAGAAAACAGTTCAAATTACTGCGGAAAGGACAGTGACACTGTTTTTTTCACGTGCATTCGGATTAAATTCAGCTACGATTAACGCCACAGCCACGGCCGAATGCGGCAATCGAGATATCATGCTTGTATTTGATCGATCTGGAAGTATGGATGATGATACGCAAAATCCAAGTTATCCACAACCAATCACTTCAACAAAAATAGCAGCAAATTACTTTGTTGATCTGATTGAGAGCAATTTGTTTGTTTATGACAGGATAGGTCTTGTTTCGTATTCGACATACGGCGAACTGACCATGCAGCTCGGCAGGGACTTTAATCAGATGAAAAATATTATACAGATGTACAGCGCAGACGGATATACAAATATCGGCGAGGCCATACGGATTGCCAGTGAGGAACTCATTCACAACCAGGATGGACATTCTCACAAGACAATTATTTTGCTCTCCGATGGGATGGCAAACAGACCGGGTTCAGGTCTGCCAACCAATTATGCAGCCATTACGTATGCTGTCGGTCAGGCACAGGCTGCCGCGAACAATTCGATAAAAATATATACCATAAGCCTTGGCAACAGTACCGATATAAATCTGATGAATCAAATTGCCGCCCTGACCAATGGAAAGCATTATCATGCACCGACCACATCGGATCTGTATTCAATTTTCAATAAAATTGCTGATCGGATACCCTCTGTTCTGATTGGATGATAAGGGAATCCAGGTAAGAGATGAATGCAGAATTACAAGGTTCTTTATTTATAGATCTGTAATAAGTAAGGATCCAAAATCAATTTAAAAATGGTGGAAAAACTAGCATGGAAAATACAAATCAGAAAGTCCTCGCACTGATCGATCTGGATAAACGTTCATTTCATAATATTGATATGATTCTCGGTGAAATGACTGGTATCAGTGTGATGACAGAGACCCAGGATCTGGGGAGCGGTATATCCCTGATCAGGCAGTGTAATCCTGATATCGTACTGCTCAACCTTTATCCGTCCGTTGAACAGGGATTGGAAATGGCCAAGCGAATTACACAATCATTTCCGCATGTTACACTTTTTGTCACAGCTTCCGAATTGAATTCTGAAATCATTTTAAGTGCAATGCGGGCTGGAGCCAGGGAGTTTTTTACCCAACCAATAAAAATGGAAGAATTGGTTCGAGCCATTCAGAAGATTACCCATGCTCCTCATGCTGCTTCCAAGGAGAAAACAGTCGATAGCAGGATATTGACCATGTTTGGAACCAAGGGAGGTGTAGGGACCACAACCATTGCGATTAATACAGCCTCACTGCTTGCCCAGCATACGGAAAAAGATGTACTCGTCATTGATCTGAATCTTCAGTTCGGTAACACGGCGGTTTTTATGAATGTTAAACCAAAGAATTCGATTCTGGATTTAGCCAAAAATATTGATCATATTGATCTGTCTCTGCTAAAAGGCATGCTTCCTCGAGGAAAGGACAATGTTTATCTGTTAAGCGGTCCGGCTAAAATTGAAGAAGCCGAGAAAATCACAGCTGATCATATTGATCGTATTTTGATGCTTCTTCAGAATTTGTTTGACTATATTATCATCGATACACCTCCGGTCATTACCGATATTACCATCAAAGCAATGGACATTTCAAATTTTATTCTTATGATATCAAGTTTGGACGTGCCCGCCGTGTACAATACGAAGCGCTGTTTGAAACTATTCCGGGAAATGGGTTATGATCAGAAAAAGCTGAAACTCATACTGAATCACTGTAATCAATCAGAGGATCTTGATGTTGAGGCAATGGAAAAACTGCTGGAATATTCTGTATTCTGGAAGCTTCCTCATCATGATTCTCAAAGCCTTTTAAAAGCGATGAACAAAGGCGTACCCATTTCACAAATGATGCCGGGTGCAAAACTGAGTCAGAGTTTTCTGAAAATGATCCGGAACTTCAATGGTACATTATCCTCAAAGACCATTCAAGTGAAAACACCTCAGAAAGTCAAATTTCTGAATAAAATCATGAATTAAGGATACAGGGTATGGGACTTTTAAAGCGCTTGCAGGATGACGGGATTTCCGACGGACCGCAAATTCAGATAACCCGGGTAGAGAAAACGGATATGCCGGCTGCCATGAAGGATAACCGGCTCTCCGATCAGAAAGACTATCAGGTTCTCAAGGAAAAAATCCACCGCAGGCTGATTGAACGAATCGATCTGGACAAACTGGATTCAGTGCCGAAAACGATGCTGAGGAAACAGGTTAAGGATGTTATTGAAGATTTACTGCTGGGTGATGTGGACATCGGGCTTGATTTCAGCCGAGATCAGCTGGTTGAAGAAATATTAAACGAAACATTTGGTCTGGGACCGCTCGAACCGCTTCTTCATGATCCGACTGTCTCGGATATCCTGGTCAATACACACAGGCAGGTTTATGTTGAAAGATTCGGCAAGCTGGAACTCACAAACACGCTTTTCAAGGATGATCATCATCTAACGAATATTATTGACCGTATTGTGTCCAATGTGGGCAGGCGTGTTGATGAATCGAGTCCCATGGTCGATGCGAGGCTGAAGGACGGTTCTCGTGTCAATGCCATTATTCCGCCGCTGGCCCTGGATGGTCCGATTCTCTCTATACGAAAGTTCGGTGTAAATAAAGTAACCATGGAAGATCTGAAAAAGCTGGAGACCTTGACTGAACCCATCGCTCGGATGTGTGAGGCTGCAGTGCGATCGAGACTTAATATTCTGGTTTCGGGAGGTACCGGTTCCGGTAAAACAACCCTGCTAAATATTTTATCAGGATTCATTCCATCTACTGAGCGTATTGTGACCATTGAAGATGCTGCAGAACTACAGCTTCGTCAGGATCATGTTGTAAGACTTGAAACAAGACCGAACAATCTGGAAGGCAAAGGGGAGGTTGTGCAGAGGGACCTGGTTAAAAACGCACTGCGTATGAGACCGGATCGGATTATTGTTGGCGAGGTGCGGGGCGGAGAGGCGCTCGATATGCTCCAGGCTATGAATACCGGTCATGACGGTTCCCTTACAACACTTCATGCCAACTCAACACGTGATGCGCTTCGTCGGCTTGAAACCATGATATTAATGGCGGGAAGCAATTTAACAGAAAGAGCCATGCGTGAACAGATCAGTTCGGCTCTCAATGTGATTGTCCAGATAGCCAGGCTGAGTGACGGATCAAGGAAGGTCATGAAAATCTCAGAAATAACCGGTATGGAGGGTGACACAATCAGTCTGCAGGATATATTTATCTTTGAAAAAATGGGCGTTCGTGAAGACGGCAAAGTCCTTGGCGGATTCCGTACAACGGGTTTACGTCCGAAATTTGCGGATCAGCTGGAAGCGTCAGGCATTGATTTGCCCTCCAATCTTTTCGAGCCAAAAGTTGAAGTCATGGTTGACAATACAGAGGAAGAAGAATAATGCTAATCTGGTTTGCATTTTTTATCGCTTTGTCCACATTTTCGTGCAGTGTAATATGGATTGTACATAAAAGATCCGGACGGCTGCAGAAACATGTGGTGGACAGGATCAAGGATCTTTCAGAAGCCACAGGACAGAATTCCGATGCTGAAATCCCCCTAATTTTACGAGATACTCAGCTCAGCAAAATACCGATATTCAATCAATTTCTTGAAAAGCTGGATCTTTCAAGAAAGTTGTCGCAGATGCTTAGCAGTGCCGGTATGGGAATGAAAGTCGGACAATTTTTACTGATTATAACTATTTTCGGTTTTCTGGGTATGCTCTTGGGGCTCAAAATTCAGAATCCCCTGATCAGGCTGGCCATAATACCGGTCTTGGCCGGTATCCCTTTGCTCCATATTAAACTGAAATGCAAGGAACGGCTGAAAGCGTTTATCCGTGCCTTTCCGGATGCCATCGATATGATGACAAGCGCAATCAAGGCGGGACACGCATTTAATCAGGCAATGCAATTGGTAGGCGATGAAGCCCCGGATCCGGTTGGCGTTGAATTTAAAAGGGCATTTGAACAGTACAATCTGGGAATGAATATGCGTGAGGCACTGCTCGAAATGGCCAACCGTATTGACAGTCTTGATTTAAAACTATTCGTGACAGCTATTCTTCTCCAGAGAGAAACAGGCGGCAACTTAACAGAAATTCTTGTTAAGATCAGTTATACCATACGCGAAAGATTTAAACTGATCGGACAAATTAAGACATACACGGCTCAGGGAAGGATGTCTGCCTGGATACTGGGCTGTCTGCCTGTGGCATTTGTTCTTATCATTTCAGCTTTAAATCCCGGATATCTGGAACCATTGTTTCATGATCAACTTGGACATTATCTGCTCATGATCGCTATCGTACTGCAGATTATCGGCTTCTTTTTTATACGGAAAATTGTTCGAATCAAATATCAGTAGAGGCAAAAATGACCATTTATTATATGTATTATGTCTATCTCCTGTTTTTTATCGGTTTATTTTCAGGTGTTGTCTATGTCCTTTTCAGACTCAGGAGGAAGCTGGATCCGACGTTAAAAAGAATTAAGGATTTGGATGAGGAGAACAATAAAAACTGGAAACAGAAAAAGGTGGAAGCGCTTAAGAAACGCAAGGAAAAGGCGTATAAAACCATTGAGGATGCTCTACAAAAATTCAGCCGTATATCAAAACAGGATGAACAGAAGCTGTCCAAACTGCAGAAATCTCTGGTCCAGGCGGGTTATAACAGGGAAGACAGCATAAAAATATTTATCGGGATTAAGATGGTCAGCGCAGTGGCCTTTTTTCTGCTTTATTTTTATCTCGGAATAGCCGGTGATCGTCCAATTGCCATTATTTTGCTGATGGCGTCATTCATGACACTGCTTGGATATCGGTTTCCTGATATATTTTTAATTTTTAAAGTAAGAAAGCGTAAGGAAATCATTGCCAGAGCTCTTCCAGATGCTTTGGATCTGCTGGTTATCAGTGTTGAAGCCGGTTTGGGTTTAAATGCGGCAATTAATCGTGTAGGAGGTGATCTAAAGGTACGGTGCCCGCCATTGTCTGTTGAACTAAATCGCGTTAATCATGAATTGAGAACCGGTATCCCAAGGGAAACAGCGCTCAGGAGATTAAGTGAAAGAAATGATATTGAAGATTTAAAAATCTTTGTCGGCGCCCTGATATTGGCTGACAGGCTCGGTACCAGTATTGCTGATACACTTCGGGCGCAGGCAGATTCCCTTCGTACCAGAATTAAACAAAAAGCGGAAGAACAGGCCGCAAAAGCAGGTGTAAAACTGTTGTTCCCTCTGGTTATGTTTATTTTACCTGCATTAATTTTAATACTAATGGGCCCGGGTCTGATTTCTGTTTTCAGAACCTTTCAGTAAGTTATTTTTAATGAAGGGACGAATAATAATGTCAATAACACTGACGCATACAGGAAATACTTTGCCGCTCCATATACTGGAGGCCAAATCATTCTTCGCACGTTTTATTGGGCTTCTGGGATTGGATATGCGAAAATCAAAAAAGGCGCTTCTGATCCCGAAATGCAGCCAGATTCATACGATGGGAATGTCAAGCAGTATTGATGTAGTCTGGCTGAATCAGGAGGGAAGAATACTGCATATTCAGGAAGAAGTGATTCCGAACCGGCTGACGCGAAATATACACTCTGCGGTTTCTGTGATTGAACTTCCGCCCGGCTCGATAAAAAAATATCATATTACACCGGGAGAATATCTTTCAGTAAAGACGGATGCTGAAATGCATCCGGACTTCAGGAATTTACGCAATCTTCTTCACTGGCCGATCAACATTTTTATTTCACTATTATGGAGCCGCCTCGTTTTCGTTTCATTCGCTCAATGGAGTGCAGATTCTCATCCCATGTATTTATGTATCCTTATTCATAACACACTTCTGATGATATATTTTCTGACCAGAAGAAAGAGCGTGGATGTATCCATGCGCCTGATTGACTGGATTGTACCCGTTGTGACTTTATGTTTCGCTATGCTGTTGAGACCAGCCTATTATACCGGCGATTCTGTTCATTTTATATTGGGACTGATTCAATTCATCGGAATTTTTGGAATTATCGCTTCATTAATCAGTTTGGGGAGAAGTTTCGGCGTTGTACCGGCAAAAAGGAAAATAATAACAAAGGGTGCATACAGAATTGTTAGACATCCCTTGTATTTAAGTGAACTTATATTCTATACGGCGTTTGTTTTGGGAAATGTATCAGCTAAAAATATTATTCTGATAATTTTTATACTTACAGGACAATTATGGCGTTCTTTATCAGAAGAAAATATTCTGTCAAAAGATTTATGCTATAAAATTTATAAACAGATTGTTCGTTACCGGTTTATACCAGGATTATTTTAATATCATCACAAGCATTTTTAAATTCCACTCAATAGTACTACGAAAAAAAGCGCTGACCAAACAGGAAACAGCGCTTTTTTCATATCAAAAGATAACAAAATAGTAATATATGGTTGTATAAAAAAGGGCAGTACAAATTATAGGATTCTTCACTCTGGCGGGAGTTTTTGGTCCTATCACAAAGTCGTGAAGGTACTGCCCTTGCGATGGTATGTAACTGCAAGTTCCATACCATATTAAGACAATTTATGTTTAATTTTAGTAATATAATATATAGTCGCATAGAAACGATTAATTTATTGAATAACAATCTATTAAGTCATTTCATATAAAAAATATTGCAGGAAATGCAGCATAAGTACCAAAATTTATAATTTCATAATGAAATTTTGAAATGATAAGATTCATTTAATATTTCAGATTGAAATAATCATTTACTCGGGTGGTTATAGCCGAAATGTTATGTTAATGCATAATCCCTGGTCGTTCGCAACCTTTAATTTGCCGCCAATTTGTTGAATGAGCATATTCACCATATTTAATCCGAGTGTTTTGGAATCGTATAGGTTCACATGATCCGGAAGACCAATACCATTATCTTTAATTTGAATCTTACAAAAATTGTTTTTAATTTTTTGCATTGAAATTCGGATTGTGCCGTTACGTTTCCCGGGAAAAGCATGCTGAAATGCATTGGTTATCAGTTCATTCAGAATCAGACCACATGGAATGGCAATATCAATTCCCAAATATAAATCTTCAATACTGGTATCCAATTGTATATGACCGGATATTTGATAAGTGAATTTTAACTCATTGATCAGATTCAAAATATATTGTTTAAAGTTAATATTTGAGAAATCTTTGGATTGATAAAGGCGTTCATGGACGAGAGCCATTGAAAAGACGCGGTTGCGGCTCTGTTTAAATGCAGTCAGGGCATTTTGATCCTTAATTTTTTGAGATTGCAAATTTAACAAACTGCAGATAATTTGTAAATTGTTCTTAACACGATGATGAATTTCCTTTAGAAGAAGTTCTTTTTCTTTTAAATCTTTCTGTATTTGTATTTCTGCCATTTTTTTATCTGTTATATCTTCAAAGGTACCGTCATAATAGAGTATTTTGCCATTATGATCACGAATGGCCTTTGCGCTTTCTCTGACAAAAATTGTAGCGCCTGTTTTTGTTATCCAGGCACTTTCAAGTCCTGAAGTGGCTCCCTCTTTTTCCAATTTCTGCTTAAAATCGTCACGTGAATAGGAGGGCTCAAATCCAGTATGTTCCAGATTGCGCTTGGATAATTCTGAAAAAGAAGAATACCCGAGCATTTGAACGGCAACGGGATTTGCCATTAAAATTTGCCCGTCCGGTGTGGTACGATAAAAACCGATTGTTGTATTTTCATAAAGGCTTCGAAGGCGTTCTTCGCTTTGCTTTAAGGCTTCTTCAGTTTGTCTTCGCTCGGATATGTCCATTCCGATGCTCATCATAGCATATATTTCTCCATTAATATCCTTTAACGGGGCCAGAGACAGTGCAATAAAGATGGTTGTTCCATCTTTTTTGATCCTGGATACTTCAATATCGGTAATGGATTCGCCGTTAAGAACCTGCTTACAGATGGATTGATAGTTTTTCCGTTGATTATCCGGGATGGTAGGGGGGTATTTTCCAAGAACTTCCTCTGATTTCCAGCCGTACATATCTTCTGATGCCGTGTTCCACAGAAGGACTTTAATATCCGTATCAAACATGATGATGGCAAGGGGTGCATGATCGATCAACTCCTGGAAGGTTTGGTGAGATTGAATAAGAGACTCTTCAATCATTTTTTGTTCACTGATATCTGTTTTACAGTCTCCGTATTGCTTTTGAAGCTTTTTTGCTGTTTGATTGATTGCAGTCTCAATACAAGCGAAGCTATCATCTTTTTCTGTAACATCAATGTGAACAGAAAAATCCAGTTCACTGATTTTTTTTAGGGCCTGGATAATTGTTTTAATACGATTATTGTCCATTTGATTTATTATTTGTAAAAAAAATGTGAAAGGACTTGTACAAATTAAAGTTATATAAATTTAATCAAAGGAATATATCATTATTAAGTGATTGTAAGATCTCCTTTATTTTATAAAGATATTATTCTCCCATTAAGGCTGTGGCAGCCATGCTGTATTGACTTTCATTGCCGGAAGTGTCAACCGACCGGATTTTGTAGTATTTACCGGAAGTCCCATTTTTGTCAATAAAAGACAATTCTGTTATGACCTGATTATTGATTCTGTTGAATATCCCGGTTTTGATATCGGAACAATAAACATGATATCCCAGGAGATCGGATGCTGTGCACTGTTCCCAATGAATATGAACCCCATCCTCTGATAAAATTGCCTGAACAAAACGCGGACTGTGAGGAGGTGTAAAATCCTTCATCAAAGTAACAGCAGACTGAACAGACTGACTTTGATTGCCTGCCGAGTCCAGTGCAGTCACAGCATATTGATAAGATATTCCTTTAACCACTGAAGTATCTTTTAGCAGCAGTTCATTTGGCAATGAAACCGAAAAAAGAAGGGAATCATGGTCTGAATAGCGTACGATTTGGTATGATGCAACATCAAGAGAAGGACTGGGATCCCATTCTATACTCATAGAATGGCCATGTATGTTTGAAACGCGCACATCACCCGGATTATTTGGCGGTTGATCATCTGGAATCGAGACCCAGATGCCGGATGGTTTACTTTTGTTGAATACACTGTCCACTGATTCTACACAGTAGTAATATTTTTTACCGGGTTGAAGTCCTGTATTTTTGACTCCAGAATCAATAAAACGATTTTCTGAAAGTAGATGGTCGTTTTGCCGATAAAGGTTATCAGAATTAAAACCTCGTAGCACATAGAATCCACGCAGATCTTTATCTGAAGGAGATGACCAGATCAATGTGACTGTTCGATTTTTAACATTTGCAGAAAGACTGTCCGGTGATGCCGGCGGGTGTTGGTCTACAATCCAGGCATCCATGCGGTTACAGGGTTTACTTTCATTATAAAAGGAGTCAACCGCTGAAACGGAATAGAAATACTGATTGCCTTCAATACAGTTTTTATCCACAAAAAAGGGATTGTCTACAGGAACGGGATCGACATTTATTTTAATATTTTCTGCGGACATGTTTGGCGCCCTATATACATTATAATGGGAGACATCCAGCTCCGGACTCATGTTCCAGATTAATTCAATTGATTTCTCTTTCACACGGGTTATTAATCCTTCAGGGGAGGCGGGAGGAACAATATCTTTAAATGTGATACATGTTTTGGCTGAAGGAAGACTCTGAAGCCCGGCCGCATCCACTGCGGTCAAATAATAACAAATGCTGTCACCGGGTGTAAGGTCCGTGTCAAGAAAAAGAAGAGAGATGTTTAATCGTAACAGGGTAATATTTCCTGCCCTTTGAAATGGATCATTATTAATCCGACGAAACAAATAAAACTGAACAGTTATATCTTCCGTGCCGGGCTGCCAATCCGGATAATTCCATTTCAATATGACACCCGAAGGCTGCAGGTTTGCTTCAAGATCAGTCGGCGGATCAGGTAATTTCTCAATAATGGGTATGGTTTTTTCATAAGTTTCCAATGTTTTTCCACTGCGGTTTACAATACGTATGCGGTAAGTATAATTTTTATTTTTCTGATGGCCTCCCGCAGCGAAAAAACGCCCCAGGATATGACCGACTTTTTGATTAATCATGGTAAATATGCCGCCCCGAAAGGGATCATTTCTTAACCTGAACAGGGTTTGCTGTATGTTTTCGGCATCCAATGCATGAGCGACAGTCTCATAGTCCGTACCAAGAATTTTTTGTGCCTCTGATGCTGAAAGAACCGGCAGGATCGGCTCTTCAGTAAGTAAACTATATGATTCATCGGACGGTCCTTTTCTTTCAACAAGCATGCCGCTGCCCACAGCCGGTGTTTCGGTAAGAAAAATAAAAACCGAATCTCCTTTGACAGCACTATAAAAACCATCCCGGGCATATGTCATTGAAAGAAATAGACTTGATAGTATAAGAATATGAACGGTTCGACGCATTGTTTATTTCCCTTCTTTTAACATTGTTCTGAACAGTAATGACGGACTTTTATACTCTCAGATGTTGTATAATTATTCGAAATTGGCCTCCAAATTCGTGATATAGGATCGTTTATAGTACCCGTTTTTATCCGGAACAATATAATAAATAGTGACCTGCAGAGATTCATTCAGACCAAGCATATAGGGAAGTGTCACTCCCCGGCTAAAACCGGATGGACTGATATAATCTTTAAATGGGATATCGGACCAGACGATGTAATTTCTTCCCTGATGTTTTACCGTGACATTTAAAAGCGCCTCATCTGCATCCCTGACTGTGGCCGGATCAATTTGAACAGTAAAGGTCTGATCATTTTGAACGGGTCGATTATGAAGCAGTGCAAGACATTCCGGGGCACGGGGTCGTGGTTCAAATCCAATTTCTGATTTCTGTTTATCTCCCTGAACACTGATGGCCTGAAAGGCTATCCAGACACTTTCGGGCATACTGGTTGTCGAATTGGGCAAAAGGAGTGTGCCCCCAGCCTGCACAGCAGTCGGTCCATAATCATAGGTAGAAATGTCAAATGGAAAAGGACGAATATCATACTGTCCCGGTTGGCTACCCATTGCGTATTGATAGCCTGCTATCTCCAGTTCACCATTAAATCCAACGGATTGGAAAGATAATTCCGGTTTCATGTTCTTTTCAGTGACGCTGCCAATGATCGGGGAATAATCTGTTCGAGTGGCCGTGAAATAGACTGCAGGGGAAATCTCTCCAGTTAAACTTACATACCGGGCTGTCACCTGTAATTCATTTTCACCTGTCCATAAACCTGCAGAAAACAGGTTGTCGAATGTCAATGGCTGACCGGAGGTCCAGTGTTTGCTCGAAGATATCACATTATCGGAGCCCGTTTCAGTCCCCGCCCAGATTTCAAGATAGGATATTGCCGAACTGAGGGTGCCGGGTTCTCTGTATAATCTTAACAGAAATTGATTGGTTAAGCGTGTGATATCGCCCGATAATTGGGGTATTTGCAGGTTGCTGTACTTAATCTGATAATACATCATGGGGGATTGTGAACCATCATCCGTAACACCTTTTGCAGAAATATACAGGATTTTTCCTTTATATGCAGGATTTAGCAGTATTTCGGATTCAGGATGTGTGGCTGTGAGGGCACGTTCCACGGCTACATCACTCAATCCCCTGTCTGTACCCACCCGGAATTCAATACGATCAAGATCGTTCCAGGCTGTTTCTTCGGACCGGCAAGTCAGCATGTCTCTTCCATCCTGATAATGGACAATTTCCGCTTCCAACTGTGGAGCAGGCACATTGGGTACGCTGATTTCAACATAAGAGGTGTCCGCTGTATTTACATTCTGTGGATTGATCACAAACGATAAAACCAATGTGTTTCCAGGCTGTATTTTATCGTTCGCCACCCGGAACACATGATCAACGGTTGTCTGCCCGGCAGACAGTTTAATGGCAACGGGTGTTCCTCCCAGAATGTCATTCTTGCCACGCTGGCTGCCAAGAAGGAACTTTATATAATCGATATCTCCTTTCAAGGCTTCAGCATTCAGGGTACCGTAAAAATGCAACTGATATTCTGCAATATCTTTTATAAAATACAGGTCTGTGCTGGTAAACAGTTCCGGGAAAGGTATTTTCAACTGAACATTCATTTTTGGGGATTGGGCATCAGTCTGATTTAGAACATATGCAGTGAAATATACAAATTGACCCGGTTTAATATTTTCTGAAAGGATGAATGACCGCTCAAAATCTCCACTTATGCGAAAAGCGGTTGTGGGAAGGATATCCGGCTTGCTCCATGAGGACCCAAGGTCAAATTGAAGGGTTTCAACGCCTTCGGATACAGCCCGTTCATTCAGTTGACCCTGTATAAGAAGTTTATTGAAGCGTCCGTCATAAACTATACTTGCATCAATAGGTGGAAAATGAAGCGGGAGAGTAAATGATACAAAATAAACCGGGGTGTAGTAATTACTGTACGATTGCATTTGAATAGCAGCGCGATAGGTTTTCTGAATATCCAGATTTTCCGGAAGGGATATTTTTAACGGTGGTGATGCAGAATACTTGGTCACTGTGTGAACGGGTTCAACTGAGCCGGTTTCAAAAAGAACCAGGTGAAATGCCTGCACAGATTGTATAGCCATTGAGAGATAGGGCCTGTCATTGTCATCGTAGTTCAATTCAACATTCGGTGTATAACTGGCTCCATATACGCGGTCCGGTATCACATAATCTCTATATTTATATTGACCGTTAAAAATCCTGAGAACCACAACGAAATTTTCTCTGGCCAATTCGACAGAGGAAAGGCTGACATCACAAGTGAGGATTTCATCGATTTTGTTGTATTCAGGGCCAAAATCGAAAACCGGTGAATCGCCGCTGCTTTCAGGGAACGGCCGAATCGTGAGTGCTGTTTCTGTGCGTCCGACTGCATACTGCATGCCCGCTATCCCTGTTTCATCATCCTGAGCCGGGCGTGTAATTTTTATTTTGATGGATTCATTCATGTCCCAGCCTTTAAATACAGCGTCAAGGTTCCACGGGCCGATTGGATCATCCAATCTGGAAACTTCGAAGATTTTGGAACTCACCATAATCTCATCGGTATTGGGATCGATTACACGAAGCGCAATCTTAAATGCCTGTCGAAATATGAGGCTTTGGGGAATCAAAGCGGTTTCCGTATTTCGTGTATAGAATTTTATTGTACCAAAATAGGTTGAGATGACAATATCTGAACCGTAATCTGATACACGTTTCCATGCTGATGCATCGGGCGCGGAACCATCTGTTATAATCTGAAATTCATATTTGCTTGAAATATATTTTATGCATAAGCCGTCGTCAGATGATTCAAAAAGATAATAACCTGCAAGGGGCAGACTGATTGACAGTTCTTCATTTGTATAAAGAACGGAAGGATCTGAATTATCAGGAAATCCATATGGGTTTTGATTGTAAACAACCGGCCACCCGTTCGGCGCGGTAATAGATTCAGAGTAAAGACCCGCTAAATCCCGTGCACGGACATGGACATAATACGGCACAAGGGGTTCCATGTCAAATAGTACGTTTGCGGAATCCTTGCTGATTGTGCCTGTCCAGTTTTTAACAAAAGAACCATCCTCTGTCTTAACACAGACTTCATATTGAGCTATGCCGCCAGATCCCTGGTCTATAGCATGCGGCCACTGTATTTTAACACCGCTTCCGCTGCTGAGGATATGAGCGCCTCTCTGTACCCCGCTGTTAGACATTGTACCGGTTAATGATTGATGTGGTGTTAAAACGGTCAGGTACGGTAAAGGCCAGGATAATGTCCATTTAGGCGGATTGGAAGCAACGGGCGTACTATAGGTGGCTGTTCCTACGCTTGAACCGCTATACGGAATTGAGAATTCCACGGGCGAGGATTCAACAGTCAAACCGGATTTGTTCCTGTATCTTCCCTTTAATGTGTAATTTTCTGTGCCACCGATCGTCGCCGGATACATGGGTTGAGAGAACTGATTGGTTGTTCCGACTGCCTGAAATCCGTTTTCAAGCCATTGGAAAGCGTATTCAGATAAATCGGCCGAACTACTGCCGAGTGTGATTGAGACATCCGCATGGGCATAACGGTTTGACGATGTTTCGCGTGTAACCTGAACATTTGAAGGCGATGGCAGGTAGAGCTCCTGTTCAAGTGTGTTCATACGATTTTCCATGCTGCTGAGAGATGCTTTTACATCTTCAGTTAATCCCTGCTCATTGGATTTTGCCAGTGCAATATATTGCTGATAAGCGGTATACAGTTTTTCTGTGAATTCAGCATAGCGGTCCCACATTTCATCCGTTTTTACTGTTAGATTATGGTGAAGAGACCCTTTGTCCTCCAGGTAGTTTTTATAAACCTTTGTGATCCGGATAAACAGCGAATCAAGCTGCCGCTGGGTGTATGTGGAGAATGCCATGGGAATGTCACCATAGAACTGCTGGGCGGTGAGCTGGGCCGCCTGACGCATTTCTTCGATGTTCAAATCAAAGGCATCCAGATCACGTAGTGTATCAGCGAGAGCATCAATGGTTTCTTTGCGTAAATTGATCGAGTTTTTAAAGGCTTCTTCATAATAATTCACTTCAGCATTTTCAAAGCTGATCATATTTTGAAGACTTCGCAGGAGAACAGCCAGCGGATCGTCTGCGCCATAAACATGGGTGTTAATTTCTCTTTTCATTGATCCATAGGTGTTAAAATATCCATTCATGTCTCCAAAAATTAATGTTTCATCCGGAATACCTGAGAGCGGAGATACAAAGGCGGACTGAATCTGATTAATGCCGCTGTTGGGTCCGATGGTCTGATAAATTACGGAACGGATACTGTCAAGTCTGTCAATTTCCAGCGCAATTTCGGAAAGCGATGTGCCGATTGAACTTGAATACGATGTACATCCGGATTTGTTGGCCTCGGATTTTGATGCATCCACTGTGAATGTCGGGACAGAACCATTTCCGCTGGATCCTGAAGTGGTCAGTGGATTTTCCATTGTGTTCAGTGAATCGCCTCCTCCAAGAGTGCCGGACAGATCATAATCAAGACTGCTCAGTTCATTTTCAGCTTTTTGAAAATTATCACCGAGTTTATTGATATGATTGGTCAGCGCAGTTTGATAATCGTCCTGATAATTGGTTGCACTGTTGCGAAGGGTTTTAATCCCGCCTATATAGGTCGGACTCAATCCATTTCGTAAGGTGGAAACATATGAGTTGAAAGTACTTACGTGCTGACCGAAACTCAGGGCATTCAGGATCTCAACGACAAACTGCCGATCCTCTTCCAGCGCATCATAGAGATCGGCCCGCCCGGCAGACATATTTTGGATAATCTGCTGCATCATGGCTTCGTCAATTCCAAGACGGATCGGTATGCTGGATGCCGCAAGGTCACCCTGGATCTCCTGGGCCTGACCTTTAATGGCATTGGCTGCGCGCTCGGCCTCTTCAAGTACGACATCCATGCCCTCGTTTTCACCCAGTCCGCCATCAATAGAGCCGTTTTCCCATTTAACCCACGCACTTTCGTTCCACTCCCATCCAAGGAATCCGCAATCAAGTTCCGCATATCCATACATATACACACTGGGCAATACCATCAGGGCCGCGCCCAGTTCTCCCCGTGCCCAGGCGGCGCCCCAGAACACTTCAGCAGAAATA
>Ga0272441_10003652_pt1 | contig 29021 bp, 22 predicted proteins | sample SSMProp6N_FD_193582 | JGI IMG/M metagenome (GOLD analysis project Ga0272441, IMG submission 193582) | Marine sediment archaeal communities from Little Sippewissett salt marsh, Falmouth, MA, United States - SSM-Prop-6N | ecosystem: Environmental > Aquatic > Marine > Wetlands > Sediment ... | reverse complement strand
GGATGTCCTGATTGATACAGCAGGTTGTCATATGATCTGAAGTATTATTAACAGCATCTTCAGCAAGTTGGGTAAAATGACATAAGTCAGATTTGAAACTTTTTTGGAGTTTATTCGTGAATCATAATAGGGAAAGCCAGAAGGAGGAGCTGTTCTGGATACAGCAGGCAAAAGCCGGCGATACAGCTGCTTTCGAGAAACTGGTGCAGAAACATTCGCCAGTGCTCTTTCGTACCGTTTCCCGAATGATTTCTGACCGGGGTGACGCCGAAGCGGTAATACAGGACGCCTGGCTCCGAGCGTGGCGTGCACTGCCTTCCTTCAGTACCGACGGCCCGTTTCTGCCCTGGATCATGAAGATCGCTGTAAACCGCAGCAGGGATGTGTGGAAAAAGAAACAGCCTCTGGCTTTTTCAGAAGCTGAAATAGATGAAGAGCGGCTTTCTGATGAATATGTGGGCATGGAACAAAGAATAATAACCGGACAGGCATTGGAAAAACTTGGAGAAGGAGTGTCCAGTCTGCGAACCGAATACCGTACAGCAATTGCACTGAGGTATGACAGCAGCCTGCCTTATCAGCAGATTGCTGAAGTTATGGGAGTGCCAGTCAATACGGTGCGGACCTATCTGCGTCGGGCAAAACAGGAATTGCGTATCTGGATGGAGGCAGAAGATGGATGATTATCTGGATGATGCCTTGCAGCGGCTTCCCTCAGACTCTTATCCTGAAGGACTTACGGATCGGATAATGCTGAGAGTGGTGCAGGAGCGGAGGAAACAGCGACATCTGAAAGTGATTGGCTGGCTTTCAACTGCGGCTGCAGCTGTCTTCAGCGGTGCGAAAATATCCTTCTGGTGGATAGAACGGGGAGATGTTTTTCCCGGGTTTTCCGTCCAGCCGGTTATTGCCTGGGTTGACCAATTGTGGGCTTCACCGCAGGAGACGATGCTTGGAAGTACAATATCCTTCTGGGATTGGACCAGAATATTCGCTTCACAGCTGGACTGGGTGGTTGTAATCGCGCTGCTTTTACTTCTGGGAGCTGGTATGTGGGCTTTGCATGACCTGATGCTGAAACCAGATCGAGATGAGGTGTTATGGGTATGATAAATAGAAAATGGCTTGTTTATGTATTGGGAATACTCGCGATTCTGGTTTTATTGGTTGCAGACATTTACTATCCTGGATCAGCCATAATAGACAATCTGCTCGAAAAAATCCAGAATATGGATCATCCCGCTGCCTTTGATCGTCACCCAAACGTGGAGTCTCTCTATATATCAGGGTTCTTGGCCGGCTATGCTGCAGCTATTGTCCTTCTTTTTAGCGTTCCCGGACGAGTTGCCTTTATCGCACGCAGCTATAGAGGCAAACGTGAACTGCTCCGTCAGTTTTCTATCGGGTTGGCTGGAAATTTCATTTTTATTGCCATTATTGTGTTATCTGTTTTTACGCCTTTTACATTCCCGTTGGCGATTTTTTCGGGTTTAATTCTATTTGCGATTTCGTTTCTGGGCAGTATAGCCATTCTATTCCGATTAGCGAGCGATTTTTTCCGGTGGGCAGGTTTGGAGAATTCTTCGCCCGTGGTAAAAACAGGATATGGGCTGCTTATATTCAGCTCATTGGTAACCCTGCCGTATCTTGGGGTTGCCCTTCGTTTTTTCCTTTGGCTGCTCGGAAGTGGAATAGTTATCAGCAGTAAAGTTGGAAGCGGAAATAAGTGGACTTTGCGTCCATTAGTAGAGGAGTTTGAACAATGAAGCGTTGGATGTGGATCGTACTTGTCGTGGTCGTACTCGTTGGGGGCTTTTTCGCTGTCCAGCAAGTTCGATCAGTGAATGCAGCCGCACAGGAAGATCAGTATGAAACTGTGGTGGCTGAAGTCGGTGAATTGACTGCTATTGTAGGTGCAACCGGCGTGGTTGAAGCCGGGCAGTCGGCAGACCTCCTGTTTGAGACAGACGGCACAGTCGAAACTGTGTATGTTGAGCTGGGTGATGTAGTAGAGAAAGACCAGGTTCTTGCAGTTCTGGAAGAGTCATCCCTTTCATCACAGGTCATCCTGGCGCAGGCTGATCTCGTTGATGCGCAGCGAGCACTTGAGACTCTCCTGGTTTCAGACTTGAACAGAGCACAGGCTCAGGATACGCTGGCACAGGCCATGGATGCGCTGGATCGAGCGGAGTACACCTGGCAGGTCCAGCAAAAAGGATACCGTGCGAATGGGGAGATAATTGCACGGGCTGAGGCGAATCTGGTCATGGCACAGAATCAGGTAGATCGGGCACAGCGTGACTACAGTCGGGTTTCAAATCTTCCTGATGATAACCCCCAGCGGGCTCTGGCTCGTGCCAATCTTGCGGATGCCAGACTCAATCGCGATTCCGTAATGCGATCTCTCAATTGGTACAACGGTGAGCCGGACGAAATCGAACAGGCCCTGCTGGATGCAACCGTAGCCCTGGCAGAAGCGCAGCTCAATGAAGCAGAGCGAGAGTTCGGCCGGTGGCAGGATGGCGTGCCCGAGGAAGAAATTATCCGGATCCAGGCACAGATCACGGCTGCACAATCAATGATGGATATGGCTGTGATCAAAGCCCCATTTGCCGGCACAGTCACCAATATTCTGGTGGAGTCGGGCGATCTTGTTTCCATTGGTTCTCCGGCTTTTCGAGTATCTGACCTTGAGCACCAGGTGATTGAGGTGGAAATCTCTGAGGTTGACATCAACAGCATTGAAGAAGGCCAAAGTGTCGAACTCGATTTTGATGCGGTTCTGGATAAGACATATCAGGGAGAAGTGATCGAGGTTGGAATGGAGGGGGTGGCAACACAGGGCGTTATCAACTTTTTAGTAAAAGTGGAAACACTGGATCCCGACGATCGCATCAGACCTGGCCTGACCGCTGCTGTAAACATCGTTGTCAATCAGCTCGAGAATGTGCTTCTGGTTCCCAATCGGGCGGTTCGTGTTGTGGATGGACAGAGAGTTGTTAACATTCTGAAAGATGGGGTATTGGAACAGGTTCCTGTTCAACTTGGGGCTTCAGCAGACCAATACAGCGAGGTAGTGGCTGGTGAACTGCAAGCCGGTGATGTGATTGTTCTCAATCCTCCTACAGAATTTGGTCCTGGTCCTGGCGGACCATTCGGCGGGTAGGAAAATGAAAGATTGTGTTATTGAAGCGAAAGACCTGACCAAGGTCTATCAGATGGGTGAGATCGAGGTGCATGCATTGCGCGGTGTCTCACTCAAGGTGAACTGCGGCGAAGTTCTTTCAATTATGGGGCCATCTGGTTCGGGAAAAAGCACCCTGATGAATATTCTGGGCGCTCTGGACCGGCCTACAAACGGGTCGTACGAACTGGATGGTGAGCTGGTTTCTTCTCTGACAGATGATCAGCTGGCGGAAATCAGGAATCGCAAGGTTGGATTTGTCTTCCAGAGTTTCAATCTGCTGCCAAGGATGACAGCCCTTGGAAATGTCCAGCTCCCAATGCGTTATGCCGGCGGGAAAAGCGGATTGAAGGAGAGGGCTATAGAAGCACTGGAATCCGTAGGGCTGGGAGATCGTATCCATCACCGTCCGAATGAGCTGTCGGGCGGCCAGCAGCAGCGTGTAGCGATAGCGCGAGCGCTGGTAAACAACCCCTCGATAGTGCTGGCAGATGAACCAACAGGGAACCTGGATACAAAATCCGGGGATGAAATCATGGAGCTGCTGCTGAGTTTGAATGAAACTCAGGGTACAACGCTGGTTTTTGTTACACACGATCCCGAAATTGCTGCACAAACCCAGCGTGTTGTTAATCTGCTGGATGGGCGAATTAAATCCATTGACAACAATGGGTTCCATAAAGCAGATGAAAGTGTTTAAGGTGCAGGTATGAGCCTATTTCAGAATATTATTGAAGCACTGGAAAGCCTTGTCAGCAATAAAATGCGGTCCAGTCTGACAGTGTTGGGCATAGTGATTGGTGTGGGTGCCGTGATTGCAATGCTGGGTATCGGTGAGGGGGCACAACAAACAATAACCGGAGAGATCGGTGGGTTGGGTACAAACCTAATTTTTGTGCTTCGCGGCGGCGATGAGGATATTCGTAATCCAGAACCGCTGACCATGCAGGATGCGGAAGCTCTAATGGATCCGTTCAATGCGCCATCCATTACAGGCGTAGCCCCATATGTTTCCGGCACTGTGGAAGTGACTTTCAGCGGGGAAAGCTCCTACATCTCAGGGAACGGTGTTACTGCTGATTATGATGAGATGAGGAATATTGAGCTGATGGAAGGTGACTTCATATCCGAAGCGCACAATCTCTCCAGGGCTGCTGTAGCAGTTCTGGGGCCGGATACAGCCGAGAACCTGTTTGGCCACTCCGATGGTGTGATTGGAGAAACCATCCGAATCGAAGGACAACCTTTCCGTGTGGTTGGTGTGACGGAGTCGAAAGGTGGATCCGGCTTCTCCAACGAGGATGATCAGGTCTGGGTTCCGCTTTCCACTGCGCAGGTGCGCCTGCTTAAGCGGCCAGCAAACAGGGTGGATGTGATTCTTGTGCAGGCGGCCGGCCCTGACCAGGTTCCGCAGGCGGAAGAAGAGATCAAGATGATCCTGCGTGTTCGGCATCGAACGCCGATCGGCCAGGATGATTTTACAATCTTCACACAGAAAGATATCCTGGATACAGCCAGTATGATCACAAGTACGTTCACGATATTCCTTGGCGGTGTGGCGGCAATTTCCCTGCTGGTTGGGGGCATCGGTATCATGAATATTATGCTGGTATCTGTGACGGAGCGGACTCGAGAAATCGGGCTTCGGAAAGCTGTCGGAGCACGGAAGCGGGATATCCTGGTTCAATTTCTGATTGAATCGATCCTCTTGAGCCTGGCCGGAGGTTTTATCGGTATTTTGCTTGGCTATGGGCTGACCGTGCTGATCGATGCAATTGCCAAGGCTTCTGACGTTGTTCTGAATTCTTCGATCGGACTTAATGCGATCCTGCTGGCTACTTTGTTCTCCACTGCAGTCGGACTGTTTTTTGGTGCATATCCAGCCAAACGTGCAGCAGAGCTGGAGCCTGTGGAAGCGCTGCGCTCGGAATAAGTGCACTTTCTATACAAAGCTTGAATATTGGGCGTTAGCATGTTTGTGGTGCTCGCGCCCATAGTTTTTTTGCTGATACCCCTCTTATGATGTGCAATTGGACTGCTCAACACATAAATGATTTCAGGAATTGTCCTGTATAGGACTCGGGTATAGAGCAGATGTGCTCTGGTGTGCCTTCGGCGAGGAGCTCTCCTCCTCCGTCTCCGCCTTCAGGGCCAAGGTCGATAACCCAATCAGCAACCTTGATAATATCCGGATGGTGTTCGATTATCAGGACAGTTCCGCCCTGATTAACCAGGGTCTGCAGCACTTCAATCAATTTGTGCACATCAGCTGCATGCAAGCCAACAGAAGGTTCATCGAGGATATAAAGCGTGTTCCCATTCGTTCTGCGGGACAGTTCGCGCGAGAGTTTTACGCGTTGTGCTTCTCCACCAGAAAGCGTGGGGGCGGGCTGTCCGATCTTGATATAACCAAGTCCGACATCGCGCAGGGTTTCCAGTTTGCGGACAATGGGGGGGAAAGCTGTAAAAAGCTCCAGCCCCTCTTCGATTGATGTGTCGAGCACATCGGATATAGTTTTATCCTTGAAACGAACCTGCAGCGTTTCCCGGTTGAACCTGGCTCCATGGCATACTTCACAGGGAACATATACATCCGGCAGGAACTGCATTTCGATTCGCAGTTGGCCCTGCCCTTCGCATGCTTCACAGCGCCCGCCGCGTACATTGAAGGAGAACCGGCCTGGTTTATAGCCCCGGATTTTGGATTCTGGCAGTTCCGAGTATAGTTTCCGGATGTGGTCATACAGGCCTGTGTAGGTACCCGGATTGGAGCGAGGTGTACGGCCGATCGGGCTCTGGTCTATGTTGATTACTTTATCCAGATTTTCAAAACCTTCGATTCGATCGTAAGTGCCGGGCTTGGTTCTGGATTTTTGAAGTTTTTGGGCCAACGCACGATATAGAATATCGATCATGAGGGTGGATTTTCCTGAACCTGAGACTCCCGTAATGCAGGTGAAAGTGCCGAGATGAAATTTTACATCCAGATTCTTGAGGTTATTCTCACGGGCACCAGAGAGGGATATAAATTTCCCATTTCCCGGACGCCTTTCGGATGGCGTGTCTATTGTGAGCTTCCCTGCCAGGTAGCGCCCTGTGATCGACTCGGGATTCTTGATGACTTTCTCGATTGGCCCCTCTGCAACGACCTTTCCGCCGGCTTCTCCTGCCCCCGGGCCCAGGTCTATCAACCAATCGGCAGCCCTGATTGTTGATTCGTCGTGTTCGACCACCAGGACGGTATTTCCCAGATCACGCATGTTTTCCAGCGTGCGAATCAGGCGCGCATTGTCTCTCGGGTGCAGGCCGATCGATGGTTCGTCAAGCACATAGAGCACACCCATCAGCCTGGAACCGATTTGAGTGGCAAGCCGGATTCGCTGGGCCTCTCCACCTGAAAGTGTGCCGGCTGTACGGGCTAGCGTGAGGTAATCCAGGCCAACATCTACCAGGAATCCCAAACGCGAATGGATTTCCTTCAGGATTCTTCTGCCAATGATCCGGTTTCGTTCACTCAGGGGGCTTGTTTCCCCCTGGAGTCCTTCGATCCAGGACAGCGTCTGGGAGACCGGCCAGTGGGTTACTTTGTCTATGTTGTTATCTTCGATTGTAACTGCAAGAGCTTCAGGCCGAAGCCTTTGCCCGCTGCAGCTGGGGCAGGGGCGTTCACTCATATACTCCTGGATTTTCGAACGTATATACTCCGATTCGGTTTCCTGAAAACGCCTTTCAAGATTTCCGATAACCCCTTCGAATGGTGTTTCGTAAGTGGCTTCACGGCCTTCACGGCTGATATAATGCACGGATATTTTTTCATCCCCTGTGCCGTTCATGAGGATGGAGAAATGTTCCGGGGAGAGAGAAAGAACCGGTTTGTTCAGGTCGATCCCGTAATGCTTCGCGGTTGCTTCAAGAAGCTGCCAGTAATAACCCTGCTGTCCCCGGCTCTGCCGGGACCACTCCAGTGCAGCTACAGCGCCATCTGCAATCGCCGCACTTCGATCAGGAATAACAAGATCCGGATCGATTTCAAGCCGGATGCCCAGGCCCTGGCAATCCGGGCAGGCGCCGTGTGGGGTATTGAACGAGAACGTGCGGGGTTCGATCTCAGGCAGAGATGTGCCGTGTTCAGGGCACGACAGGGATTCCGAGAACGGCATCTCTACTTCAGGATCTGTGTTGAGGTTAACGATTATTAGCTGGCGTTCACCCCATTTCAGGGCAGTCTCTATCGAATCAGTCAGACGGGATTGAAACGCTTCGTATTCAGGATCATCTTCAGCTTTCATGATCAGCCTGTCAACCACAACTTCGATAGTATGGTTCTTATAACGGTCGAGTTCGATTTCCTCGTCGAGCATCAGCATTTCACTATTTATGCGGACCCGCAAAAATCCGGAACTCCTCATCTCATCGAGAACTGCTTTATGTGTTCCTTTTCTACCCCGAATGATCGGTGCAAGGACCAGGATCCGTGTATCTTCAGGAAGGGATGAGACCGCTTCAACGATCTCCTGAGCAGACTGCCGCTGCACAAGACGGCCGCAGATCGGGCAGTGCGGTGTACCAATACGGGCATACAAAAGACGCAGATAATCATAGACCTCAGTAACTGTTCCCACTGTGGAACGGGGATTATGCGATACGCCTTTTTGATCGATGGAGACAGCCGGTGACAGGCCGTCTATTGAGTCGACATCCGGTTTGTCAAGCTGTCCAAGGAACTGCCTTGCATAGGCAGACAGGGATTCGACGTAACGACGCTGCCCTTCAGCAAAGATGGTATCAAAAGCCAGGGAAGATTTCCCGGAGCCAGAGATGCCGCTGATGACAACCAGTTTGTCGCGAGGGATATTTACATTGATATTTTTTAGATTATGCGCTCGCGCGCCAACAACAACAATATGTTCTTGTGCCATAAACCCTGCCAGAAAAAATTTAACGGTAACGCAAACAAGTATTATATCAAAGTGCTGCTGAAGCTCGTGCATTTGCCATCAAACAGGGCGGTCACCCGCCCGAATTATTTCTCGGAGCAGGTTCCCGGATTCCGGGCGGGTAAGTGCCTGCAGCACTTGATCGGATTATTAATCGGGAAGTGTACCAGTTATAAAATATGAGTGGGGCTCGATTCGAGGCCGCAGGATACAGAACTGAAAAGGCTCCACGTAGAAGCTTTTCAGGATTCTGTTTAAAATCTGAATCGAAGATCCGGAGGTGTCAGGTTTCAATGTCAGGGGAAGAATTGATTTCTTTACTGCACCATGGGCAGCGGGTATCTTCCGGTTTGATTACTGCATCACAGTGGGGACAGTGAATTCTTTCATCGGGAGGAAGAATGCCACCTTCCATCTCTGCTGCCAGCTGAACAAGTTCGGAGGCAGACATAACCGACGTCTTTGACCCCCGTCGGATTGGCTTTCCGCTCAGGCGCATCTTTCCAGTGGCATCTTCTTCCAAAATGTAGCCACGGTCGCGCATCGATTGTGCAAGCGCATCTGCCTTGCTTATCTTATCTTCCATATTGATAGTAGTGGGGGGTGTGGATTCTGATAATTCGGGGTCACTGGGGGATTGTTGAAGCGTTGTTTCACCAGCTGGACCACTGCCTGAATCTGCTGCCTCTTTCTTTCCTGGTGCAGAGACTTGTTGATCCTGTGTGGAAGGGGCTTCCAGATTGTTCCGGGCATTATCTGGAATCTCATTCAGCAAATCGTCCCAATTGTCAATCTCACCTTGACTGCTGTTGGAGAGGATGCGCTGCATCCGCTGTAAGGGTGAGCTTGTGGTATCGGGATCATGATGATGCTGATCGGAGTTTTCCACAGAGTCCATTTTTTTACGTTCGTCGCTGGGGAGGGAGGCAGGTCTCTTTTGGTTGTCCATCAATTATACACCTTGGTCAGTATCCACCGTTGAGAGAAGAGAAGCTGTAAAGGCTGAATTGGTTAACTGCAACCGATAGATTTAATACAAGCACCTGAGTTTGAATTCAACGAAAGTCTGTTATGCAATCTGATCATCCTATTGTTAAACAGATCATACCATTATTGGTATTAAACTGTTTGTATTATGACAGGTTTCCTGTGTCTTCCGGTTGAGATTCCTCAGTATTTTTCAAAGCGTCGGGTGGCATTTGGCCCTGTTGTTCAGCAGATGGTTCCGGAGTCGGCGGTTTGGGCGGCAAAAGAGGGCCTTGATCCTCAACCTGATGGACAGACTTAACTGTTGAGGTTCGGTTGGCGAGGTGGAAAAGTTCCGCATACCCGCGATTTCGCCAGTCGAATATGGTCAGATCCTGCGGCGGTGAAGGTGCAAGAAAGAGAGTTGAAAGTACGTAAAATGCGTCGGCAGGTGGGGGGAATTTACTGCTCTGCTCGAGCAAAATGAGCAATGGAATGCCAAATCCGATGGATGCAGTGATCAATATCAAAAAGCTGCCGATGAAAAAGCTTCCGACTCTTCCCGGGATACCCGTTATGAGAAGAAGCAGTATCAGCAGAAGGCTGCTGCCGGCAGAATACAGGAAAGCCCGTGACCTCTGCGTATTCTCGGCCTCACTCTGGGCTGAAGCGCGTTTTCTGCACCGCGAGCAAAGGGGGATCCGTATTGGTGTCGGTACTCGCTGGGTGCTGTCTTCCGAATTGGGCAAGAATGCAGTGAGTGACAGGGAGGAACTTGCAGGGGATGTCATACAATGAGAACATACTTTGTAGGGGAATTTGATCTGGGATCCGGAAAGGACCACACGATAACGAATCCCTGGTTCTGGTTCCTGCGGCTGTCCTTTTTCCAGAATTTTTGCATCTACTGCCGGAGCCTCCGGAATCTCCTGCGGCGGAGCAATCTCTTCAGGTACACCAGGCGGCTGCCGGGATTCCATACTGTGTGGAATAAAAACCGGAGCTCGTTCGAGATCGGTTTTTTGTGGATAGGATTCTGAAGCAGCTGCAGGTTTCTTAACCTGAGCCTCACTGGCTGCAGGCACTGGTGGGCGGCCAGGTTCTTCCGGTACAACTTCATCAGGTTCTTGCACGAATACCGGTTCCGGTTTTTCAGCAGCAGGGGGCATTTTTTCTTTTTTGTTATCTTTAGGATGCAATAGACCAGGTGAAGGGAGTGGTTCTTCTTTCCAAAGTGCTGAAAAACTCTTGCCAGAATCTGGTTTAACAGGTGTTTTCTCACTATCGAAAATTTTCGGAGTGCGGTCAGGTATTTCTTCGGCTTGCGGCTGTGGTGTTTCCAAAGGCATCGGAGCAGGTTCAGAGGGTTGTTGAGGTTCTGGTGCTGGCGGTTCGATTTTATCGATTTCTGGCTCAACTGGAGATGGTTTTGCAGCAGGTATTACCGGCGTTTCTGGTTTTTCTACCTCCGGCTGGGGGCGTTCCAGCTCAGCGACTTGTTGTACAGCAGCAAGGATCATCCATTGTTTGAGCGCAATTTCCCGTGTTTCGGGAAAATCGGGGTGGATTTTACCGTAAAGTACGTGCTCCCCATCTTCCGCGAGAATGAAGGCTGATTTGCAGCTTGAGCATTCAACATAGTCCGGGAAATCTGTTACATGGATAACTCTAAGAGCAGGCTGTCCACAAATAGCACAGCGATTCCCTGCGGCGATTGTTTCGGTTAGTGTATCAATTGGTTTATAAGCCATCTTTTAGTCTCAAGTTTTGTGTATGCTTCCTTATGCATAATCTAGCACAAGCAGCCTGCCTTGGCAAAGAGGTGCTCTGGTACTGTAGTACCCAACAACGTGAAGTTGATGGCCATTTTGCACAAGAGATAATGGTTTTTTATCCCGCGCTTAACCTCGATTTAACCTTTCTGCAGTGCTACCAGTATAGACTTTTTATATCCTACGGAAAGGAGTAATTTCTATGGGAAAAAAAGCTGCAATTACAGTTACCGCTGCGCTAACTATCTTTATACTTGGGGCTGGAGCTCTTCTGGCATTAAGGTTGTCTGATCCTCTCAGAGTTCAGGCTGCGGAGATGGACGCGGCAACGAGTATGCTGGAGTCTCAGGTCGAGGTGTTGCTCACAAGGGAAAGGCAATATCAAAGCGCACTATTAACAGCGAATCAGAGGATCGAAGAAGCCAATTCAGTGATCCTTGCTCTTGAGCGGGAACGGGCTTCTCTAGCAGATAAGAATATATTGCTGGTTGAACGAGAGGAGGCATACAAGTTGGCAATTGAAGAAGCGAATGCGCGTCTCGAGGAACTGGCAGCTACACCTCAAATAGTAACAATAGCCGCACCTCCCCCTTCTTCATCTGGAGACACCGTAGACACCTCATATGAAGATGATCATGATGAAGATCACGAAGATCACGAAGATCACGAGTCGGAGCATGATGATGACTAAAAAAAACAACAACATCTATAAATCACTCTTGGCTGTACTTTCAATCGGCACTACCCTCGTCGGATGGAGTCTGCTGGCTAAAAAAAAGATGGATGCAAACAATCTCTCCATGGAGGTTACATCAACCACTGACATTGCAGACGCAGAATCTCTCAATCAAAGTTTGCCCCCGGTACCTACGGTTGCTGCTCTGGTAGATTATGCTGGAGTTGAAGGTGGAGAAATCGAGCTGGATCTTGAGCCCATTCCTGTTGTTATTGATCCTGGACCACGCCAAACAATTTATCAGCAAGCACCCGGGAGTTCCTCACCACAGTCAAACCAGCCTGTGACTTCTTCCGGGTCTTCCAGTTAGATACCGAGCTGGATTTCACATGTTTGTAAACGGGCTTTCTTCAGATGCTTCGCTTCATATGATCAAGTTCCATGCAATGGGTTGCACGATGGGAGCATGGGTAGCAACTGAAGATCATCGGTATGCAGTCGATCGCCTTAATCTGGTACGTGTGTGGATGAAACTGGTTGACCAGATACTTTCCAGATTTAATCCTGATAGTGAGTTAAGCAGGCTAAATGAATATTCGATCCTGCCCCCTGTGGTCAGCAAGTTATTATGGGATGCTCTGGAATGGGCGCTGGATGCAGCTCAATTGACAGGCGGGTTGATTGATCCAACGATAATGCCCGCACTTCTTAATGCCGGTTATGAAAAGGATTTTTCAACCTTGAAACATAATAGCCATGGATTGCCTGGAGGGTCATTGCCCTGGGTGGAAATCTGTTACCCGGGAACGGATGGTGATTGCAGGTTGGGTACCAGCGGTTCAGGGTGGCGTATGATCGAACGAAACCCCATTCACAGAACCGTTTCCCTGCCGCCCGATATCAGGCTGGATCTGGGAGGCACAGCTAAAGGCTGGGCTGCTGCTCGTGCCGTGGAAATGCTTGCGCCGCTGGGGCCTTCGCTTGTGAATGCAGGAGGAGATCTGGCTGTAGAGGGGTTTTATCCCGCTGATAATGGTTGGATAATCGGGATTAAGGCTCCGAGCAGCCATTACTTACCCGAAACCTCCAACAATCTCCTGGCTGTGCTTAAAATCGGAAGCTGTGGCGTAGCTACTTCCGGAATTGATTACCGGTGGTGGATCCGATACGGGAAACGAATGCATCATCTAATCGATCCATCGACATATCAACCAACATCTACAGACCTTCTTTCGGCTTCTGTTATCGCACCGAATGCGGCAAAGGCGGACCTGTATGCTTCTGTCGTGATGATCCTTGGCCTGGAGAAGGGAATGGCGTTTCTGGAAGGAGATCCTGAACTTGAAGGTCTCCTGGTCGATAAGAACAGCCGCTGTTGGGAATCTACAGGATTTGGATCATATGTATCGAGTCCTGTTAATGATTTACATGGAGTGAATGGATGAAACGATCGGAAGTTTTTACTGGTGTCTGGATTGGAACAGGTTTAATTCTCGGATTGATGGGTGTACTGGTTTTTCTACCTGGTCTTATTCCGGGTATGGCTGTTTCTATTATTGACGAGACTGTATATTGGCTGCTCGCGAGGGCGGGGGGATTTGTCGCTTACATTTTATTGTGGGTGTCAGTTGTGTTTGGTTTGCTTCTTACGAGCCGGACTGCAAAAATGTGGCCAGGTGTTAGGAGGGCAAATGTAATACATCAGCACATCAGTCTACTCGCTTTGGGTTATACTTTCTTTCATGCTCTGGTCCTGCTTGGCGACCAATATATAGGCTTCTCCGTTTCTTCAATTCTCGTTCCATTCTTCTCACCATACGAGCCGGCTGCCGTGGGATTGGGGCAGACAGGTGCGTGGCTGATTTTGCTGATCGTATTGACTTCGACCTATCGCAGAAGAATTAGCCCCCGCATGTGGCGCATGGTTCATTATGCTTCTTTTGTTACTTTCATTCTGGTACTTGTCCATGCATTTCTGGCCGGAACTGAAAGTCAGGAATTATGGGCTGCAGCATTTTATGCGTTCACTGCTCTGGTTATCTACGCACTAACAATATATCGGGTGCTGGTTAGAATGGTATCTGCAAAAGGAAAGCGGTATGGTGGTAAACAGGAAACCCACCCAGGGCAAACTGCTTCTGGTGGAGGATGATGAGCAGATCGCTGAGCCCCTGGTTTTTGGATTGGAGACAGCAGGATTTGAGGTTTTCCATACAGGAGATAGCGAAGAAGGTTTATCACTGGCGGTCTCTTTGGAGCCATCCCTGGTTTTACTCGATGTGATGCTGCCGGGTATGGATGGATTCGAAATCTGCCAAAAACTAAGGGAGGTTTCTTCCGTTCCTATTATTATGTTGACAGCCCGCGGCCAGGAAATGGAAAAGGTAATGGGACTGGAGCTTGGTGCTGACGACTATATTGTAAAACCTTTCAGCTTCCGCGAACTGCTTGCACGTGTAAATGCAATGCTGAGGAGACGCGAACTTGATCTGGGAATTAAGGCGGCTGCTTCGCAGCTTGCAGCAGGACCGCTGACCATCGATTTGACTTCCCGACGGGTGATCCGGGCGGAGCAGATTTTGGATGTTTCCCAGCGGGAATTTGAACTTCTTCATGTTTTGATGTCGAATTCTGGTAAAGCGATGTCGAGACAGGAATTACTGGATGCTGTGTGGGGAGAGAACTGGATCGGAGACAGCCGCACATTGGATGTGCATATTCGCTGGCTGCGAGAAAAGATAGAGGAGAATCCCTCTGCTCCTATATTTATTGAAACGGTACGTGGTTATGGCTATCGATTCTCCGACTTATTTCAATAACAAGCCTTCCGGCAAAGGATCGAGACGAAAGGCTTTCAGCCTGCGAGTACTCCTCCCGCTAACTTATCTTGCGCTCGTTGGTTTCAGTGTGGGAGGTTTGATCCTGTGGGCAGGTTTTAGGATCCAATCTGATCAATTGACGCAGATTGGTAATGAACTTGAAATCCAGGCACGTTTGATAGCAGATGGCGTCGAAGATCCACTGGTTCGCTGGGAGGAGCTCTACCATGATCCCTATGAGGAAGAGAATGAGGATTCCGAAGACCACGATGATGATTATGAGGATGATTATATTATCTCACGCAAGGCAACTCTCGATCCGGTATTGATTCGATTAATCAGTGCAGCAGCTGAAAGCACTGGGGGGATTGTCATACTCACAGACGCGGACCTGAATGTTCTATACGACTCCGATGGATCATCATCTACCAATGCATTGGCGTTGACACCTGAATTTACTACAAAGGTTCATGATATCCGGAGCCCGGGTGATTCGGGTGTAAAAAGATTGTATGTTGCTGAGCCTGTGGTCAAACCCGGCGGCTTATTATTTGGTTATATACAACTATCAATTCCCATGTCTATCGTTGTGCGGGAAAGTATCCAGACATGGTCCGGACTTCTGCTCTCGGGTGCCCTGATTTTTATTCTTACCATGATAATCAGCCTTGCCCTGGCTCATTTTATTATTAGCCCGATCTTTTCCCTTACAAAAATTGCATCTGCAGCTTCTGCAGGCGATCTTACACAAAAGGTCCAGCCCACGGGGCCTGAAGAGCTTCGCCGTCTGGCCGATGCTTATAACCTGATGATAACCCGTTTACGCGACCTGCTCGCGAGGCAAAGAGATTTTGTCGCCCATGCAGCGCATGAACTCCGTACACCCCTGACTGCTCTTGGTTTGCGTGTGGAGCTGGTTGAAGCTCATGGAGAATCCAATCCAGAGCTTGCAGCCCGGTACCTTTCACAGATGACGGATGAAATTGAGCATCTCCGTAGATTGAGCGACCAACTTCTTGACCTGGCCTCTTTTGATTCGAAGGATATTCCCAGCCGACGTTTGCTGGATCTCTCCCCGATGCTTTATCGTCTTGCAGATGATTTCAGTCCCTTGATCCAGCGATCCGGCCACTCATTTAATATCGTGCTCCCTCCACATCTGCCGAAGGTCTTTGTTAATGAAGATCAGATAATGGCTGCCGTACGGAATTTACTGGAAAATGCAATTAAATATACGGATGCTGATGGAGAGATCAGGCTCTATGCCGCTGCTGAAGGTGGAGCCCTTGAGATCGGTGTCTCAGATACAGGAAGAGGTATTCCTGATCAGGCAGTTCCGCGTTTGTTTGACAGATTTTTCAGGGTGGATCCAGCAAGGGAAAGGTCAAAAGGTGGAGCCGGGTTGGGTTTGGCTCTCGTAAAAGAAATTGTAGAAGCACACGGTGGTAAGGTTCGTGTAGAGACAAGGTTTGGAGAGGGAAGCAAGTTCATAATTTCTCTTCCGATTCTTTGGATAGAAAATAAGACGTGAAAAATTAAAGGCTGTGGCATGAAGGAATGTGATCGAATATCACATGCCGAATAAGGCGGTTATGATTTATGCCAGGATGGATTGGTATGGGGTTTTTCCGAGGGGAATAGTTGTATCCCTGTTTCAGGTTCATTTGAAATCCAGGAAACGGGTTTTGGAATATTCACCGTAAACCCAACGTAAGAATTCCTTACAACAGACTTGCAGAAAGGACCTGAGGTGCATGTCCTGTGTTTTAATTATGGCATAACAAAATAGGGGCAACCTCTACCCTATTTCCACTCAAGAGTAGGCCGCGCAAGCGGCTTACATCTTTTTAAGCCTGCACCTGGCTACTGGGTCGGCATCGGTTGCCCTTTTCTATCTACCATACTACAACGAGTGTAACTTCATTTCAAGCCGCGCAGTGTTCCTGTACTGTTTAAGGTCGAGGAAGGTAATCATTCCATACAGGAGGTTGCATTATTATCATTTTCTTCAGCGGTCCGGCTCTAAAGATGCAAGAACCCCGGCTGTTGTTCAACCGGGGTTCTTTTAGCTTTGTCAGCAATACTGACCCCCATCCCCCTGGTACAGCTGACGATACCTTTTGATTGGCAGTCCCCCAAAACGGTTACCCTGAGACCGTAGAACCCGCAGACAAGTACGGGATCATATACTATGGCACATTACTGCTGAATTTATGTTTTCAAGCAGCGGCTTTGAAAAAAATTGATTTATCAATAAGAAATTCTTGTTACAAAAAACCTTTCCTTTTGTATCGTTCCCCCGAACGAAAAAGATGCGTTTCGTGTTGGAAATTCCCTTGAAGGACTTCCTTCCCTGGAACCGGCTGATTTTCTATACAGTACACCTTGCCATCAGGAGTATCAGTAAAGTATACATAAATAAAAAAAAGCTGCCGCGCTGGCTTTACTTTTAATAAAAAAGGGCGGTAAACAAGACGTCAAGGTATACTTTTTTTATGGACAAGAATAAATTCAAGGACCGAAAAACATTTCCTGGAACTGAGGGTGGGCCATTTGATATTATTGTGAAGGTCTGGGATTGGATAGAGAAAATCCCATTGCCTGTTTTCCTTGCTTTTCTACTATTCCTTTCCTGGCTGGCAGGGTTACGGGATAACCGTGCAGCTATTCTCATGGGAAGTGTATTTCTGATAGACTACATGCTGATGAGCGGGCTCGGAATGTTCCAGATCTCCTACGGACCTGCCAAGCCGCCTGCTGTGATGCTGGCAGCCCTTCGACTACCATTCTTAGTGTTCCCGTTCGAATGGAATCTTGTATTTCAGGTTTTCGGAACCTTCCTGGTTATATATGGATTCTGGATTGAACCTCAACAGCTGGTTTCAGCCTCTCAGAGGCTTCTTGTTCCAGGTTTTATCCCGGGCCGACCACTTCGATTGCTGCATTTGGGGGATCTGCACTTTGAGAGGAAAACGCGCCGTGAGGAACGGGTTCTTGAATTGATTGATAAACTCAAGCCGGACATTATTGTATTCTCCGGTGATTTCCTGAGTTATTCCTACACATATGATCAGAAAGCCTGGTCCGAGTTAAATCGATATCTGGGAGAAATTTCTGCGCCGTTGGGTGTTTTCTGTGTCAGCGGCAGCCCTCCAGTGGATCCTGAACCTGTTCTGGATGCGATTCTGCATGATACCCCGTTCATACGACTGCAAAACGAACATCGGAAAATCCGGTTTGAAGGTGAGGCGTTTGATCTGATCGGAGTTAGTTGCAGCCATAATCCTGATCAGGACCGTACGCTGCTGCAAGATGCGATAAAGGGATCAGAATCTGTATTAAAAATCCTTCTGTATCACAGTCCGGATCTTGCACCAGATGCTGCTCAAAGCAGTGTCACCCTGCAGCTTTCAGGTCACACGCATGGCGGGCAGGTGAGGCTGCCGTTATTTGGGGCGCTCTATGCGGCATCGTTGTATGGGAAGCGGTTTGAAAGCGGACGCTATACACTCGGAGAAATGACTTTATATGTAACCCGGGGGCTTGGGCTTGAGGGCAAGGGAGCGCCGCGTGTGCGCTTTTTGTGCCCGCCTGAGATAGTGCTTTGGGAAATTGACGGCAGTGCGTGAGAAAGACCTGGTGGAGCATGCTCAATCTCGCAGTAGAATTTCTGGAACCTGTAAGTTCCGTATACAGCAAAATCATGCCAGTTAATCAGGACTGGAACAGTTTTGGAGGAGCAATTGAACCCCGAGGAGTTTTTTGAAAAAGAGATAATGGAAGTGTTTGGAGATGAATCTGAGGGACTGCTGCTGCCGCCCCCGATTTTTTCCACACTTCCTTGTGAATTTACAAAATTCGATAAAAGGACAGGTGTGCTGGAAGCCCGTTTCCTGGTTCGTGAAGGGTACCTAAATCCATATGGAACTGTGCAGGGAGGGATACTTGCCGGGTTTGCCGATAATACAATCGGCCCACTCAGCATGATGATAGCCAAACCGAATGTTACCAGACGATTTGAGATGAAATACAGCAAGCCTGTGACAACTGAAATGGAATATGTTGAAGTGAAGGCCAGGCTTGTTTCCATGGAAGAAAGAAAGCTCCACTTTTCTGCAGAGATCAGAGATCCGGATGGCAAGCTGGTAGCCAGAGCCAGAGCAGTACACTGGTTGTTGAAGGAATAATTAACACGATATATTTTACCCGGATCGGGTTGGAAAAACGGGAGGATCAATATGGTTGATACAAAACTATCTCCAGAACTAAAAGAACAGGCAGCTCGTTGGCAGAAGGAAGAAATCACCGGCTATCATATCTATATGCGCCTTGCTGGTGCAATCAGAGATAAACACAACAGTGAAATTGTGGAAAAGATAGCCCGGGAAGAGATGAAGCATTACAATACGTTAAAAGAGTACAGCGGGAGGGATGTTCAACCAGCCCGTTTCCAGATATTTCTTTTTTACTGGTTATCCCGTTTGTTTGGATTGACTTTCGGGCTGAAATTGATGGAACGGAGCGAAGAGAGTGCCCAGGCGTCCTATACGGACTTTCTGGAAGAGATACCCGAGCTGGAACCCATATTACGAGAGGAAGAGGAACATGAGACCCGGCTTCTGAATATGCTTGATGAAGAGGTGCTGCAGTATATTGGATCTGTGGTATTGGGTCTTAACGATGCACTTGTAGAACTGACTGGAACGCTTGCTGGATTGACTTTCGCCTTCCAGAACACTCAATTGATCGCCTTATCCGGGCTGATAACAGGTCTTTCAGCGTCTTTATCGATGGCTGCATCGGAGTATCTTTCAGCAAGGGCAGATGAGAGTGATACACATCCTGGAAGGTCTGCGTTGTATACGGGCCTGGCGTATGTGTTCACAGTCATTGTGCTGGTGTTTCCCTACTTTCTTTTGAACGACTATATGCTTTGCCTTGGGTGGACACTGCTGAACGCAGTGCTTGTGATCGCAGTGTTCAATGCGTACCTGTCTGTCGCACGAGATTTGAACTTTGTAAAACGATTCGGCGAGATGGCATTGATAAGCATCGGTGTAGCAGTATTCTCGTTTGGGATCGGTATTCTGATCCGTTCGGTCTTCGGGATTGAGGTATAGGAACCTTCTTCTGCTCCAACCTTCCTTCGCAGTTTAGATTTCAGTGCGCGCGTTTTCTATGTATGAGAGAGATTGGTGCCTGAAGTAGGTATTGTAAAGCTCCGCGTAGGTGCCTGTCTGTTCAAGCAGCGCTCGATGATTGCCTTCCTCGATGATATATCCATGATCCAGCACAAGAATGCGATCTGCTGCACGCACAGTCGAAAGCCTGTGCGCGATCAGGATCGATGTGGTTTCCGCCAGGATCAAGCCAAGAGCTTCCTGAATTTGTGATTCAGTAAAGGGGTCGATAGAAGCAGTTGCCTCGTCCAGAATAAAGATGGAAGGTTTCTGGATCAACACTCTCATCAACGCCACCAGCTGCCTCTGACCCATTGAAAGCCGGCTCCCGCGCTCGCCCACGTATGTCTGCAAGCCGTCTGGAAGGGCGGCTGCCCACTCGCCATCGCCAATCTTGTCGGCCAATGCCTGTATTTCGGCATTGCTTGCTTCAGGGCGGGCATATCGGATATTGTCAGCAACGGATGCATCGAACAGGAATGGAGTCTGGGAGATGATGCCTAGCCTGCTGCGGTAGGATGCAAGATCAAAGGTACGAATATCCTCTCCATCGATCAGGAGCTGGCCTTCCTGGAATTCATAAAAGCGGGCGACAAGGCGGGCAATGGACGATTTTCCTGCACCGGTGTGGCCGACAAGCGCAATATTTTCACCTGCTTCGATATGAAGGTTGAAGTTCTGCAGGACTGCTTCGTGCGGCAGATACTGGAAGCATAAGTTGTCGAAAGTGATTTCTCCGCTGAGCTCTGTCACTGGCCGGGATTCTTTCTGAATGACGACCGGCTCTGCATCGATCAGTGCAAAAACACGCTCTGCAGCAGAAAGGCCTTGCTGGATCTGACTCCAGAAGGATGAAAGATTCAGGATCGGGAACCAGAAGCGGTCAAGGCTTATTGTGAAAAGATACCAGGCACCGATCGTGACAGCTCCTTCATCTGCCCGAAGGCCGCCGGTATAAACCAGGATCGAAGTGCCGATACCGCCGATAGCATTTAAAATGGGAAATACACTTGCCAGCGTAAGGCCGCGGCGGATATTGACCCTGTATGACTGCTGGTTGACATCTTCGAATTCTTCGTAAATAGCAGCTTCCTGGCGGAAGTTTTTAGCAACGCCTATACCTGTAACAGCCTCTTTGATTAACGCGTTAACATTGGCCATTGCACGCATCCCGCGACGGGTGACCTGCCTGGCGAGAGCCCTGAATCCATACCCCAGACCTCCAACAACAGGCAGCATGAACAGCACCACAAGTGTGAGTCTTGCATCTATCCGCAGCAAAACTCCGAATAGAATGACTGATTGCACCATCTGACTGAAGATATCTGTAATGAGAATAACAACCTTGGCGAATTCCTGTGTATCGGATGTGATTCGGGAAACGATCCGCCCTGATGAAAATTCATCAAAGAAACTTAAATCATGATGGATTGTGGACTGGAAGGCGCTTTCACGCAGCGCCAGCATGACATCTCCTGCAAGACGAGCCATCATTCTGCGGCGGATCCAGTTCATTCCCCAGATGATTACCCCGAAAAGGAAAAGGCCGGCGGCAATAACGGGAACAGCTGCAGAATTGTTATCATTGAGGTAGTCCACACCGTTGGACAACCAGATAGGTGTCAACGCATTGGCTATACTGAGCAGGATAATTGCGAGCAGAATGCCAGCCAGCTGTTTTCCCTTGCTGCGGAAATAGACCAGCATACGAGCAACAAGCTCGCGGTCGCGGTAACTGCGGTCATACGATTCCTCGGCCAGTCCGGAGAAGAATCCCATATCAATCCTCCTCCAGGCGGGCAAAAATGCGCCGGTATGCATCTGAGGTGTCCAGCAGTTCCTCGTGTGTTCCCTGGGCTGCGACTTTTCCCTGGCGCAGAACCAGGATCCTGTCGGCCCAGCGTATCTGTGAAAGACGGTGTGTGATGATGATGGTTGTACGTCCTTCTGCAGCTTTAAAAATGGCTTTCTGAATACGATCTTCTGTGGCGCTGTCGATTGCGCTGGTCGAGTCATCAAGGATCAGAATGTCGGGGTTTGTGAGGAATGCACGTGCCAGCGCAATCCGCTGCCTCTGACCGCCGGAGAGAGTAACTCCCCGTTCGCCGACAACGGTTTCGTAGCCGTTGTTTAATTCGAGAATGAAGTCATGAGCCTGTGCCTGACGTGCTGCATGTTCTACATCTGCCCTTGTCGCTTCCGGACAACCAAAGGCAATATTGTCTGCGATTGAACGCGCGAACAGAAAGATGTCCTGTTCGATAATCGAGATACCGCGGCGGAGTTCGGCCAGGTTCCAGTCTCGTACATCAACTCCGTCTACGCGAACAATGCCTCTGTCAACATCATAGGTGCGGTTGATAAGGCGGGCAAGCGTTGTTTTTCCGGATCCGGTCTGGCCGACAACAGCCAGTGTTTGTCCTGGCTCCAGCTTGAAGCTGACACTGGAAAGCTGGTCGTCCTGTTCCCCATATCCAAAGAAGACACCCTCGAACTCGACTGCGCCTTTTATTTGTTGTGTGTATCCCGTAGGATTATCGCCGAATTCCGTTTTCCTCGTTATGAGTTCAAGGATACGCCTGGCGCTGGACATACCAAGAGAAATCTGCGAATACGCAAAAATACTGGCAAAGGTCGGAAACCCGAACAGTTCGATCAGGCCAACATAGGCAATGATATCTCCAATATTCATCAAGCCCTGGCGGAAAAGCAGGTAGCTGTGCAAGAAAGCGCCGGCGGTAGCCAAACCCTGGTAGAGCAGGGGTAAAAAGCGAGCTTCTATTTCGCCCTGCTCAACAAAGGCATCACGATACGCACGCGCATTGCGTTCGAAAAGGTCTGCCTCGCCTTTTTCCCGGGCATGTCCTTTGACAATCTCAACGCCGTCGATGGTTTCGGCCAGTCGTGCATTGAGTTGGCCGAATGTAGAACGAACCCGGGCCGTAGTAGGCTCCAGCTTGCGCAGGTAGGACCGGAGGGCAAGGACATAGAGAGTGATGAATATTATCGGAGTCAGGACCAGGCTTGGGTGGTACCTGGGGGCAACAATCAACGGCATGATCAGGAAGTAGGCCGAACCAATAACAAGGTTGAAGCCGGGGTTAAACATGAAGTTGATTTCTCTTACATCGTTGGTCGCGCGCGCCATGGTGTCACCCACTGGCTGGGAACTGTGGAATGCCATACTCTTTCCAAGCAGGCTGGTATACAGTTCTGACCGGATATCGGCTTCCAGATGCTGGGCAAAGTACTCTGCGCTGGCGTTCCGCCCGAACTGTAGAACGCCGCGGATAATCTGACTTGCTCCAAGGACAAGAGAGAGGCGTATCAATTCCGGGATCGGATCACTGAAAGTGAGAATTGTATTAAAAGCGTCCCCGACAAATACGGGAACCACTGCAGCCAGTGCAGCATTCCCCATTGCGCCCAGAGTAAGGGTCAGAATTAGCCACCAGTACCGGCGGACGTGTGAAAGGATCCACCGGGTCGGTGTACTGAAATCGGAGGAAAATGGAATGTTGACTGTGAACTCAGAAATACTCACGAGAGATACTTTCCGCACCCATCAGGGTTCTAATCAGTACAATCTCCCGTCAGGATACCACAACAGGAAAGACCTGTCATTGGGAAAAGCCTTCAAGTCGGTTTTATGCTATAGTCTGGCTGCAGACACGGTACGAAAGAACGTTCCAACGCGGTGAATACCCGGAGTAAATACCGGATTCTGGTATTTCAATTCGGAATTCTGTCACAGAAACCAACTCCATCACGTTATAGATATGAAACTGGAAGAGGAAATTGTGAAAAAACCAGATCGAAAGGCTGTTGAACTTGTTCAGCGGGCTGTAAGTGGTGACCAGGATGCCTTTGCAGATTTGTTTCACCAATTGAATGAGCCTGTACTGAACTATGTTTATCGAATGGTTGGGGATCGACCAACAGCGGAGGATATCACACAGGATGCTTTTATACGTGCACACCGCCGCATTGATCAGCTCGGTCCCCCCTGGGATTTTAAATCCTGGGTCTATCGTATTGCCAGCAACCTGGCAATAGATCATTTGCGAAAAGCCAAACGATTTGTGGATGTGGAGGAGGTCGAATTGATCGGCAATTCAACCACCCGGCGACCAGCAGAGAAGAAGACACAGATGCAGGAACAACGCCAGGCTGTGTGGAAAACGCTGGATGGAATGCCGACAATGTACCGGCAGGCGCTGGTTCTTCGCGAATTCAATGCACTTTCATATAAAGAGCTTTCCAACGCCCTGGAAGTAAGCTATGACGCTGCACGACAAATAGTGCATCGTGCAAGGGTAAAATTCAGGGATTTACACGGGATTCGTATCCTGGCGGAGGAAGCCCGTCAACGATGCCCTGTCCTGGATGATATGCTTTCGGCCTATCATGATGGTGAGCTTCCAGAGAGTGAACTCAAGCGAGTAAAGAAGCATATCCAGGGTTGTGAAGATTGCCAGGCAACTGAGAAAGAAATGCAAAAAGTCAGTGCTATGCTGGCTGTGATTCCACCAATCATTCCTTCAGCCTTGTGGAAGGCAGAAGTTCTGCAGGAAACAATCGGAACGGCGGCCCGCCTCGATCCAAAAGGCACGGATAAGATGTCAAAGTCAGGGTCAGGCACGTCATCACAGAGTGCTGTCCAAAGCCATGGCTCTGCTCTGTCAAAAGCAGCAAAATTCCTGACGACAGCATGGCCGGCTGTGGTGATCCCGGCTGTTGGAGTTGTAATTACCGCTGGTGTCCTGCTTTTTGCCAACTTGTCTGGAGGACAGGGCGGTTACGGCGGCGGCGGGGAACCCTCGCCAAGTCCGACTGTTAACCCGGCCGCCTTCATTGAAGAATCACAGACACCGGAGCCATCCGGGGAACCATCTCAAGAGCCATCCGTCTCTCCGTCAGCGACGGTTACAAGTACGGTTACAGCAACGCCCACACTGGAGCCGCCAACTGCAACAGGCTTGCAGAACGTGAAATGCCGTTATGGCCCGGACATGGTGTTTGATATTCTGACTTATCTCTGGAAGGACGAATCCGCGCTTATTGTGGGGCGGAACAGCAATGATACTTGGTGGCAGATTGAACGTAACGATGGGCATGGTGTGTGCTGGGTATGGGATGGTGTTGTTGCTTTGCGCGGGGATTTGAGTATTGTTCCTTTTGTCGCTTCTCCTCCGACACCGACTCCAGCTGATACAGAACCTCCACAGGTGGATATTTTCTTCACGCCCGATGAATATGGCCATCCAAATAATAATGAGCAGATTACTTTTACCGCCACCGCACGCGATAACCGGGGTGTTGAACGAATAGAAATATGGCTGAAATCTTCATCCGATAATGTCTTTTCATTAGTTCACACGTGTACAGGTGTTAACGAGTGCAGCTATACGGGCGGCCCATACTCACATGGAATCCTGACTTACCAGGCCAAAGCCTATGATGAGGCGGGCAACGAGGGGTTAACCCTTAAAGAGCAGGTAGAAGTCGTGATCGTTCTTTACTAGTTATCTTGGAAAAGGTACAGAGACGTTGGTGGCACAGTGTTTCTTTAGCTGTTTTTATTCATCTTCAGAGCTAACATGTAACCCTTACAAGGACGGATCCCATGAAACCGCAAAGACTTTTTCGATTGTCTATTATTGCAGTACTTCTTTTCCTGGCACTGCTGGCAGCATCCTGTGATTATCCGGCTCCTTCTGATGAGTGCAGTGGGGCAGACCTGCAGAAAGTGGAATTATCTGCACCGGCTGATTTTGAGAGCGCAGGTACAGATATACCTACCCTTTCATGGAGTATGCCGGGGGATTGTGATCCGGGTTCATACACACTTCAGCTTGCCAAAGACCGTGATATGACAGTTGATTTGCTTGAGTTGACACTGGATCATCCAACAACATCCTGGGAAATTCCAGGCCCGCTGGAATATGCCACAGAATATTGGTGGCGCGTGAGAGCGAATGTTGAAGATGGAGGATCTACTGAAAGCGGCGATTGGTCCAATCGCTGGCGTTTCTATTTCGGGCCGACATGTGATCCGGCGCACCAAACCGAACCTGTCCTTGTTTCGCCTGCAGACGGCGGGACCGTCGACACAGTTGTCCCCATGCTTGAATGGAGCTACCCGTACGGCCCAGGGTGTTTACCTGGCGGCTACAGGATTGAACTCTCCACAGATCCCGGGTACGCAGATGTGGGGTTGAACGGCGGTACCGGGAACCCCAGCACACGCTGGCTTCCGGGTGATGACCTGGCAGACTGCACAACTTACTACTGGCGGGTAGCACCTATGGTCGAGACTGCATTGGGCCCATATTCAGAAGGGCGCAGTTTCCTCGTCGATGTCGAGGGCTCCTGTGCAGCAGCGCCGGCAGGGTCGCTGGGAGGCATTGTCTTCCATGACCTCTGCGCTGTGCCGTACAGTTCGGATGATCCCACGCCGGAAGGGTGCGTGGATTTGCCGGGCGGAGGGATGCAGGCAAACGGAATCTTCGAAGAAGATGAACCAGGGCTGGAAGGTGTAACCGTCAGGCTGGCTGAGGGTTCATGCCCGGGCACTGATACAGGCATGACAGCACTCACTGGAACAGATGGTTCGTACTCATTTGAAGGACTTTCAGCAGGTACGTACTGTCTTTCAGTGAATGCTCTGGGAGATGGCAATGACCTGGTCCTGATCCCTGGCGGCTGGACGCATCCAGAGACTGATGGTGAACCTGTAACGCAGGAGGTTGTCCTGGGTGCGGGTGAAAGCAACCTGGAAGTCCACTTCGGCTGGGATTTCCAGTTCCTGCCATCGCCAGCAGCTTCTGAGCCGACTGAGCCGATGGTAAAAGCGATACAGAATGCACACTGCCGGTACGGACCCGATCGGGAAGCCTGGGATGATAAGGCCTTCCTGATGGAAGGGGAAACAACGCTTGTTGTGGGGCGGCTGGAGGATAACTCATGGTTCCAGGTCGAGAACCCTCAAGGCAGTGGATACTGCTGGATTTCCTCAGGTGTATTGGAGCTGATTGGCCCTGTACTGGATACGCAGATTGTTCAGGCACCTGTGCTTGAGGTTGCTGCGGGCGGGATCAGGGGCATAGTATGGCACGACCTGTGTGCTCCGCCCGATCAGTATGAGGGAGACCCCCCTCCACCGCCGGAAGGTTGTATCGATCTTGGCGGAGGATGCATGGGAGCCAATGGTGTGTTAGAGAGCGGGGAACCCGGCATTGAAGATGTTTTAGTATATCTTGGCAGCGGTTCCTGCCCATCTACTGGCCTTGATTCAGCTTATACAAATTCAAATGGACGGTATGAGTTCGCCGGCCTGGCCACAGGCACGTATTGTGTGACGGTTGAAGTAAACCCGAATACGAACGTGCTGATCCCTGGAGGTTTTACCTATCCCACGCAGGGCGGAACCACCAAGTCGCAAACCGTATCGGTTACATCGGGAAGTACAACATCCGGTATTCATTTTGGATGGGATTTCCAGTTTGCACCATAGCATGAATGCTGTATTCAATGTAATAAAAACGCCCCGGTTTATCCGGGGTGTTTTCTGTTGTGCAATAAAAGAAGATCACTTTCGCCGTACCTGGGGCGTAACCATCTCTTTTTCCATCCCGGGCTTCTGAGAGACTGCTGAGGTGAAGTAATTGTTCCCGGGACGCTCTGGCAAGCAGGGATAACGCGAGATGAGTATCAGCATCAACTGACTATATCTGAGTGTCATTATTGTCAAACAATCACCTTGGCGGTCCTTTACTGAAGTTCAGGATAAAAGAAAAAATTGGATCTTTCCAAAAAAGCAATCCCTCCCCTGCGCGGGATTGCTGAAGTGCGGGGCGGGCTGCACAGAGCCTTATGAGTATGTCATGCATTCAAGAGAGCATACTCCCCTGTCGGCACGCAGACTGGCCCCCGCCCGTACATGTTTGTGCAATCAGTTAAAGGAAAGCAGAAGGTGCCGGCGGTGCAGATCAGTGCCCTCAGCGTTCTGTTTTTTTTTCAGCGTATTCAACGTCTATCTCAGCGGCCTCAGCGTTTCGAGGGATCCCTGAAGTGCGGCTATTGCGGCAGATCGGCTCCGGCTTCCTGATCAGGATAACGCTGCGATTCTGTCTCGTACCACAGAGTTCGCCAGGGTTTGTAAAGCTCAAAGACACTCACCAGGGTATAAGCCAGTTCTGCCCGGGTCACTTCCTGATCCGGGCAAAATCGTGTTTTACTACAGCCTGGTGCTTTTCCCATCCGGAACATCTGCTCGACACGGCTGGCAAGCGGGTGGCCAGCAGGCAGGTCGGAAAAAACCCCGCTCGCTGCTGTTGGAACGTTGTTTCCCGGAAGAAAGGCTGCATCAGCAAGCAGAGCTGTCATCTCGGCTCGTGTAATGACTTTGTCAGGACAGAACAAACCGGAGCTGCATTCCAGCCGGAGGCCGTCATTTGCCAGTTGTTCAACCCAGGGAGAAGCCCAATGATCCATAGGCAGATCAGCAAAGCTTGATTCCGAAGCCTGAGCAAGTGCTTCCGGCCCATGCCGTACGAGGACAAGAAATTTCACAAATTCTGCGCGTGTGACAAAGGCCTGCGGGCAGAAGTACTGGTCTGTGTGTATATATTCCGGAACAATGTGTTCTTCAGTGGAACATCCGGGGGCAATATGAAGGTCGGCCAGTATTTCGATCCACTCATAATACGGCGGATCACCTTTTCCGGAGAAGGGCTCTGATGGCCATACATCGAGAAAACTTCCCTGACTTTCAGGGGAGAAAACAGTCTCGGACATCTCGCTACTGTTTGGTGCCCAGTAAGAAAAGCGGGGTGAACGAACGGCTCGAAGGAATCCTTTGTATGCTACCTCAGCATACTTATCATAGATGCGCCAGTCCACCGGGCGGCAGCGTGTGATTGTGCTTTCTGCCTTGATCCGATTGAAATACAACACCGCACGCACACCGGGGAAAGAAGCCAGCTGTGTATATGTCTCCTCAAGCCAGTTGTTTTTCAGATTATCGTCAGGACCGTTTTTTCCAACATTGACAGTGGCAAGTTGTGTGAGGAAAATTGGCTTCCCTGGAGCCATCCGCTGCATTCGTTCCAGATAAGGGAGGATGACCAGGTCATATGTATCCCAGCTGCCAATATAATCCGGGCACATTCCAAAGTTTACGGTGCTGAAGCCAACGACATCTACAAAGCCATCACCAGGGTAGTATCGCTCGAATTCATGGCCTTCTTCACTCCAGCCGTTGGGTGAGAAAACCCAGCTTACAGCATTTTCAGCGACACCTTCTTCATAAAATATCTGCTGAATCTTCAGGAATGACTTCTTGTAGTTCTCAGGATCCATCCCGTACCGGACCCATCCTCCGTTCATTTCCTGCAGTGGAGCAATAAACGCCCGCCTTTCACCATCAGCCGACCAGTCAGCAAATGCTCTGGCCCAGGCGCGAATACTTTTTCCACATAAGGAT
>Ga0272441_10003651_pt1 | contig 29021 bp, 21 predicted proteins | sample SSMProp6N_FD_193582 | JGI IMG/M metagenome (GOLD analysis project Ga0272441, IMG submission 193582) | Marine sediment archaeal communities from Little Sippewissett salt marsh, Falmouth, MA, United States - SSM-Prop-6N | ecosystem: Environmental > Aquatic > Marine > Wetlands > Sediment ... | reverse complement strand
TAACATCATCGTGAATCGCGGATTCTGCGGCCTCGCTGACGCGCGAAGCAAAGCCTGTCTTCGACGAACCTTCCAGCGCGCGGACAAAGGGTCACTACGAATGAGCGCCGTAAGGACGCACCCTGAACCGTCTTCCCTGAACAGGATTTCTCCATTCGAGTCCATGATCGGCCATGCTTATAGCCTCAGGGAGTCATCACCTCCTCTTCCGCTTGGATCTCTCCGTCAGGAGCAACAAACCCCAATCTCTCGAAGGGCTTACGTAAACTCTCAATCCAAGCTCCGGAAACCCAAGACCATTCTCCTCGAGCCTTCGCAACCCGGTGTTCCTGCAGGATCTGTCGCTTTGCACAACCTGCTTCCGGTGGGTTCACCCTTCTCAAGGGTTCGCAAGTACAATAAACCACCGAAGACATGCTTGATGCAACAAAGGGCATAGTCATTTCATCGCACTCAAATCCGTGTTCCGTATGTCCTCATGACCGCCGATCCTTGTACCACCTGTAAGCAGAGATCGTCGTTTCTTTTCGAACCAGCCGTATCTTCTGCTGTTACCTGGCAGCATTCCAGCGGGAAGAGGCCTGGGAGTGGTGGAGAGGTTTCTTGCGGTGTCCTGCGAGGATGCCAAGCGAACACTGGATGAGTGCGGTGTCCCGTACGCCTTCCTGTACTTGACTCTTTCCGGAGTGAGCGCTTCCGGGAGCGGGGCCGCCGTGCAGCGAAGCCAATGGAACTCTCTTCTTGGGGATCGATCTTTACCTCTTATGGCAGACTTCACGACAACTTTCGGTTCCTGTACGCTCGTTATCGAGGAGGCAGCGATGAAGCGAATCGGGTTGCTGACTGTGGTGGGGATGGTTATCTGCTGCTGGCTCTACTTGGGTGCTACGGAAACCCTGATCAATCGATCGGGAGAGGATGCCTCGGGAGTGATCCTCGAGTTCTCTGTGCGAGTGCGGATTATAAGCTTCGATGAGGATGTGTTCCCGGATCAGGAACCGACAACCCGATCCGACGAGATCACCTTCAGCGGAGGACTGCTGGAGAACCGAGGCCGGTTCCGGCTGTCTTGGACGCCGACGACCGCAATGATCACGAACATCGAGTGGATGGCGGCGACATCCGGATCGTCTACAGCCGGTGGGTTCTTGATGAACGACACAGGGCAAACCGTGTACGGCCTGCAAGTCGCTTTTTCGCAGCCAGTCACGCTCACCAGCTACGGCGATGTGCTGACGTCAGTGCTTCCCGCGGGTGAATCGACGGCTTTCACGTTCTCTGGCGGAGAAGTAAGCCCTGGGGGTAGCCATTGGCTCAATTGGGAGCCAAGCAGTGTGTCACTCGTTACGTACAGCTGGACTCATGGATCGACTCACAACGTCGCTGGGTTCAACCCACTCGATCAGGGTTTCCCGGAGTGGGAGCGCCTATACGGCCCGCCGGGAGGATATGTAGAACTGATCGAGCAGTGCGAAGCCTCGCCTGACGTGCTCTACGCTGCAGGTGGCGGCGAGGGTCTGTACAAATCGACGGACAGAGGGGAATCCTGGGTTCTGCTTCCCGGTGGCGACCGTGGGCAAAGCGGGATCTTGTCGGTCGACCCCGCCAATCCAGACTTGGTCTATGGATGGAGTGACGGCCTTGCAAGAAGCACCGACGGTGGCTTGACCTGGACTTCAATCAACCGCGGATTCGAGGAAATCATGTGGGCTCAGAGAATCGCGATTTCCCCGGCAGATGCGAACACACTGTACGTCGTTGGTCCGCGGCGCGATGGCACCGGGTGTGCCGTGTTCCGTTCGACGAACCAGGGACTCTCTTGGTCGAGTGTTGGCCCTGATTCGCTTCCGAACGGATCCTCCGTTGCTGCGTTCGATGTTCAGACTGGTGGAACCCTCTTTCTCGGAGTCAATGACCGCAGGTTTGCAGAAATGGGGACGGGCGAGGTCTTCCCGGAGTCGTCAGAGCCAAGCACTGGCTGGACAAGTCGTCTGTTCACCAGCTACGACGAGGGAGAGACATGGAACTCCACTGACTACGGATCCATTGAGCCGCGCTTCATCTGGAGCTTGTTCGTTAATCCATGGAAGACATCGGAGGTTTGGCTCTCGGAGGGGCCGCTCTATAACGAGGGAATCGGGCAACCGATGTTATTCCGGTCCGACGACAATGGGCGGACATGGCATTCGGTGCACATCAACGCCGATGGCTGGGACAGCACACAGGTGCGGGTGATTGGGGCGTCCTCCGCTGGGGCGGTTTACGTTGCGGCGGGAAGCTCGCTATTGGTCACAACCGATGATGGCAGCAGCTTCTGCAATATCACGCCACCGCGCGATCAGATGAGCAGTGTTGACTTCTTCGACATCCAGGTCGATGTGGAAGACCCGCTGATCCTCTACCTCCCTTTGAGATCCGGAGGCATCGGCTACAGTGAGGATGGCGGAGTCAGTTGGGTTCGCCGCGATAACGGTATTGCTTCAATCAGCGCCAATCTGATCGAAGCGGATCCGTTCCACCCAGCGACCGTGTATGTTTCCTCGCTCCAAGGTCAGGGTGTCTATCGTTCGGACGACTATGGAGAGACCTGGAGCGGCTCGCTTGCTGGCATCGAGCACCCGTGGGGTGACGAGATCGTGGCTGACCCACACAATGAAGGCGTGGTTTGGTTCATCGCCGATGTGCCCCTCGTGCATCGAAGCGATGACTTCGGGGACACGTGGAATGTCGAGGTGAATCCTCGGGAGACGGGTGCGTTCAATTTCGGTTCGATCTACGCAATCGCCCAAGGTGAATCGCGAAACACGGTCTATGTCCTCGACAATGGGTTCGGGGTCTTTCGTGGTGATGGAGGAGAACGGGGTGGAAACTGGGCCTGGCAGTTCCTTCGCACGACGGACGTCGACTACTCGTACGCACTCGTCATCGACCCGTCCGACAATGACGTCTTATACTCCGGATACTCCTGTAAGCCGTTTCAGAATTTCGCGATGATCCGCCAGTCGCTTGATGGTGGCGACTCTTGGACCACGGCATTGAGTATCGAGGGCGCTGAGGCTGTCACGTCCATCGACATCGACGAAGGCAACTCGCGGCGCGTGTTTGCTTCATCCACAGGAGACCGTGGCGGGGTTTGGCGGAGTACGGATCGGGGAACCACCTGGGATCAACCAAGCGAGCGATTCGACTTCACAACGATTCACTCCTGTGCCGCTGCCCCGAGTGATCCTCGAATTGTGTACGCGGGTATCTGGGGAGGCGGTACCTTTGTCACGCGGGATGCCGGCGAGACGTGGACCGAACTCGACGCACAGGCGGCTTTCTCAGCCGCTGGCATTGCAGTCGACCCGACCGATCCAAACGTCGTGTATATCGCGGATCGCACCAAGCCGGTGCTCTACCGTAGCACCGACGGAGGGGTGACGTTCGAGATCGCCTTTGACGCAGGACCGGAGTACGCGAGGCTCATGGGTGTCACGATCGATCTCTCCGATCCTGGGCGCGTGTATACAATCGCGATGACGACACCCACTGCAATGGATCGTGCTCCTGGCGCGCACGGGAGCCTCTTCCGCATCGAGAACGGGGAAGTGAATGAGATGACGGGCGATCTTCCGCGGATGCCGCTCTCGATAGCTGTGCACCCGGATGATCCGGATGTGTTGTACGCGGTGCTTCATGGATACGGTGTCTACATCTCTGAGGATGGAGCGCTGACGTGGCGTGAGCTCAGCGTCTCCGGCAGCGGACTGCCGGACTCCGGCTTTTTGACCATGATTGTTGATCCGTATGACTCTTCTATCCTCTATCTTCTCGGCGGCTGCGACGTTCGGTTTGGATCCTTCACTTCAGCTGGCAAGGACCTGGATCTTGTCAACGGGATCTACCGAAGCACAGACAGGGGGCTATCGTGGGAATGCATCAATGGTGGGGTTCTCGGTGCGAGAAGTGGCGCCGTCAAGGCACTTGGCTTTTCGGATGAGGATCCGGATCTGATTCTTGCTGCTGCGGAGAATGGCTTGTACGTGTCTGAAGATCGCGGAGCCTCCTGGGTGGCTGACACGGGCGTACCATATGGATCGCTTGGTGGTGTTGCGATCTCCGGCGATTACGTGCTCGCCATGACGAACGGAGCCGGTGTGCTGCGAGGCAGGCTTCGTGCGAATGGGGCTATCTCATGGGAAAGCGATTCGGTGCTTAGCGCCCACGTTTTCTTCGCACAGGTGATCGTCGATTCGCGGCATCCGGGAACGCTCTTCGCAAGCGGCTATCCAGGCGGTGTGTTCAAGTCAATCGACGATGGAGCGACGTGGCACGAAGCGAATTTCGGGATGACGAGTTTTGCCGTCGATGATCCGCTGCGTCAGGGTTACTACGCATTGGCACTTGCCCCGAGTAACTCTGACGTCCTCTATCTTGGCCTATACGGTCGTGGCGTTTACAAGAGCATCGATGCAGCGGGAACTTGGATGCCCATGAACGGCGAGTCAGGCGCGATGCTCGGGCAGCACGTGACCGGACTCACGATTGACCCCAGGGACGAGAACCGCGTTTTCGTAAGCACGGAGAACGGTATCTTCCGTACAGATGACGGCGGTCAGACGTGGGCGTTGGCGAATCGCGGATTGCTGACCAACGACGTGAAGACCATCGTGTTCACGCAGGCTGGAGAGCTGTATGCTGGCACACGCGGCTATGGCTTCTATCGATGGACAGGCGCTGTCTGGCAACCACAGAATCCGGTCGGGCAATGGGGTGTGATCTGGCCGATCTGGGCGGACCGTCCGCGCTATCAATACAGCGACATGCTCATTCACAGCGAAGACAGCGAGAAGATGATGTTTGGCAGTTTCCCCGCAGGGATCTACGTGTCGGAAGACGGGGGTAGCTCCTGGCGTGAGAGCAATGTTGGCTGGACGCTGGACGGCGTCTTCTCTCTCATCGCTCATCCCGATGATCCAGACGTGATCTATGCCGGCACGTATAACGGTGTCAATCGTTCGGTCGATTTTGGTGCTCACTGGGAGATGTGGGATCAAGGGTGGCCGCCCGAGCAGTGGGTGTTCCGGATTGCGTTCGACCCGCGCGATTCAGACGTCATGTATGCATGCTCCAAGAACGGAGAGAACGAGGGATTGGGTCGCTCGGACTTCCACGGGACTGTCATGAAGTCGACGAACGGTGGCGTCAGCTGGTTCCCGATTACGGTTGGGCTGCCTCTCGACAACGAGTTCTATGACATCGTGGTCGACCCAGTGAATCCAGACGTTCTTTACCTGGCGGCCCAGCATGACGGGATGTTCATCAGCGTCGATGCCGGGGCTTCGTGGCACGCGTGGGGCCAAGGGCTTGAGGGGAAGCAGCCGGCAACCAACGGCAACAACGTTACACGTGTGCTGGCGCTTTCTGGCGACAACCGCTACTTGTACCTAGGAGTATTGGGAGCCGGGGTCTATCGAAGAGAGATCCATCCACCGATGTTGTAGCCTTCTGGCTGGCGAGGAACCGACTCGCCGCGAGCCGGACTGCGTCACGAGTCAGTCTATGGGCCATTGGCATGATGCTGATGCCCTAGCTCAAGGGTGGAGTTGGCTTTTGCGCGTACTTGAGCGCGGGAGTGATGCACTCGTGATGCTAGATTCGACCTTTCGTCCAGTGGGAGCATGATCCTCCGCTGGCTTCGCCCGATGTCCGGCCCGAAAAAGGCATGCCTCCGCTCTCGCGGCTAACTCACCGCTTTCGAACCGGCCCCACAGTCCAAGGTCGTAGCTAGGTCAACATCCGAGGAGACTCATACGTGGAGTCCGCTAAGGCAACTTGTTCTTCTGCACGGGCTCTCGGGAACCAACCACGATCAAACCCCTTGTAGTCTCGTCTCCTCGGCCGATCTGACGGCTTCCTCGCAGAGGAAGTAGCGGCATTCGAGTACTCCGTCACGGGGGTATCACCATACGGTGGATGTCCGGCACTCCCGGATTGGCTGAAGAGAAAACCGCCCTCGCTTAAGGGCGGTTTCTGTTCTGGTTGGGAGTAGTGGACAGGTTTAGAACTCCCAGTTCAGCGACTCTCTGCTGGTGAGCGTGAGCGCTGCCGACCCAAACGACCCTCACCTTTCTTATCTGGCTCTGCCCGGACGTTGAGGTGACGGTGAAGGAACCTAGCAGATTCGAGCATCCATCGGGAGAGCAATGGCGTGATCAGCTGGAGGCAAAGCCGGAACGAGACAGCCGCATGTTGGGGGGCAGTATCCAGTCTTTTCTCCATGAAGTATGTTGAGAACGCAGATCACAGCGCTTGACAGATAGACGATCATGACTGTACATTAAAAGAAGAACTCCGATTATAGAAGGAAGCTACTGCTCTGAAAAGGGTAAACCTGCTACAAGGCAGGCGCACAAAGCCGCGGATCTACACAGACTGCCGGGCTGCCAGAGTTGGGAGGAGACTTGCTGGCGGCACGGCGGTTTGCTTCGCGGAAGAATCGTTGTCTTCGATCTCGAAGAGAGCCCTCTCTCTTGCTGCAACAGCCCGAGGAAGTGCCTGCTCAGTCGACGACAAACACGTCAAGGAGCGTACGCATGAGACAGCAGCAAGACAAAGCAATGAGAGATGTGTCGAGTAGGTTTCTGGTCGGGTTGCTTATACTCGCGGGGGCGCTGTTTTTCTCGACTTGCATCGTTCTTGCAAGCACTACGAGTGTAACAGCGGAAGACATCCATCTCGGCGAAGAGCTAAATGTGACGGCGACGCACAACGTGGTGAATATGACATCGGGCTGGATGCGACATAGGTTAATTGTTGATGGTCCGGGCACGTACCACTCGGAGATCACGTTCGTGACGGAACCAGGATCACATACATTCACATCTCCAGTAGATTTCCCCACGCCGACGGACGCTGGGATCTACACCGTGACATTTCAGTATGAGGGCAAGATGTGCTTCTGGATTCTGGGGTGCTGGTGGTCTGTCGATGAAGGGACTACTTACCCGGTTTGGACAGATACCTCCGTGAGCACAACGGCCTTCACGGTGACTGGTGGGACACCTCCGACCATCACGTGTCCGGGCGACATCACAACGGTCACGGATCCGGGGGTTTGCGGTGCGGTGGTGACGTGGCCTGTCACAGGCGCCGGGGATCCCGAGCCTACGGTAACCTGCACGCCCGCCTCAGGCAGCTTCTTCCCGCAAGGGACGACCACCGTGACGTGCACAGCGACCAACGAGTTCGGGAGTGCGAGCTGCAGTTTCCAGATCGTGGTGAGTGACAACCAGGCGCCGTTGGTTCATTGTCCTGAGTCATTGGTGCTTAATTGCGATGATCCCGCAAACGAAGCAGCATACGCAGCATGGTTGGCTGCTGCCACTGTGACTGACATCTGTGATCCAAGCCCGAGTGTCAGCAATGACGGTCCTGCCTTTGCCGATCTGCCGATCGGATGCTCCGATGGTGCAGGGACTTTCGTGACATGGACCGCGACGGATGCAAGCGGCAACTCATCAACATGCAGCAGCACCGTGAAGCTGGTCGATACCACGCCGCCGGAGTTGTCCATTGCGGTCAGCCCATCCGTTCTGTGGCCGGCGAATCACAAGATGATCGATATCGTTGCCACGGTCACCGTACTAGACAACAGTGATCCATCGCCAACGGTCGTGCTCGAATCCATCACGAGCAGCGAGCCGGCGGAAGCGAACGCTGGCGGAGATGGAAGGACAGAACCCGACATCCAGGATGCGGCTATTGGGACTGCCGATTTCGAGTTCCTGCTTCGTGCGGAGCGTCAGGGTGCGGGTGAGGGGCGTACGTACATGATTACCTACAGTGCCACGGACAGCTGCGGCAATACGCAAGTGGCGACTGCGGAGGTGATTGTGCCGCACAACAGATCGCACTAGAGCCGGAGAACAGACGGGCCGCACCTCTAAGTGTCACAGTGGCCAGACTTGCGGCCTTCATCCGTGATTTGCGTGCGCAAGCGAAGTACCGAGATACACGAAGGCTGGCGTTGTCCCGCGGATCTCACGTGATGCTGTCAGGTTCCTGGAAGAAGAGAAAACCGCCCTCGGGAAGGGCGGTTTCTGTTCTGGTTGGGAGAGAAGGATTCGAACCCTCACTTACGGGACCAGAACCCGCTGTCCTACCATTAGACGATCTCCCAATAGCAAGGGGGATGGTAAACGGCGATCGGCCGGGAGTCAAGACCCCGCCCCGTGAAACGTCCTTGACGGGATCGCTGAGATCAGGTTGATGGCGGATCGAATCGTTGCTTGGGCGCTACCAGCGTAGATTGATGCCGACGGCCCAGTCGGAGAGTCCGGCGTCGCGCAGGGTGACGGTGGTCTTGAACGTCAGCGTCGGCAGGACGTCGACCTCGGCGCGGAACTCGGTCTTGACCCAATCGAACAGCGCTGTCGTGTCGTCGAAGAAGGTCAGCATCAGGAACCGCAGTTGGTTGCCATATGCCGATCCTTGAGCGACCCACAGCTCGATCACTTCCCAGTAGTTGGAAAGTTCCTCGCCGGCGCTGCCGCACATGCCGACGTAGCCGGCTTCGGAGACCCACACGCTGTTCATCATGTCGACTCCGGGGCGCTCGTACAGGCTGTAAGTGACGTCATCGAACAGCGACAGAGACCGGAATCCGAACGTCTCACACTGGAAGAATAGGTCCATCCCGTAGATGTTCAAGCCGGTAATCGCTGTGCCGCCGGGCAGGGTCAGCAGTTCGCTCAGAACATGGGCGCCGCAAAGCGCGGTTCCCAGGCCAAGGCTCGGAGCGAACGAGATCGACTTGGAGTCGACCGTGTAGATGAAATCGAGGTCGAGCATGAACGGCACCGGCGCGAGTGGATGAATATCCAGGGCGAATACCTGCTGTTCGAAGCCGGCAAGCGAGATCGTCGTTCGCGATTCGAAATCGACGCAACCCCACAGTTCGGCCTCGATGATGAATTCCTGTTCGGTGAAGGTAAAGCAGTCGGTCTGTGTCGGTCGCAACGGATAAAAGCGCTCCAGCGGTGACGGAGCGATGATGTCTCCGGGCTGGCAGTCTACGCTGACGGTGTCGGAGATGAAGAGAATGCCGTCGTCTCCCGCGCCGAAGTGGGTGAGGCTGCGGATGGTCACCGGAGGGAATCGCGACCCGATCTCGAAGATGGCGCCGCGTTGAACATCGCCAGAGTATTGGGACGCAATAAACGCACCTGAGAACTTTGCGTAGAGCGGATCGAGTTCGATCATCACGCTTCCGTCGGCGTAGCAGAACGTCCATGGGTCAGCCCAGAAAAGCAGATTGGACTCCGCGCTGAACGATGGGACGCCCACCGCGGCGCGGAAGCTCTGCCAGACCCAGCCGTCGACCTTGAAGTCGGACCGGGATGTGACGGAGGCAACGCCAACATCGAGCGTCACGTCGAGACGATTGGAGAACGCCGTGAACGGCGCGGTCTGTTCGGGGGCAATGGTGAGGTCGGCGCTCCACAAACCGGAGAGCGGTCCCGCCGCCGTTGCTGCCAATGAGATGCTCGCTATCACTCCGACCAAGATCGTCGTCAGTCGCAGACGTGTCACAGACTTCTCCCTCCGCTGTCCCGCTCGGTCCGTATTCCGCCGTTTCGTAGGCAACCCTGGCGGAATGTCACAGGAAGACCGTACCTTCCAACTCCGGGTGCCACGACGCGGATCGACCTGCATGAAGAGGAAATCGGTCACCCGCAGATCCATCACGAGTCCCCCCGAGGCTTGACAGCATTCCGTGTCGAGCCGGTTGGCAACGGCTGCTGCCGGGAGTAGACTTTGAATACCATGCGACGTTTCGTGATTCTTGGACATAAGGCGCCGGTCTCACCGGCGTTCACGCTTGACGATCTGCCGGGCAGCGCCGGCAGGCTTGATGTGCTTTGTCGTGCGATCGGGGCATCCTTCTTCTTATCCCACGATTTGCGCCGAGATGTGGAAGTGACGCTACTGATGCAGGATCAGGTCGAGATCCGCATCGTCGGGGCGCGGGTGAAACGCCTGAATCCGGACGAGCGGTCGACGGCGGCGCTGGTTCGCAAGGCGCTCGCACGGCTGGAGGAGGTCGCTGAAGACGAAGCGGATGCGGTCCAGAGCACGCCCGGGATCTTCGTGCGTCGTAGCCGTCTAGGCGACGTCCTTGACCGCATCTATCAGACAGGATCCCATCCGATTCTTCTTCACGAGCACGGGGATCCGATCGAATCGATGGAGTTCCCCGAAGACACGACCTTCATCCTGTCCGATCATCAGGAGTTCAGCGAAGAAGACTACCAACAGCTCGACAATCTCGACCGGGTGTCCTTGGGGCGAAGACCCCTGCATACCAGCCAGTGCATCACGATCACCCACTATCTGCTGGACCGCAGGACGAGCGAAACCAGCGCGGAACTGGTGCTCTGCCACCGCGTTTGGGGGGATCCGAAAGCACAGCTGGTGAAGAACCTCCTTGATGATTTCGGCATTCCGGCGACCATCACCAGCCACGCATCGCAGAGCCACCTCCCGCTCATCGTTGATGGTTTGGGTGAGATGCGGATTATGGTGTTCGATCGGGATCTCCACCGTGCCAGGGAGATCATCGCCGACTACTTCGAGGAGCCGATCGACAGCGACGATTGAGGTCTGTCGTGAACGGAGAAGACACAAAAGGCGACCGGCTTCGGGAGCGGAATGTCCTCATATCCCGTCTACGTAACGCCGGCATCCAAGACGAGCGGGTTCTCGAAGCGATGTCGCGGATCCCTCGTGAAAGGTTCGTCCCGGACAACGTTGCTTCTCATGCGTACGTCGATGCGCCGCTACGGATCGGATGGGGGCAGACGATCTCTCAGCCGCGCATCGTCGCTCAGATGACCGAAGCGCTCGCTCTTAGGGGCACGGAAACCGTGCTTGAGATCGGGACAGGATCGGGGTATCAGACTGCGATTCTTGCCGAGCTGTGCGCCAACGTGATCTCGATCGAGCGTCACCCAACTCTTGCTCGCGATGCCGCCGAGCGCTTAAGCGCGCTGGGCGTCCGCAATGCGTTTCTTCACATCGCGGACGGAACCTTGGGTTGGGTTGCCGAAGCGCCGTACGATGCGATGATCGCCACCGGCAGCCTACCCGATGTGCCCGAGCCTCTCCTTGAGCAGCTTTCACGCGACGGCGGAACGTTCATCGGTCCGGTGGGAAGCCGGGAATTCCAGCATCTCGTCATCGTGAGGCGACGTGGGGTGTGGTACACTCGGCGGACGCTTGGTGGGTGCCGCTTTGTCCCGCTGATCGGGAAGGCGGGCTGGTCCAGCGGACAACCGGGGAAACGTCAGGAGGATGTAGATGGTGATTGACCTTCGAAGTGATACCGTGACCCGACCGACGAACGGCATGCGCGAGGCGATGGCCGCTGCGGTGGTGGGCGACGATGTGTATGGCGAAGACCCTACCGTGCGGGCGTTGGAAGAAACGATGGCCGACACGTTGGGGTTCGAAGCCGGGTTGTTTGTCGCCAGTGGTACGATGGGAAACCTCGTCGCTGTCTTGACACACGCCGGCCGGGGGGACGAAGTCATCATTGGCGATCGCTCGCACACGTTTCTCTACGAAGCGGGGGGGATTGCCGCCTTAGGCGGAGTGCATCCGAGCACCATCCCCAACTACGACGACGGGACGCTTGCTCTCGACGAAATTCGTGCTGCGATCCGTCCCGACAACATTCACTACCCGCGCTCGAGGGCACTGTGCCTGGAGAACACCCACAACCGGTGCGGTGGGACGGTCTTGGATGCCGACTACACACGCTCGGTCTGTGATCTGGCACACGAACACGGCCTGTCCGTCCATCTGGACGGCGCTCGCCTGTTCAACGCCTCCACGGCGCTCGGGGTCCCCGCATCGAGCCTGACCGAGCCGATCGACAGCGTGATGATCTGCCTGTCCAAGGGCCTTGGCGCCCCGGTCGGATCAGTGCTTTGCGGGACGCGCCGGTTCATCGACGGTGCACTTCGGATCCGCAAGATGGTTGGCGGGGGGATGCGCCAGGTCGGCATCCTCGCCGCAGCGGGGATGTATGCCCTGAGCCACCACGTGAAGCGTCTTGGCGACGATCATCGCCGGGCGATTCGCCTTGCCGAGGGGATCGCCTCGATCCCCGGGCTCCGTCCACTCGGTTCCGCCCCGGGCGGGATGCCCGAAACCAACCTCGTCTACTTCGAGATCGCTGCAGACACGAGCAACAAGGCCGGCGAATTGAGCGCCGGCGACAAAGTCGGCTCATCCAACGCCGGCGCACGGCTGACCGCCGCCGAGCTGTCCGATCGGCTACGGAAGCTGGATGTGCTTGCGAACCCCCTGGGATCGAACGATCGCCAAATGCGCATGGTGACGCACCTTGACGTAGGCGATTCGGACATCGATACCGCATTGGCCGCCCTGCGGTCCGCGATGAATCGGACATAGGTCCGCGATCCTCCTGAACCAGTTCGTCCGTCCGATGGAATCATGCACTATCGGTCTGTGATCGATCGGGCGTAGGCTAGCCTCACCGGGTGGCAAGGGCGTCAGCGAGACGTCCTTCCCCACTCCCTGGATGTTCCTAGGAGGGGAGACATGAAGGGGCTAGCTGCAGTTTGCTTACTACTACTTCTCGCCTGGCCTGTGGCCGCGGGCTCTCTGGAGTTCGCCGTCGGAGGCGGGCCCACGGCTGTCGCGTTGGTCGAACTCAACGCGGATGTTGATCGCGTCAACGCGGTCATCCGCCATGTCAACGAGACACTCGCCCTTCTTCCCAACGTAGAGGGTCAGGTTCCCGAGATCGAACGACTCGGTGGGGGAATCTGTCTTGAAGCGGCGGAGCGCTACCGTCCCAATGAGTGGTTGGGGATCGGTGGGAAGCTCTCGTATGCGAGAACGGCCAAAGAGATGGGCGGCCAGTACGTATCTACGGATACCTCCGAGATCTCGTTGGTGGAAATGGCGCTGGATCTCGTTGCGGTGGGCGCGCTTCTCGACATGACGTTCGACTTCCTCGATGCAGGAATCCTCCTCGGAGGGGGGCTTTCGGCGGGGTACTACTTCGTCGGTTTCTCCCACACCAGTTTGTTCGAGATCCCCCAAGAGTATCCGGAGGCATTGTCCGGCCTGCCTCCAGACGCTCAAGCGCAGTACAGCGGGGGCGGGTTCGGTTTGGAGGCGTCGCTCCACGTTTCGGTGCCCGTGTTTTCCGGGTTCTCGATCGAAACGGCGGTTGCGTATCGCTATGCCCAGGCCTCGCTGGCCGACGGATCCGGCCAGCGTCCCGATCTCGACGGAAACGGCCCGGTGGATGGAACGGATCTCAGCGGAATGACGGTCAGAATCGGTTTCTCTTTGGAAGTTGGGATTCCGGGTTCGGATGAGAAGGAGTGATGCGATGAAACGGGCGGGAGCAGTTGTGCTGATTGTGGTGATAGGGATGCTGGTTGTGTTGTCGGGATGCAGTCCGACAACGCAGAAGGAACCGTTGGCAATGTTCTCGGCGACGACGTCCGCTCAACTGATCCCGTTCACAGCCAGCTTCGATGCGACCCCGTCCTATGACCCGGACGGGAACATCGCCTCGTATCTGTGGGATTTCGGGGACGGCGGTGCCGGCCACGGACCGGTGGTCGATCACACCTACGAGTCCGACGGACAGTATGTCGTGAAGTTGACGGTGATCGATTCTCAAGGATTGACCTCGGCGGCGACGATGGATGTCGAGGCACTGAATCCGCCGCCATCAGCGACGTTTACCTACTCGCCGAGGAGTGCAATGGGCGAGGAATATGTGGTCGGTGCCAGTGAGTGGATCACCTTCGATGCCTCGGGGTCGACCGATGATGGGACGGTTGAGTACTGCGACTGGAACTTCGGAGACGGATGCACGGACTCGGGTTTCTCGATCCAGCATCGCTTCCTGTGGCCGGGAACCTACAACGTGGTCCTGACCGTGACCGACGAAGATGGTGGCGCGTCCACGTTCATCCGTGCGGTGAAGATTATCGGCGGGCCCCCGTGTAACGCCGACTTGGACGGGAATTTCGACTCCGGTGGTAACTGCTCCTAGGGAGGAAACATGAAACGCCGACTCGTGTTGCTGATGCTGATGCTGGTTCCGGTCTTCCTCGCCGGCTGTGATCTGTTGCAAACGCTGGGAATCAATGAACCGCCGGTGGCTGTGATCGATGCCTCTGTCGCTTCGGGTGCAGCGCCGCTCGCGGTCAGCTTCAGCGGGATTGACTCCCGAGACGACGGGACGATTGTCGACTACCGCTGGGACTTCGGCGATCCGCACGATCCGGGTGCGGCAAGCGGAATGGCGGCAACTCACACCTATTCATTGCCGGGGACGTACCTTGCCAAGCTGACGGTGACCGACAACAGCGGGCAGGTGACGGTGGAGAGGATTGCGATTCTTGTCACCGAAGCGCCTCCGGTGGCGACGATCGACGTGACCAACGACACGCCCCCCGCCGGCGACGCCGTCTTGTTTGACGCAGCGGCGTCTGCCGCTCCGACGGGAAGCCTCAGCGCGTATGCGTGGGACTTCGGCGACGGAACGACGGCGACCGGCGTCAATGCCTCGCACGTGTACACCGAGCCCGGATACTACGTGGTGACGCTGACGGTCACCGACTCCCGCGGAGCCGTCTGCACGGAACGCTGTGCCGTATTCGTTCAGGAAGGGACTCCGGAGGGTTCGTGCTCCGATCCCGGTTCAAGCTGCGGCGGTGGCGGAGATCGGCCGTTGGCGGTGATCAGCGGTCTGCCTTCCTGTTCGGGAATTCTTGTCGGCCAAACGATGGCGCTGGACGCCGGCTACTCGCGGGCCGCGGAAGGAAAACTGATCCGCTATGAGTGGGACTTCGACGACGGATCGACGACGTCGGGGATCGAAGTGACCCATACCTATACCAGCGCCGGCCGCTACGCGGTGACGCTGACGGTGACCGACGACAGCGGAGTCAAGTCGTCGGCAACGGGGCTTGTGTATGTAAGCCGGTCCTGCGGACTGTAGTGTCGGCGGCTCGCGACACGGAGCTGCAGCAACACGAGACGCATATCAGATGCAGCGGAGCCCGAGCGGCTCCGCTGCGTCTTGCTTTCGGCGTGAAGCGGCGACGCCAAGAGAATCCGTGTTGGAATCGATGCGAACCGGCTCCGAGGAGATCTGATACGATGTCGAAGGTAAGCGCGATCAACACGACAAAGAGAGGGATCGAGCGATGAGCATAGCATCAGCGGCGTTTCTGCTGTTTCTGGTGATGGATCCGTTGGGAAACATCCCTCTCATGCTGGTGTTGATGGACGGGATTGATCCGCGCCGGCAGGTGACCGTGCTCGTTCGTGAGTCGCTTGTTGCCCTTTTGGTGCTGGTCGTGTTCCAGTTTGCCGGCCGTTCGATCCTCAACCTACTGGGGGTCTCCGAGTCGGCGCTCGGCGTGGCCGGCGGCGTGGTGTTGTTCTTGATCGCCATCCGGATGATCTTCCCGCGCAAGGGAGACGGCGCCATGTTCGGGGCAACGCCCGATGGGGAGCCGTTCGTCGTCCCGATCGCCATTCCGTTGATTGCGGGGCCGTCGGCGATGGCGACGGTGATTCTGCTCTCGTCACAGGTCGGTCAACAACTGCAGGTGTATGAGCTGAGCGTCGGGATCGTCGCGGCATGGGTCGCATCGACGCTGTTGATCGTATCGGCCCTTGGGTTGCGGCGTTTCATTCGCCCGCGCGGGCTGATTGCGATCGAACGGCTGATGGGGATGGTGCTGATGACGGTGGCGGTGCAGATGCTGTTGGATGGGATCCGCACCGCGTTCGGAGGAACGCTTCCCGGCTAGGGCCGATCGGGGATCGGCTAAGGGTCGAGCTCCGCGACAAGCGTCTGCCGGTCGAGAATCGGCTTGAGGTAGGCCCCGGTGTGTGAATCGCGCTGCGTCGCGATCTGCTCGGGTGTTCCCGTGGCGACGATCATCCCTCCGGCGTCTCCTCCCTCGGGGCCGAGGTCGACAATCCAGTCCGCCGTCTTGATCACATCCAGGTTGTGTTCGATGACAATCACCGTGTTGCCGGATTCGACGAGACGGTGGAGAACGTCCAACAGGTTTTGAACATCCGCCGTGTGCAGCCCCGTCGTCGGCTCGTCCAGGATGTACAGCGTCTTGCCGGTTGGCCTGCGCGAAAGCTCCTTGGCGAGTTTGATCCGCTGCGCCTCGCCGCCCGACAGTTCCGTGGCCGACTGGCCGAGCTGGATGTAGGCAAGACCGACATCGTACAGCGTCTGCAGCCGCCGACGGATCTTGGGGATGTTGGCAAAGAAGTCAAGTGCCTGGGAAACGGTCATGCTGAGGACGTCGGCGATCGAGCGGTTCTTGTACTTCACCTGCAGCGTCTCGCGGTTGTACCGCGTTCCTTTGCAGATGTCACAGGGAACGTAGATATCGGGAAGGAAGTGCATCTCGATCTTCTCTTGTCCCTGCCCTTGGCAGGCTTCGCAACGTCCCCCTTTGACGTTGAAGCTGAAGCGCCCGGCGGCGTATCCGCGGAGCTTGGCGTCCGGAGTTCGCGCAAACAGCGATCGAATCTCATCGAACAGCTTGGTATACGTCGCCGGATTGGAGCGGGGCGTGCGACCGATCGGCGACTGGTCGATCTCGATGACCTTGTCGATGTGTTTGATCCCCTCGATGTCGGCGTGCGTGCCGGGACGGCTGACCACCTGATACAGACGGTGCGCCACGCCACGGTAGAGGACGTCTTCGATGAGGGAGCTCTTCCCCGATCCGGAGACTCCGGTGACGCAGACGAAGCAGCCCAATGGGAAGGTGACGTCGACGAACTTCAGGTTGTGCTCCGCCGCGCCGAGGACGCGGAGCTGCTTGCCGTTGCCTTCGCGGCGCGTGTCGGGCACGGGGATGGAACGGGCTCCGGAGAGGTACTGACCGGTCACAGACGATGGGCACGCCTGGATATCTTCCAGCGTTCCGGCGGCAACCACTCGGCCTCCGTCGGCGCCGGCGCCGGGTCCGAGATCGACGATGTAGTCGCTCTCCCGCATCGTCTCATCGTCGTGTTCGACGATGATGACGGTGTTGCCTAGATCGCGAAGCCCCTTCAGCGTCGCCAGCAGTCTCCGGTTGTCGCGTTGATGCAAACCGATCGACGGTTCGTCGAGCACGTACAGCACTCCGGTCAACTGGCTTCCGATCTGCGTGGCAAGGCGGATCCGCTGGGCCTCGCCCCCGGCGAGCGTTCCCGCTTGACGGGCCAGGGTGAGGTAATCGAGTCCGACCGACACCATGAACCCGAGCCGGGCGCGGATCTCCTTCAAGATCTGTTCGGCGATCAGGCGTTCCCGCTCCGGCAGGTCGAAGTTCTCGAAGAACGAAAGCGCACTGCGGATCGACAGCGTGGTCACTTCGTGGATGTTGAGGCCTTCCACGGTGACGGCGAGGATCTCCGGCTTCAGACGGGCTCCCTTGCAGGTGGGGCAGGGAAGCGTCGCCACATACTGTTCCAGGTTCTGCCGCCACTGATCCGACGATGTGTCGCGGTACCAGCGTTCGAGCGACGGGACGATCCCGCGGAACGGGCGGTTGACAGTGCGCGTGTACCCGGAGGATGAGGTGTACTCGAACGAAAGGTCTTCCCCGTTGGTTCCATACAGGATGACGTCGCGCTTCTCCGGCGGGAGTTCGCCCAGCGGCTGATCAACGGCGATCTTCAGCATCTTGGCCAGCGCCGTCATCTGCGCCTCGAACCACTGGCCTTTCGAGTTGGCGAGGGGAAGGAGGCCGCCGTCGAGAAGACCTCGGCGGGGATCCACGATCAGGTCGGGATCAATCTCCTTGCGGTAGCCCAGTCCGCTGCAGTCGGGGCAGGCACCGTAGGGGTTGTTGAACGAGAACATCCGCGGCGACAGCTCTTGGAAGCTGACCCCACAGTAGATGCAGGCGTAGTGCTCGCTGTACAGGTGTTCTTCGCCGCTTGCGAACACGACGTTGACCACGCCGCCGCCGTGTTTGAGCGCCGTTTCCACCGAGTCGGCGATCCGGCCGCGCTTGCGGCGGTCAACGGCGATGCGGTCGACCACGATCTCGATCGTGTGCTTGCGGTTCTTGGCGAGTTCGATCTCTTCGTACAGGGTGCGGGTGATCCCGTCGACGCGAACGCGCGTGAACCCTTCCTGCCGGATCTCCTCGAACGTCTTCTTGTACTCGCCCTTTCGCCCGCGGACGACCGGGGCAAGGATCTGGACCTTGGATCCTTCGGGAAGGCTGTAGATGGCATCGATGATCTGCTCCGCCGACTGCTGTGTGATCGGCCGACCGCATTTGGGACAGTGAGGTTTGCCGATCCTCGCATACAGGAGGCGCATGTAGTCATAGATCTCGGTCACCGTTCCCACGGTCGAGCGGGGGTTGTGGCTGCGCGTTTTCTGGTCGATTGAGATGGCGGGAGACAGGCCTTCGATGAAGTCGACGTCCGGCTTTTCCATCTGGCCGAGGAACTGCCGTGCGTACGCCGAGAGGGATTCCACATAACGGCGCTGTCCTTCGGCGTAGATTGTGTCGAACGCCAGCGAGCTCTTTCCCGACCCGGAGATGCCGGTGATGACCACGAGCTTGTCCCGGGGGATGATGAGTTCGATGTCCTTCAGGTTGTGTTCTCGAGCCCCTTTGACATGCAGTACGTTCACGACAGTCCTTTCAGGTCGCGGATCTGATCGCGGATCGTTGCCGCAAGTTCGAACTCCAAGCGGTCGGCCGCGGCGAGCATCTCCTTTTCCAGGCGGCGGATGACGGCGAGTTGGTCGTCCCGGGTCATCCGCTCGATGTCCTTCTTCTTTGGCGCCTCCTGCTCCTCCGGTCGGCGGATCGACGCAAGGATGTCGGTCACTTCGCGCTTCACGGTCCGAGGCGTGATGTCGTGCTTCTTGTTGTAGGCGGCCTGGATCGCTCGGCGGCGGCTGGTTTCGTCAATGGCGTAACGGAGCGAATCGGTGATGACATCGGCGTACAGCAGCACCCTTCCATGTACGTTGCGTGCGGCGCGGCCGATCGTCTGGATCAGCGCCGTACCCGACCGGAGGAACCCCTCCTTGTCGGCGTCGAGAACGGCAACCAGCGACACTTCGGGGAGGTCAAGCCCTTCCCGCAGTAGGTTGATGCCGACGAGGACGTCGAAGCTCCCCAAGCGCAGATCTCGCAGGATCTCCACCCGGTCGAGCGTATCGATCTCGGAGTGCAGGTAGCGGGCGCGGATGCCGAGGTCAACGAGATACTCGGTGAGATCCTCCGCCATCCGTTTGGTCAGCGTGGTGACGAGAATCCGTTCGTTGCGCTCGATCACGGAGCGGATCTCGCCGATGAGGTGATCGACCTGCCCGCGCACAGGATGGACTGCCAACTCGGGATCGACAAGCCCCGTCGGGCGGATGATCTGCTCGATCACCTTCTCGGCGTGCTCCCGCTCGTACGGCCCGGGGGTCGCCGAGGTGAACACCATCTGTCCGGTACGCTCCTCGAATTCCTCGAAGGTGAGCGGGCGGTTGTCGAGGGCTGACGGGAGTCGGAAGCCGAACTCGACCAGCGTTTCCTTCCGCGACCGATCCCCGTGATACATGCCGCGGATCTGGGGGATCGTCTGATGCGACTCATCGACAACCAGCAGGAAGTCGTTGGGGAAGTAGTCGAGAAGTACGGACGGGGGCTGCCCGGTGCGTCGGCCGTCCAGGTGGCGGGAGTAGTTCTCGATCCCCGAGCAGTAGCCCATCTCTTGGATCATCTCCAGGTCGTAGCGGGTTCTCTGTTCCAGGCGCTGTGCCTCCAGGAGCTGTCCCCGGGACCGGAGCTGCTCGAGGCGCTTGTCGAGCTCCTTCTCGATGGTTTCCATCGCCCGCCGCGTCTGCTGTTCGGGGGTAATGAAGTGAGACGCGGGGTAAATCCTGACCTCGTCTTGCTCACGGATCGGATGGCCGGTGACCGGATCGAGCACCGCGATCCGCTCGATGTCATTGCCGAAGAACTCAATTCGCAGCACGTGCTCCTCGTACACGGGGATGATCTCCAGCGTGTCGCCGCGGGCGCGGAACGTGCCCCGTTCGAAGCCGATCTCGTTGCGCTCGTACTGGAGGCCGATCAGCTGGCGCATCAGATCATCCCGGTCCTGCGGTTCGCTCTTGGAGATCACCACCGACATCTCGCTGTAGTTCTCGGGAGCCCCCAGTCCGTAGATGCAGGACACGGACGCCACGATGATCACATCGCGCCGCTCGAACAGCGCGCTGGTCGCCGCGTGCCGAAGCCGGTCGATCTCGTCGTTGATCGAGGAGTCCTTCTCGATGTATGTGTCGGTTTGGGGGAGGTACGCCTCCGGCTGATAGTAGTCGTAGTACGAGACGAAGTAGTGAACGGCGTTATCCGGGAACAGCTCGCGAAACTCGTTGCACAACTGAGCGGTGAGCGTCTTGTTGTGAGCGATGACAAGCGTCGGCCGTTGCAGCTGTTGAATGAGGCTGGCGATGGTGAACGTCTTCCCGGTGCCGGTTGCACCGAGCAGTGTCTGAAAACGATGTCCGGAGCGGATGCCGTCGACCAGGGCGGCAATGGCTTCCGGCTGATCGCCTTTCGGCTCCATATGTGCGGAGATCCGGAACCCCGCTTCGCGTTCGATTCTTGGCAGACTCATCTTAGTGTAGGATGGTATCTGGTTTCGGCGAGCGTCACAACGAGGCATCAAGACGCCTGTTCGACAGGCGGTTCGAGCGGCGCGAAGACGCAAAGCATACCCACCTTATCACCGGTTTTCGACACGGAGTGGGTCCCCGGTGAAAACGTCCTGTCGACGTGTGCCGGATGTCCTGGCGGCGGGGTTGGCCTTGGGCGAAAATCGGGCCATGGACGCCGATCTGTTTCTTGACAAACTGTTCGAAGAAAGCGCACTGTCCGCCGTAGATTTCGCCTGCGATCTGGAGAAGGTCCTCGCCGAGCAGGTTGTCTATCTGCGTCGTGTGATCGAAGCGATGGCCGATGACGAACGCCTGCAGCGGGACGAGCTCATCAAGGAGCTGCGCGGTCAGATTGCGGACCGAGACGACCAACTCAGGCAACTGCGTGAGCAGAACACCCAGCTTCGCGTTCGACTCTCGGCGTACGAAACGCCGGCGACGCGGCAGCTTGATTCCGCACAGATCATTTCGTAGCGTTGGATGCTATGAGCAGGATGTCCGATCGACTCACACAATCCCGTGATGAATTCGCTGAGTTGGAGAAGAAGATCAGCGATCCAGCCGTGATTTCGAGCCCCAACTACGTGGAACTCGCACAGCGCTATGCCCACCTTCGGGATCTGATCGAACTCGGTGGTCAGTGGGAGCGGCTGCAGACCTCCATCGCTGAAGAAGAGGAGCTGCTGGAGAGCGAAGAGGATTTGCGCGAGGAGCTGGAAGAGGCGCTTGCCGAGGACCGGAGCCGCGTTCAGGAGCTTGAGCAGCAGATGTCGACGTTGTTTGCTCCACCCGACCCGAACGATCAGAAGACGGCGATCATCGAGATCCGTGCCGGAGCCGGCGGCGATGAGTCGGGGCTGTTTGCCGGCGATCTGTTCCGGATGTATTCGCGGTACGCGGAGAGCAAGCGGATGTCGGTGAGTCTGATGGACACCCATCCGACGCCGCTCGGCGGGTTCAAGCAGGTCGTGTTCGCCGTCGAGGGCAAGGGCGCCTACGGACTGTTCCGCTACGAGTCGGGTGTGCATCGGGTGCAGCGGGTTCCCGAGACCGAATCGCAGGGACGGATCCACACATCGACGGCGACGGTCGTCGTGCTGCCCGAGGCGGAAGACGTCGACATCGATGTCGATCCGAGCGATCTCAAGATCGACACCTACCGTTCGACCGGTCCGGGTGGGCAGAGCGTGAACACCACCGATTCGGCGGTTCGGATCACCCACATCCCCACCGGACTCGTGGTGACGTGTCAGGACGAGAAGTCCCAGCACAAGAACCGGGCTCAGGCGTTGCGTGTGTTGCGTGCCCGTTTGAAGGACCGTTACGAACAGGAAGAGATGGCGAGACGGTCGAAGACGCGGCGCAGCCAGATCGGCTCCGGCGATCGCAGCGAGAAGATCCGCACCTACAACTTCCCCCAGAACCGCATCACCGACCACCGCATCGGTTTCAGCATGCACGACATGGAAGGGGTTCTGTCGGGAGGGCTCGATCCGCTAACGCAGAAACTGCGCGAAGCCGCGGCACGCGAGGCCGAAGACGCAGCCACCGCATAGCCTGTTCCGAACCCGTATCTTGCTTGATTTCGCTGCCTTGCCAGGCTACCATCCTGGCGCTTGGGGTCTGTAGCTCAGCTGGTTAGAGCGCTCGCCTGATAAGCGGGAGGTCCCTGGTTCGAATCCAGGCAGGCCCACAGTCGTTCTCCCCAAGCATCCAGGTCGATGACCGTCCCGTTCCCTGTGGTCTCACAAGCAACGCTTCGCCGTGCACACGTGCGACACCCGAGAGATGCTTCGGGGTGGCTGACCTTGACCGCGAACCCCGGCTTCCACACCCGTCGTGCGTGGTTCTTCAATTGAGGAACCTCGAGGTTGCGTGACTCGGACGCAGGCGGCTCCTCAAACAGAGCGAAGTCATCCTTGTCGATCCCAGTTAGGTGGGCCTTGCGCCGAGTTCCTGCGATTTCATTCCGGATCCGCAGCTGAATGAGGCGGTCGCCATCTCACGCCGGATTTTGCAGGATTCCGAGTTTCCTGAGCACGTAGTTCACGCGCTCATAGGCATCACGCTGGATCGCTGCGCGTGCTTCCGGATCGGTTTCCATCTCGAAGTCTGCAACATGGCTTGGTCCACGGTGCCCGGGCGAGGCGAAGTGCTTGGCGATCTTCTCCAAGCCCTCACGCATCAGGCCGTGCTGCATCATCGGTTGGAGCCTCCTGGCTAGGGCATCCATGCCGCCGGGAAACTCCCGAATGCAGTACACAATGTCCCAGGCGTCCTTTTCCTTCAGTCGTCCGGCCAAGGCATGTCCCTTCATGCAGAGGAAGGCGCCGATGGATGCAACTTGAATTCGAACAGAATCCTTTGCGCCATCCGGGAGTTCTCCCTCGATCCGGACCCACTCGGGATCATCGAAAACGAGATCGCAGCCGCGAGCCTTTCTTAGCTTCGTCTCCTGAATGACCTGGTGACGGTGTCTCTTCCCAGTGCCTCCATACTCTCCAGACAGCAAGTCGACTTGTACGACGACGTGGCCTACCTTCTTCCGGAACGAGAATCGGTTATGCTCCACTCTTTCGTAGCCTCGTCGGATCAGGATGTCCTCAATCGTTGCATAGGCATCTTCCGTCACTTGCGAGTGGTCAACCGCAAGATCGACATCGATGCTTCCGACATGCTCCTTCGTGGGCTTGGGGATCAGGAAGACCGGTGCCCATCCACCAACCAGGACGAGCTTGTCTCGGTACTCGCCCAATGCCAAAGCCAGTTCAAGCAGGACCGATTTCGCGGCGTGAACCTGTTCAGCATTGTAGTCGCGCTTCGTCACCATTGGTTTCGGATCACCTCCTCCAGAAGAGCCGCAGCTGCCTCTTCCCCTCGTGCGGCCTGCTGAGCTACATCGATGTATGCCTGCACCGCGGATACAACAGGGATGCCATCACGAAGCTTGGAACCATAGAAGACACCTTCGTCATACGGTATGAGGATCGTGAGATTCGCACCGCTCTCTACGGGCTTGAGCTTGGCAGCCTCCACCAGGCAGGCCGTATCTTGCGTGCAGAACACCATCGATCGGTTGTAGCGGACTGCCGGCGCATAGCGTACAGCAGCGGAAAAACCGGTAAACGCGATCCGTGCTTTGCAGTCATGGGCAGCGGCAGCAATGCTTCGCTCAAGATCAACGCCCGATGCAAAGGAGTAGTACTGTTTCGCTTGGTGCTTCCTGTAGGGGTACTCGGTAGCCCACTCTCGAAGGGATGCTTCCGGATCCCGCAATCTCATTCCGGAAGCGTGGGGGTCGAGCCATTCCCTGTCCTCCAAGACTCGCTTCACCTTCGATACAAGGCCGAGACTTACGTCGGCGGCTGCAGCCAGTTTCTTGACCTTCCAGGCGGATTGCCGTGCTGTAAGGAGAACTCTCAGGATGCGTTCCGATTTGGGCGAGTAAAGGGAGCGAAGTTCGCGTTTCTCGGAGTACGGATTCTCTTTGCCGCGTTGCTCGATGTAGACCTGGCCAAAACTCAATCGGCAGTTGCCTGCAAGATCGACGTAGCCTACCCCCTCAGTCTCGCAGAGGCGCGCTGTTGGGCTGCTGATGTAGGGAGCGAGTAGTACGGCATACGGATTGGGTACGGGTGCGGAATACGAGTGCAGTTGATCGATGGCCTGCCTGGCGATTCTAGGTTGGCCGCTCGATTTCGCTTCAACGATCAGGTTGAATTCCCCTCGGATCGTCTCAAGGCGCACGAGGAAATCAGGGTGTTTTCCTGACGATTCCGGCTCAGCTTGGAAGTCCCGGATCTTCAGGAAGGGGACGCGGTCGATACAGTCACGGATTGCCTTCTCGCCCTTCTCTCGCAGTTCGTCTTCTCTCATTTCACTCCAAAGGCTCATTTCACCAAACGGTGAAATAACACTATAGAGTGAAATAGTCTCAGAGTCAAGCCGCATTGTCACCAGAAAGAATCGTTTCACCGAAGGGTGAAACGCCCTATCTTAATGAAGGACCCACGCGTGTGGACAAGTACAAGCGCAGCCGTCAGTCGATGCTGGAATCCACAAGCTGCTGGACAACGGCGGTGACTAAGCGATCGGCGTCGGTTCAATCCAGAGGGACTATCCCGCGTGTACGGGGGAACTGGTACGAATCAACGGACGGACGGCAATGGGCGGGGACTATCGACGATCCCCATGTGTGTGGGGAGCACGGGCAACGCAGGCGGAATAGAAGCGACGCATGAGCCTGTGGGCGCACGCGTTGCGATCGCCCCGGGTAGTTCGCATCACCGCACCGACAGGGCGAGGCCCAAGTGCCTATCGTGGGTTGACTCTCAGATGTCAAGCCACAAGCCATCCCAGGTTGAGCACACCAAGAATGAAAACCTGACTCCAGGTGTGCGAGCGAACAGCCTGTCACGCCTCTACTCGCGCTCAAACAGCTTACGCACTTCGCCTTTTCCGACCAACTGCCAGAAGATACGGTGATTGTCTTGCTCGCGCCGGATTCTTCCTGCGACGATCGCAGGATGCACGCGGGTCTCCCTTGCGAAATCGAGAACGGCTTGTGTTGACCAGTTGTCCGTCAATCCCGAACGTTTCCACTTCGAGGCCGGAATCAGGACATCCGCGGCAAACGCGTCCGCCTGCTTCTCCTGCATGCTTGCTCCTGCAGCCTCGAGGTTGTCGACAAAGGCTGCATGATGGTTCTTCTCCAGGTGGAGGCTGAGATGCGCCAGTTCATGACACAGGGTGAACCAGAAGTTGTCGAGGCGGTCATGGCGGAGCGTCAGAGCGATGACCGGATGTCCTTCGCCTGTCGACAACGCGGCTCCATCGAGGTACGTTCTCGGCAAGTGCCGTTCGGTGATCAGATGAATGCCGCTCTGGTTCAGGAACTCTCTGGCAAGCAGCGGGCCATCCGCGAAGTACGCAAGACGGGCCGCCTCTTTGCAGAACGGCTTGTCCACGGTTCCGCGTTTGTAGGAAGGGAGCTTCTCGTCCATCGCCACAGCAACCACGCGTGCGCACCACGCTGTCAATGCTTGGCGATCCATCGGTGTGTCGGACCGCACCGTTCGTCGCATGAAGCAGGGAATGCTGTTGGCCTCCGCACCGTCCGGGAAGATCAGCGGTGAGATCAGTTCTTCGGCCTTCTCCTTCGCCTCACTCAGTGTGCCTTTGAACCCCTCGAACCAATTCCGCTTGAGCATCTCGGCGATCGGGAAGCGCAGCCATTCGATGTCATCGTGATCCGCAGGCAGCTCGCATCCGGGTTTCTGGAGGAGAACCTCGGCCGGAATGCCGAGCCCCTCGTGGAGCTTGCGGATCATCGACAGGCTCAGAGAGCGTTTGCCACCGAGAACCTCCGAGACGCGGCTTGCGCTGCCGATGTAGGGGACGAGATCCACTTGCTTTAATCCTGCTTGCTCCATCCGGAAACGGATGGCCGCAATCGGATCGGGGAGGTCGACCGGGAAGTGCTCCTTCTCGTAGATCGAGATGAGCGTTGCCCACAGCTCGAATTCGTCACCCTCGGGCGTGCCCGGTTCGGCTTCAAGCAGATCGTCAAACCTGCCAAGAGCTGCCTTGTACTCAGCGTCGGTCTTGATCACTTTCGGATGCATCAGATCGTCCTCACATCAATCTTGTCGTATTCGGCATGCGTGCCGATGAAGCGGATGGATACGGTGTCGAAGCCGTAGTTGACATGAACAACCAGTCGATGCTTGTTGCCACAGATATTGAACACCACTCGTTTGCTTCCCACGATGCTCGCATTCCCGTAGTGGCTCTTGATATCGTGGGGAGTCATCCATACCGCATTCACCGCCTCCGCGTGCCATGCCTCCAGCGATGACTTCGCATCTGGATGCTTGGCCCAGAATTCGTGAAGCTTCGAAACGCCTACGATACGCATGTCAGTGTAGCACTTCCCAAATCGGTATACAAGTCAAAGGTTGCCATATTTGTATAGTTGTCAATCCCCTGCCGGATGAGAACCGAGATCAGTCATTGACTTCGCTCTTACGACTCCTAATTACACGGTTAAGTAAGGTGAAAATAGCACAAGAGGATAGGGGGTGTCTATGATCGTGACATCCAGCATAGGGCGTCGCGATAACCGTGTGTTCCTGGGTCTTGCGCATAGCTTGCGTGCAGAGTCCGGCGCGAACCAAACCCGGAGTGAGATCAGGAGCTGGATCTCGTGTTGTCGCGAATTGCCGATTGCGATGGCTGCGGACTTCCGACACGTCACAGTGAAGGATGTGACAGGCGCTTGCCTGATAAGCGGGACGTGCCTTGTTCGAATCCAGGTAGGCCCCCACACTGCCTCTCCCCAACCGACTCCATGACTTCCGTGGTTATTGCTGCAGACTTAACGGAAGGAGAGGAGGAAGCCATGGCAAGGCGGAGAAGGGGCTTGCCTGCAGTTGCACAGGCACTCTTCTAATTCATCTTCTCGGCCTGTGAACAGTCGAAACGCGATATGTGTCACCGGATTGCCGTATAGTGGCGCGGTTGACGAAAGGGAGGGAAACACTGTGCATCGTGATTCAGGTTCTGTTCGGAAGGTTCTCTTGTTCGTGGTCTTGGGTATCGTCGTGTCGGCCCTGGTGACGGGATGCGATCTCATCGATCAGATCCTGGATGCGATCTCGCCCGGAGGTGGAACGACCGGTTCGCCCCAGGCGGTGATGACGGCGGTGATCGACGATGATCTGGTGGACGCGGGATTGAATCCTGACCTGCGTCCGCCGTTGTGGTACCAGTTCAGCAGCGTTGGCTCACTCAATGAGGATGGAGATTCGATCTATGACTCCATGGCGGGGATTCATGCGCTGGCGTGGGATTTCGGAGACGGGAACCTGCGTGGTTTCGAGTGGTCCGATCGTGCGCCAAGGCATAGCTACAAGCAAGAAGGAACCTATGTCGCAAGCCTCACCGTACGCGCGGAAGCGAGCGGTGACACCGACACCATAGAACAGACGATCACCATTGGTCCCGCATGGCTTGAGATTGTGAGCCTCACGTGGGAAGACCGGCCGGACGGCCGTGCTGACATCACGGTTGCCGTACGCAATCAAAGCCGCCAGGCTCTGCGCGGGATCGCGGTGGACTTGTTCCTCGACGGATCGCTCTGGATGGGAACTGCGCTTAGCGCATCCTTTACTGCTGAGACGACACCGGTCAGTCTATCCCCGGGAGCAACCTACACTCTAAGAACCACGGTCGGTAGCTGGGCAGGCACGCTCACCGCCAGCTCCGGCTGGTGTACGCCGTATCCGCTTGCTCCGTAGTCCTTGAGAGGGGGAGTCGTCCTTGCTGGGCGTCGCTTTGTCCCCGCGTGTGTGGGGACCACGGGCAGCGCAGGCGGAGTAGAAGCCACTCATGATCGTGCGGACGCGTACGTTCGCGATTGCCCTGGGTGCTTCGCATTGCAGCACCAACAGCGCGAGCCCCAAGTGCCTGTCGTAGGTTGGGTCTCAGGTTTCAAGCCACAAGCCATCCCAGGACGAGAACACTAAGACTGAGGACCTGACCCCGGCTGTGAACCAGTCCTGCGTACGCGGTTCGTGACGGAGGCTCACGCTTCAGACCTCTGGGATCAACAAGCCGATCCAGTTCAGTCGAGGTCATTGGTACTCCCTAGGACGAACAACCTCGGTTGAGACGCGATTCGCGCCACGAACGAGTCGGGAACATCGCGTTTCCTCTTCCACTCGTCCGCTGTCATGATGTTGGGATTCACAGTACGTCCCAATGCGGTTTCCGCATCGTGAAGGTGCTCGTACAGGTCGGCGAGCCCCAAGGTTGCCGAAACGATGAGCAGGTCAATATCGCTTTCGGCGTGGGCTTCTCCCTTGGCGATCGATCCATACACGAAGGCGGCAGTGATTCGATCCGACACCGGCTCCAGCGCCTTTCGGAGGGGCTCGACAAGACCGACGGTTTTGACGATCAGCCCCCTCAGTTCATGAAACGCCGGGCATGCTTGATTGGCCTGATAGTGTTTCTGGTTGCCAACTCTCGATACGCTCACCCATCCAGCATCCTCCAAGCGACGGAGCTGCCGGTGTACGGCGCCTGTTCCGCTGTTGGCAAGCCGGATCAGTTCAGCGCTCTGGAACGCACGTTCCGGATGGCCGAACAAGAAGCCGAGCACCTTCATCTGCACAGGCGAAAAGAGCGCTTCAGCCAGGCTGCAACGTGTCGGTCTTGCCTTCATACCCATATTGGGAATGATCATACCCGATATGGGAACGATTGAGAA
>Ga0272441_10003650_pt1 | contig 29023 bp, 20 predicted proteins | sample SSMProp6N_FD_193582 | JGI IMG/M metagenome (GOLD analysis project Ga0272441, IMG submission 193582) | Marine sediment archaeal communities from Little Sippewissett salt marsh, Falmouth, MA, United States - SSM-Prop-6N | ecosystem: Environmental > Aquatic > Marine > Wetlands > Sediment ... | reverse complement strand
AGGGATATTCACATGTCAAAGAGCGCACCGAGAAAAACGCCTATCCCGAACTTGACTGCCTATAGCTGGTCTGTCGTCCGGGCAGGGTAGACGCGGGACGGGGCGGGGGCAAGGGCTTCCGTTGGGGGCGGGCATCGTGTACACCGCACGGTGCGGCGAGGCCCGCGAGGAGACGGACATGGCGAAGATCAAGACGCTGCTGCTGACCGGCGCGAACAACCACGACTGGACGCAGAGCGCCCCCTTCTGCCGCGACTTGCTGAACGGCTCGGGGCGGTTCGACGTCGACCTGACCGAGGCGCCCGCCGACGTGCTCGCCGACGCCGCGGCGGTGGCGCGGTACGGCCTGTTCTTCTTCGACTGGAACGACAAGATGGAATCCGTCCCGCCGCAGGCCCGCGCGAACTTCGAGGCCGCCGTGCGCGATGGGGCAGGCGTGTGCATCCTCCACGCGGCGGACAACGCGTTCCCCGGCTGGGACGAGTACGAGAAGATGTGCGGCCTGATGTGGCGGGACGGGACGGGTCACGGCGAGTACCACGAGTTCGACGTCCGGATCGTCGACCGCGAGCATCCGATCACGTGCGGCGTGGAGGACTTCCGCACGTGGGACGAGTTGTACCATCGCCTCGTCCACATGCACGGCGTGCCGTTCCACGTGCTGGCCACGGCCTGGTCGGACCCCGACACCGGCGGCACGGGCGATGACGAGCCGGTGCTGCTGACGACGCGCTACGGCGCGGGCCGGGTCTTTCATCACGTCCTGGGTCACGTCTGGCGGCCGAACCGCGAAGCGCCGGAGTACAAGGGCGCGACGATGATGTCGTTCGAGAACCCCGGCTTTCAGCGGACGCTCCTCCGCGGCTGCGAGTGGGCGGCGACGGGAAGCGTTACGCTTTCTTGAGCAGGGAGGTTCAGAGAGCTCAGAGAGCATGAGAACACGGCGAAGAGTCTTGTGTTTTCCGAGCCCTGTGTTCTCTGAGCAACAAAGGGCACAACAACCACGCAAGGGCGTGTATCCTCGGAACGTTCCTTTCGCCCCTCCGGGGCTCGGCTTGTGTTTGGGCCCGATACCGGCGGCTTACACCGCCGGCCATTGCCTTCCGCCCCTCCGGGGCTCGCCGGAAACCGCTGCCTGCGCGTCTGGTCGATACCTGCCTGCCTGCCGGCAGGCAGGCCCGATACCCGATACCCGATTCCTGAACGGGCTACCGGCTCCGGGCTTGCTGCTCTGCGAAGTGGCGCTTCGCTACGTAGCACGAGACCGGCTACGTCCTTGGGTTGCGGGCGAAGCCTGCACTGTGCCTCTGTGGTCAAGTCCGCGGCTTGGCGGCGGTCAGGTCTCGGCCAGCATCTTCTTGAGGTTGGTGAGGCACTTGCCGACGGCGGCGACGGGGTCCTGGCCGCGGCGCTCGTGCTCGATGACGTACCACTCGGTCCCGGCGGTGGTGCGGGCGAGGGGGATGATCTGCTTCCACGGGCACGTGCCCTCGCCGACGACGGTCTTGGCGTCGCCGCCGAACTCCTTCAAGTGGAGCGACCGCGCCCGGCCGGGGTACTTCTTCAGCATCGCCACCGGGTCGCCCTTGCCGCCCATGCAGTTGCCCGTGTCGAGCTGCATGATCACGTCGGCGCAGGTGTTGTCGAAGAAGATCTCCCAGGGCGTCGAGTCGCCCATTTTCTTGAACTCGTGGCTGTGGTTGTGATAGCCCGTCGCCATGCCGAGCGGCTTGAGCTTGGCGGCGATCTGGTTGAACACCTCGGCGGCCTTTTTCCAGCCGTCGGCGTCCTTGGTGTACTGGCCCGGCATGCCCGGGACGATGATGAAGTTGCCGCCGATCGTCTTGTGCAGGTCGACGGTCTTCTGGAAGTTGCCTCCCTGCAGCGCGCCCAGGCCCGTGTGCGTGCCGCAGCACTTCAGGCCGTTGTCGTCCAGCAGCTTGCGGAGGTCCTTCGGCTGCCAGCCGTAGTAGCCGGCGAACTCGACGGCCTCGTATCCGAACCCCTTGACCGCTTTGAGGACCTTGACGAGCCCCTTGCCCTTGTCTTGCCCGCAGGCGTGCCGGACCGAGTAGAGCTGGAGGCCCAGGCCGGGCTCCTTCCTCTTGCCGGGCTTCGCCCCGGCCAGGAGGCGCGCCCCGCCCAGCGTCAGCCCCGTTGCCCCGGCGGCGGCCATCTGTAGGATCTCCCGCCGCGTATGTCCGCTTGCGTCAAACCGTGCCATCTCGTGCTCCTTCGTGTTTGGAATGGGCTACTGTATGCAACGCCGGGCGGGCATCGGCGGACCGGACAATCGACCGCGACGTCCGCCTGCGAGATCGCACGACGCGCCCCCACCGCGTGGAAATGCGGGCAGGGGCCGCTAGAATGCAATGCACCGCCGCCGGGGAATCCGACCGGGGTCGTCGACCGCCGGCGGGATGCCCGGGTGAAAGGAGCCCTGAAACCACCATGAGCCTATCGATCCGTATCGCCGGCGAGGCCGGACAGGGCGTGCAGACGACGGGCGGGCTGCTGGTCGAGACGTTCGCCCGCCTGGGGCTGCACGTCGTGGCGACGCAGAGCTACATGTCGCGCATCCGCGGCGGGCTGAACTGGTACGACGTCCGTATCGGCACGGAGCCGCTGTTCGGCCCGGCGGGGAAGGCTGACCTTCTCGTCGCCCTGACCGACGCGGCCCTGGAGGTGCTGGGCGGGGAGGTCGTCGAGGGCGGGACCGTCCTGTACGACGGCGAGGACGCGCCCGGCGTGCTCGCGATCGACCTCGCTGCCGTCGCGAACGACACGGGCGGGAGCAAGCTCTACGCCAACACCGTCGCCGCCGGGGCCGTGCTGGGCATCCTCGGCTACGACGTCTCGCCGTTGGAGGCGCTGCTCGCCGAGCAGTTCGGCAAGAAGGGCGAGGACGTGGTCTCCGGCAACCAGGCGTGCGCGCGGAAGGGCGCGGAGCTGGTGGCGGGGGCCGCATCGGCGCTCACGGCGCCCGAGGCGGGCGGGCAGGCCCAACGCGTCCAGGCCGGCGCGGCGGCGATCGGGCAGGCGGCCGCGGTGGCCGGCGTGCGGTTCGTGACGGCCTACCCGATGACGCCGGGGACGGCGACGTTCACGTACCTGGCCTCGGTGGCGGACGAGTACGGGATCGTCGTCGAGCAGGCGGAGGATGAGATCGCCGCGGTGAACATGGTCTGCGGGGCCGCCTATGCCGGCGCGCCCGCGATGACCACCACCAGCGGAGGGGGCTTCGCGCTGATGGCCGAGGGCGTCAGCCTCGCGGGCATGATGGAGCTGCCGATCTTCATCGTCATCGCCCAGCGGCCGGGCCCGGCGACGGGCCTGCCGACGCGGACGGGCCAGCAGGACCTGCTGTTCGCCCTGCGGGCCGGGCACGGGGAGTTCCCCCGGGCGATCTTCGCGCCGGGGACGGTCCGGCAGTGCTACGACCTGACGCGGCGGGCCCTCCAGACGGCCCACGCCTTCCAGTCGCCCGTCCTCCTGCTGACGGACCAGTTCCTCCAGGACACCGAGCAGACCGTCGAGCCCCTGCCCACCGATCCCGATCCCATCGACCCGTGCATTGAGGCCCATCCCCCGGCCGAGTACGCCCGGTACGCCGTGACGGACTCGGGCGTCTCGCCACGGGCCGTGCCCGGCGGAAAGGCCCTGGTCGTCTGCGACAGCGACGAGCACACCGCCGACGGCCACCTCACCGAGGACCTCGATGCCCACCTCGCCCAGCAGGACAAGCGCATGCGGAAGGAGGCCGGCCTGATCGCCCAGGCCCTCCCGCCGGAGCGCCACGGCCCGGACGACGCCGAGACGCTGCTGCTGACATGGGGCTCGACGTACGGCCCGGCGCGGGAGGCGGTGGACCGCCTCAACGCGGCCGGCACGTCGGCGGCGATGCTGCACTTCGCCCAGGTCTGGCCGCTGGACGCCGAGGCCGTGCGGGCCGCGATCGGCTCGCCGAAGCGCATCGTCAGCGTCGAGGGCAACCAGACGGGCCAGTTCGCCACGCTGCTGCGCGGTGCGGGCGTGCTGACCGAATGTGAGTTGTTGACGAACTACACCGGCCTGCCGTTCACCGGCAGCGAGATTGCCGAAAGGATCTCCTCATGAGCCTTGGCGACGCCGATACCCATCCCGCGTGGTGCCCCGGCTGCGGGAACTACCCCTTGCTCAAGACCTTTGACGAGGCCCTGGACGCCGCCGAAGTCGACCGGAGCAAGCTCGTGCTGGTCAGCGGCATCGGCCAGGCCGCCAAGTTCCCCCACTATACGCGGGCGAACGTTTTCAACGGCCTGCACGGCCGGGCGCTGCCGGCGGCGACGGGCATCAAGCTCACCCGCCCGGAGCTGACCGTGGCGATCACCAGCGGCGACGGCGATATGTACGGCGAGGGGGGCAACCACTTCCTCCACGCGGTGCGGCGGAACATCGGGGTCAAGGCCTTCGTGCACGACAACCAGGTATACGGGCTGACGAAGGGCCAGGCCTCGCCGACCAGCGAGCCGGGCATGGTCACGAAGGTGCAGACGCACGGCGTGATGAGCGTGCCGTTTAACCCGCTGGCGCTGGCGATCGTGGAAGACTGCTCGTTCGTGGCCCGGTCGTTCACCGGCGAGCGGGACCACCTCCGCGAGATGATGGTCGCCGCACTGAAGCACACCGGCGGCTTCGCGCTGCTGGACATCCTCCAGCCGTGCCCGTCGTTCAACCGCCGCAACACGGCCAAGTGGTACAAGCAGCGCGTCCGGCCCATCGACGGGGCCCACGACCCCTTCGACCGCGACGCCGCCCTGAAGCTGGCCTTCACCTGGGGCGAGGAGATCCCCATCGGCATCTACTACCGCTCGAACCGCCCGAGCTACGAGTCCCAGGTCTGCCCCGTCGCCAGGAGCCGAAAAAAGGTGTCAGGAACCTTTTTCTGATCGGTGTGTGGTTCGTCGAACATACGTTCGGCCGGCGCGGGGTCGGCGGGGTCGGCGGGGCCGGGAGGGCCGGGCTGGCGATGGCGAGGGACGCCAAAGGGGGGCGGCCTCAGTCGATCAGGCCCGTGGGGGCGCGGAGGAGTTGGCCCATTTGGCGGACGGATCGGACGTGTGCGCCGGGCACTTGGAGGCGGCGGACGTTGCGGGCGAGGTGGGGCAGGAGATCGTAGCGGCAGAGCACTTCGTAGTGCGCCACGCGGCGGGGGGCGTCCCAGCGCTCGACGGAGACATAATGGACGCCGTCCGCTTGCCGCAGGGCCGCGCGCAGGTCGGCGGCGGCCTGCGCGTCGGGCAGGTTTGCGACGATCAGCTCGGCCCGGATGAGGCTGGTGGCCTCCCAGTCGGAGGCCAGGTATCGCACGATCTGTCGGGCCAGTTGCCCGGCGGCGGCGTGGTGGGCGTCCTGGGCGGCTTCGAGGGGATTGTCCGTCGCTCGGCCTTGCGACGCGACGGAGGTGGCGAAGAGCTCCTCGTGCGTCGCGAGATGGATCACCCTTCCGCGCATCTTGGTGGCGAAAGTGGGGAGGGTGGCGGCTTCGGACCGCGGGCGCGTGCTGCCCCGGATCAGCACGGCGAGTTGGCAGCCGCAGGCTTTCCGAAGGGCGTTCTGTTCAGCGGGGGGCATCGCCATACTGGGCGGGGGCGCGGCCCCGAGGGCGGTGAAGCCGGTCCGGGAGAGGGTATCGGCGAGGCGGTCCCGGGCGATCTGGGACGGCCGGGACCCGTCGGGCAGGGCGAGTGTCTCCTCCGTATGGACAACGATCCGGAGCAGCCGGTCCATGGCCTGGTCGGCGAGGGTCTGCTTCTCCATGGCGCCGAGCGGCTGGAAGGCGTCGCCGCAGCCGGCGGCGGCCGTGGCGAGAAGGCAGGCCGGCGCGAGCATGGCAAGGCCGTTCGGGTGGCTCATCGTCGGGTCCTCCGGGCGGCTAGTTGGCTGGGCCCACACCGAGGCGTCGGCGGGCCTCGTCGGCGGTCAGGCCGGCGAGGAGGAATTCTTTTCGCGGGCTGCTCGCCCCCGCCTGGAGGCGGACGTCGCGGCGGTCCAGGCCCAGGGCCTTGGCGAGGATTCTCCCGACGGCCGCGTTGGCCTTGCCCTTCTCCGCCGCGGCGCTGGTGGCGACCTTGAGGCAGTCGCCCAGCACGCCGACGAGCTTGTCGCGGGACGCGCCGGGCACGACCTTGACGGCCAGCAGCGCGCCGCCGTCGACCGTTCGCAGGCGTACGTTGGCGAGGCCCTCCATGCGATCACGCGAGCAGGCCGGCCTGGCGAGCGTATTCGAAGACGCCGCCGGCGGCGACGATTTCGGCGGCGTCCCCCAGCGGTCGAAGGTGCCACGTCCGTTGGCGGGTGACGCTCCGCAGCACGCCGGTGGCGAGGTGCAGTTCGATCTCGTCGCCGGTCTCGACGTGCCCGATTAACCGCTCGGGCGTCTCGAAGGGCACGAGGTAGGCCCCGTTGATGCTGTTGCGGTAGAAGATCCGCGCGTAGCTCTCAGCGACGACGGCGCGGACGCCGGCCTCGTGGATCGCCAGCGGGGCGTGCTCTCTCGAGCTGCCGCAGCCGAAGTTCTTCCCGCCGATCACGACGGCGAATTCCGTCTGGAACGCGTCGTCCGCGACGAAGGGCACGTTGCCGCCCGGAAGGCCGGACGAGGCCAGCGGCACGCCGCTGAGCGCGTACTTGCCGAAGAACCTCCGCTCGGCGGGATCGGCGGGGTTATAGCTGAGGTGCTCGGCGGGGATGATCTGGTCCGTGTCGATGTGGTCGCCGACCACAAAGGCCTTGCCGCGAATGACGTCTTCCATGGCTCTCGGTCCTCTCGGGCCCGACGACGGGGGTCAAGGGAGCCCAGCATACTGACAGGAGGCATTGTAGCGGGTGGGCGGGCGCAGAAGAAGGGCCGGCCGCCCCGTTCGGGCGGTCGGCCGATTCTCTCCCGGCGAAGGGCGATGGGCCGCGGGCCCTCTCAGGCCGACGCGACGCTGGGAACGGGCCCGGCGGTGCGCGTCCCGGCCGCGGCGTTCTCCAAGGCCGTGACGATGGCCTCGTGCAACTCGTCCGTGGTGAAGATGGGCTTCATGAGCAGTTCGTCGCCGCCTTTCTGCCACGCGCGCCAGGCGATGTCGTACCGGTCGAGCCAACCGGTGAGCAGCACGGCCGGTCGGCAGCCCGCGCCTTCCAGCAGTTCGACGAAGCCATGCTCGGCGACTTCCGCGGCGGCGATCACGAGGTCCGGCTGCCAGTGCGCGGCCCGGCGGAGGGCGTCGTCCAGGCGCGTTTCCTGGACGACGAGATGGGCGTGGGATTCGAGGTAGCCGGCCGCCATCTTGGCGAATCGCCAATCCGGCTCAACCACGAGCACCTTCATGGACATAGACCTTCCTTTCGGCTAGTGGCCGGCTTGCGGCCGGGCAAGGCGTCAAGGGAACTATCGGCGATTTCGGGGAATGGGGTTAGGAATCCGGGGAAGTAGGGGGTCAGGGAAACAAAGGCACGCGAGTGGGATGGGCCCTTTGGAGCAGCATACCCAGGACAGGGCCCGACCCCGGTCCGGAGAGAGTCCGCAGGGAGAATCGCAACGTCCGCGCCGCGGGCACGGGGATCAGGTGCGCGGGGTGACGTGGGTGACGGCCTTGGCGGCGAGCATGCGATCGAGCGCAATCCGCGCGCCGTCGGCGACCTCGGGCGGGACGGTAACCCGGTTGACGATCTCGCCTTCGGCGAGCCGGTCCAGCACCCACAGCAGGTGGGGCAGGTCGATGCGGTGCATCATCGCGCACAGGGCCGGCGCGTCACTGAGGGTGCGGACGAGACGATCGGTATAGCGTTTGGCCAGCCGGTTGACGAGGTTGCTTTCCGTGCCGACGGCCCACCGGCTGCCCGGCTCGCCGTCGGCGACGGCGCGGATGATCTGCTCCGTGCTGCCGGCCGCGTCGGCCAGGCGGACGACCTCCCGCGGGCACTCGGGGTGGACGATCACGCGGATGCCCTCGTGCGCGGCGCGGACGGCGTCCACGTGCTCCGGGCGAAACTTCTGGTGGACGTAGCAGTGGCCTTTCCACAGGAGGAACGTCGCGCGGGCGACGTCGCCGGCCGTCAGCCCGCCCGCGGGCAGGTGCGGGTCGTAGACGGCGCAGTCGTCCTCGCCGAAGCCCATCGCCGCGGCGGTGTTGCGCCCGAGGTGCTGGTCCGGCACGCAGAGGATCTTCTCGGCGCCCGCGCCGCCGTCGGCCTCGGGCGCCAGGGCCCAGGCGAAGACGTTCCGGACGTTGCTGGACGTGCAGCACGCCCCGCCGGCCCGCCCGGTGGTGGCCTTGATCGCGGCGGTGGAGTTCACGTAGGTGACCGGGACGATCTTCGCGTCGGTCAAGCCGGCCAGCTCGTCGAGGGCGGCGCCCACGCCGGCGTCATCGGCCATGTCGGCCATCTGGCAGCCGGCCTGGAGGTGGGGGAGCAGGACGGCTTGGTCCTCGCCGGACAGCACGTCGGCGGACTCGGCCATGAAGTGCACACCACAGAACACGATGAACCGCGCCCGGTGCTGGTCCGCGGCGAGTTGGCTGAGCTTCAGGCTGTCGCCGGTGAAGTCGGCGAAGTCGATGACCTCGTCGCGCTGGTAGTGGTGCCCGAGCACGCAGAGACGGTCCCCCAGTTGGGCCTTGCGCTCGGCGATCCGCCGGCGCAGCGCGTCCGTGCTCAACGTGCCGTATTCGGACGGTAACGGGACCTGCGAGGCCATACGCCGGACTCCGGGAGACATTCATCCGTCAAGACATTCCGTCACGACATTGTAGCGGAATCGCCCTCCGTGTTCCGCCCCGATCGCCGCAGAAGGATGCCCAACTCGGGGCAGCCGACGGCCCGCGCCGCGCCGAGGAACACGAACCCTCCCGCCAGCACGGCGGCGATGACCGCGGGCAGCAGCCCGGCCCGCCCGGCCAGGGGCGAGGCGAGAATGCCCCCAATGGCGAAGCCCATCGCCGCCGTCGCGACGGCGACCCGCGCGGCCGAGCCCAGCACCCGCCGCAGGCCCAGTCGCCCGAGGCGCCGGCGGAGCACCCACGTGAGGATCAGGGCGTTGAGCGTGGACGCCACGGCCGTCGCCGCCCCCAGCGCCGCCGACCGCAGCGGCGTGAAGATCCCGACGAACACGAGCAGGACGTTGAGCACCGCCAGGCCGGCCGAGGTGAACATGGGCGTCCGCGTGTCCTTCAGTGCGAAGAACGCCCGAAGGAGGATATGGACCGCGAAGTAGGCGGGCATGGCCACGCAGTACGCCCGGAGCATCCCCGCCGTCCGGGCCGTGTCCAGCGCGGTGAAGTCCCGCCGCTGCCAGAACACCGCGATGGTCGGCTCGGCCAGCAGGATCAGCGCGACCCCCGCCGGGATGCCGAGGAACAGGCAGAGGCGCAGGGCGCGGTTGAGCACGTCGCGGAGGGCGGCCTCGTCCCTGCGGGCGGCGCAGCGGCTGAGCAGGGGGAACACCACCGTCGCCAGGGAGATCGCCAGCACGCCGAGCGGGAGCTGGTACAGCCGCCCCGCGGCGTAGTGGCAGCGAATAACGCCGGGGGCCAACGGCAGGTCGGTCTGCGAGGCGCTGCGCGTGAAGGCCAGCGCGATCAACCGGGCGAACAGGTCGCACAACTGCATCATGCCCAGCGGGACGACCGTCGGGCCCATCCGGCGGGCGATCTGCCGGATCTCCCCCAGCAGGGGCCGCAGCGTCCAGCGGACGGCGAGGTGCGTGCGGCGGAGCATCAGCAGCCCGCCGACGAACTGGACCACGCTGCACAGCACGACCGTCCCGCCGACGATCGCGAGCTGCTCGGCATCGGTGCGGCCGAGGGCCGGGGCGATCCACCACCCGGCCGCGATCAACCCGACGTTCAGCAGGATCGGCGCCGCGGCGGGGTAGGCGAAGTGCCCCCGGCTGTTCAGCGCCGCCGAGAACAGCGCGAGCATGCAGATGAAGAACGTGAACGGGAGCATCAGCAGGGTGTACTGGAGCGTGAGGCGCGTTTTCGGCGCGCCGGGGGCGGCCGCCAGCCAGACCAGCAGCCCCAGCTCGATCACCACGACCAGCCCGGCCAGCACGGTGGCCAGCCACCCCGCGGCGTTGCCCAGGACCTTGCGTGCCCGGTCCCAGCCTTCGGTCTCCGCGGACTCGGTGAAGACCGGGATGAACGCCGCCGACAGGGCCCCCTCGCCGAACAGCCGGCGGAACAGGTGCGGGATGCCGAACGCCGTCCAGAACGCGTCGGCGATCACGGGCGAGCCCAGCGGGATGAGGATCAGGTCGCGCAGCAGGCCGAGCACGCGCGACAGCATGGTGAGACCGGCGACCCGCTTCGCCGCGCTGAAGAAGCGCTCCTGCTCGCCTCGCGGCTCGCCGGGTGTGTTGGGTCCGTCCGCCACGGGGGGCATTATGGCCCATCGGCGCGGGCGGGGAAAGGGAAGACCCTGCGCAGCGAGAGGTTCCACGCTCGTCGTCTCCGTTGCAGTGCCGGCCCCCGTGTGCGAAGCTTCCGGCATGCGAGTCTGTCACGTCATCACGCGGATGATCCTCGGCGGGGCGCAGGAAAACACGCTGCTGACCTGCGAGGGCCTCCACGAGCGCGGGCACGAGGTGACGCTGGTCACGGGTCCGGCGCTCGGCCCCGAGGGCCAACTGCTGGACCGCGCCCGCGCGGGCGGCTACCGCGTGATCGTCGTCGACGCCCTGCGGCGGGAGATCCACCCGCTGCGCGACCGCGCCGCCCTCCGCGCCCTGCGGGGGCTGCTGGCCGAAATCCGCCCCGACGTGATGCACTCCCATTCGTCCAAGGCGGGCATCCTGGCGCGCAAGGCGGCCGAGGCGGTCGGCGGAATGAAGGTCGTCCACACGATCCACGGCCTGCCGTTCCATCCCTACCAGCGGTGGTGGCGAAACCGGCTGTACGTCGCACTGGAGCGCCGCGCCGCCCGGCGGACGGACGCCCTGATCTCCGTCGCCGACGCGATGACCGCCCAGGCCCTCGCCGCGGGGGTCGGCCGGCGCGAGCAGTACACCACGATCTACAGCGGCATGGAGGTCGAGCAGTACGTTCAGCGCCCCGAGGAGACGGACGCCGTGCGGGCCGCCATGCGCCTGCCGAAGCGGGCCGTGCTGGTCACCCAGGTCTCCCGCCTCGCCGAGTTGAAGGGCCACGAGTACATCCTCGCCGCGGCCGAGCGGATCGCCGACGAGCGCGTGTGCTTCTGCTTCGTCGGCGACGGCGCGTGGCGGGAAGATATCGAGGCCCAGATCCACGACAGGAAGCTCGCGGCGCGGTTCCGGCTGACGGGTCTGGTGGACCCCGAGCAGATCCCCGCGCTGCTGCACGCCAGCGACATCGTCATGCACTGCTCGCTGCGCGAGGGCCTCGCCCGCGCCCTGCCCCAGGCGATGCTGGCCGGAAAACCGGTCGTCAGCTTCGACGTCGACGGCGCGCGGGAAGTCGTCGACGCGCAAACGGGCATCCTCCTGCCGCCGAAGGACGTAGCCGGTCTCGCGCTCGCGGTCGAAACGCTCGCGGGGTCCGCGAAGCTGCGGGAGAGGCTCGGCGCCGCCGGCCGGGCACGCTGCCGCGGGATGTTCGACCACCGTCGGATGGCCGATCGGATCGAGGCGCTCTACGGGCGCCTACAGTAGTCCGCGGAGTGCGGCCGGGGTCACGTCGGCAAGGGAGTCGACGACGCGGTCGGCGGCGGTGAGGCGGTCGCCGGGGTAGGACGTCGTAACGGCGAGGACTCTCATTCCCGCGGCCCGGGCGGCGTCGATGCCGGCGGGGGAGTCCTCGACGACCACGCACCGGGCCGGGTCGAGCGGGCGGGCGGTGATCTCGGACAGGCGCCGGCGGGCCTCGTGGTAGCCTTCCGGATCGGGCTTGCCGCGGGCGACCTCCTCGGCCGGGACGATCGTTCCGAAGCAGTCCAGCACGCCGACGGTCCGGGAGGCGAGCTCGATCTCCTGGCGAAGCGCCCCGGAGCATACGGCCAGGGGGACGCCTTCGTCGGCGAGACGGCGAATCAACGCCACCGCGCCGGGCAGGGCCTGGACGGAGCTCGCGAACGTCTGCTGAACGAGCCGGGTCTTGCGGGCGGTCAGGTCGGCGATCTGCTGCTCGTCGAGCTCGGCGCCCAGGTCGCGCGCGGCAACCAGGAAGCAATCGTGGTCGTCGTAGCCGAGGTACTTGCCGTAGTAGTCCTCCTCGGTCAGTCGGAGGCCGACGGCCTGGAACACCTGCTGGAAGCAGGCCAGGTGAATCGGCTCGGAGTCCACCACCACGCCGTCGAAATCGAAGATCACCGCGTCCATAACGGCGGGGATTGTAGGCCCACCGGGCCCCGGCCGCCAGCGAAGGTTGCGCGAAGAACGGGGGGGCTATCGCCCGCCGCCCGGGCTGCACGGGGCAAACGGCACGCGCGCCTCGACGCGGGTCCGGCCCGGCCGGGAGTGGATGGTCAGTTGCCCGGAGACCGCTCGGGCGCGCTGGGCCATGGTCCCGAGGCCCATCCCTTTCGGCTGGCCGCCCTCCGCGTCGAAGCCCACGCCGTTATCCTGGACGCAGAGCACCAGCTCGCCGTCGCTGGTGGCGAGGGTTACGTCGATGCGCTCGGCTCGGCTGTGGCGCACGGCGTTGGCGAGGGCCTCCTGGGCGATGCGGAACAGGGCGATCTCCACGTCCGGGCCCAGGCGAACGTCCGCGAGGGGCGGAGGGCAATGCAGGTGGACGCCGAGGTCGTGACCGGCGTAATGCCCGACGAGTTGGGTGATGGCCGGCACGGGCCCGAGCGATTCCAGCACCGGGGGATAGAGGCCCTGGCAGATGTGGCGCACCTCGCGGATCAGCTCCCCACAGCGGCGGGCCACGCCTTCGAGGGACCGCGAGACATCCCGACTGACCGAGTCGGTGCTTTCGGGCACGGCATTCTGAAGGGAGAGTTTCAGTCCGACCAGGGCCTGGCCGATCGAGTCGTGCAACTCGGCGGCAAGATACCGGCGCTCCTCCTCCCGGGCGGTCATGAGCTTCTGGTGGGCCTGGCGAAGCTCTTCCTCGGCGAGTTTGCTCACCGTGGCGTCCCGCGCGACGACCAGGGCGGCCGTCGCCTTGCCGGAGCGTCCGCGAAGGGGCTGGATGCTCGTCACGTACCATCTGCGCTCGCCGTGAACCTCCGTCCAGTTCTCGTGCTCGGCGGACTGGCCGGTGGCGATCACCCGCCGCACATGGGCACGCTGGCGCTCGGCGATCTCCCGGGGGAAGACATCGTACATGTTCCTGCCGACCAGGTTCTCCCGGCCCACGCCGACGCGGCGCACCGCGACGGCATTGGCGAAGAGGAAGGTCCCCTGGGCATCCACGGTCACGATGACGTCGCCGGCGCTTTCGACAAGGGCCCGGTAATGCTCCTCGCTCTGGCGCAGGGCTTCCTCCGTTCGCCGCCGGCGCCGTCTCGCTGCCAGCAACCCGGCCATCTCGCGGATGAGGAACTCGAACTGCCGGACCCGATGTTCCGGAAAGCCGCCCGGGCGGGGGGAATAGGCCAGGACGCCGCCCTCCATTCGGCCGTCGACGCAGACGGGCAGGGCGAGGTTGGACCCGAAGCCCATTCTCAGCGCGGCCTCGCGCCAACGGCGGAAGCCCTCGTCGTGGGCGAGATTCCCATAGCCGAACGGACGGTTCCGCAGGATCGCCAGGCTGACGGCGCACCGGGCGTCGGGATGGGTCGGTTCGGCGATATCGAGCACGAGGCCGTCGAGATACCCGCCCGGGTCCCCCGCGGTGGCGGCGGGACGAATCCGCCCGTCCCGGTATTCGCCGTACCAGGCCATGGCCAATTCGTACCGGGACACAAGCGTGGAGAGCAGCGCCTCCCACAGGGCCGTCTCCGTCTCGGTTTCCGGTACGCGCCGAATGGCCACCACCACGGACTGGAAGGCCGCGTCGTCCAGCATCTCCCGCTCGATCCGCTTGCGTTCGGAGATGTCTCGCACCGTGGTTACCACGGCCGGCCGGCCTTGCCAGATCGTCCGTCCCACCGAGACCTCCACGGGGATGCGGCGCCCGTCGCGATGCACGTTGACCGTCTCGTAGCGGCTCGGGATGGACTCCCCGGCAAGACGGCGGCGGAGGTTCTCTCGGATCCGGGGGTACTCCTCCGGGCTGAAGAGGGCGGCGGCCGGAAGGGCCAGGATCCGTTCGGGGTTGTAGCCCACGATCTCGGCAGCCTGGCGGTTGACGTAGACGTGCCGGGCCTCCTCGTTGACGATGACGATCCCGTCCAGCGCGTTCTCCGCCAGGGCCCGGAAGCTCTGCTCGCTCTCGCGGAGGGCGTCCTGCGCCCGCCGCCGGTCGGTGATGTCGGTCACCACGCCTTCGAGGAACGCAATCCGGCCCTCGGCGTCGCGGTGGACCCGCTCCGTGAGACCGCACCAGAATTCGGTCCCGTCCCGGCGGCGCTGGCGCAGCTCGTAGTTCTCGACCCGACCGGACCGACGAAGCTCCGCCAGCAGGCGCTGCCGATCGCCGGGGTCGACGTAATGCTCGATCACCGGAACGGCCAGGAATTCCTCCAAGCGGTCGAAGCCGAACATCTCCACGAGGGCCCGATTGGCGTGCAGACAGCGGCCCGGCTCTTCCGGCGAAGACCGAAACACGCCGACGTGCATGTCTTCCACCAAGCCCCCGTACGAATGCGAGGCCGCTCCGGCTGCGCCTTCTGCGGGGCCGGACGCGCCGACTCCAGCCCCCTCCGCCTTTCCCGCCTTGCGCTGCGGACTCAAGTTTTGCCCTTTCTGGAATTGCCGTTCCCTGGCACGTTGCGGCACCAGTGTACCACACAATGGTCGACTTGGCCCGCCTCCGTACTGCACAGCCGCAGGCCGGGAGGGACCGAGGGGGATCGACCCAGGGGCCGCCCGGCGGCGCCGCGTTCGGGTCGCTCGGGGATGCCGCGCCGATTAACCTCATTGAATGCTTGGACTTAAGGTGATTACCGTACTGCTTTTCGTTTGATTGTGCCCGGTGCCTCCCCTACGATACGCAACGGCTCTGTGGAGTGACCTTGCCACTTACCGAGGCTCCGCCGGGTGGTGTGGAGCCATGGCCGGCACGGGGCTGACGGGCTTGCCCGGGGAAGACCGAACGATGAATCAGAGGCCGATCAAGGTGTTCCTGGCAGATGACCATAACGTGGTGCGGCAGGCCCTCGCGGAGATGGTCGCCAGGGAGCCGGATTTCGAGGTGGTCGGCCAGTGTGCCGACGGCTTGACGGTGGTGGACGCGGTTCTTGCCGCCGCGCCCGACGTACTGGTGCTGGACATCTCAATGCCCGGGTTGAACGGCTTGGACGTCTGCCGGGAAGTCACGCGCAAGATGGACCACGTGGGGGTGTTGATCCTCAGCATGCACGACGACGAGGAATTCGTCGCGAGGGCCCTCGAAAACGGGGCGTCCGGATACCTCATGAAGGAGGCGGACAACGAGCAACTTCTCGACGCGATCCACGCGGTCGGCCGGGCGGAACTGTACCTGGCGCCCGGCATTTCCCGCACGGCCCTCCAGCGGATCGGCCGGCGGGACGCGGACCCCTACGAGAGACTGACGACGCGGGAGCGCGAAGTACTCCAGTTGATCGCCGAGGGGAAGACCAACCGACACATCGCCAAGGCGCTGGGGCTGGCGGTCAAGACCATCGACACCCACCGCACGCGCCTGATGAACAAGCTCGACATCCACAACCAGACCAACTTGGTCAAGTACGCCCTGCGCCGGGGCATCGTGCCGCTGGAACTGCCTCCGCAATCCGACTGACCCCGCCGCACGCCGGGGGCCCCGGCCCCCTTTTTGGCGCCCTAGGAAAGCCGTGCCCCTCCCGTGCCGATAGTCCCCCATGCGGCCTGGGTTGGGGTCCGTCCATCCCGAGTCGCGCCGACAGAACCGACGTGGGTTTGGAAACCATGCACATGACCCGGCTGAAACTGACTTCCCCCGGCGTGCTGCTGATCCTCGCGGTGCTCGCAGCCGGGGGGATCTTCCTGCTGGACCTCTTCTGCCTGAGGCCCTACACCGAATCGCAGAAGTGGGCCGCACTGAAGGAAGAGGCCGTCCGCGCCCAGCACGGGTCCGAGTTGGCGCTTCAGGCCGAGCAGAACGGCCTGGTCCGTGCCGCCACGGCATGGGCCCACGCACTGGCGGCGGCGGGCGGCGAGGCGTTCGACCTCGACGGCGCGGACAGGTTCCTGCGGTCCACGATGGCCCGCACCGTGGTCGAGCAGGCATGGATTGCCGACGCCGCGGGGAACGTCCTGGGCGTATGGCACGGCCCGAACGCCGACGCGAACCTCCCCGCCGGCGGCGCCGATGACATTGCCGAGGCCATTGCCCCCATCAACGCCGACAGTGCCGACCCCCTCGGGGGCCTGCTCCGGCTGCGGGAAGGCCCGGCCGTCTTCGCCCGTTGCGCCATCGCCGACGAAGCCGACCCGAACGGCGCGCGGAGGCTCTACCTGGCCCGTCGCCTGACCCCCGACGTGTTGGAGCGGCTCGGCCTGGCCTCGGGGGGGGGGCTGGTGCTGATCTGCGGCGACCGCTTGCCCGGCGGCATCCGAACGGATCACTCTGCGGCGCAGACCATCTGGCTGACGGCCTCGGAAAGGCTGGCGGTCGCGTGGACGGTTCGCGGCCCGGCCGGCCGGGACCTGGGCTACTTTCAGGCCACCGTGCCGGTGAGTCACATTCACCGGCAGGCGACGACCAGCCGGCGGACGGTTCTGATCGTGCTGTCGCTGTCGGTCGCGCTGTCCCTGCTGGTGATCCTGGGCACGCACATGCTGATCACCGGGCCGGTCATCCGCCTGCTGACGCGTCTGCAGCGGCTGGAGTCCGGCGAGGGCACGCCGCAGAACCTCGCGCGCGACCTGCACGGCGAGCCGCTCATGCTCGCCAGGAGGCTCGAGAACGCCTTCGAGAGGCTGGCACACATTTCCAAGACGGACGAGTTGACCGGTCTGGCCAACCGTCGGCATTTCGAGGAAGTCCTGGAGTGCTTCTACTTCCAGGCCCGGCGGTACAACCGGCCGCTGTCCGTCATCGTCATGGACATTGACTTTTTCAAGGCCCTCAACGACGCCGGCGGGCACCAGGCGGGCGACGAGATGCTCAAGAAGGTCGCCGGGGCCATCGAGGAGGCCTGCCGGAAGGCCGACCTGCCCGCGCGCTTCGGCGGCGACGAATTCGCCGTGCTGCTGCCCGAGACCGCCGCCCCGGACGCCCACGCCGTCGCGCAGCGAATCGGCGAGATGATCGCCGCGCAGCGGATCGTCGTCGGCAGCGTGGAGATGACCAGCACGATCTCCATGGGCGTCGTCGACCTCAACGCCGGCGAAATGGACGGGCCCTCGGCGATGATGGGCCTCGCCGACCGGGCACTGTACACCGCCAAGAAGCGCGGGCGCAGCCGGATCATCCAGGCCCACGACTTGAACACCGACGCAGCCGAGGAGGGCCAGAGCGAGAGCGGGCGCATCGACGTGCTCAGCAGCAAGCTCGCGGGGCTGGACGGCCGGTTCAAGGACCTGTTCCTCCTGGCCTTCGACCAGGTCATGGCGATCCTCCAGGCCCGGGACCCCTTCATGGCGGATCACACCCGGAAGGTCCAGCACTACGCCGCGCTGATCGCCCGCGAGATGGAGCTGCCCGACCGCGTCGTCAAGCGGATCGAGATTTCCGCGGTGATGCACGACCTCGGCATGCTCGCCTTGCCCGACAGCATCCTGCTCTGCCCCCACCGCCTCGAGGAAGAGCAGGTGAAGATGATGCGGCGCCACCCGCTGCTGAGCGTGCGCATCATGGAGCGGATGGAGTTCCTCGAGCAGGAAATCCCCGCCGTCCGCTACCACCACGAGCGCTACGACGGCACGGGGTATCCCGAAGGCATCGCCGGGCCGTCCATTCCCCTGACGGCGCGAATCCTGGCCGTCGCCGACGTCTTCGACGCGATGACCTCCCCGCGCACGTTCCGGAAGGCCTACGGCTGCGCCGAGGCCCTCGGCGAGATCCGTCGAGCCGGGGGGACGCAGTTCGACCCGACGGTCGTCAGCGCGTTCATGACCGTCGCGGACCACTGGGGGGAGGACCTGCTGCACGTGCCCGGTCTGGGCGGGTCGGCTGCGTTTGCGGCCCGGGACGCCGAGCCCCACCACGCAACACCCGCCTGGCGCGAGAACACCCCGTCCGGGCCGGACCGCGGTCCGTTGGCCGCACGCCCCGACGCCTCGGCAGGCGCGTAGGTCTCCGGCCGGGCCTACTTCTTCGGACTTGCGGGCTTCGGCTTGGCCGCCGCGGTCTTCGTCGCCCGGGACAGCGCGATGTTGCGCATCAGCTCGAAGGCCGACTTCTGCGAGTACCCGTGCACCTCGTGGCAGTCGTAGCCGACCAGGCCCGCGCTGAGGTCCTCGGCGGTGACCAGCACGAGGGGCTTGCCCGCCGAGTCCAGCAGCGCCTCCAGCCGCGGGGTGTCCTCCTTGATGCCCATGTCCACCCGCGTGTACCGGCGGTAGCCGACGCTGGAGATCTTCGCGCCCTCCTGCTGGTAGAGGGGACTGGTGATCGTCAGGCGGCGCAGGCGGGCGCGCGGCACGGTTGCCGTGCCCAGGGCCGTGCCGATCTGCATGGCGAGCGACTCGGCCGACTCGGCGAACGCCTTGGCCGGCCCGTCCTTCCGGGCCCCGCCGGCGGCCTCCAGCAGCAGCAAGCCGCCGCCGCGGACGAACTCCGTCAGCGCCTTGACCTCCGTGTCGCTGGGCGAGATCGCGTTCGTGCCAGTGAGCACCGCCAGTTTCGCGCCGCTGTCGGCCAGCTCCGAGATCGCCATCGGGCCGACGACCTCCACCTTCGTCTTCGCGTCGCGGGCCATCCGGCGGGCGAACGACTCCCACGCCAGCGGCTCGGGGTCGTAGTTGCCTTCCTTCCCGCCGCTGCTGTACTTCAGGCGGGCGATCTTGACCTGCTGCGTCTCGCCGCCCGTGACCGCCTTGGGCCAGGTCTTCGAGCCCCGCGCTGCCAGCTCCTTGGCCGCCAGGCCCTTGCCCGTGACGTACATCGCGACGTTGACGGCCGACTGGAAGTCCTTCTTCTGCGTCTGGCCCTGCTGGAGCTGCCAACTCTTGGGCAGGTCCTTGTCGGTGTGGACCACGAGGGGGCGAATGCCGTTGTGCACCATCTGGAAGTTCGGGTAGCCGTCCAGGCGGAAGTTGATGGTGTACAGCGAATGGTCCTTGGGCGTCGCGACCATCTCGTAGTTGGGGAACATCTTCTTGTACGCCTCGCGGACGCCCGCGGAGAAGCCCTTGCCTTCACACTCGGTGCAGCTCAGGATCGTGCCCCCCTGGTAAACGTACCGCCGAAGCGCGGCGATCTGCTCGGCCGTGAGCTTCGGGGCCTTCGAGGCCGACAGGTACAGCAGCGGCGCGTCGTGCCACTCCTCCGGCGGGACCTGGAGGTTGATGATCTGCCAATTGACCGTCGTCTCGAACTGCTTGCTCGTCCAGCGGCACAGGGAGGCCAGGTCCCGCGGGCGGTTGTTCCAGTCGCCGTCGAACTCCAGCTTGTTGAACAGCACCGCGTGCCGGCCCCGAACCAGAAACAGCAGCGCGTAGGACGTGGAGATCGCCGGCCCGTAGCCGCCCGGCCAGGAGCCGTCCTTGCTCTGGCGGTTGATCAGCCCGGTCGCGCCGATGCGATACCAGTCGGCCTTGCCGAAGTACTTGTAGCCGCTGGCGAGCCCGACGCGCTCCACGCCGTACAGCAGGTAGTAGCCGCGCCCGCCGTGGCCGGCGCCGGCGCTGATGCTTCCCTGGCTCTTCTGGTAGTACTGGTCCATCCATTCCAGGCCCCGCGTCAGCCACTTGAGCACGCCCTGGACCTTCGGGCCCTGGTCGCACTTGACGAACCCCTCGGCCAGCAGGTTGTCGTAGCAGACGAACAGCGTTGCCAGCCCCGCGGTGGTCATGGTCGGCGTGCTGGCGGAGCGGTCGGCGCGGTAGGCCCAGCCGCCGTCGGAGTTGACGGCGTCCACCCAGTGCTTCAGGACCACGTACCAGTAGGCGCGGGGAACTTCCTCGTCGGCCTGGGCGGCCGCCCACACCCCGAGCACGCCGTACTGGCTGTTGGAGTTGTCGCCGCTGCTGCGCATCAGGCCGTAGCATTCGTAGTTGTAGCTGCCGTCCTTGGTGGACTTGATCAGCAGCTCCGCGTCGGAGCGCAGGTGCTTCTTGTACTTGGGGGCGCCCTGCTTGGCGGCGGCGTAGAAGGCGTTGGCCCGCAGGCCGAGCGAGTAGGTCCGGTGACAATACCGCCCCCAGCTCCGCTTGAACGCGTCGTCGACCTTCGCGCCGGGGCGGGATGCGAACGTCCGGGGGGCCTGCCACTTGATCAGGAAGTCGAGCGCCTTCTCTACCCACGGCTCGTCGTAGCGGGCCTGCCCGCTCTCCAGCACGGCGTACGTCACCATCGCCGTCGGCCCCACCGGGTAGTGGTGCCCGCCCGGGTTGCCGTGCGGCCCCCACGAGCCGTCGGGCTTCTGGATCTTCTTGAGGTAGGCCACGCCCTTCTGGATCGCGTTCAGGACCGCCTTGTCCGAGAACTCCAGCTTCGTCGGCCCCTTGGCCGCGGCGGCTCGCTTCGGGCCCATCGTCATGCCGCCCCAAAGGACGGCCCCCGTCGCTACCAGGGCCGTGATCCGGCCGAGTCTGATCCGACGCATCGTGTGCTTCTCCCAGTGGCTCTGCGTTTGGATACCTATCGGTCTCGCGGGCGCAGGGTCCGCGGCGTTGTACGAGTGTGGACAGATTGTCGCGCCGAACGTCAGGCGAATGCCACCCGTCGCCGGGCTCTCCACGCCACGGCGCCTACGCCTTCTGCCGGGCCGCGAGGCGGTGGCGAAGCGCCGCGTCGATGAACTCCTGGAGGTCGCCGTCCAGCACCCGGTCGGCCTGGCCGACCTTCAGCTCCGTTCGCTCGTCCCGCACCAACTGGTACGGGTACAGCACGTAGGAGCGGATCTGGCTGCCGAAGGCGATCTCGCCCTTCTCGCTGTACATCTTGGCCAGCTCGGCGTCTCGCTTGGCCTGCTCGAGCTGGTAGAGCTTGGCCATCATCATCCGCCGGGCCTGGGCGCGGTTCTGGTGCTGGCTGCGCTGGTTCTGGCATTGCACGACGACGCCCGAGGGCAGGTGCGTCAGGCGAATGGCGCTGGAGGTCTTGTTGACGTGCTGCCCGCCGGCGCCGCTGGCGCGGTAGGTGTCCTCGCGCACGTCCTTGTCCCAGTCGACCTCGATCTCGACGTCGTCGGCCTCCGGAAGCACGTCGACCGAGGCGAAGCTCGTGTGCCTGCGGTTCTGGGCGTCGAACGGGCTGATCCGCACCAGCCGGTGTACGCCCCGCTCGCACGAGAGGTACCCGCAGGCGTACGCGCCTTCGATCTTCAACGTCACCGACCGAATCCCCGCCTCCTCGCCGTCGACCCGGTCGACCTCCTCGACGGAGTACCTCACGCGCTCAAAGTACCGCAGGTACATCCGCAGGAGCATCTGGGCCCAGTCGCAGCTCTCCGTCCCGCCCGCGCCGGCGTGGATCGAGAAGTAGCACCCGCCCGCGTCGTACGGGCCGGAAAGCAGCGTGCGAAGCTCCAGGCGGTCGAGGTCCGCGGAGACCGCTTCCACCTCCCCGGCCGCCTCGAGCAGCTCGGCCTCGCCGCCGTCCTCCTCGGCCAATTCGTACAGGAGCGCGGCTTCCTCCATGCGGTGGGACAGCTCCGCCACGGGATCCAGGATGTTCCTGAGGCCCTTGAGCTCGGCGACAACCTGCTGGGCGCCCTCGGGATGGTCCCAGAAGCCGGGCGCGGACATCCGCTTCTCCAGCTCGGCCAGTTGCTGTTGGCGCGCAGGGTAGTCAAAGAGAGTCCCGGATCGCGACGATCCGGGCGGTAAGGGACTCAATCGTCTGCTTCAGGGATTCGACTTCTACCATACAGCGGTCTCCTGACAGTCGTATCCTAGCACAGAGATGCCGAAACGGGCAAGCGGTTTGAGGCCGGGCTCTCGATGCCCGTCCCCGCCGTCTGCGAGGGCGCCGGGCGGGTCCGCTTGCGGCATGGCCGGGCGATTCACCCGAGGGGAAGACGAAGCGTGTCCACGAGATCCAGGACATCCAGCGTCGCGGCGTCGGCTGGGCGGTGCGTTTCCCGCCCGCCCGCCGTTTGCGCTTGCGGCGTCGGCAGGGGCGAGGGCCCGGCGCCCGCCGGGACGCCTGCGGATAGCGGCGGGGTGCGTGCCGCCACGACGGGGGGCTGGGCCGTCGATTGGTCGGGGGCATCCCCTGCCGTTCGCGTCGATTCGGGAAGGGCCGGCTCGGCGGCGACGCAGGCCGGGTCGGTGGGCGCCTCGCCCGAGGCGGTGATCAGGCGGAGGCAGTTGCCCGAAGCGGTGGGCTGATTGCGGGCGAGGGCCTGGTCGAAGCCGTCGACCCGACCGTCGCGATTGTAGTCGTACCGGTTATCCGGCCCCGCGGGCCGGAAGAAAGACGTCGCGTTGCTCCGGGCCGCGGCTTCGTCCCCTTCCGTCACCCACGTGTCGGTCGGCGAGTCGCCGCAGTCGGCGACGGCGTTGCCGAAGTAGAACACGTCGTCCGTGGCCAGGCCCGTGCTCTCCGTCGCTCGAAGGGCCACCTGGAGCCACTGGTTGACGACGGCGCCGTCGGGCAAGGCCAGCGTGATGCGGTCGCTGCCGGCGATGCCCGCGCCGCGCCGGACGGTAACGATCGGTGTCTCGGGACACGAGGCCCACGTGCCGGTGTCGTCGCTGTTGCCGACGCGGAGTTGGACGTCGTCGTCGGTCAGCGTTCCGGCCGGCAGGTGGGCCACGTCGATCATCACGCCGTTGATCCCGTGGACGTAGCTGGTGTAGTTGGCGAACCCGGCGCGCTGCCCCGGCAGCAGCGGCTGCTTGTCGGGCGCGATCGCGTCGTCGTCGGTCCCGCCCCGCAGGGGGTCGTCGAACGTCGAATGGTCGTAGAAAACGCACCGCTGCAGGACGGTCGGCCGGGGCAGGACCTCCAGGGCGGCGGTCGTTACCTCCCCGTACTCCAGCCCGTCGAACGGGCGGTAGGTGAACGAGTCGGGCCCGGACCAGGTGGGCTCGGGGGCGTAGACAAACGAGCCGTCCGCGTGCAGCGTGAGCTGTCCGTGTCGGGCCGGGTCCATCAACTCGGCCGTCAGCGGCTGGGGCGAGCCGTCGGGGTCCACGTCGTTCGCCAGCACGCCCGCGTCGGGCCCGACCTCGAGCGGCTCGGCCTGGGGGACCTCGTATGTGTCGCCCGTCCCGGCCGGGGTGCTGCCGACGAGAAGGTGGAAGGGCGTCTCGGGATCGCCGAAGAGCGTCGACACGAAGAACAGCCACCGGTCGCTGTCGGCCGATCCAATGGTGGCGACGCGGTCGATCTTGGCGTCCATGTGGGCGTCGCCAAACGCCAGGATGCCCTCCGTGAAGATCGCGTCCCAGAACGCCAGCGCCCACTGTGTGCCGCTGCCGGTCGTGTCCCCGGCCTCGTACCAACCGTAGTGCGTGTTCAACACGGCCGCGACGGCCCCGCCGGCCGAGTACAGCAGGTGCTCCCCGACGGCGTCCTCCTTCTCGAACTGCCCCGGCTTGCATCCTTGCGAGTAGTAGACGTACGGGTGCTCGTTGGTCAGCGCGTCGATGTCGTCGGCGTACAGGCCCGCGTCCTCGATGGACGTCGAGTGCCCCAGGTGGTTGACGAAGTGCGGCGAGGCGTTCAGGGCGTCCCGGACGACTTCGCTGCGGTACGTGCCGTCTCGCTCGTAGAGCGTGGCGGTCTCGGCCTCTGCGGGAAACGTCGTCGCCGCGATGTAGTCGCACGAGTCCCCGCCCCACGTCTGCGGGGCGCGGGTCAGCTCCTCGCCGATCAGCACGCTCTGGAGGGCGTTCGGCGGCGGGGTGGTCTCGTACAGGATCGTCTTGTCGATGAAGGTCTCAGCCTCTGCGGGCGTATCCACCGGCGCCCGCCCGACGGCCAGCTCGGGCAGCAGGTCCACCTCTCCCCCGTCGGTGCCGTCGTTGTCCTGGCCCCACCGGTCGTCGGGCGTGGCGTTGTACGGCCCGTCGAGGCACGCGTAGTACACGTCGCTCGCCGCGGTGGCGCTGTAGGCACCGTTCTGGACGTAAACCTGTCGCGCGGGCACGTGCGAGACGTCGCCCCCAAGAAGAACGTACCCCGTCTGCCAGTGGGCGAAGGCGTCGGAGAGAAACGCGCGAATGCGCCCCGCCGCGTCGTCCTCGCCGACGTAGGGCGAAGTGTAGGTCTGCTCGATGAGGTCGGTCGTCACCACCGTCGCCGAGACGCCGCGGGCCCGCTTGTGATCCACCAGCCGCTGGAAGGCCCCCGCCAACTCGGGCGACGTGACGACCACGTACTCGTAGGGTCCGGCCTCGCCCAGCCGCGGGTTCTCCGATGCGGGCTCGGCCGAGCTCACCGCCACGTACGCCGCCGCGGCCGTGTCGTTGTCCACCACGTTGAGCACACGCTCCAGGTCGGTGGGGTCCTGGCGAGGGGCGATACCCTTGGCCGCGAGTGCGGGGGCCGTCGTGATCGTCACGCGGACGGACGGGTAGAAGGTCACCACGCCACCGGCGGGGTCGTACTGGACGGGGAACACGCGAACGACCGCGATGTCGTAGCCCAGCAGGCGTTGCGTGGTGACGGTCACCGGCTGGTCGGCAGGGAATGCACCCGTCGCCGTAGCCGCCGCCTGGTCGTCCAGGTCGGTCCTGTCGCCCAGGGGCAGGGGCTCGGCGGCCGCGGCCAGCTCGACGCCCTCTGCCAGCAGGATGCCCTCGCCCAGCTCGACGTCGGCCGAGACGATCTGCTCGCCCGGGGGCAGGAGGATCTTGGAGTCCCGGACGGGCATGATCGGCTCGCCCGTCTCGTGCCACGCCCCCTCGCCGGCGAGGTCCACGGTGTAGCTCGCCGCCGCCTCGGTCAGCGTCGGCACGTCGGGGAAGAGATAGTCGATGACCGCTTGCGTTCCGGCCCGGTCCGTGGCGCCGGCCGGGTCCGTCAGCCCGGCCTCAGCGGGGGCCTGCGCGGCGTACCCGCTCCACCAGAACCGAGCGGTGGCGTCGGCACCGGCGCCCACGTAGAGCGTCGCCGCCAGACCGGCCGTCTGACCGCTCAACAGCAGCCGCGGCTCAAGAGCCTCCAGTGCAGGCGCAGACCCCCCGTGCGGGCCAGACTCCTGCCGAACCATAGACTCCTCACTCAATACCGATGCTGAGAGCCTGTGATCGGCTCACCACAGAGACGCAGAGAGCACGGAAAAACCGGGAAAGAGCAGCGCATGGTGAGGGAACCGCCGTCTCTCCTCTCTTTGCGTGCCTGTGGATATCCGGTTGCTTCACAGACTCCGGGTGTACCGCGAACCGCTCCTGGCGAAGGGATGCAACCTGCCTCCGGCGGTCGTCCACTTCAACGGACACGGAAGTATACCGGCCGCAAACTGAGCAAATACCATACCACGACCCCTATGGATTTGCAAGCGCGTGTTTGTGAATATCCTGTCAGATTGTGTTGATTACGCGTGTCGCCGCCGATGCGGCGATCGAGGTGTGTGGGGCCGAGGCGAGGCGAACGCGTGACCGCAGAACGCTCCCGGCCCGCGTGCTCCGCCCGCCCGGTGCGGTCGGCAAGCGCACCGATTCCGCAGAGGCCGCCCCAAGCAGGGACTGGAAAGCAGCGGCGTCATCGGCACAATGGGGCCGGTTCTGAACCGCGTGCCCTTGCCGTGCGGCGGGAGGCGCAGTTCCGAGAGCCGGAAAGGTACAACTACATGGACGTGCCGCAGAGCAACGACGGCGCCGCGGGGGCCCCCGCGGGGCGAGCCCCGGTGGCGTGGTGGCGTTTCGACGGGACCGCGGGCGGCGCGGGGTGGGACTCGGCCGGCAAGGTCGAGGACGCCGTCGAAGGCCACTACAAGCTCGTCGCGGGGGTATCGGGCAAGGCCCTGAAGCTGGACGGCTTCACGACGGTCGTCACCCGGCCGGCCGAGCGGGCCCCGCGGTTGACGGCGGGCCTCACCGTCGAGGCATGGGTCGCGCTGGCGGCGTATCCCTGGGACGAGTGCCCGCTGGTCGAGCAGGCCCGAGAGCGGGCCGCGGGCTTCCGCTTCGCCGTCGGCCCGCGAGGGGAGATCACACTCCAACTCGCCGTCGGCGGGCAGTGGAAGACGTGTACGTCGGCAGACGGGGCCGTGCCGCTGTGGGAATGGACCCACGTTGCCGCGACGTTCGACGGCACGAGCGGGATCGCGGTCTACGCGAACGGCGAGCCGGTCGGGCGCCTGGCCGCCCCGGGGGAACTGACGCGCGCCGACGCCGCGGACCTGCGGATCGGCATGAACGCCGAACCCCGCAAGCCGTCCCACATCCACCGCGATTTCGGTACGGTGGGGTCCTGGTTCTCGCTGGACGGCCTGCTGGACGAGCTGAAGGTCTACGACCGGGCGCTGACGGACGAGGAGATCGCCGCCTCCCGCCGCGCGAGCCTCCCGGCCGGGGCGCCCGGCTTGCCGCCCCGGGTGATGCCCTCCGGCCCGGCGGGGGCCGGCCGATTCGGCGGCTACTACTGCAAGCTGGAGTATTACGACGAGTGGGACGCGCTCTGGCCCGTCGGCCCGGACGCCGACGTCCTGGTCCGGTTCGACGCGTCCGCCGCGCGCGTCGTGTTCTGGCGGGGGACGCGCTACTCGCCGGCGTGGGTCTCGGAGAACGGCCTGTGGATGGCCGATCAGAGCGTCGAGGCCTGGAACCGGGCCGAGGGCTGCTTCGAGCACATGCAGGACCGCCACTGCCGCTACTCCCACGTTCGGATCATCGAGAACACCGACGCGCGTGTCGTGGTCCATTGGCGTTATGCCCCCGTCAGTGCACACAACCACCTGTGGCGGGAGAATGAGCGGACCGGCTGGGCGTGCTGGATCGACGAGTACTACACCTTCTACCCCGATGTCATGGGCGTGCGGAAGGTCGCGTGGAACAAGGGATCGCTGGGAGGGCCGAGGCAGTTCCAGGAGTCCATCCCCTTCTGCCATCCGGGCCAGTTGCAGGGCGACGTGATCGAGGCCGACTACGCCACCGTCGCCAACATGCGGGGGCAGACCGGCACGCTGTCCTTCGTGGAAGACCCCAAGGCCGTCCAGCCCGTTCTGCCCGAGGACCTGACGATCCAGAGGCACAACCTCCGGGCCGCCAACAAGCCCTTTATCCTCTTCGAGCAGGGCAACAGGATGCGGCACACCGTCCACAAGCCGCTCGCGGCGCTGTCCGGGCCCGGCTCGTGCTGCCATTGGCCCGTGGGGCAGGCGATCTGCGACGGCCGGACCAGCCAGGCCGCCGACCGGCCCACCAGCTTTCTCGGCTTCCCGATCTCCAGCCCCCCGATCCACGAGGCCGAGGGCAGGCTGTGGTGGAGCGGCCTCTACGGGATGACGGACAAGCCGATCGACCACCTCGTGACCGTGGCGAGGAGCTGGGCGACCGCCGCCGCGCTGCGGATCGAGAGCGCCGGGTTCGCCGGCGGCGCGTACGACACGGGCCAGCGGGCGTATCGGCTGACGCGGACCGAGGCCCACGCGCCGCGCGCCCTGGAGGCCGTGATCTCCGGCAGCGCCGAATCTCCCGTTCACAATCCCGCCCTCGAGATTGCCGGCTGGGGACCGGGCGGCGCGTCGCTCCAGATCGACGGCCAGACCATCGAACCCGGGACCGATTTCCGCATCGGCCACCGCCGTCGCCTCGAGGGAACCGACCTGATCCTATGGATCCGCCTCGCTGCCCAGCGCCCCGTTCGCCTGACCGTCCGCCCTGTCTAAGCGGTCTCCGGTGAGTTCGTTGGGGTTCCTGCGCAGAACGCAGTTCGGCTGGCAAGGAGACCGAAGCAGCCGATGTCGTGGCATCGTCGATGCAGGCCGACGCCGACAGGCGGGCTGCGGACCAGCAGGCACGCAACACAACGTACCGGAGCCCGCTCAGGAGACTATCGCCCTCCCGTCGCCGCGCCGCTTCGCCGGCCCGGTCGCGCCCGAGCTCCTTGCCCCTCGATGCGTTGCCCTGTAAGGGGCTTCTGTCTTCCCTGTCCTGCGCCTCAGCCCGTCGTAGCGGCCGTGACGTACGCCCGCGTCGCCTCCCACCGCCCCAGCAGGTCCGCCGCCACCGAATCCTCTGTTCCTCCCAAGCCCCGTGCCACGGTGAGTATCATGTGCCCCGACTCCGCAAAGGCATAACGTCAAACCATACTTCCGCATCCCTTCTGAAGCCAACGACGAACATGTCTCCGCGCCCCGAGGTCGTCCTAGGCCGACGGATAATCCCCTCTGTCCTCCTTTCGCCTCGACAAACCCTCTCCGAAACAACGCTGTCATACGAATCACAGAGGGTATCATAGAGTTGCTTTCCGACACCACGCCGCCCGACTCGAGCGTTCCCGTGGATTCGGTGGATAGTGCGGTCGCCGTCGAACAGATAGGTGACCCCCCTAAACGCAACAGCCTGGCCGGAAGGAAGCTTGACTGACACGTCACTGATGGCGACGTGCGCTAGCTCAACATCTAACTTGGCAAGACCCCTTCCGACCATTGACGTGGTGAAGCCAAAGCGCACCGGAACGCCCGTTGCTCTGTCGAGTTGTTCGTAGAACTCCCGACCGTATTCCGAAAGCAGAGCCCGGTGGGAAGCGAGGGTCCCGCGACTAGCAGGGCATTTGTCAGAGGAGCTCAACGAGACAACACAGATGGTCGTTCTGCCGTCTCCGACCATGATTTGCTCCTTGTGCCCAAGTGACACAACCCATGACCGCTCAAGCTCCGTACTGCCTTTCCATTTCGTCAACTCCCGGCCCTGTCTGAATCTCAACTCCCTGCCATTGCTTCGGACCCAGTCATGGAA
>Ga0272441_10003649_pt1 | contig 29037 bp, 27 predicted proteins | sample SSMProp6N_FD_193582 | JGI IMG/M metagenome (GOLD analysis project Ga0272441, IMG submission 193582) | Marine sediment archaeal communities from Little Sippewissett salt marsh, Falmouth, MA, United States - SSM-Prop-6N | ecosystem: Environmental > Aquatic > Marine > Wetlands > Sediment ... | reverse complement strand
TGACACCTGTCGTAATGCAAAGGAATCCCTGAATCGTGCCGTCATAATGCTTGACACCGAGTGCCACTCCCGGCATCATCAGAAAGGTTAATAAAATAACCAACGGAATCCACTTTCTCTTCATGTTGCCTCCTCCTTTTCCTGGGACTTTGAAAGGGCGTAACGTCCTATTATATTTTAACCGATTATGTTACTTAAAGGATATGAAAGAACCTTCCCCGATCGGATGAGATTATCGAATGCAAGGGTATCGCAACGATGCATCTTAATGTGAGCCTCCTGCAACGGTGTGTGGCAGCCAGCGAATACTGCCTGCGGACGATACGCGTATCGGATATAGAAAATAACCCCCGGACTGGCCGGGGGTATTGAACTGCCGTGTGAACTGCTGCTACTGGCCTCCTTTGAGCGGATGGGCACCCAGCACATCCTCATAGAGATCATCCATGAGATCTGCCGACCAGACTTTTCTCCACTTGCCGTCTTCCATGAGTGAAATGGTCTCTGCGTTAATGGAGTTGCTTTTCTGGTCCAGCATACCCTCGATCATAACTGTTTTGTTGATACCGCGGGCGAGGAGTTTGCTGTCGACATTGGATATGAAATACCATTTATCGGGGCCTTCATACAGCACAAAGACATTTTCCGCCGCCGCTACGACATCTTCCTTGCCCACAGGACAGGTGATTCCCGACGTTACGCACAGAAATCCTTGAATGGTGCCTTTATATGATGCGCCGAATACCAGGCCCGGGACCAACACAACCGTTAATAAAATAACCAACGGGATCCATTTTCTTTTCATGTTTCTTCCTCCTTTTCTGACATTGATTTTTTCGACTTGATTTAGATCCTTCCCCACATTCATTATCCGCTGTGACCCCTCACCTCCTTTCGCAGTTCTTTGATTTAATTTCCTAATTATACATTGCTCACGATTTGTATTGTAGACAACACTAATTTATTTACATGTAAATACTAGTATAAACCTGATATGAAATAGCCATTACCTACTAGATATTATCGATGCAGCCGATGTTGAATCACTATTCTGATTATATTGTGTGACGGAAATCGATATCACAGGGGGTACTGATCATTGGGGAAGTACGAAAAGGAGTAGCCTTGAATCTGCGCGCTTAGAATGCGACTCGAATACTCAAATGACATTTTAAGGTACAATTTAGAGTAAAATGGTATTGGCTCTGGAATGGAGAATGGTCACCTCTTCCAACAAAACCGGATCGGTTTTGCTGGAAGCCTTATGGAATCGCTCGTCGGTTCACTTCCACCTCCCATTGGGTTAGAAGGTTACGGGTAATATCTGCATGATCTTAAAAGTACAGGTTGATTAATAATTTAAAGGTAATATGGGTAATTGTCAATAATTTTCTTTTTTGACATGAAAAAAGTAAGAAGTATCACTATAATGAAATGGTTCGTCTTTTCGGCTCCGTTCATTGGAAGTATTGCCGTTGTGTGGCGGCTGTCGGAAGCGACGTTACCGGCAGCGCAATCGCAGGTGCATCGTGTATTCGTGAGCCTCTGCGCGGTCGGTTGATAATAATATGCCATGGAGTAGTGAGGAATGATGAAGGAGAATCGCGGATTCATATTCTATCATGTTGTGCCCTCTCCGTTCGGCGAGGTGGGGGTGGTGTGGTATCTGAAGACAGGCAGACCAAGAGTTGCCGAAATTTTACTGCCCCGGCCAGGTGGAACGATGGCCGGAATCATAGAGGCAGACAATCCGCGTGCGGAGAGAAGATCACATTCCGGCTTGAATACACTGATTGCAGAGCTGCAGAGATATATGGCCACCGGTGCTGATAATTTTTCACAGGAATTACTCGATATGGGACGCTGCAACGAATTTCAGAAAAGGGTATTCGAAAAATTGAGCGAGGTGCCGCGGGGCAAAGTGATTTCCTACGGGCAGCTTGCGGATAGAATCTCCGCACCGCGGGCGGCGCGTGCCGTCGGGACTGCCGTTGCCCGCAATCCTTTCCCCATTGTGCTGCCCTGCCACAGGGTGGTGAAAACCGGAGGGGGCCTCGGCCATTTCGGCGGGGGCAGCACGTTGAAAAAAGCTCTGCTCCGTCTGGAAGGTGTTGACATCGATGTCAACGGTCACATCGGCACGGATTTCTTCTGGTAGTATCCAATGTCCCGGCGATTTACTCGCGCGGGTGGTCACTTCTCCCGTTGTCCTCCTTCGATACGGCCATATTGTCACGGTGAATAACCTCGTCGTAAGGTTTGCTACCGAGCACCTGATTGATCTTGTTGGTTCTCAACCCTTTGATCTTCTCAATTTCTTCATTGCTGTAATTGACAAGTCCTTTTGCAACAATCACCCCGTTCGTATCGATACAGGTCACGGGGTCACCGACACAAAACGTTCCTTCGATCTTCACTACGCCGGAGGGAAGGAGACTCTTTCCTTTGTTTACGATGGCATCTCTGGCGCCGTCATCGATATGGAGCTTTCCGTGCGACTTCAGCGTAAAGGCGATCCAGTGTTTTTTGCTGGTCAGGTGCTCTGCCATGGGTAAAAAGAGTGTTCCGATATTTTTGCCGGCGAAGATATCACCCAGAATCCCTTTTTTTTTGCCGGGTGCAATGATGAAGGGTATGCCGAAGGCGGTCACTTTGCGGGCGGCCATGATCTTGCTCTTCATGCCCCCCATGCCCACGGGATCGGCTTCGGCCGTTGCCGCACGTTCGATATCCTCGGTGATCTCTCTGACGAGTGAAATCAGCTTTGATTTTCCGGATCGTTTCGGATCTCTGTCGTAAAGTCCTTCGGTATTCGTAAGGTTAATGAGGATATTGGCATCTATGATATTGGCCATCATCGATGCCAGATTGTCATTGTCGCCGAATTTGATTTCTTCCACCGCAACGGTGTCGTTTTCATTGATGATGGGAATAACCCCCCATTCCATGAGCGTTGTCAAGGTGTTGCGTGTGTTCAGGAACCGTTTTCTGTCCGTCAGGTCGGTCATGTTCAGTAATATCTGGGCCACATTGAGCCCGTGCTTTCCGAATGCATTGGAATATACCCGCATCAATCGTCCCTGGCCTACGGCGGCGGCGGCCTGCTTCTGCGGCAGACTTTGGAGCTTCTTCGTAAACCCCATCCGATGTCGTCCCGATGCGATGGCGCCTGATGACACGACGACGAACTGATGCCCCTGGGCAGTCAGATCGGCAATCTCATCAACCAGGCGTTCGATGAGTTCACGGTCAAGACCGTTGGCACCCGTGAGCACACCGCTTCCGATCTTAACAAGGATCCTCTTGGCATTTTTTAGTATTTTTTTTCTTTCCTGTTCCATTATGAAACCTTTTCATTATAGGCCTTCAGGTTGCGTACGATTTCCCATATCAGCTCCTTTTCTCCTTCTCCCGTGGCAGCCGAAATGGCGAAAACCTTGATACTCTTCGCGTAAAAAATCTCCGTTTCCTGCTGGATGCGTTCCCTCGTGACAGGCAGGTCAAGTTTGTTGATCACGACAATCTGCGGTTTTTCCAGCATTGCAGGATTGAATCGATAAAGTTCGTTATTGATGGTCTCGAAATCCTGCCATGCGCTGATACATGATTCTCTTGAAATATCGATCACATGGAGAAGCAATGATGTACGCTCCACGTGGCGCAGGAATTTCGTGCCCAGTCCCAGTCCCTGATGTGCGCCCTCAATCAGGCCAGGGATGTCGGCGATGACAAAACTTTCGAAATTACCGTACTTCACGACGCCAAGATTGGGTGTGAGAGTGGTGAACGGGTAATCGGCAATTTTTGGTTTTGCCGCGGATATCTTTGATATAAAGGTTGATTTACCAACATTGGGGAACCCGATGATGCCGACATCGGCCAACAGTTTTAACTCAAGGCGTATTGTCTTTTCTTCGCCTTCCGTTCCGGGTTGGGCATACCGCGGAGCCCTGTTGGTTGATGTTGCAAAGCGGGCATTGCCGCGGCCCCCCATGCCCCCGCGGGCGATGACCAATGTTTGCGCGTCCTCGGTCAGATCGCCCAGTATTTCATCTGTCTCTGCGTCCTTGATCAGCGTTCCCACCGGTACCGGCACTACCCTGTCGTTGCCGCTTTTCCCGGATCTGTTGCTTCCCTCGCCATGGCTGCCCCGTTTTGCGACGTGGTGCTGATTATAGTGCAGATGCAAAAGCGTCCTGAGATTTTGGGATGCCTGAACAATAACACTGCCGCCGTTACCACCGTCGCCGCCGTCCGGTCCCCCTTTGGGGACATATTTTTCTCGCCGGAAGCTCACGCAGCCTCTTCCTCCGTCGCCGGCTTTGACATATATCTTTGCTTCATCGATGAATTTCATTGTTCATAAATTCCGTCATGATTTTATGCCGCTTGTTAGAGTCATTGCTACCCACAGTACACTCATTTATCGCAGATTTCTACGATGCACGATATATGTCTTGATGGCTTGTAAGTTGGGATAAAATAAAAAAAGGTGTTAGTGGGTGAATTACCGATATCCACTTAACACCTTTTTGTCGAGGTGAATATATGAAATCAGGACAAGAGGTGCATCAAGAATAAATCGGACTATTTATTCTCTTAGCACGGGTATGGGTATACGCTGACTTGCTTTCTAACTTTGTCTTTTCGCTCGAACGTGACCACGCCGTCAATTTTTGAAAAGATCGTGTAATCTTTTCCCATTCCTACATTATTGCCGGGGTGAATTTTCGTGCCCAATTGACGGATGATAATAGAGCCGGCCGAAACCGCTTGACCGCCGTAAGCCTTAACACCCCGCCTCTGTCCCTGGCTGTCTCGTCCATTCCGGGTGCTTCCCTGTCCTTTTTTATGTGCCATGACTCGATGCTCCTTCGTTAAATGGAAATTTCCTTGATTTTAAGAACCGTCAGTTGCTGGCGATGGCCTGTTTTTTTGCGATAGCCTTTTCGTCTCTTCTTCTTGAATACAGTGATTTTCGGGCCTTTGATGGCAGCCATGATTTCTCCCGTGACTTTCGCGCCCTCCACGACCGGTGTTCCTACTCTGGTATCGCCATCTTTCGAGATCATCAACACATCATCGAATGCGATGACGTCGCCGCTGGCTCCCGAAATCTTTTCGACTTTCAGCGTCTCGCCTTCTGAGACTTTGTACTGCTTCCCGCCTGTTTTTATAACTGCGTACATGGTTAAATCCTTTTCGAGTTAAGTTAGAATCGCGTATTATAAGAATTTACTGTGCTTTGTCAACAACTAATTACACAAAAATTGCTTTTGGTACTCCGTACCGTCCATGTGGCGGTATAAACGAAAATGAACTATTAATCTTATTTTTTTATTCGCACTATTTCAAGTAAAAAATGTAATAAGGTTACAAAACATACAATTACAGCGGTGTATTCTTGATTTGTGCCTTGCGACGGGTGCATCCGTGTAATTGTGTTCCTGAAATTTAAGGACCGTGAAAGGGGCCTTTTATCGTGTCGACCGGTACGTATTGTCGTGCGGGTAGTTTGAGTCAGGCGATAATGCATAACCGACTATAGTCTTGACCGAAAACACGGGGGAGGACGGTGTGACCCCGGTACCGGGCTATGCTTTAAAATTATTGATTTGCTTACTCTTATTGGTGTATCATAGTACCTGAATAGCATGGCTTCGTAAAGTCCACTATCTCTGCTACACTGCATCCCTCGTCGTTGCGACGTACGCATGTATTTGACGCCGTTTACACGTATTCAGCGCAGTGAAGGGTGTAAGCTGGATTCATCCATGATAACGGAGCATAGCGGGATGCGTCTCACGCCTCAGGATTTGCGTGCCTTGAACTTGAAGATTGTTACCTTGTCATCTGCAAATTGACTTTTTGCGTTTTTGTTAACTATGGTTACGCAAACATGACTATTTCCTATCCTGCGGTACCGTCTCCGCTTCACTCGTCGCACTCTTCGATACTCTCGCAGATAAAGATAATGTTGGCTTACCGTGCAAGTGCACCAGCCGGATTTGTGCCATGAAACAGATACTCGCAACATGTATCGTCATCTGTGCATGCATCATGGCCTTTGAAGTCTCTCTTTTGGGGGTGAGAATTCATAAGGGCATGAAGTTTGCCGCCGCGAGTGTACCTTTTGATGTCAGGATACCGAATGCAAACCATCGCATTCTTGTAGTGGGTGACAGCACCGGTGTCGGCACGGGTGCGGATCGACCGCAGGATTCAATTGCGGGACGCATCTTTCGGGATTACCCGGATGTCGAAATTGTTAATCGCGCGCGAAATGGCGCAAAGGTCGAAGATGTCATTGAGCAGTTGCACAACTTCGTATCACAGACATTCGATATTGTATTGGTGCAGGCAGGCGGCAACGATATACTCCGATTCACCGACCTTGATAAGCTGCGCCGCATCATTGTCGAGGTTCTCGGTGCTGCCGAAAATATCGGCACCCATGTAATATTTATCAGTACGGGGAACGTTGGATCCGCACCGGCATTCTTTGCGCCGGTGAACTGGATTTATACACGTCGGACCCGCAAGGTGAGGCAGGTGTTCATGGAAGAGGCGGGACGTGCCGGTGTCGAATACGTTGATCTTTTCAAGGAGAAAAAGGATGATCCTTTCTGGCAGGAGCCGGAAAGATTCTATGCCTCTGATTTTCTACATCCGGGAAGTGCGGGATATAGTCTCTGGTACGAAGAACTGAAACGCCAGACATCGCTTCCATCCATACTGGCGACCCGCGGAGCACAATAACTTTTCATTGAATAAAACGTTTAAAGGAGGATGTATCATGGAAATTACGAAGTGTCTGGATTCAATGGATTTTGTGAAAGACTGGCAAACCTGGAGAGACACGCTTCACGAAGCCATTGCCGGTGCGAAGAAATTCGGTCTGGCTGATGATGTGATTAAAGACATGTCCGTCAGGGTCGGTGATTTTCTCGCCGAAAAGGTGTGCCCGGCAACCAAGGAGGAACAGTTATTGAGGGAAATGTGGGATGTGGCAACCCCTGAGGAACGGAGGACCATCGCTGCGTTGATGTTGAAGCTTGTGAGTTGAAGGAGGCAGTCTCCACGGATCATGATATGCTGATTTTGGGCGGTGCAAGTGAAGATACGGTCTCTTGCCCGCCTGCACCCTGAAAGAACAGGTCCGGGACGGTTGCGAATATGAAGAAGAATCGCGTCAGATTGCTTAAGGAAGGTGATGCAAAAAAGGGGCCCGTGGTATACTGGATGAGTCGTGATCAGCGGGTACGGGACAACTGGGCACTCGTCCATGCCCGTGATGTGGCGCAGGAGCGACAAGAACCGCTCATCGTCGTGTTTTGCCTTGTTCAGAATTTTCTCGATGCAACCGGCCGGCACTATGCGTTCATGTTGCGGGGACTTCAGGAAGTCGAAGAAGATCTTTTTAAGAAAAACATTCCGTTTGGCCTTGTAACCGGCCTGCCGGAGAAGGAAATACCGCGGTTTGTTAAGAAATACAATGCCGCCCTTCTTGTGTGTGATTTTGATCCCCTGCGTGTTAAAATGATGTGGAAAGACCGTGTGGCGGAACAGATAACCATACCATTTTACGAAGTAGATGCACACAATATCGTACCCTGCTGGCATGTATCGCACAAACAGGAGTTTGCCGCCCGAACGTTTCGTCCGCGGATACACCGTCGATTGGATGAGTTCCTGGATCGCTTTCCACGAATCGGCACGCATCCATTCTCATGCCGGCAGCACCCCCCCCGGGTTGACTGGGAGCGTGCGGCACGGGTTGTCAAGATTGATCGATCAGTCTCCGAAATCTCGTGGCCTGCGCCGGGCGAGGCGGCGGCGCGAGGCATGATGCGTCGATTCATTACCACAAAACTTGCATCATATGATACCGCGCGAAACGATCCCACGCTGGACGGGCAATCCGGCCTCTCGCCCTACCTGCATTTCGGTCAGATTGCGGCTCAGCGGGTGGTCCTCGAAATCGGACGGGCGGCCTTCGACCCCGAACAGACGGCGTCGTTTCTTGAGGAGCTCGTTGTACGGCGGGAACTGTCCGATAATTTCTGTTTCTATAATCCCTGGTACGACAGTTTCAAAGGATTTCCGGCATGGGCTCAAAAAACCCTGCAGCAGCATGCCCCGGACAGGCGTGAATATCTCTATTCGAGAGCACAGCTGGAACATGCCGATACGCACGATCCCCTCTGGAATGCCGCGCAGATGGAAATGGTGAAAACGGGAAAGATGCATGGGTACATGCGAATGTACTGGGCCAAAAAGATCCTGGAGTGGTCTGAATCGCCGGAAGAGGCCCTCGAGAGGGCTGTGTACCTCAATAACCGGTGTGAACTCGACGGGCGTGATCCGAACGGGTACGTCGGATGTGCATGGTCCATAGGAGGGGTGCACGATCGGGCCTGGTTTGAAAGGCCCGTATTTGGGAAAATTCGTTATATGAGTTATAATGGGTGTAGATCAAAGTTCAATGTGGCCTTATACATCGAGCATGTAAAGGGCTTGTGAAGGAGACATCAAGTATGAGTAAAAAAAGTCAAAGAAAAATAATCCTGATTGCCCAGTGCCTGGTGAATCCCTATTGCCGGGTTCATCTTTTGGGCCAGAATTTCCAGCTATCTCATGAATTGATGGATTACCTCATGCACGAACGAGTGGGAATCGTTCAGTACCCGTGTCCTGAAACGACTGCCATGGGGCTCATGCGTAATCCTCAGGGACGTCAGCAGTACGACAACATATTTTTTAGAGAACACTGCAAGGAACTCCTGAAAATTCCCATGCTCATGGTCAGGGAATTCATCCAAAACAAATATCGCCTGACATGTTTCGTTGGTCTTGAGAATAGTCCCACCTGCGGCATACACTGGGGCAGGCATAAAGTGAACAGGTATATGACGGAATCTCCGAACCCCGTTGACGCGCCGGATCCCGATGATCCCGTGCTGATGGGTATCATGGCGGAAATCCTTTCGGAAGAGCTGGCGGAGGAGAACGTCAGAGTGCCGTTTCTCGAATTTCCCACGCAGGAGACCCCGGAATCTCCCAAGCGCAAGCAATTCTGGAAAGATCTCAAGCGGGCGGTGGAGCCTGAAATCTATGCCCGCGAAGGCACGAGCGCAGAGGGAGCGCCAGCGGAGTGAGGGCACGAAGCAGCACAGGGATGCCGATGGACAGCAGTACTCCCGCGCCGCTGTCCGTACGGGAGGTTCGGAACTTTCGCACAATCGTGTATACACATTTTCGGGAACACGGGCGTGACCTGCCATGGCGTCGTACGAAGGATCCATACGCCATATTGGTGTCTGAGATAATGCTCCAGCAGACGCAGGTGGCCAGGGTCGTCGGCAAGTTCGAAGAATTCATGCGACGGTTTCCCGATGTGGAAACACTGGCGTCTGCGCCGCTGAGAGATGTGCTCGTAGTATGGCAGGGACTGGGCTATAATCGCCGTGCCCTCGCACTGAAGAAACTGGCTGAGGCGGTGGTGGCGGAGCTGGGGGGCGACATTCCCCGGGACATGCAGTCGCTCACGAAACTGCCGGGGATCGGAAAGGCCACGGCGCAGGCGATCCTGGCCTTTGCCTACAATCAGCCTGTCGTGTTTATCGAGACGAATATCAGAAGCGTGTTTATCTATCATTTCTTCAGTGGTCGGACTATCGTCTTAGACAGCGAACTCATTCCCCTGGTGGCGCTCACGGTCGATGCGGAGAATCCGCGACGGTGGTATAATGCCTTGATGGATTATGGGGTATGGTTAAAGAAGCAGCATGCCAATCCCGGCCGCAGCAGTGCCCATTATCGAAAACAGGCTCCCTTTGAGGGTTCCGACAGGCATGTGCGGGGGGCAATCCTGAAGGCTCTGGCGACGCGGGAGGCATATACCGAAGAAGAATTGACAATCGTGCTTCCGTTTGAGCCGAAGCTTGTCAGGAAGAACATGGCACAGCTTGTTCGGGAAGGGTTAATAAAAAGGAACAAAGACCATGTGTGCATCGCCTGATTCACAGGTCGATGACATTTCAAATTTACCATGTGACGAATTCAGCCGATGAAAGGGGGGTGCGATGAAGGAACAAGTACAGGGCGATACCGAGCGGCTTATAAACGAGAATGCCGAAGTACAATTAAAAGAGCTGTTTGCCGGGATGATCCGTGACGTATACCTGGTACTGTTTACCGACAGTACGAAAAAGGGTCCATTCGACCGGGCTGCCGGTCAGATATTGCGTGCACTGCAGAAAATCGGTCCGAAAATCAAGATCGAAGAACACGACCTCGGTCACGAGCATGCCTTGCAGTGGAATGTGACCACGACTCCAACCATCCTTTTTGATCCTGAGCGATTTAACATCAGGTGGCTGGGAGCGCCTGTCGGCGAGGAGGCGCGGACACTCATAGAAGCGCTTGTTATCATGGGCTATGGTGATACCCGTCTCAGTGATGAATCACAGAAAGTGCTCCGGAGACTCGATGCGTCCAGGGGTGTCAAAGTCTTTGTCAGCCCGACCTGTCCCTATTGTCCGCAACAGGCCGTGAATGCGTTGCGGGCTGCCTTTCAGAGGCCTGAACTGGTTTCGCTGGAAATAGTCGATATCCAGGCGAACCCCGATGTGGCGGCACGCTACGGGGCACAAAGTGTGCCCCAGGTTTTTGCCAACGAAATGCTGATTGCCCAGGGGGCCCAGCCGGAAGAACTGTTTATGGCCTCCCTGGAAAAGATGGCACAGCAGACGTTCTTCATTCCCGAAAGTGATGCCGGGGAGATCGAAAATGATCTGGTAATCGTGGGCGGTGGACCGGCAGGACTGACGGCGGGTATCTATGCCGCCCGGAGCGGTCTCAAGGCGGCCGTCATCGAACGGGGAATCCTGGGGGGCCAGATGGCAACAACACCGGTAATAGAAAATTACCCGGGTCTGACACAGGTCGGCGGAAAAGCGCTGGTCGATATCATGGTGAGTCACGCACTCGAATATACCAGTATCTTTCCCGGGGAAGAGGTCATGGCTATCGAACCCGGATTGCCGGCAATCGTGCACACCAACCGGCGACGCTTCAAAACAAAAGCCGTTCTGTTGGCCACCGGTGCCGTGTACCGGCATCTCGACGTGCCGGGAGAATCACGCCTCGCCGGTCACGGGATAAGTTACTGCAGTACCTGCGACGGGCCGGTATTTGCAGGTAAAAAGGTAATTATTGTCGGTGGAGGCAACAGCGCCGTGACCGAGGCACTTCACCTTCGCAACATCGGTGTCGATGTGACACTTGTCCACCGGCGAGATTCTCTGAGGGCTCAGGATAATCTCGTAAAAAGTCTCCGAGATGCGGAAATCCCCGTATTGTTCAATACGGAGGTCAGGGAAATTCGTGGCGCGCACGAAGTGCAAGAAGTGGAACTGTTCAATACCGCAAACAGTGAAATCTCGGTGATAAAACTGGACGGCGTATTTATTGCGATCGGGTATGATCCGGCCGTTCAGCTGGCCGAAAAGGCCGGTATTGAGCTGACCGGCGATGGCTATATAAAGCACGATGACCATCACCGCACCAATGTTCCCGGCATCTACTCTGCCGGTGATGTGGAAGGGGGATACAAGCAAATTGTCATTGCGGCAGCGAAAGGATCGGAAGCAGCATTGACGATTTTTGAGGACCTTACGCATCCCTACTGGCAGAAAGACGAGTGATACATACGATGGCGGCATGAACCCAAAGGTCTTGTCGTGCGGGGTTGCCTCGTGTGCGGGACACACATCCGGGTGCACCGTTTAAACGTTTCCGGGTTTCAGGTACAAGGCAAGGTCGGTGTCTCTTTCGTCTTCCCGGGTCATAAACTCGGCGGCAATATACGAGTCGATGACACGCCGGATGAGTATTTTCTTGTTGATGACCGACTTCCTGCCGTCATCCAGGGTGAACTTTACATAGAGAATGTCTCCCGGAGAGACGGGGAAATGACCGTTTATGGTAAATCCGATACCTGAGCGCGAGATGTTTTCGACCGTGATTCCTGTGACCTGGGTTGCATCTGCGGCGGTTCTGATATCGGACAGATCAACTGCGGTAATTACGCCGGGCAGACGGGTTTCTTTGCGGTAGAATCTGCGAAAATTTACAAAAGCCGTAAATTTATTCCCGCATTTGTTGCATGTTACCGCCACTCTGGATGAATGGCCGGCCGCGCGGTATGCATTTACGTCAAGGACTTTGTAATTGCCGCATTGACTGCACACGATGGTAACTTCACCTTGCTCGTTGGCGTGGACTTTTATCTCGTTTCCCACCTGAAGAATCCTTTTTGTCGTATGGATGGAGTCCATTATGAATGATGCGCCGACGGGCTGCATGTCATGCAACAGATGGCTTCTCAATTTGCATGGGAGGCGTCCATACATGATAAATTTGCTTCATTAAAACATAATTGCCGCTGCCGTGCAAATTTTAAGTGCGGCGGTGCTGCCGAAAATTTCCGGTGCATCAAGCCCGCATGCCGTCCGCGTGGGATACCGATGCAGGTCCGTGTCTCAGGACATGTGCTTGCTGGTTTTGCTGCTACCCCACCGCTCTTGTCCGCAATAAGACTGCTTTTGCGGAGCGGTTATCACGCAAATGTCGACACCGGTTGTTTCGCCTGGAGGCCGCATTTGATTATTGACAATAAGAGAAAATATTTTATACTAAATTAATTTTTAGCGTACCATCGGTAATGAGGTGACTCCGGCGATGGCATTGTGATTTTCCCGCGTTTTACGACAGCAGTAAGTTGTACAGCACAGCGGAAAGGATTGTTCATTCCGAATCCGCTGAAGTTGAAACTCTCATAGCTCCTCAATAGACCAGCGCAGTATTCTTCTTTTACTATCAAGGGAATGTCGATTGAGCCGCGAGGCTTTTGGTGGGCCGTTGCGACGTGCGGTATTGCGTCGGCAGTGTCGCCCCCGCATCAGCTATAGGGATTGATGTTCGCGGGTCACCCGGATATGTATGGTGATCCCGCAAGCGGCAGAGTATTCTGTTGTGCACAGAAACCTTCCGCAGCAATGGAGTACCCACACGCGACATGACGATGTCTGTCGCGATCGAACGTGGCGTGAATGAGTCGGATGGTAACCAATGACAGGACAAAAGGTATTTCAGATCAAGTCGAAGGATGATGCCCGGTATCTTGCCGGAGAAATCAGGGACAAGAAATACGCGTTTTATTATTTTGTACCTCTGATGGGTGTGAGTGGCGGCATGATGACGATACGCTGTCCAGGGAAAAATAAAAAATGCACGATTTCATCCTCCGGCTCGGGATGGCAGAATCAGGAGGGATATATCATCCCCGATATAGTGGAATATATCTGGAAGGAGCGGAAACGCATTAACGCCGAACTGAAACATCCGGAGTCTGAATGGTATATGAGGTTTGGGCGCCTGATGCAATCGCTCTAGTCTGGCACCACAACAGCATGATATTCCCTGAGAAGGGTGTGAAAATGCCGAACAGTCGAGAAAGGAGAGTATGATGATCATCAAAAAACATTACCTCAAGAGTAAACCGATCTGCAAGGTGACGTTCCAGGTACCTTCCGAAATCGGCAATTCTGCGAGTGCCGCCAATCTGGTTGGTGAGTTCAACCAGTGGGATATCAATGCAACTCCTATGAAAAAGCTGAAAAACGGAACGTTTACTGTGACGGTCGATCTCGAAAAAGACCGGGAATACCGGTTTCGATATCTTCTGGATAAGGCCATCTGGGAAAATGCGACGAATGCGGACCGGTATGAGCCTTCGCCTTACGGAGATGAGAAAAACTGTGTCATAATCGTTTGATTGTGTCATAATCGACAGGTGTCTCGTCGATGTGGCGCGAATTCCTGAGTCCGGGAGATGTTCGGCACATCTGTGAGTTTCCCTGTACATAATGAGAAGTACGGCGTCCTGTATATATAGCGAGTGCTGTATGAAGGGAGGGTGTGCATGACTCTGAGGAACCGGTGGCCAGGGAAGCCCTATCCCCTGGGGGCCACCTATGATGGCGAAGGGACCAATTTTGCCCTGTTCTCGGAACATGCCCGGTCTGTCGAACTCCTTCTTTTTGACAGCCCGAAGGCAGGTAGTCCGTGCGAAAGTATAGCTCTCACTGAAAAAACGGCATTTGTCTGGCACGGATACCTTCCCGGGATCGGACCGCCTCAGTTATACGCGTATCGCGTGCATGGTGCCTATGCACCTGAAACGGGTCACCGGTTCAATTCTCACAAAGTGTTGCTCGACCCTTATGCCAAGGCGATTGCCGGCACGATCACCTGGAATGATGCCCTGTACGGATACCGGATCGGAGATCCTGCCGGAGACCTTTCGTGTGACGAGCGCGATTCCGGTGCCTTCATCCCGAAAAGTGTGGTAGTCGATGCTACTTTTGATTGGGAGGGCGACCGTCTGCTCAGGATACCCTGGAATGAGACGGTCATCTATGAGTTGCATGTCAAGGGCTTTACCGCACGAAATCGCCATGTTGAGGACGGCAAACGGGGGACCTATGCCGGGATTGCATCTGCCGCCGCCGTTGACTATCTGAGCGCCCTCGGGATCACGGCAGTTGAGCTGCTGCCGATTCATCACCATGTCGATGAAAAGTTTCTGATCGACAGGGGCCTCGTGAATTACTGGGGCTATAATACCATCGGATACTTTGCTCCCGATTGCCGTTATTCCAGCACGGGATTTCTGGGTGAGCAGGTACGCGAATTCAAGGAGATGGTCAAGGCTCTCCATCATGCCGGTATCGAGGTGATCCTGGACGTGGTGTATAATCACACGGCGGAAGGCAATCACTTCGGACCGACGCTCTGTTTCAGGGGCATCGATAACCTGTCCTATTATTATTTAAGTCCCGACGCACCCCGGTACTACATGGACTTTACCGGTACGGGAAACTGTCCCAGAATGGCACACCCGCGCGTTACCCAGCTCATTATGGACAGTCTTCGTTACTGGATCGAGGAGATGCATGTGGACGGGTTCCGTTTTGATCTGGCATCGACCCTTGCCCGGGAACTGTATGAAGTCGATCAACTGTCTGCGTTTTTTGATATTATCCAGCAGGACCCCGTCATTTCACAGGTCAAACTGATTGCCGAACCCTGGGATCTCGGCGAAGGCGGATACCAGGTGGGCAATTTCCCCTCTCTCTGGGCGGAATGGAATGGAAGATACCGGGATACGATCCGCCGATTCTGGCGTGGTGACGAGTGCCAGGTCCGGGATTTAGGGTACCGAATTACAGGTTCGAGCGATCTCTATCAGGATGACGGGCGGAGGCCTTATGCAAGTATCAACTTCGTGACATGTCACGATGGATTCACGCTTTCCGATCTGGTGCGCTATAATGAAAAGCACAACGAGGCCAATGGGGAAAACAATGAAGATGGTATCGATGACAACCTGAGCTGGAATTGCGGAATCGAGGGCGATGCGGAGGATGCAAAGATCATCCGGTTGCGGGAACGTCAGAAGAGGAATTATCTGGCGCTCTTATTTCTGTCACAGGGTGTGCCGATGCTGCTCGGCGGGGATGAATTCGGCCGGACCCAGGGTGGCAACAATAATGCCTACTGTCAAGATAACGAGACCAGTTGGTACGACTGGGAGCTGGATGACCCTCGGCGACATTTTCTTGAATTCACACGTCGTCTTATAAGGTTGCGTTATGATCATCCTGTCTTCAGACGAAAGAAATTTTTTCTGGGGCGGAAGCTCTGTGCATCCGATAACAGGGATATTACCTGGCTGAGAGCCGACGGAACCGAAATGGCCGAGGAACACTGGGAGCAGGATCGTGCCCGTGTCCTCGGTATCATGCTGGCCGGTGATGCCATGGCTGAGTTTACCCAACGGGGAATACGAATCGTCGACGATACTTTTCTGATGATACTGAATGCCTATGATGAATCGACATCATTCATGCTGCCCGGGGCGGATACCCCGTGGATTATGGTGATGGATACGGCCGTTCCGCATCTCGATGAAATCGCTTCCATGCATGATCCGGGTACCGCAATTGTGCTGGAGGCATTCTCACTGGTTCTGTTGCGGATGAAACGGGACGAAGGGTGACCGTGTCCTGCGCGGCATGCCCCCCCCGCCGTCATCACGGATATCTTTCAGGGGCGTGCGTATCCGTTATCGAGAACCTCCCTGATTTTCGCCGAGAGATCGCCTATAGAAAAGGGTTTCTGTATAAAGGCCTTGCAGCCTCGGGACATGATGTCCTGGGCATTACCTTCAAGGCTGTATCCGCTGCAGAGAATAACGGCAACGTCGGGATTGATTTGCAGGAGATGATCGAAAACCTCGCCGCCGCAAATGTCCGGCATGATCATGTCGAGTAGTACAAGATGTATTGCATCCCGATGCTGTTTATAAACTGATAGTGCTTCCGTCCCATTCGCAGCCGTAAAGACGGTATAGCCCATTGATTCCAGTATGTCCCTGCCGATTTCAAGAATCATGGTTTCGTCATCGACTAGCAGAATCGTTTCATCCCCTGCCAGGACTTCTTCTTCGTCGTTCGTTTCTGTGTGTGGCTTTGCCTCGGAGGAGGGCAGGTATATGTCGAACGATGTTCCATATCCCTTTTCGCTGGAAACCTCAATGTTGCCTCCATGGCCCTTGACGATGCCGTACACGGTTGCCAGACCGAGACCGGTTCCGCGACCCATTTCCTTGGTGGTGAAGAAGGGTTCGAAAATTCGCCTCTTTGTTTCTTGGTCCATCCCGACTCCCGAGTCGGTGACATTTATCTTGATATATCTGCCTGGCATCAAATCATAGCGTGCCGCATCCTTTTCCGGAATCACGATATTTTCAGTTTCGATATAGAGGTACCCCCCACCGGGCATGGCCTGCCAGGCGTTTACCAACAGGTTCAGAAATACCTGTTCGATCTGGTTCGCATCCGCCTTCACCGTGTGGAGACTGCGTGAGAATTTCTTGTGGATAGTTATTTCCTTCTTGGTTCGTCCGAACATGTCGCACACTTTGGTCAGCAATTCATTGATATCGATGACCCGTACGTCATATTTGCCGCCGCGGGCAAATCCCAAAAGCTGGCCCGTCAGGTTTGCACCGCTTTTGACAATGTCTTCGATGCCGCTCAAACGCTCACACACAGGGTCGGACGCCTTCAGATTTATGAGGGCCAACGATACGTGTCCTTGAATACCCATGAGCAGATTGTTGAAATCATGAGCGATTCCTCCCGCAAGTGTGCCGACGGCTTCCATCTTCTGCGCCTGAGTAAGGCGCGCTTCCATTTTTTTGGTTTCCGTCAGATCACGGGCAATTCCGCACAGACCGACGATGTGTCCTCTGTCGTTGTACATGGGGGCCCGAATGACATGGAGATGCCTGTGGTCGCCAAGAATGGGCAGCATGTGTTCCGTTGTAAGCGTTTCGCCGGCAAGTACCCTTGCATCGACCTTGCGCATTTCTTCTGCGATGCCTTTCCCGAGAAAATTCCGGTCGGTTTTCCCGGCAATCTGCCGTGCCGGCATTTCCAACAGTTTTTCCATAGCCGGATTGATCAGGACATATTGATAATCGCAGTTTTTGATGAAAACGGAATCCTCTGCGGATTCAAACACCGCCCTGAATCTCTCTTCCGTCTGGTGAAGGGCCTCTTCGGTTTTTTTGCGATCCGTGATATCGTTGCCGATACAGAGTATCTCTCTTATCTGCCCGCAAGAATCGTACACGGCCTTGTTGGTCCAGGCAATCCAGACGCGTGTGCCGCTCTTTGTCATGTTTTCGTTTTCATTGCTGACAAACTGTTCAGGGACGTGACAGAGGTCTTTGATCATTGCCGCAAGATCGGTGCCGGAGCAGTCCTGTTCCGGTACGATGGTACCGACGGCGTGTACGCCAATGATTTCGTCTTGAGTGTATCCGAAAAACTTTTCGGCATATTCATTGATATAGGTAATCGTTCCCGCCGGGTTCAGACGGAGTATGATGCTGTTTGCGCTTTCGACGAGATCTCGGTATTGTGCTTCACTCTCTTTCAGGGTTGCTTCGGCGTGGGTATGGGCATTAATTTCTTCTTGCAGCATGCGATTTGCGTTCTCCAATGCGGCTGCGTGTGTTTCTGCGAGATCAAGGGAGTTTTCCAACCGGATGCGTACGAGGAAGGGAAAAATTACCAGGACCGACGTGACAAGGAGAAAGACGACGATCGTGGTGATCGCGCCGAGGGCGGATGTAGAGCTGAGCATCTGATTCATGCTGACCGGGGTTAGCCCCCGTATCATACCTATGGCAAGCACGGCCATGGTGCTGGTGCCCATCAGGATTGAGAACACACCGGCTCTGATTCCCAAGAGTGCTGCCGATATCGCTGAGGCCGCAATCAATATTGGAAGTCCGATGCCGGAGAGCCCCGTTCTGAACATGATGGTAAAGGCGATGAGAAAAAGGGCAAGAATCAGCATATACGCTTTCACGGATAGTCTCAGCCGCTGAGAACACAGGGCCGTCGCGAGAATCATACTGTATGCACCGAGATAAATAACTGCACAAGACCATTGGCCTCGCTGGAATGCCTGGAATCCGCCGAAGGCCGCGACGGGAAAGCCTGCAATGCAGAGAACCGCCGCCAGTCGGTGCAGCAATAACGTGCGAACACCGAGAATCTCCGGCCGCGCCGTATCTTCCTTTTGAAGGAACTCTATCATTTTCGAGTCCATACCGTTCAGGCACCCCTCTTACAATGGGCGAGCACGACAATACCGCATACAGTCGATTGTGGGATGGCAATGTAAAGAGCGTCGAATTCAAGGCCCGTAAATTATGAGGAATGTGTCGTAGTCATACGTTCATTGCAATGACGATGGTGTGATGTCACAGAGACGTCGGGCTATTTGCAAAGCCATCAAACATGTTTTTTACAGCACGTCTACATTATGTATCGTCAATTCAGCGAAAAAGTTAAATATTTCCTTGTGTAATCACCATGACGGCCGTTTTGATGAATTGCCTGCAATTACGGTTTGTTGTAATCGTCTATAAAAAAGACGGCATAGTGGCAGGTAAATGCCCGCAAGGGTACCTGCCACAGAATGACGCGAGCGGGAGAAAAAGTGTTAGGTGAGCTTCGCTTCCGGACACAACGGTTAAAAAAAAGTCAACTAAATTATTTCGTTGTTGTATACTACGTTCGCTTACGACAGGGGGCAGTGCACCCACCTGGAATAACCGTTAGACAAGGAGACACTGATGATTTCAGTTCTTGTGTTATCGAGAAATGACAAAACATACCATGAAATCAATGCAACATTTCACGATATCTATCAGGTTGATCGTGTTACCACCACCAGGGAGGCCCTGGAAGTGATAAAAAAGAAAAACCACGATTTCCTGTTTGTGGACCTCAATATGTTGCGCGACGCTACAACGCAGAACAATTATAAAGGTCTCCTGCAACCCTTCTGGTTCGCGTTCCCTGACATTGAAATCATTGTTCTGGTACCTCAGAGCATGATCAGGGAAGCCGTTATGGCGGTTAAAGCTGGTGCCAGCAATTATCTTACCTATCCCCTGGATCCGGTCGAACAGAAATATGTCACGGAAAGTATTTACAATTCCAGGATCATGCAGTCTGAGCTTGATTATCTCAGGGATAAATTCTGGGAGGGCGATGCTCTTGAGATAGTGCAGACTAAAAGTCCGATTATGAAGAAAGTGTTTGAAAAAATACAGTCTGTGGCACCGACAAAGAGTACTATATTGCTTATCGGTGAGACGGGTACAGGGAAAAGCATGTTGGCGAAGCTTATTCATAAACACAGCACTCGTCGGAATGCCCAGTTCATCAGCGTTCACTGTGGTGCTATACCGGATACACTGCTAGAAAGCGAATTGTTCGGGCACGAAAAAGGGGCGTTTACCGGTGCCATCCGGAAGCAGTTAGGTAAATTTGAGATAGCCCAGGGAGGGACCATTTTTCTCGACGAAATAGGAACGATTACACCGTCCGCGCAGATCAAACTGCTTCAGATTCTGCAGGAGGGAATTTTTCAGCGGGTCGGAGGAGAAGAGACTATTGATGCAGACGTTCGTATTATTGCCGCTTCTAATATGAATTTGAAGGAAATGTGTGATGACGGACGCTTCCGGAAGGATCTGTACTACCGGTTAAATGTGTTTCCTATAGAAATTCCGCACCTGAACGAAAGGATTGATGATATCCCTATTCTGGTGCAGAGCTTTATCAAAAAACTGAACAAGTTCTTCTCGAGGGACATTCACGATATCCATCCCGCCGTCCTGGAAGCATTTCGTAATTATTTGTGGCCAGGGAATATCCGGGAACTCGAGAACCTCATCGAACGGGCGTATATCATAGAATCCTCGTCCGTCCTTTCACCTGAGAGTTTTCCCGGAGAGCTTTTTGCCGGTGCAATCCTTCCGTCCGGTGTAAAAATAAACACAACTCTTTCCCTCGCGGAGGTACGGAAAAAAGGTGTAGAGGAGATTGAAAAAAATTACCTCCAAGAGATATTGACACTTTGCCGAGGCCGCATCAACGATGCAGCGCGCGCGGCGGGGATAAGCACGCGTCAGTTGCACAAGCTTATGAAACGGTGCGACCTTAAAAAAGAGGATTTCAGATAAAGAGTTTCACGGGCCTCTGAAAATAGGCTGTGTGATGCGGTGCGGGCTGTCCGTCTGAGCGGAACTCCGAGTTCTTGATTTGCGATAATCGGAACTCCGGATTCCTCTCATATGTTTACTAAATGATATCCTCACACTACAATACATCAGGTGTAAACCGTGCACGGTCCCGACCCTGGATCGGAATCCATGGTTCCGAAATGTCCTGCCGATCATATCTTCAATAAATCAATAATAACAATAAGATAATATATTGGCACGGTCGTTGCGTATACGACGGAGAAAGCCTGAGACGCGCAGGTTGAAAGTATGCCGGATCTCATCAATGCCGACGTGAAGCTTCTCGGAATAGTCAACGTTGTCGATGTGGCGAAAAGTGACACATTATAGAATAAGGCGAATCCGGCGCTGACCCAGCACGCAACATGGCACCCCCCGATCCGGGAATTATTGAAGAAAGAGAAGAGGAGAGAACAATGAAGAGTGTAAAAGGGTATGTAATCACAGCATTGGTGATCATCATGTTGGCAGTGCCCCTTACCGTAACGGTGGCGGACGATACTGCTACAGGCGCACCGGTCACCTTGGTGGGGATTGTCAATGACAACTTTCAGTTCGCAGCCGACAGTGGCCAGATGTATGAAGTGGAAATAACGGATGTCGGCAATGAATTAATCGATACTGTCGGACAGAGAGTGGAGCTAACTGCCGTAATCGGTGAGGTGGATGACGTAAAGACACTCAATGTGATGTCATTCAGAATCCTCGAGCCCAAACCGCAGGATGATTAGCGGATAGGGTACATATGAAATAACTCAGGAAGGGTGTTCGACCCTTCCTCTTTTTTTGTGCGAGAGGTATTCGATTGATGCATACTGATCTGGTGATGGCCAAGAAACCTGACCCTCTCGGGAGAGACCGGACGCGGGGTCTTACTGCCGCGCAAGACGATACAGTACACGAGAAAGACGCAGACCCGGCAGGTACGGGCAGGACCGGTAGGGATAGAAATGGACCGGAATCGAGAGTAAAAACATTCCGCAAGCGTGCATTTAACGGCGTACCTGATGCCGATTGGAACAACTGGCACTGGCAGATGCGCAATAGAATAACCACACGAAACGACCTTGAGCGGATTGTACACCTTACCGAGAGCGAGCAAAGTGCCCTTGCCGGATACCGCACTTTACTGCCGTTTGCAATTACACCATATTATGCGGCGCTCATGGATCCCGAAGATGTCGATTCCGCCCTGCGCCGCACGGTTGTGCCTACAGTGCACGAATTCATGCACTTGGAGGGAGAGACCGAAGATCCGCTGAATGAAGAGGGTGACAGCCCCGTTCCGGGATTGGTTCACCGCTACCCCGACAGGGTTCTTTTTTTGGTGACGGATTTTTGCTCGACATATTGCCGGTACTGCACCCGTTCCAGGATGGTGGGTCAGCATAATACCCGGAATTTTACGATGGAACGGTGGGAAAGGGCTATCGAGTACATTGAATCAACGCCGGGAATTCGCGATGTGTTGCTGTCGGGAGGCGATCCGCTGACATTATCGGACGGCAGGCTGGAGTGGCTGCTGAAACGATTACGAAAAATTCCGCACGTAGAAATTCTGCGCATCGGTACCAAGGCCCCTGTCGTTCTGCCGCAGCGAATCACGTCGAAACTGGTTCGGATGCTGCGCCGTTATCATCCTTTGTGGATCAGCATTCATTTCACGCATCCGGATGAACTGACTGCGGAAACGATGTTGGCATGCAGACGCCTGGCTGATGCCGGGATACCGCTGCAGAGTCAGACCGTGCTTCTTTCGGGCATCAACGACGATGCAACAACCCTGAAGCAGTTGTTTCACGGCCTCGTCAGTATGCGGGTACGGCCATATTACCTTTATCAGTGCGATCCGATCAAGGGGTCGGCCCATTTTCGTACATCCGTCCTGAAAGGACAGAGAATTATGCAGCAATTGCGGGGTTATACCTCCGGATTTGCGGTACCCACGTACGTGATCGATGCCCCGGGGGGAGGCGGCAAAATTCCCGTCGGGCCCGAATACGTCATGGGGCGTGACGGAAGTGATATTGTGATGAAGAATTATAAGGGTATGCAGTATCGATACTGTGATGTCATCGGGGGCGATGCGTCCGATGGTGTGATTCATTAATATCTAAACGGTGGAATGAGGGTATAAAATGAAGATCGGTATCACGTATGATCTCAGGGATGATTATTTAAATGCGGGGTATGGTGAAGAAGAGACGGCGGAGTTCGACCGCCAAGATACAATCGATGCGATTGAAACCGCACTGAATGATATGGAGTACGAAACTGATTGTATCGGTAATTTTGCAGCCCTGGCACGGCGTCTCCTGTGCGGTGAGCGCTGGGACCTCGTTTTTAATATTGCCGAGGGACTCAACGGATTCGGGAGAGAGGCGCTGGTGCCGGCGCTGCTCGATGCATACCGCATTCCATACACCTTTTCGGATCCCCTGGTGCTTGCCCTGACCCTGCATAAGGGCATGGTAAAGATGGTTGTCAGGGAACTTGGTGTTCCGACACCGGAGTTCTTTGTTGTCGATAATGATCTCTCCGAACTCAGAGACGACCTTCTTTATCCGCTTTTTGCAAAGCCTATAGCCGAAGGAACCGGAAAAGGAATCGATGGTTCATCCAAGATTGTGAACCGGGCACAACTCCGGGATGTATGCGACCATCTACTGATGAAATGCAGGCAGCCAGTGCTTGTGGAAACATATCTTCCCGGCAGAGAATTTACCGTCGGCATTGTTGGCGCGGGCAGTGGTGCAGAAGTCTTGGGTGTGATGGAGATCATTTTTAGGGAAAATGCGGATCAGGGGGTATATTCCTACACGAACAAGGAGCACTATAAAGACCACGTTGACTATCGTCTGGTGGATGATCAGGTGGCGCAAAGGACACAGGAATTGGCCCTGACCGTCTGGCGGGGACTGGGATGCCGTGACGCAGGACGCATCGATTTCAGGACGGACGCACATGGCGTTCCCAATTTCATGGAGGTGAATCCGTTGGCGGGCCTGCATCCTGAACATTCGGATCTGTGTATTCTTGCATCACTGATTGGGCTTCCGTACCGGAAACTGATTGGGCGGATTCTTTTTTCGGCGTGTGAACGTTATGCCTTTGCACAGACATTTCGGAAGGCAGCCCATGGATAAGATGAAGATTGGCCTCGTATATAATATTCCGCCATGCGGGAAAATCCCGTATTCCGAATCATCTGTCGATGTGATGACCCAGGTGGAGTCCGTTGAATATGCCCTGAAAAAATTGGGATACACGGCGTCCAGAATACCGTTCACGAAAGATGTGGCGATGTTTCTGGAGCAGATAAAAGTTGAGAATCCCGCCATGGTCTTCAATCTGTGCGAAACGGTGGACGAAAACGCTGCCCTTGCGGGCCATCCTGCGGCCGTATTTGAACTTCTCGGGATTCCGTTTACAGGATCCCCTTCGCTGTCACTTATGTCGACGACGGATAAAGTGATGGCCAAGCGCCTCCTCAAAGGCAGGGGAATTGCGACGCCGGAGTACTTCATTTACAATGGCATGGAGCATTTTAACGCACACGCTCTGCGTTTCCCCGTGATCGTGAAACCGCGCTTCGAAGATGCCAGTATCGGGATTGATCAGGAATCGGTGTTCGAAAGTGCCGTGGAATTGAAATCCGGACTGATGGATTTTTATAATTGTTTCGGACCGCTGGTCGTCGAAGAGTATATTGCGGGCAGAGAGTTTAATGTGTCTGTGTTCGGGTATCCCACCCTGCGGGTGATGCCGCTGGCCGAAATCGACTTTTCGAAATATTCCGACAATCTCTACCACATTGTGGGGTACCGGGCAAAGTGGGACAACCGATCATTCGAATACCATAATACACCCCGAAAGTTTACCCAATCACTGCCGTTCCCTCTCAAGTGTGAAATCAAGCGAATCGCCTTGGAATGCGCCTCGCTCTTTATGCTCAGAGACTACGGCAGGGTTGATATGCGGATAAGTGATTACGGTAAGGTGCATGTGCTCGAGGTGAATGCCAACCCGTGCCTGAGTCCGGATGCGGGATTTCCTGCCAGCCTCGAGTATGCCGGAATAAAATACGTACCTATGGTGCAATCGTTTCTAGAATTTGTGACGCGGAGGTCACGCAATGGTAATCAAGCCACCCGAACATCGGGACAAAAATAAGATTCTGAAACTGCTCGAAGACGGGAATGTTTTCAACGATAACGAGGTAAAGGTCGCGCTGGAGGTCATCGATGATGCCCTGAAAGAACCAACGGACGACAATTACCAGATCCTGTGTGCCTATGACGACCACGGTGATCTTGCCGGCTATGTCTGCTTCGGTGCAATCCCCATGACCGACGCAAGTTATGATATCTATTGGATTGCCGTGAATTTGCGTTTTGCCGGGCTGGGCGTCGGGGGGCAGCTTCTCACGGCTGCTGAGAGAGATATCGCAAAGCAGGGCGGTGAAAAAATTTATATCGAGACGTCTTCGACGGAACCCTATACGATGGCGCGGGAATTTTATCGACGTCAGGGATATAAGACTGTGTCTGTTCTGAAGGATTTCTACCGCGAAGGAGACAACAAAATAACGTATATGAAAAAAGCAGGATCTTCCTATGGCGAAAGAGAAGAAGTCGCGTAAACTATATAATGTATATGCAGCGATAGAGGAACAGTTTCCGTCTCATTTGGCGGCTTGTCGTGCCTTTCTCAGGCAGAAAAGCGTTTCCGTTACCGGGGAGGGTATCCCCGAGACGGCGGATATCGTTAAAACATTCATCGAAGAGATCGGTGGCGAGGCATCGCTGTGGGGCGATCCCCAGTATCCGGTCGTCTTCGGCCGCTATGACCGGGGATTTCCGAAAACGCTTATTATTTACGGTATGTACGATGTGCAGCCGGCGGAAGAGCCCGACTGGATCACTCCGCCGTTCGAGGCCGCACTGTGTCCACTCGTCGGTCTCGGAGATTGCATAATAGCACGGGGTGCCGTGAATTCAAAGGGTGCCCTCTGCGGACTGTTCAATGTCCTCAAAACGATGGCTGAACGTGACGTGATACCGCTGAATCTCGTGTTTGCAATTGAGGGAGAAGAAGAAATCGGAAGTCCCCAATTCGAATCTTTCATACACGCGCATCGCCCCTGGATGAAGGGTGAAGGGGTGGTTGACTTCGACTTTTCGCAGGACACAACGGGCAATGTCTCCATGCATCTCGGCCTGAAGGGTATTGTGTACATGGACCTCGTCTGCCGTGGCGGGAAGAAAGGGGGGCCGACCACTACGACCGTGCACGGATCGGCCAGTGCCTGGATTGCGTCGCCTGTGTGGCGGTTGATTCAGGCCCTGTCACTGCTCACTGACCGAAAAGAAAATATCACCATCCCCGGATTTTATGACAATGTGGTCGGGCCCGATAAATCCGATCTCGCATTGCTGAAAAAACTGGAAAAGGTGTTTAATGCCAAAGTATTTCTGAAGGAAATGAAGAGCCTCTGTTTCAAGTACAATCGACAAGGTATCGATCTCTTGAAGAAGGGCCTCTATTCGCCCATCATTAATGTCAATGGATTCCATGCCGGGTATGGCGGATCCGGGACGAAAACCGTTCTGCCACGCAAGGCAACAGCGAAGATTGACATACGCTTCGGTCCGTTTATGGAACCTGACGAAGTGGTGTCGAAATTTACTCGGTATCTCAGCGAGAAAGGTTTCGACGATATCGAAGTGAACGTGAGAGACAGTTACACATGGTCTAAGACGCATGTGTCTGCGCCTCTTGTGCAACAAATGATACGGGCATATCAGCAGCACAAGGTGAGCCCTGAAGTGTGGCCCATTGCCACGTGGGCGGCACCGTATTTCGTGTTTTCAAGAATTTTGCGGCTTCCCGTTGTGTCCGGAGGGATGGGGCATGGCGGGAGGCAGCATGCGGCCAATGAGTACATGACCGTTGCCGGCTTGAAGGAGTTTGAAAAGTTTGTGGCGACATTTCTTTATCATGTTGCAGATAATACAGCATAGGTTACATTTGCTCCGGTGTGTGTAGCCAGACACTAGGAATAATCCCCGGGGAAAATGTTGCTTTCATAATGGTATTGTAGTGTGGAGGAAATGAATGGAGGACAAAACGATTTTCTGTATCCAGTGTAACCGGCCGTTTGTGTTGACCGCAGCCGAACTCAAACGGTGTTTGTCACGTGGTTTCGACATGCCGCGGCGCTGTCCGGAGTGCCGTAAGCACAAGACGAAACTTGCAGAATCGAAGACCAGGATTAAGTGCATGCCAAAGAAGGGCAAAAATTCATGGAAACGGTACGACGAGTTCAGGGAAGACCGGCTATGGTAACCGCCGTGTTTCGTTTTTTTATAATTTGAGGGTCATGAACATGACTCGAAACGGCAGGTGGGAAAATTGTTTCGTGTCTCCCTCGATAAAACCGATTTGTCTGTACCATTCATTCAGTTCGACATCGCGGGCAATTGTGCCGATGCCTAAGGTGTTACCTCCCTCAGCCTTGGCTTCGGTACAGGCATGAGCGATGAGGGCCCGGCCGAATCCCCTGTGCCTAAACGACGGTATCACGGCAAGTCGTTCGAGGTACCAGAGGTCAGGCGGTGCCTCTTCAAGGGCCACACACCCCACCGGCGTGTTGCCGAACTCCAGGAGGAAATATGTCACTCCCCGGGCAAAATCCTGCTCGATCCATTCATCGGTACAGTTGGAGGGATGCCTGGGGCAGTTATCGGGGGTAAGGTCGAACTTTTCTGCTGCAGTCGCAAACGAATCCCGGATAAGAGCTGTCAGTGTCGAAATATCCGAAACGGTGGCACTGTGTATACGAAACGTGTCTGATGTCATGGGGTGCAACTCCTCTGTAAAATGTATTTCTTCATACCGCATTGGATTGCTGCTCATAAAAACTTCGGAAAGGCCCGAAACATTCCACCATTGACAATAACGCAATCGGCACCAATTTTCCACTGTGTTCTTGATGGTCGGACGGTTTGAGGGGGAGTGCCCTTGAAACAACGGCACACACTCAACAGGTGACGGAACCTTCCGCTGCTGCACATGCCCCAGTACCTGCGAAGCGTCGGAAATCTTTACAGCTTTGAAAAGGGGCGTATTCTTCATAATATCAATAAGATCTAGTATGACGGTGTGAAACAGTGCTGAAAAGCGTCGGAAGCCTTTACAACTTCAGGAAATCATTTCTGAACGGAGATACACAGGAAAAAAGGACGGTGCAAAAGTAGTGAACTAAATATAAAGCAAGATCGGTATATTACGTATGGATAATCTTTTTTATCAACAAGTTTCAGGTAAATGGAATGGGCATTGCGTTTAAAGCTTACAGAGATAGAATAGTCCAACAGTCTCTCTTACTGGAGGTGCTACATGAAACAGCTGAAGATATTGATGACGATACTGTGTGTTATGGGTATGGCCTTTGGCATGGCATCCGCCGCCGTCGCGCTGCCAATAACGACTGCCACGACGCCCCAGTGGTCCGGCTCCGTACCGCATAACCCCGATGCCGGTGACATTGCCACGATCGTGGAATATGAGGGCACTTTGGAGGATTTGTATAAGCAGGATGTCGGCGGGCCGGAATCCGGTTCATTCGCCGCATCGTACGACACCGCCTTCTCCAACACACCGACCGATCCCGAGGATGCGACGATCACATATCAGTCGGGGGAGGAATATATTACAGGAGATCCGCTGTATCTCCTGGTGAAGGACGGCAATCACGATCCTATCTGGTACATATTTGATATAACTGATTGGAACGGTACCGAGCCCATATTGATAGAGGATTTCTGGGTCGATGGTGGTGCCATCTCCCACGTATCCATATACGGGCCGACCGCTGTCCCCGAGCCCGGTACCCTGCTCCTGTTCGGCTTCGGGCTGCTTGGCGTCGCCGGAATCCGCAGAAGGCTGACACACTGAATTATAAAATCAATGCTATGATCGAAGAAAGGCAGGGTCGAAAACGGTCCTGCCTTTTTTGGTGCTGCGTGCGTCCTGACGTGGTCATGACAGACTTTCGGGAGCGTACGAATATCGACACGTTGAGCCGCGGCCGGAGCAGACGAAAACAATGGACCCCGTGGGTCAGATTCCTCCGTCGGTTGATGGCGCGGCACCGCAGGCCGGTTTCCCTGTGTTCCGGATTGCCACCCGTCGCGAATCATGGTACACGTCAGGATTCTTCCTTCACGTGAGGTATCCATAGCATGCTGATCGCTGGTGTCGACAGTCGCAAAAAACGGGTAGACCGCGGCCTG
>Ga0272441_10003648_pt1 | contig 29044 bp, 21 predicted proteins | sample SSMProp6N_FD_193582 | JGI IMG/M metagenome (GOLD analysis project Ga0272441, IMG submission 193582) | Marine sediment archaeal communities from Little Sippewissett salt marsh, Falmouth, MA, United States - SSM-Prop-6N | ecosystem: Environmental > Aquatic > Marine > Wetlands > Sediment ... | reverse complement strand
TGGAAGCCCGGCGACCGCGTTCTCAACTACGCGGGCCCCCACTGCGGCGAGTGCGAGGAGTGTGTGGCCGGCCACTCCAGCTACTGCCTGCAGCCGGAGAAGGGCGGCAAGGCCCTGCACGGGTACTCCGAGCTCTTCATCGCCCACGCCAACTGCCTCTTCGCCGCCCCCGGCGATGTCGATCTCAAAGAAGCGTCGCTCATCACCGACATGGTCGGCACGCCCATGCACGCCATTCGCCGCGCCTTCCGGCTGGACCTGCCGCGCAGGACCGTCGCCGTCTGGGGGCTGGGGCCGGTCGGCCTCTTCACCGTTCAGGGCCTGCGGACATACGCTGACGTCGAGACCGTGATCGCGCTCGACCCGATCGCCTACCGGCGCGAGCTGGCGCTGGGCCTCGGCGCCGACGAGGGGCTCGACCCGCTGGCCGATGGCTGCCTGGACGACATCCGCGCCCGCGGCGGGGGGCACGGACCGGACTACGCCTTCAACTGCGCGCTCAAGGAGCCGGCGGATGCCTACGACACGCTGCGCAAGGGCGGCATGCTCATGAACGTCACTGGCGGGGTGACCACCCGGTCGCAGGCCGAGAAGACCGTCGACGGCAGCTGGTACTTCGACTACGCCGAGTACCCGGCCAACGTCGAGCTGGTCGAGGCCGGCAGCTTCGACCTCGCCGGCGCCATCACGCACGAGTTCCCCCTGGCCGAGATCAACGAGGCCTTCGAGGTCCGCGCCAAGCATCCCGAGGAGTCTCTGAAGGTGGTGGTCAGGTGCGTTGAGTGAAAACGGTGTGAGCGGGCGGGGCCGGACGGCGCCCCCGCCGACCCGCCGCCCTTGACCGGCCCATGCGCAAAGCGTATACTGCTCAGGGGCGTGATATACCGCACGACGCGGTAGATTCACTGGTCATGTGGGCGGCGTGAGACCGATATGAAGAGCCGCGTCCTTCCCGGCATTGTGCTATGTGCTCTCTTGGTGGCGTCGGCAGGCCCGATCGCCTACGCCAACTTGAGGGGCGTATATGCGGGCAGTACGTCCGTCACCGAGTACCGGAAGTACGGCTGGCCGAAAGCGTGCGTCCACTACAAGAAGGGCATCATGCCGGGCGCGGAGTGGGATCTCCACAGTGTTGCCGGCGGGAAGATCTTTCTGAACGCTGTCGTCTTCTGCGCCATTGAGCTTGCAGTTGTGGGACTATGGTATCTGTGGCGCCGGAGCCGCATGAAAGCCAGCGAGGTGGCCGCCACCTGACCATCGTGCGCAGCCCTGAGTGCGGTTGCCGAGCAACGGCTCATCCGCGTGACGTTAACAGCCCAGGGGGGCGACCGGTGGTATACAAGATTCTCGCGGCAATCGTGATATTTATCTTCGGCTTCACGTTCATGAGAAAGCTGACGGCCCTAGTGTCACTGGCTTCTGGGGCCGTGTTGCTTGTGGCCTCCCGCATAAGCGGCATCCCCGATGCCTTGGGCCGAGATGCAGGCGATCTAACCGCCGCCGGGTTCCTGTTGCTGTTTTGGGGGGTGCTTCTGTACGCGATGAGCAAGCGCACCGAGAAGCGCAAAGCGGCTAACCGCTAGCCCGGGCGGGCGGGGCAGGTCGATCAGGAAGAGGCCGCTGCGGGCTACTGGCCTGCCCTCGCGACGTCGCGCAGACTGCGCAACCCGCGCGGCCTGGCCGAGTCAAAGCATATGGGGCCGTTCCCGATCCGCCTCGAGCGACGCATGCGCAACAGGTTCCGTTCGGCAGAAAGGAAGACAGATGAACCGCGCCGCCCTCGCAGCCGTCCTTGTCATCATGACCCTCGCCGGGCTGCTCCTCGCCCGTCAATACGGCACGAACGTGCCCGCCCAAGACACGGCCCCCCCTCCGCCGGTCTCTCACGAAGGGGACGCGGCGCGTCAGCCTGAGAACGTCCCCGTGCCGGAAACACCCCGCCAGGTCCCCGCGGACGTGCCCCCCGCCGAGCTGCCGACGGGGTGGCTCCGCGCGGTCAAGAAGGGGAGCGGGGTGCCGACCGCGATCGTGGAAGCGCGAGGTGAGGTCTACTTCGTTCCCGAGGCCAAGTTCCGTACCATGCCGCGCATTGAGACGACGGTCGTTGCGGTGCAGCCCTGCCGCGCCTTCTTCGAGACCGCCGGCGGCGGGTACCTCTGCGTCGGCGGCCCGGGCGCGGGACGGGCGACCTTCGATTTCATCAGGATTCTCACGGCTGGGCAGAGATGCACGCTCCCCGACGCGGCAGCCGATCACCAGAAGCGACAGGAAACCGGGTTGCGGGAGATGGAGACGGACGACAGCTTCTAGCAGCGCCCCGGCGGCGCCCTTGCCCGCACGGGCTGATTTGCGCCCTCCATAGCCCGCCTCGCCAAACCACTGATTCGCGCGCGAATTCGCGCTCGAAAGCCCCGAAGAGGTCAAAAAACGGTCTAGGGGGAGGGGGTACGGTGCTTCTTCGCCCCCGAAAGGAGGCGTATGACGTAGCTGACACACCCGGGGCGCACCGGCGGAGCCAGGCGCCGTGCCTTGGCGGAGTCCGGGGCCCCGTGAAGGGGAACGCGGGAGCGTGGCCGCATGCTCATGACAGTCGCGACGGCATCGGCCTGAGTTCGCCCCAGTCAGTACCCGCGCAGTGCCGGTTCTCAAGCCTGAGGCATGAGACCCCGGCACATCATTACCGGGAGCACGGGCAGGAGCGTCGGGCCGTGATCGGAAGGGGGCGAGTGATGGGACCTTGAGAACGCCGCGGCGGGGGCGCCTCGCGCCGTTCGCTCAATCACAGTGCAGCGCCGGGGGTCGTTTGACATACGGCCCAGGGAGGATACCATGGCGGGTGCGACAGGAGATCTCAGGAGGACGGCAATGGCCGGCATCTCACCGGGCCCCGTGAAAGACTGGGAGAACCCCGAGCTCGTCTCGCTGAACAGGCTGCCCGCCCACGCGACGATGCTCCCCTACCCCGACGCCGGATCGGCCCTGGCGGGAGCGGGGGTAGTGACAGGGACGGAGGAGCCCGAAGGCGATTTGCCTTTGGCCGAGTCGCCGTTCGTGATCTCGCTCGACGGGAAGTGGCGGTTCCACCTCGCCGCGACCCCCGAAGCCGCGCCGGAGGGCTTCGGGGCGGACGGGTTCGACGACGCGGGCTGGGACCGGATCGACGTCCCCTCCAACTGGACGATGGAGGGCCACGACCGGCCCATCTACACCAACGTCAAGATGCCCATCCCCACGCGCCCGCCGAGCGTGCCGGCCGACGACAACCCGACGGGCTGCTACCGCACGACCTTCACGGTGCCGGACGAGTGGGCCGGGCGGCGCGTCGTCCTTCACTTCGGCGGGGTGGAGTCGGCGTTCTATGTATGGGTGAACGGCCGCAAGGTCGGCTTCTCGAAGGGCTCGCGGCTGCCTGCGGAGTTCGACATCACCGACTTCGTGCGTGCGGGCGAGAACACCCTCGCCGCCATGGTCATCCGCTGGTCGGACGGCTCGTACCTCGAGGACCAGGACCACTGGTGGATGGCGGGGATATACCGTAGCGTCCGGGTCTACTCGACGCCCGAGGTCTATATCAGCGACTTCGCCGTGCGGACGGAGCTCGACGGGAAGTACAGGGACGCCGAACTCGCCGTGACGGTCCGGGTCGAGGCGTCGGGAGCGGGCTCGGCATTCGGCCACTCCGTCGAGATGGCGCTGTACGACTCGAAAGGCGCGCCCGTATTCAAGGAGCCCGTCTCCGGCGAGGTCGAATCCCCGTGGAAGCTGCCGCCGAGGGCGCTGCTCTCGAAGAAGATCAAGAACCCCCGCAAGTGGAGCGCGGAGGCGCCGGACCTCTACACGCTGGTCGTCACGTTGAAGGACATGGCCGACCGCGCCACCCAGGCCGTTGCCTGCAAGCTGGGCTTCCGCAAGGTGGAGGTCCGCGATCGCGAGCTGCTCGTGAACGGCCGGGCCGTGCTCATCAAGGGAGTCAACCGTCACGAGCACGATGACCGACGCGGCAAGGCCGTTACGAGTGAGTCGATGCTCGCCGACATCCTGCTGATGAAGCGGCACAACATCAACGCCGTGCGGACCTCGCACTATCCGAACGACCCGCGCTGGTACGAACTCTGCGACGAGTACGGCATCTACGTCTGCGACGAGGCGAACGTCGAGTGCCACGCGGTGACCAACCTGCTCTCGCACGATCCTCGCTGGGCGGCGGCGTTCCTCGACCGCGGGCTTCGGATGGTCGAGCGCGACAAGAACCACCCGTCGGTGATAATGTGGTCGCTCGGCAACGAGTCGGGCTACGGCCCCAACCACGACGCCATGGCCGGATGGATGCGCCGGGCCGATCCGACGAGGCCGATCCACTACGAGGGAGCCTGCGGCCGCGGCGCCGACTCGCGCCACGCGACGGACATCATCTGCCCCATGTACCCGACGGTCGAGCGGATCGTGGAATGGGCCTCGGCCGAGCCGGCGGACGTCCCCGGGTTCGGGCCGGCATCCCGTGAAGGCGAGTACCGGCCGCTCATCATGTGCGAGTACGCGCACTCGATGGGCAACTCCACCGGCAACCTGAAGGAGTACTGGGACGCCATCGAGTCGACGCACGGCCTGCAGGGCGGCTACATCTGGGACTGGGTCGACCAGGGGCTCCTGAAGAAGGACGAGAAGGGGGTCGAATACTGGGCCTACGGGGGCGACTTCGGCGACGAGATCAACGACAGGAACTTCTGCATCAACGGGCTCATCTGGCCCGACCGCACCCCCCACCCCGCGATGCGCGAGTACAAGAAGGTCATCCAGCCCGTCGGCTTCAAGTCGAAGAGCCTGAAGCAGGGGAAGATCGAGATCACCAACAAGCACGACTTCCTAAACCTGAAGCACCTCGCCGGGCGCTGGCGCCTGACGGCGGACGGCGAAGTGCTGAGAGAGGGCAAGCTCTCGAAGCTGAACGTCGAGCCCGACAAAAGCAAGGTCGTCACGATCGGCACGGGCAGGCCGAAGCTGCCCCCTGGGGCGGAGTGCTTCCTGGAGGTCGCGCTCTCGCTCGCCAAGGAGACGGCCTGGGCGCCGGAGGGGCACGTCGTCGCCTGGGAGCAGTTCAAGATGCCCCGGAAGGGCTCCGCCCCGAAGAAGCTCGGCGTCAAGGGGATGCCGGAGCTCGATCTCTCGCGCGACGTCGGCCGCGCTGTGATAACGGGCGAGGAGTTCTGCCTCGTCTTCGACGAGCCGCTGGGGATTCTCGCCTCCTTCACGCACCGCGCGAGGGAGCTCATCTCCCGGGGGCCCGAGCTCAGCGTCTGGCGCGCCCCGACCGACAACGACGGAATCAAGGCGATGCCGGAGCGCCGCGCGGGCATGCTCCGGCAGTGGCTCGAGGTCGGGCTGGACTCCGTCAGGTTCGAGCCCGGGCGGGTGACGGTGAGGCGCATCGCGAAGTCGGCCGTGAGGATCTCGGCCGAGACGGCCGCCTACGGGCGCGGGGCGACGGAGATATTCACTCACCGCCACGTCTACACCGTCTACGGCACGGGCGACGTGCTCGTCGAGAACTCCGTCGCCGCCGACCGCAAGCTGCCGGACCTGCCGCGCGTGGGGGTCACGATGACCGTGCCGGGGGGGCTGGAGGAGCTGGCGTGGTTCGGCCGCGGTCCGCACGAGAACTACGTCGACCGCAACACGGGGGCGGCCGTCGGACTGCACTCGGGGAGCGTCGACGCACAGTACGTGCCGTACATCGTGCCGCAGGAGAACGGCAACAAGACGGACGTCCGCTGGGCGACGCTCACGGCATCGGACGGCGCCGGCCTGCTGGTCGTGGGGCGGCCGGTGCTGGAGCTCTCGGCCCTGCACTTCACGGCGGCCGACCTCTACGCCGCGGCGCATACCAACGAGCTCGTCCGGCGCCCCGACATCACGCTGAACCTGGACCTCGCCCAGTCGGGCCTCGGCGGCGCGAGCTGCGGCCCCGACACGCTGCCGGAGTACAAGATAGCCCCGGGCCGGTTCGACTTCGCCTTCAGGCTGAGGCCCCTCGGTCAGGAGGAGGACGCGGCAGAGGTCGCCCGGCAACGGCTGGGTGAGGCGAAGTGAGAAGGGTTCCGTGATGGACGCGGCCGTCGGATGGACCTTGCTGGTGCTGGCGGCGGCGCTCGCGTGGGGCGAGTGCGCGTCGGGCGAGGAGCCCGTGCTCCCGGCCGGCACTCCGCTGGTGGGCTCGGGCGGGTTCGGGGCAATGGGCCTTTCCGGCACCGAGCGCGACTCGGAAGAGATCGCGGTCATGGGCCAGTCCTTCGCGAAGGCTCTGCGCGTCAGGACGAAGAAGCGCCCGGCCCAGCCCTACAACATGCAGCTCACCGCGAAGACGACCGCGGCCACGGCGAAGGGCGACGTCATCTTCGCAAGCTTCTGGGCTAGAGCTGGGGAATCGTCGGACGAGACTGGCGAGGCGCTCACCGAGTTCGTCTTCGAGAAGGCAGGCGCACCGTGGACGAAGTCGGTGACGTACCGCGTGCGGGCGGGGGCCAAGTGGCGGCAGTACAACATTCCCTTCGCCTCGGCCGAGTCGTACGCGGCCGGCGGGGCGCACGTCTGCTTCCGGGTGGGATACGATCCCCAGGCTATCGAGCTGGCCGGCTTCAAGCTCGTCAACTGCGGCACGAAGGTGAAGGTTTCGGACCTCCCCGTGACGATACCGACCTACCGCGGCCAGGAGCGCGACGCGCCCTGGCGCAAGGCTGCCGCCGAGCGGATCGAGAAGCACCGCAAGGCCGATATCACCGTCCGGGTGACCGATGCGCGGGGCCGCGCCGTTCGGGGGGCCGAGGTCTCGGTGAAGATGAGGCGCCATCTCTACGCCTTCGGCTCGGCGGTGAACTGCCGGTACCTTCAGGAGGGCGGCGAGACCCCCGACAAGAAGAGGTACCGGCGGGAGATCGTGGAGCTCTTCAACCGCGTCGTCACCGAAAACGCGCTCAAGTGGCCGCGGTGGGAGTCGAACCCGGAGCATGCCAGGAAGACCGTGAGCTGGCTGCGCGGCGAGGGACTGGAGGTCAGGGGCCACTGCCTCTTCTGGCCGAACTGGCGGCACGTGCCGCGGAGCATGCGACCTTCGACAGAGGGCGTGGCCGCCGCCCCGGCTCCCGATCCGGCGGCGCTGAGGAAGCGCGTGCTCGACCACATCGCCGAAGAGGCCGGCGCGATGAAGGGCAAGCTCGTCGAGTGGGACGTCATCAACGAGCCTTTCAGTAACCACGAGATCACCGACATCCTCGGGGAGGAGTCGCTCGTGGAGTGGTTCAAGGCCGCGCGGAAGGCCGACCCGGTCGTGAAGCTCTACATCAACGACTACGCGATCATCTCGGGCGGCGGCGGGGACTCGCCCCACAGGCGCCACTACGAGAAGACGATCAGGATGCTGATTGACAAGGGCGCCCCCCTCGACGGCATCGGCATGCAGTGCCACTTCGGCAACGCCGTGACCGTGCCGGAGAGTATCCTCAAGGCCCTCGACCGCTTCGCCAAGTTCGGCAGGCCCATCGAGATCACCGAGTTCGACATGAAGACCGGCATCGAGGCCTTCGAGGCCGCCTACACCCGCGACTTCATGACGGCCGTCTTCAGCCACCCCTCGACGGTCGGGATCATCATGTGGGGTTTCTGGGACGGGCGCCACTGGAAGGGGAACGCACCGCTCTTCCGGAGGGACTGGAGCCTGAAGCCTTCGGGCAAGGCGTGGCAGGAGCTCGTGTTCAAGGAGTGGTGGACCGAGGCCGAAGGCGTGACGGGCCGCCGGGGCGGTTACGGGACTCGCGGCTTCCTCGGACGCTACGAGGTGACGGCGTCGCGCCGCGGCAGAAAAGGCCGCGCGGAGTTCGACCTCGCGAAGCCCGGCGCGGAGGTGAAGGTGGTGCTCGAGTGACCCCGGCGGGCGCGCGGATCAGATCCGCCCAATGCCCGCGTCCGTCACCTCGTAGCGGCCGCCGCCGGAGATGACGACGGCAACGGCGCCCTCGCTCACGCCCTCGCGATCGATGCCAGCTCCCTGATTCACGAGGACCATGTCCTCGCCCACGTGCGCGAGCTCGACCCGGTCCGCGAGCTCGGTCGTCACTTTCGCCGAAGGTATGTCCCGGCTCGCGGGCGAGAGCACCACCCCCAGGTTCCTCCGGGGCGCGAGTCCCGAGGTGGTGAAGCGCAGGTGATGCTGGGGGTGCCACTGGTCGTTGCGCTTGGCGACCATGGGCGGGGGGTCCCAACCCTCTGAGAGTGAGAAGAAAGCGTTCGCGTGGTACATGAAGTGCCCGGCGAGGTAGCTTCCCTCGCGCTTGAGCGTGAAGGAGCGTTTCTCCTCGTCGACGACGAACTCGGCCCACGAATGAATGTTCCACTGGAGGGCGGAGGCGACGCCCTCCGCCGCCACGAACTCGTCGATCAGCACGAAACTGTTGGCGTCCTTCAGGTAGACCACGTGCCGCCGGCACCTCTCGGCCTGCGGCGCGTAGCTCGCGTCCGCGATGCCGACCATGTAGACGAGCCAGTCATCCTCGAAGGCATTGGCCACCCGGCCCAGCGAGTCGTGCGAGCGCATCAGCTGCGACGCGTCCGAGAGCGTGACGCAGTTGTGGCTCTTCGTGTGCCAGTTCCAGTGCGTGTGGTGGTCCGAGCCGTAGCCGTCGTAGTAGCCCGAGGGCATCGCCATCACCTTGCCGCCGACGTGGATTATGAAGTCGTTGTTGCTGGCGTGGGAGTGGCTGACGGCGCCGTAGGGCGAGCTCCGGAGGAGGAACGCGACGTCACGCGCAGCGTCCGCGAGGTCCGTCCTGACCGCTGCGAGCCCCGCGCCCTCGAAGACCCGGAAGATGCCCCTCTGCGGGAGCTCCGGGGCCTCCGGCTCAGGCGCTGCGAGAAACCTGAGTGGCCTGACGCCCGGGCGCTTGCGCTCGGCGGGGGTCTCGCACTTCTCGGCCTCGAGCCGGAACTCGGCGACGTAGCCGCCGAACTCCCCCGCGCCGGTCTCGCGGTCGATCAGGTCGACGAGGTCCGCGTTGGAGCGCCACGTGCCGCCCCAGCGCTCGGTGTGGTCGCCGAAGCCCATCCACTCGGCGTAGGGCGGCAGGCAGTAGAGGCGCCACTCGGCGTGCCCCTTCCAGAAGGGGCGTGCGTACAGGTCGACGCCCGCACCGCGCTTGAGCGTGGTCGCGAACATGCTCATGATGTTAACGTAGGCGAGCCCGTAGGAAGGCCCCTCGGCCCAGCCGCCGTCGTCGCCGGCCCAGATGGGCCAGATGCCGCAGAGGACCGGCCTCAGCCACTCGAGCCACCCGGCGGCCTCGGGGATCTCCTCGTGGAATACGAAGGCGATCTGGGCGAGGAAGACGATCTCGCGCCCGGCGTGCGAGTCGAAGCGGCTGACGCCGTAGGAGCCCTTGCCGTGCATGTGCTCGTAGGTGATCTCTCCGCGCCGCCGGAACTGCTTGACCACCGCGGCGCGCTCCTCGGGCGTGAACTCCTCCCACACCCAGTCGCAGGCCTGCGGCCCGTGCCAGATGATCGACATGTGGGCCTCGTCGTTGTGCGAGATGTGGCTTGAGCCCATGGGGTCCCACTTCGAGACCGAGGCGATCCGCCGGCACGCCGCGCGGGCGTACTCCGTCTCGCCGGAGGCGAGGTATGCGAGCGCGAGGGTTTCCGCGCCCGTCATGAAGCTGCGCGACTCGGTGAGCACCTTGTACCAGGCCTTGAAGAACCCCTCGTAGTCGAGCTGCCGCGAGGGCAGAAAAGGAGGCTCGGCGAGCTCGTGCTCCTCCTTCAGCAGCCGGCCGGCGGCGGCCTTCAGCTCCTTCGAGAGCTTCGCGCGACCGGTTTTGGTCGAGTCGCGAAGCCCCGAGACGTCCTCGGGGCGAATGAAGATGCGCGGGTGCTCGTCGGGGAAGCGGCGCAGCCACTCGGCGGCCGGCGGCACCTCGACGACCGGCGCGTCGGCCGATATCTCGAAGCGGAAGACCTCGGCCTCGTCCCCGGCGCCGCTCGCCGACCACCGCCAGAAGTAGCGGCCCGGCGGGAAGGCTTTCTCGGGGAGATACGCGGGCTCGGCGAGCGACTTCTCTTCGAGGACGACGTCCTTCAGGCCCTCGTCGCGAGCAACCGTGAGGGTGAACCCGGCCGCCCCCCCGGCACCCCCGTCCACCTCGGGGGGTTTCCACGCGAATACCGGGGGATTAGTGCCGGGGGAGGTCTCGTCTCGGGGCTGGCGCGGGTCGACGTGAGGATGCGGGTGGCGGTCGGACTTCATGGCGGTGTCCCCTTCGGATATGCGCGCGCGGTTTCCCGAAAGTCTATAGGCAGGCAGCGCGGCCGTGCAACGCCGTTTCTCGGCACAGGCCGTCCCGGCGGCCGTGGGAGGGGGATGCGGGGAGGGGAAAGGCGCTCACGCTTGCGGGTGCGAGCGGCCGGGGTATATAATGATGTGGATTCCATCACTCGAGGCGGAGAGACCCGTATGTCGCGCAGACCGTCGGCGATGGTGCGTCTCGTTGTGCTCATGACGGGCCTGGCGTCTCTGCCAGCGGCGGCGGGCGAAGCACGCAGGCTGGCTCTGACCGTGAAGGAGCCCTCTGGCGTGGCGCGCTCCAGCGGCTGGGTCGAGAACGGCGTGCCCTTCGGCAAGGGCGAACTGAAAGACCCCGCGAACGCGCGCCTGCTGGGGCCGGGGGGGGAGGAGTTGCCCCTCGACGCCGTGCCGCTCTCGCTCCACGAAGACGGCAGCGTCAAGTGGCTGCTCGTGAGCTTCCCCCTCGACGTCGCCGCGCGCGGCGAGGCGAAGTGCGTCCTCGAGTACGGGCCCGGCGTGAAGCGGGCAGAGCTTCTGCAGCCGCTCAAGATCGACGACGGTGCCGAGCGCCTCACGATAGACGCGGGTGCGCTGCGGGTAAGCTGGCCGAAGGTTCTGGGCGTCGCGGGACCGGGCGACGTCTGGGTCGACCTCGACGGCGATGGCAAGACTGCGGCGGCCGAGCAGATCGTGCACAGTGACGCCGGCCCGGGGCTTGAGGTGACGCGCGCCGGCGCTCCAGGCGCCGAGGCCGCCGGGGTCGGCCGATACGCCGCCGACCTCGCCAGGGGCAAGGGCGCGGTCACGCTCGAGAGGGCGGGCAGGCTCTCGGCCGTCGTCAGGATCGACGGCGTTCACGTGGACGCCGACGGCGGGAGCTTCTGTCCGTACACGATGCGCTGGACGGTGCGCTCGGGCTCGCGGGCGCTGGCGGGAACGCACACGGTCGTCTACTCGGGCGTGCCGGAGGGGGATTTCCTCGGCTCGGCGAGCGTCGGCCTGACCGCGAAGCTGGGCGCTCGCGTGCGCTTGAGCTCGTCCGCCGGGGGCGAAACGCTCAGCAAGGGGCTGCTGCGCGGCCGGCACGCCCTCGTCTGGCAGGGGTCGCCGACGGAGTCGGCCTGGGCCACCGAGGACGAGGTCAGACACTTCGGGAGGCCCGCCTGGGGCTGGCTGCATGCCGAGGGCGACCGGGGCCGCGTGACCGTCGCGATCCGCAACTTCGCCCTGCGCTACCCCAAGGCCATCAGGGCCGAGCTGGCGGCCGGCGGCGCTGTGCTGAAGCTGTATCCGTATCCGGGGGACCTGAACTCGCCGCTCGATTTCCGCCGCTACGCCGACGAGATCCACCCGGGCAACTGGGGATACGAGACCAGCTCTGACAGGCTGAACAGAAGCGGCCAGGGCGCGGCCTTCTCGCACGACCTCTACATCGGTTTCGGCGGACCCGGCGCCAAGGCGGCGGACGAGATCGGCAGGGCGAGAGCCTTCGACTCGCCGCTCCTGGCGCGCCCGACGGCGGCTCACGTGGCGGCCACCGAGGCCCTGTACCCCTTCGGCCCGAGCGCGGAAGGCAAGTACCCGGTCGGCGAGAACTACGTGCGTGCCATCCTTGACGTTCGGATCATCAGCCAGCGCGAGTTCGCCTGGTACGGCGTGCTCGACTACGGCGACTCGCCGAAGGGCACCTTCGAGGGGGCGTGGCTCCACTGGGGAGGCCACGGGTGGTGGACGAAGACGTCGCCGGTGCCGTGCCTCCTCACTGAGTACTATCGCACGGGCGAGCGCCGCTACTACGACCATGCCCTGGCCATGGCCCGGAACACCGGGGACGTGGCCACCGTGCACTTCGCCGACGGTAAGGGCAAGGTTTGGAAGAACTCGCCCGCCGACGTCGGCAGCGTCCACCGCCACGGCTACCAGCACTGGTCGGGCTACGCCGGATCGCCGCAGTACACCGGCGGCGGAGCGGAGGGGATGCTGGACGCCTATCTCATGACGGGCAACGGCCGGTTCCTCGACGTGGCTCGCGAGATGGCGGCGTTCAACATGTCGCGCAGAGGGCTCTGGGGCTTCGACTACATGATCCGCGTCTACTGCCAGCTTTCGGAGGTCTTCCGCGCCCGGGCGGGCGCTGGCCCCGAGGCGGAGAAGTTCGAGAAGGCGGCGCGCGACGCGGCAAAGAAGCTCCCGAAGAACTTCGCCGGCCGCTGGCCGAACATGGTGAGCCCGGGAGCCGCCTACGCCTCGCGCACGCGCGGGCTCGGCGAGGCCGAGGCCCGGCTGAAGGAGTTCCGCAAGGGCGGCATTGACGGTTTAGTGCCGGCGGTGGCGCGCTACCGAATCAGCAGGAGCAAGGCCGACCTCGATGCCGCAAAGAAGACGTACCGCGATGTCGTGACCAAGGCGGCGGTCGCGAAATCGCCTCCCAAGACTTACGCCGACGTCGTCGCCGCCCTCGGCCGCAGCTACCCGTGGACGGTCTGCGACTATCTGGGGCAGGTGCAGGGGGTGCCCGCTGCGATGCGGCTGTTCGAGGAGCTGGGCGTGCCTGAGAAGGACATCCTCGGCGACGCTGCGCCCATCGCGGCCGGGGCGCCTTCGGGCGATACGCCGCCGCCGTGGCCGGCCGGGCTGCTTCTGGCCGACGACATCGAGTGCCACCACGACGCGATCTTGAGTGGCGCCCACAGGGCCGGCTCCACCTATACGGCCGGCATCACGGGGCACGGCATCCGCATCGACGGCGCCGACCGCTACTACCACTACGCGAACCCGTCCTTTCGGCCCCGTGGGTGGAGGTCCGGCTCGGCCGCGCGGTTCGACGCGACGCTGGGCTCGGTCTCCTTCTGGTTCCGTCCCGCGTTCGACGGGGGCAGGGGCGGGCGCCGCGTCCTCTTCGCCGAGAGCGGCGCGCCGGGCGGCGAGGGGCTGTCGATAGAGGTCAGCGAGCTCGGCCTGCTCGAGCTCTCGGTGCGCGGCCCCGGCGGCACCGCCAGTGCGGCCTCCCCGGCGAACGTCTTCATCAAGCGGGGCGAGTGGGTGCACGTCGCCGGCACGTGGGACCTGGCCGGCGCACGGCCCGAGCTCCGTCTGTTCGTGAACGGCAACGCCGTGGCGACGGGGGCGCCGAAGGTGCGCGGCAGGAAGCTCCGAACGCGTGCGGGCATCGATCTCGACCTCGGATCGCTCGCCGGACGTTGCCAGGCCCCGGGCGTCTACGACGGCTGGCGCATCTGGAGCCGGCCGCTCGACAAGTTCCCCGACTCCGGCGTCAAGCCAAACCCCGGCCGGGGGGACGTTTGCGCGGGGGCTCTGCTCAACGATCCGCTGGAGAGCGCCGCGGAAACGAAGCTCCTCGGCGGCTCGGCCTCGGGGAAGTTCGAGGCGGGCTGGCACGGGAAGGCCTTCTCCGCCCGCGGCGAGGCCGAGGTGACCTATCCCGTGGGGCTCGGCAGGGGGGAGACCATCGGACCCAAGACGCGCTTCGACCCGAGGCGGGGCTCGATCGAGCTCCGCGTGAAGCCCGGGCCCGGCGGCGGCAAGCGGACGCTGGTCGCGGTCGACAACGGCTTCTGGTTCGGTTGGGTAAACGGCAAGCTCGTGCTCCGAATGAACGAGATGATCGGCAAGGAGCATATCGTGCAGGCCGACTGCCCGCCCGAAGCGGGCGCGTGGCAGCATCTCGCGTGCAGCTGGGACACATCGGTCCCGTGGCTGGCCCTTTACTCGGGCGGCGAGCTGATCGCCGAGACGAAGCCCGGTTCGGGGAAGCCCTTCTCGCCGAAGACGCGCGGCGCTCTCGTCCACGTCGGGGCGAAGCGCGGCAAGGACTCCGCGCTCGCGCTCATTGACGGCGTCAAGATATGGGACGCCCCCAAGAAGCGTTTCCTCTCGGCCGAGGGCGTGCTCTTCTACGCCTCGTTCGACGGCGACCATACGAACTCAGCTGACTACGCCGAGGGCGACGCCGTATGCTACGGCCTCGCCGACCGCTCGGCAGAGGGGATCATCTCGGGTGGCGTGAGGCAGTGGGGGCTGACGCAGATCCGCTTCCTCCCCTTCGCCCACTGCGAGGTGGGCGGCCGCGAGCCGCTGGTCAACATCACGCCCGACTCCGGCACCGCCGCCTTCTGGATGAAACCTAGCGAGTGGACCGTGAACGGGACCCGCCGGAACATCTTCATGGCGCCGCTCAACAGGGAGGACAAGGTCCAGATGGCCGTGCAGGAGGGCACATTCAACGTGCGCCTCGTCGGCATGAAGACCTTCGACACGCCGACCCACGGCATGCAGGCGGGCAGGTGGTACCACGTCGCCCTCGCGTGGGACCGCAGGAAGGGAACGGCGGCCGTCTACCTCGACGGAAAGGAGCTGAAGAGCTACTCGGGCCTCAAGTACACGGGCAAGTTGCGCGACGTCGTCCGCTACGACGGTTTCTTCCTGCTCGGCGGGTGGTACGAGCACGAGTCGCCGTGCAGCCACGCGAGCTTCGACGAGCTGGTGATATACCGCCAGGCGCTCGGGGCCGCGAAGGTGAAGGCTCTCTACGAGAGGCAGAAGGGCGGCCAGGCCCCCTAGAGCGAGCGCCTCGGCCTCACTTCGTGACGAGCACCTCGATCGCCTTCTTCGCGGCGGCGATGACCTTGGCGTCGTCCTCTTTCTCGAGAAGCTTTCTCAGGGGATCGATGCCGCGCTTCGAGCCGAAGTCCTGTAGTGCCTCGCAGGCCTCCTTGCGGACGGCGGGGTTCTTGTCGCCAAGGGCAGCGGCGATGACGTCGAAGGTGCCCTCGTCGCCGATCCAGCCGAGGGCGCAGACCGAGGAATGCCTCAGCTGCCACTGCTCGGAGGTTACGGTCTTCAGGAGCGGCTGGACGGCCCGCCTGTCGCCGATCTTGCCGAGCGCCCGGGCGAACTCCCAGCGGAGCCACGGGTGCTCGGCCTCGTCGAGGAGCTTCTCGATGAGCACCGGCACCGCGCGCTCGTCGCCCATCTCGCCCAGCGCCTGCGTGACGAAGCTGCGCCTGTAGACCTCCTTGTCGTGGAGGAGATCGCAGAGGGCGGCGACGGTAGCCCTGCGGTCGAGGCCCTTCTTCTTGCACCACAGGCGGAGCTTGAGCTGCCCGTCCTCGTCCTCCTCGCCGATGGTCCAGACGAACTCGCGGAGCTCGCCCACCACCTTCGGATCGGCCTTCAAAGGTTCCGGAGCGACGAACTCTCGCACGGTCTCGCCGCACCCGCCGGCGAGCGCGGAAGCGCAGAGCACCAGACCCACCAAGCGGCCGTGTCGGTACATGTCCCGATGCCCTCCGTCGGATCTTCGGCCGCAATGGTAACAGACCGGCCGGAGGGCGCAACCCACATTATTCGTCCCGTCGGGGCCGCCCGCGAGGGCCGGACTGAACCTTGTGGCCCCGCGCGCGTTCATCGACCAGGCGGCTTTGCGGAGTGGCGGAGAAAACATGCATGGGATCGCTGTTGACAGCGTCCCTATGGCGTGAGAGGATAGCCGCGACCCCCGACCCCAGGAGGCCATGCCCGCGGTGAGTGTCGACTTCACTCGCGATGAGCGCTCGGACGAGGAGCTCGTTGCCGCGGCGAACGCGGGCGAGCGCACGGCCTTCGAGGCGCTGTATGCGCGCCACCGCGAGTGGGCGGCCTCGGTGGCGATGCGGTTCACGCGGTCGCGCGACGACGCGCTCGACGTCGCTCAGGACGTGTTCATCTACCTCTTCGGCAAGTTCCCGGGCTTCGAGCTCCGCGCCAGGATGAGGACCTTCCTCTACCCGGCCGTGCGGAGCACGTCGCTCAACCTGCTCCGCAAGCGCCGCCGCGAGACGCCTCTCGAGAACGGCGCAGCCGAGGCCCTCGCCGACGGAGAATCATCGCGCGACGAGACCTCCGAGAGGCGCGGCGTCGCCGAGATCATCCGGGGCCTGCCGGCCGAGCAGCGCGAGATCGTGACGCTCCGCTACGTCGACGGCATGAAGCTCTCGGAGATCGCCCGCGCGATGGAGGTGCCGCTCGGGACGGTGAAGTCCAGCCTGCACAGGGCCCTCGAGGTCCTGCGGGGCCGCACGCCGCGGCCGTAGCTTTTTTTTTTGAAAATCCCGGAACCAACGCCCCCCGCCGCGTTCTTAAGCAACTGGAGGTGAACAGATGAGCCAGACGAAGGATACCCGCGGCGGCCCCCCCGCCCCCCCCGGCCACCCCGATCTCGCCGAGATCGAGGCCGTCCGGACGGGCGAAGCGGCGCCGGGCGTGGCCGAGCATGTAAGGGCCTGCTACGAGTGCCGCGCGGCGCTGGACGAGCTCGGCGGCATCGCCGGGAGCGTGAAGGCGGCCGCGGCGGCGCAGAGGATCGAGTTCCCGGCGGGCGTGGACGAGGCCGTCTCGGCGGCCATCGACCAGCGCGTGCGCGCGATTACGTCCGGGCGCCTCCGGCTCCGCGTGATCCGCTGGGCGGCTCCGCTCGCGGCGGCGGCCACGGTTCTGCTGGCGGTCGGGCTCTGGACGGCGTCGACTTCACACCGCAAGGCCCCGGCCGGGGACGGCAGCCGTTCCAGGCAGGCCAGGCGCGAGGTGGCTCTGCTCACCGAGGGGGCCGCTGACGCGCCCCACGCTGCCTCGACCCCCGCGACGGCGGCGGCCGGCTTTGAGGCGGAGCAGAAGAAGCCGAGCGATGCGAAGCGACTCTCCCCTGCCACTGACATCGACGGCAACGGCTCTATCGACATCGTGGATGCCTATCTTATCGCGCGGGCGGTCCGCGGAGGCGGGCGGCTCGAGCGGCGCTGGGATATCAACCGCGACGGCAAGGTGGACGGCCGCGACGTGGACGCCGTGGCCCGCCGGGCCGTCTCGGTCGGCCGAGGAGGTGCATGATGAGACTGCGCGCGCTGATAGCTGCGGCGCTCCTGGTTGGGGCGGCGGCGCTCGCCGAGGAAGGCCCGCCGGTTCAGCCCGAGCCCGTGCCCGAGAAGGCCCCGTCGACCATCCGGTTCAAGCCGGTTGACGTCTGGGTTCACACGGGCGGCGAGCGGCTGGCGGCCTACCAGGTCGAGCTCACTTACGACAAGTCCAGGGTCCAGATAGTCGGCGTCGAGGGCGGGGACAAGGGCCCCTTCAACGAGGCGCCCTACTTCGACCCCAGGGGCAAGGCGGGCGGCCGGATGGTCGTGGCCGCCTTCACGGCAGACGATGCCAGGGCGCCCGAGGGCCGCCTGCGGATCGCGCGGCTGCACTTGCGCATCGTGGGCCCCGCGGACGCCGATCCGGATATCACAATCAGGCTGGTCACGGCCGCCAGGCCCGGCGGCGGGAAGATCAGCCCGGAGGTCGAACTCACCAGGCCCGGCGAGCAGAGAGGGGAAAAGATATGAGCAGGAGACTTCTGATCGGCGGGGTGGTCGTCGTCGCCGTGGTCGCGATAGCTGCCATGGGACTGATGGTCCTCACATTCACCAAGGGGTCCGATGGCATGAGGCCCGCCAGGTGGCTCGAACGGGCCGAGACGCCTTCGCCGTCAGCGGCGGCAGAGGGAGATGAGGCCGGCGCCGAGGTCTACAGGTACGAGACGGGCGGGGAGCGAGACCTTCGCATGGATCTCGCGAAGAAGATACCGGCCACAGAGGCGCCCGCCTTCAGCCACGAGGAGGTGGAGGTCACCGACCACCTGGAGACGGCGAGGCCGGGCCAGGCGGCCGGCCGCCCGGGCAGTGGCCAGGACGACGCCATCAAGGACATCCCCCTCGGCGGGACGGGCGTGGTCGGTGAGTTAGGGCTCGGAGGTGGCGCCGCCGGCAGGCTCAGGAGGCCCGAATCCGAGAGACTCGCGCGCGAGAAGCAGCGCACGACGACCATCGTCGAGTCCCCCATTCCCGCCGCTCCTGCCGACCCGGGGCCAAAGGCGAGCGAGGTGGCGCCCAGGCAGCCGATGAAGGAGGTCCGCACTAAGCCCTTCAAGAAGGAACCGGAGGCCAAGAAGTCCGAGGAACTCGGCCTGATTACCAGGGTCCGGCCACCGAGGCCGCGGCAGCCGAGGCCGAGCAGCAAGGATCTCGACCGCCTCACAGACCGCCTCGAGCAGGCCGACCCGACGCGCTCGTACGGTCCGTACGACGAGCTCTGGGTCATAGAGAAGCCGAAGCGCGACCCCAACGTCATGACCTCCCACCGGGAGCTGGGCGAGATACAGCTCCGCGCAAGAGTGCCGGGCGAGGAGAAGGAGATTCCGCTCCCGCTCAAGCACACCGAGGTGAAGGCGCGCGTCTCGGCCTTCGTCGCCACCGTCGACGTCACCCAGCAGTACCACAACCCCTACGGCGTGAAGATCGAGGCCGTCTACGTCTTCCCGCTGCCGCACAACTCGGCCGTCACCGACTTCGTAATGGTGATCGGCGACCGGCGCATCCGCGGCGTCATCCGCGAGCGCGAGCAGGCCCGTCGCATATACAAGCAGGCCCGCCGCGCCGGCCACGTCGCGGCGCTATTGACACAAGAACGGCCCAACATCTTCACCCAGCGCGTTGCCAACATCGAGCCGAAGAAGCAGATAGACATCCAGATCAGCTACTTCAACACCCTCACCTACTCGCGCGGCGAGTACGAGTTCGTCTTCCCGATGGTCGTGGGCCCCCGCTTCAACCCGGCGGGCTCGACGGGCGGCGTCGGCGCCGTCGGCCACGGACACAAGGGTTCGTCGGGGCAGCGTACCGAAGTCCAGTACCTGAAGCCCGGAACGCGCTCGGGACACGACATCGGCCTGACGGTCGACATCGACGCGGGCGTCGAGATCGAGAAGGTCCGTAGCACGACGCACGCCATCGAGATGAAGCGCGTGTCCGAGAGCAAGATGCGCGTTAACTTGAGCCGCCTCGACACCTTGCCGAACAAGGACTTCGTCCTCCGCTACCGCGTCGCGGGCCGCAACATGAAGACGGCCGTGATGACTCACCGCGGCGAGAAGACGAACACCTTCGCCATGGTGCTCCAGCCGCCGGGCGATCTGATGGACCTGCCGCGCATGCCGCGCGAGATGGTATTCGTGCTCGACTGCTCGGGCTCGATGCGCGGCTGGCCGCTGAAGAAGGCCAAGGAGGCGATGCGGCGCTGCCTCAGCAAGCTCGGGCCGGATGACACCTTCCAGATCATACGCTTCTCGAACAGAGCCTCGCAGCTCGGCTCCCGGCCCGTCGCGGCCACCAAGTCCAACGTGGCGCGCGGGCTGCGCTACCTCGAGACGCTCCGCGGCACCGGCGGCACGATGATGATCGAGGGCATAAAGGCCGCGCTCGACTTCCGTCACGACCCCAAGCGCTTCCGCGTCGTCAGCTTCATGACCGACGGCTACATCGGCAACGAGACGCAGATATTCCGCGAGACGAAGAAGCGCCTCGGCGCCTCGCGCATCTTCAGCTTCGGCGTGGGGACATCGGTGAACCGGCACCTCCTCGCGGGTCTCGCGCGGATGGGGCAGGGCGCGGCGGCCTACGTGAACCTCAGCGACTCGGCCGACGAGGCGGTCGACCTCTTCTACGAGCGCTGCTCGCGGCCGGCGCTGGCCGACATCGAGATCGACTGGGGCGGCATGAAGGTGAAGGACGTCTACCCGCGGAAGATCCGCGACCTGTTCGTCGGCCGGCCCGTCGTCATCACCGGCCGCTACGAGGGCGAGGGGAAGACGGCGATACGCGTCAAGGGACGCTGCGGCACCAGGGAGCGCAGCTACGCCATGAACATCGACCTCGACGACGAGAGCGCCCGCCACGCCGGCATCGGCAAGGTGTGGGCGCGGACGAAGCTCGCCCACCTCGCCGACGTCGAGGCGATGACGCCCTCGGGCGAGCTCAAGGACGAGATCACCCAGGTCTCGCTCGAGCACCGCGTGATCTGCAACTACACGGCCTTCCTGGCCGTCGACACGCTGAGGGTGACGGAGGGGAACCACGGCATCTCCGTGGCCCAGCCCGTGCCGGTGCCCGCCGGCGTGCGCTATGAGACGACGGTCTCGGAGTAGCTCCGGGACCGCGAGAGGAATCGTCCCCCGGGGGTCCCGGCGACTGGCGCCGGGGCCCCCGTCTTCATATGCCCAGGTGGCCTCAGAACGGCCCGCAGAGCCCTTTGGTGCCACGTATTTTTCTCGAATTAACTGCTTGACACCCGCCGCCGGGCGGTGTAACATTCAGCAGTGCTGAAGATATCTTCAGTAGTGCTAACGCTCGGAGGAAGACCAAATGGCCGGCTCCGGCCTCGTACAGTCGCTCACGAGGGCTCTCGACATCCTCGAGGCGGTGGGGCGCTCGGAGAGTGAGGCCGGCGGGGGGGGCGGCGCGACGCTGAAGGGACTCTCGGACTCGCTCGGCCTCAAAGGGGCCACGGTCCACAACCTCGCGAAGACGCTTGTCGCCAGGCGTTATCTCACGAAGCGTAACGGCGGCTACCGCCTGGGCCCCGCGGCCCCGGAGCTCGCGCAGACGTATCTCGACAGCGGCCTCTCCGAACGCGCCCAGGCCGAAGTGAGGCACCTCGCGGAAGAGTTCCCTGCCGCCACCGTCGTATTCTCGCGGCCCGCAGGAGGCGCGGGGAGCGAAGTACTCTACGCGCTCCGCATGAGCCCGGAGCGCCCCGGCGTCCTCGAGCGCCCGCGCGCTCTCGCGGTGCATCCGTACGGCACGGCGTCGGCCCTCCTCTTCCAGGCGCTCTGGACGGACGAGGAGCGCTCGGAGTACCGCCGCCGGCATCCGTTCTGGGAAACAGGCGGGCCCATCTGGCGAGACGAGGCCCGCCTCGACGAGCAGCTCGCCGCCATCCGCCGGGCGGGGTACGCCCGGCCGCGTCCGCCCGGCAGGCACTCGCGCCCCGTGGCCGCCCCCGTCTGGGGGCGGGGCAGGGAGCTCGTCGCCGCGATCGGCGCGAGCGTGCCGGCGGCGGAGGCCACGAAGAAGGAGATGACGCGCCTCGCTGGCGAGGTCCGGCGGGCCGCCGAAATACTGTCATACAGCGAAGGGAGCTGAGAGATGCTGGAGACGGGGGAGCTGACCGCGGAGGTCGTCAAGAAGACGGCCCGGGCCTTCGGCGCCGACAAGGTCGGCATAGCGCCGCTTGACCGCTGGGAGGGCGCGCCCATCCAGATGGACCCGAGGCAGATCATGCCCGAAGCGAAGTCGCTGGTCGCGATGGCCTTCCGCGTGATGCGCGGCAGCCTGCGCGGCGTGGAGGAGGGGACGTTCTTCCACAACTACTCGGCGATGGGCTACGGGGGGCTGACGTACCTCTACATCCCCATGGCCGTGATGAACCTGTGCAAGTTCGTGGAGGACCACGGCTACGAGGCGATCCCGATCGGCCACCAGTCCGACTGGCGCGCGATCGACAACGGCGGGAACCTGCGGGCAGGCGCGAGCCGACCCGTCGCCCCCGGGCGCGCGGCACCCGACGTCATGGTCCACCTCAGGATTGCGGCGTATCTCGCGGGCCTCGGCGAGATCGGCTACTCGAAGGTCTTCCTCACGCCGGAGTTCGGCCCCCGCCAGAGGATCGGCATCATACTCACCGAGGCTGAGCTCGAGCCCGATCCGATATACGACGGGCCGCCGCTATGCAACCGCTGCATGGCCTGCGTCAGGGACTGCCCCGGCAACGCCATCAGCGCCGAAAAGACCGTGAAGGTCACGCTCGCGGGGCGCGAGGTGGAGTGGGGCGAGGTCGACCTGGAGGCCTGCAACGTCGCCTTCCGCGGCGGGCGGTACGCCGAAGAGGGCGAGACCGGCGGCTACATGGAGGCCCTGAACGGCCGTGAGATCGAGCACTCCAAGTACTCGCCATTCACGTACAAGCCGCGGAACGTCTACAACTCCGGCCAGGCGATCTGCGGAGGCCGAGGCTGCATGAGAGCGTGCATGGTCAGCCTCGAGAAGCGCGGCGTCCTCACCAACTCCTTCCACAAGCCCTTCCGCCGGAGCAAGCCCTGGCTGGTCGACTGGTCGGTGCCCCAGGAGGACGCGGTGGCCGAGGTGGTCGCGGACGTCACTCGCGACCGCGAGCGCGCGGGCGGCTCCGTCCCGGCCGCGGCGGCCGGCGAGAAGGAGCCCGACTGAGGCCCACGGATGAGCTCGCACGCACTATTCGAGCGCTACGAGCGCCGCTTCAGCCTGGCGAAGGCCCGGCTCCCGGTGCGCAAGCCCTGGACGGCCGCCGGGCGCGACGAGATCCGGCGGCTCGTGAGATCGTGCCTCGGCATCCGCGACGAGTGGACGCCGTCATTCACCACCGAGAAGACCGGCGAGGCGCGCTGCGACGCCTTCACGGTCGAGCTGCTGCGCGCGGAGTCGTGGCCCGGGTGCCGGGGCGCGGCGCATCTCTACGTTCCCGACGCTCCGGCGGCCCAGCCGCCGCCGCTCGTGATGGTATTCTGCGGCCACGGAGAGGGCGGCAAGCTGCACGGCGCGTACCAGCGCATGGCCCGCGCCATCGCGCGCCGCGGCGCGGCGGCGCTCGTCCACGACAACATTGGCCAGGGCGAGCGCGCCCCGATGGGCCACTCCGACTGCGTCGCGCCCTTCGCCTGCGGCACGAGCGTGCAGGGGCTGATCGTGATGGAGGCGCTCGGGTGGCTCGAATGGGCGCGGCTCTCCGGCCGCTTCGACGCCTCGCGCGTGGCGGCCGTCGGGAACTCGGGCGGCGGCACGCAGGCTCTATGTCTCGCGGCTCTTTCGGACGACCTCGCTGCCATCTCGTCCTCCGGGTACCCGTCAACGTTCGACTTCGTCGCCCGGAAGGAGAAGCGGCACTGCCACTGCAACATCCTCCCCGGCGTGGCCGGCCGCCTTGAGATGTGGCACTGCCTCGGCGCCTTCGCCCCGCGGCCGATGCTTGTCTTCCAAGGGGAGTGCGATCCGCTCTTCCCCGTCGATCTATTCCACACCTGCGCGCGCAAGGTCGGCGAGTGCTACGGCCGCTCGGGCGCGGGCGAGGCCCGGAGGGCCGAAGCCTTCCGGGCTGAGGTCGTGGCGGGCGGCCACTCGTGGGACGCGGCTCGCCGTGAGCTCCTCGGCGGGTGGCTGACGGCGGTCCTGGGGCTGCACGAGCACGCGGGCCCTGACGAGGAGACGGAGACGCTTCTCACGAATGACGGGCGCTGCTGGAGCGAGTGGCCGTGCGGCGCGCTCACGACGGACGACGTGGCGCGCAGCGTTACGGGCGTCGACGCTCCGGCAGGCTTGAAGCTCTGGGACGTCTATCCGCCCGAGCTGCCCGAAGGTGTTCCGCCGGACGCCCTCGACGGGGAGACTCCGCGCGGCACGGTCAGACAGATCGCGTCGCAGTTCGAGGCGTTTCTCGGCGAGCCGGCCCGTTGACATCTCGGTCTCTCCGTGTCATCATTCCCGCGGACCGAGGCCGACGGGGCCGGTATGATCCGCATGCGCTACAGCTGGCGGACGCTCATCGTCGTCACCATCGTGGCCGGGTGCACGATCGGCTTCTTCGTGCGCCGGCACTACCAGAGGCGGGCGGCGGCAGAGGTCCACGATGCGGCGAAGCTGGGCGACGTTGAGCGCCTCAAGTGGTGCCTCTGGCTCGACCCGGGGCTGGTCGAGCTGCCGGACGCCAAGGGCAGGACGCCCCTCTTCTATGCCATCTGGCGGCTGAGGCCGGAGGCCGTCCGTGTACTCCTCGAAGCCGGCGCCGATCCGAACGAGGGGCACGAGCGGGGCTACCCGGTCATGCACGTCATAGTGTGGACCAAGGTCCACTCGCCGGACTCGGGGAAGAAGCGACGGTGCGAGGTACTAGCGGCTCTCATCGCTCACGGAGGCGACGTCGACGCCCGGAATCCGGGTGGGCCCACGACACTGCACCGCGCCGCTTACGCAGGACGGGTCTCGGCAGCAAAAGTCCTGCTGGAGGCCGGGGCGGACCCGAACGCCAGGGAGACGAACGGACGTACTCCGCTGGACACTGCGGAGGCGCACAGACAGGACGAGGTAGCGGAACTCCTCCGCGCCTGCGGCGCGAAGACGTCGGCCGAACTCGATGCCAAGGCGCCGGAAGCGCTCAAGAGGGGGACACGATAGCACGCGCGGGGGACCGGGCAGATCAAGGACGGGGCCACACGCGACGCCGCCCCCGGTCGGGCGACGCCTCTATCATGTCCCCCTCTGTCCGAGCTACTTCCCCAGCCTCAGCCTCTCGCCGGCGAGGTCGTCGATGCAGTCGATCTTGCTGACCTTGGCCACGACGGCGTCGATATCGTACTCGATGCGGCGCCACTCGACCGTCTCGCCGTCGAAGAGCACGTAGGATGCCCGCGGGTCGCGGTCGCGCGGCTGGCCCACAGAGCCCAGGTTGAAGACGTACTTCGCGCCGGGCTCGAGCCGGAACTTGAAGTCGATATCGGCCGGGAAGATGAACTTGGGCTCCTCGGTCATGACGCCGGGGATGTGGGTGTGGCCGACGAAGCAGGCCCGCTCGACGCGCGAGAAGATGTCGGCGCACTTGCCCGGGTCGTAGACGGGGTCGTAGGGCAGGATGTACTCGACGACGGGGTCGCGCGGCGAGGCGTGGACGTAGAGTATGTCGTCGGCCATGTGCCGCTGATGGAGCTCGCCCAGGAACTTCCACCGCCGGCGCTTCCACGGCATCGAGTAGACGCCGGGCTCCATCCTTGCGCGGAGGCAGACGATGGCGCCCGCGGCGATGGGGTTGAAGCCTACGGGGGCGTTCAGCATGGCGAAGTCGTGGTTGCCGAGGAGGTGCACGCTGCAGCGCGACTCGATGAGGTCTATGCACTTCTCCGGCTCGGGGCCGTAGCCGACCACGTCGCCGAGGAAGTAGACCTCGTCGACGCCGTGGGCGTCGATATCCTCGAATACCGCCGAGAGGGCGTCGAAGTTCCCGTGGATGTCAGAGACCAGAGCACGCACCGGCGACCCCCCCTCCCACACAAAAAGAGCCCCGGGCTCTGCCCGGGGATTGGGGTGAGCGAGGGGATTCGAACCCCCGACCTTCTGGACCACAACCAGATGCTCTAACCAACTGAGCTACGCTCACCACGCTCTCGTTGGATTCTACAACATGAGGCTCGACTGTCAAGGGGTTTGCCCCGGCCGCCGCCCCCTTCAGTGCCGCTCCCCTACGGGGCCGACGTCAGCGCCCGGTCGCGGTACATCTGCCAGAAGAGGATCCACGGGTCGAGCATGACCTCCTCGCCCTCGTCGCGGACGCGCCACACGAAGTGGCTGTGCTCGTGCGAGCCCGTGAGCACCCCCGCGCCGTCGGCGACGTGAGTTCCGGCGGCGACGCTCTCGTGCTCCGGCACCAGCAGCCGGATGATGTGGTGGCACTGGAGCACCCACTCCGAGCCGTCCGGCCAGCTTCGCGTGGCCCGCCAGCGGTTGTTGTTGGCGCCCGTTGCCAGCGAGTCGAAGAGCTCGTTGTCGTCGAAGGCTATCGGCGCCCAGATGGGCGTGCCGGCGGGGTGGTTGATGTCGAGCCCGCCGTGCGCCGCCGCGCCGAAGTACGCCCCCAGCCAGACGTCCTCGCCGTTGTAGCAGTCCTCGATGCGCAGTCCCCCCTCCGGCAGCGGGCACCACGGGTGGAGCAGCACCGGGCAGATGCGCTTGGTCGCGTCCTGCACGGCGAAGCGGATCTGCTTCTTCGGCCTGCACTCGCCGTGCTCCTCGGTGAGGAAGTCGAATATCTCGGCCGCGGCGTCGAGCCATATGCGCATGCCGAAGAGCTCGCGCGGCTCATAGAAGCTCTCCTGGCTCGAGACGTGCCGGACCATCGTTACCGAGTGCCCGTCGATGAGGAACGTGGACTGGAAGCGGTAGTTCGTGACGGCGCCCGCCTTCTCGACCTTCGGCTCGTCGACGGTCGTCTCGACGACGTTCGCCCAGGTCCTGGCGTACTCGATCCGCCGCGTCTCGCCCGAGGCCAGTTCGAACTCGAGCACGTCCCCCGCGTCCATCTCGACGGCGGTGATGGTCTCTTTCGCCTTGCGCTTGGTAACCATTCGCGTCCTCCCATCCGGCCCGGATGCTACACCGTCGGGGCGGCTCGGTCAAGCGGGCACGGGGCCGGCCCGGCCTCTTCAGTTCCGGAAGAACTTGCGCCGGGCGCTCCGGTGATGTATGTTTGTAGTGTCGTCCGGGGCCTTTCAGGGGGGCAAGCCCGTGAACGAGATCGAGCTCAGCGGCTCCACTTTGATCGTCCGCGGCGATCTTTCGTGGGAGCTCGACAACATCTTCAACCGAGCCTGTCACGACCTCATCGAGGCGGGGGACAGGGCCCTTGCTGTCGACATGACAGACGTCGGCTTCGTGGCAAGCCCCTTCATCGGCAAAATCGTCAAGCTCCACACCACCGCCGCCGAGGGGGCGAGGAGCCTCAAGATACTCATCTCGCCGAAGCTGGAGGAGCTCTTCGAGATGTCCGGCCTGCTCGGGCCGCTCGACGTCGAGATCGTGCGGCAGTAGCCCCGGAGTGCGAGTGCGCGTGCCTTGCTCCGCGGGGCGAGCCCGCCGCAGGCGGGGAGCACGCGGGAGCATCGCGCAGTCGCCGATTATGCCGCCTGCCCTTCACCGCCTCATCGTGATCTTCAGTTCCGCCATCGCGATGCCCATCTCCCCCGCGACCGTGTAGAAGAGGTAGACCTTGCCGTCCTCTTCGAAGACGCACGGGTCGCGGAGCTGCCGGACCTTGACGGCCGAGCCGTAGTTCGAAGACCTGTTAGGATACTCCATGCCTTCATACTCGGCCTCCGGCTTGATGACCTCGACGACCTCCGACTCCCGCCAGTCCTTCCAGTCATCCGAAAGCTCCACCGTCGTGAGGACGATCCGCTCGGGGGCGTCGCCCTTGCGCGAGTGGAAGACGAGGAGTTGGCCCCCGTGGAGCATCACCGCGCAGTGCCGCATCATCTTCACGAAGCGCCCGCGGCTCTCGAACGGCGTGAGGCCGTCTTCCGAGCGCAGCAGCTCCCCCCAGCCCGAGTTCCAGTCCTTGGCGATGGCGTAGTGCCATCCTTTCCACTTCCAGACGCGGAAGTAGAACTTGCCGAGCACTTCGTCCGAGGCCTGGAAGCTGACGCCGTCGCGCGACGTAGCGACTCCCGTCCACTGGCCCCCTCGGCCCTTCGCGGGGCCGTGGAAGTACATGCGGATGAGGCGCTTCTGGTCGTCGACGTGGACGTCGGGCGAGGCGATGTGGCCCTTGAAGCTCTTCGCCTCGGGGAGCTTGAGCGTCCCCGGCTCGTGAATCGTCCAAGGGCCGTGGAGGTCGTCGGCCACTGCCAGGCGGATGTGGTCGCCTCCGTGGTGGGCGAAGTACATGTAGTACTTCCCCAGCGGATTCGGGAGCCAGTCGGGCACGCGGATGACCGACGGGCCGTTGATGTTCTTCCCGATACGCTTCGAGGACTTCGCCGTGATGAGCGGATTCTTCGGCGACCGGGTCGCCTCGATGGACTCGACGGCGCTCTGGGGTGCATCGACTGCCATTGCAGCTCCTCCAGATGATAGACAGCCCGCCGCGAGAAGGAGGGCGGCCGGTGTGCTAAGGCTGAAATGCGGCTGCCGTCTCATTTCGGTGGCTCCTGCTTCTTGAGCTGCTCTATGAGCCGTGGCCGCGGCCCCGAGAAGTCATAAAGCCCGTTCGACTTGAGCTTATACTTCCCCCCGGAGTACGAGTATATCCCTACACTTCCCTCTGTCGCCGCCCAATGCGAATAGGTCCTCAGGTCGGCGTATCCGTGAGATCGGGACGCCAGCAGGCTCCAGCTGTCTCCCTGCATGTGGCCGATGAGCTTCGGTCTCCTCCCCGTGACCGTGTAGATGCAGAAGTCGCCGCTGCCATGCGCACTTCGCACGATGTTGTGCTTCTGGCCGCCGCGACACTCCGCGTACAGGTTCACCTTCACCACGACCTCGGCGACCCCGTCTCCATTGAGGTCAATCCCCTTGAACTCACAGTCAGACAACAGCCTGCCGGGGGCGGCCTCCTTTGGGCTTAGCTCCCAGGCGCTGGCCACTCGGGGGGCGATGTCTTCAGCGATTAGCTCGTGAAGGCTTCGTCCCCGCGAGGCCGGCCGGCAGCCTGAGCCAGCGAGCATCGCCAGAGCCAGGACCGTCCGAGACGCCTTCATCTCGCCTCCTGCGCCCTCAACGCCCTTCTATCCCTCACCACACTCCACACAAACACTCCGCCGAAGAGCGCCGTCAGCCAGAACTCCCACAGGTAGAAGATGCCCCACCACCACTCGGGCCGGCGGCGGCGGTAGATGCGAGTTCCGGCGTCGTCCGTCGTGATAGCCACCCTCTCGCCGTCAGGGGAGAACCCGCCCTGCCATACACCGTTCCCTCTTTCGAGCACCGCCAGCGGAAGGTCATCGGGGCCACCTATTGCGATCGTATAATCTGAGCCGTAACCAGTGTAGAAGTCAACTGGAGCGTAGTCCCGTAGCGACCGTTCACCGTCAGGAGAGAACTCCGCGTCCCACGGAGGATCCCCCAAGCCTTCCCGTGCCTCTTCGCAGTACCACGGCTCCCAATGCCACCACAACCCCACCCCGCTCGTCACCAGCAGCAGGAAGACGACCAGCGTGCGGAGCGAGAAGCGCGGCGCAAATCTCTTGATGCCCGTGGCGGTCATGGCAGAGGGATTATACCTTTTCGCCCGCAAATTCCGGAGGGAATTCCGGGGCCGCGCGGCGCTCAA
>Ga0272441_10003646_pt1 | contig 29050 bp, 23 predicted proteins | sample SSMProp6N_FD_193582 | JGI IMG/M metagenome (GOLD analysis project Ga0272441, IMG submission 193582) | Marine sediment archaeal communities from Little Sippewissett salt marsh, Falmouth, MA, United States - SSM-Prop-6N | ecosystem: Environmental > Aquatic > Marine > Wetlands > Sediment ... | reverse complement strand
GTGGTAGGCCTGTCCGGTGTAGAACGTGCTTGACTGGCTGGGCGCGAAGTCGATCAGGTCGAACGCGACGTAGCTCTCGCCGAGGCTCGTGAAGAACTTGAGCTTTGCGCTGCGGGCCGTGATCCAGCGGACGTCCACGTCTCCGGGCTTCCGGCTTCTCGACTTCGCCTGGATCGCCACCACGCCCTTCAGCTCGTCGGTTTCCGGATCCACGCGGTCGGCGTGGATGATGTATTGCTCGCTACGGCTGGGCCCGCCCTCGATGTGCTGCCGCGTGCGGAGTTGGTTGTAGGCGTAGCCGCGGATGTTGGCCTGGACGGCCTGGTCGGCGCGCGACGCCATGGCCGGCGAAACGAAATTGCTCAGCACGAGCGAGCAGACGGTGACGAGCGCCGCGAGCCCCAGCGCGGGCTTGAGCAGCGTCAGCGTGGAGACGCCGCTGGCCCGGCAGGCGAGCAACTCGTTCTCGAAGGCGAACCGACCGTACACGATCGTCGTGGCGAACAGGGCCGCCACCGGCAGCGTGAACGACAGCATCACCGGCAGCATGTAGCCGAACAGCTCGACCACCTGGTCGGTCGCCAGCCCGCGCTTGCGCAGCGGCTCCATGATGGCGAACACGGTCATGACCAGTGTGAACGCCATGAGCGCGAGCCCGGTTACCTTCGCCAGCTCGCGCGCCAAGTACGCGTGTAGGGTTCGGATCAAGTCCGCTTCGCTCCGGGGTCAACAGTCCGACAACACTGTACCCGCCCGCGGGCGCAGGCGTCCATGTTGTTTCGCGTTGCGGGGGGCGCGCCGGAGGGGCTGGAAGCAAACAAGCCGTGGACGCGCACCGTACGGGCAAGCGTCCCCGGCCTGTTCGCACTTCAGCAAGCCGACAGGGGCCTACAGAAACTCACTGATTCGGGCGGGCGGTACCGACGGGCCGTCAAGCCCGGCCGCCTCGCGATAGCGCCCAAGGGCCAGTTCCGAGAGCGGATGGACGGTGTGGGGCCGTCGTCGGACCACCACGGGCACCGGTCGCGGCTGCGGGCGGAGGCCCGACAGCAGCGCCTTCGCGCGGCGAAGCACATCGCGCGGGGACGGCACGCGGACGGGCGCGAGCTGCCGCGCCGCCGGATGCGTCTTCGCGATGTTCAGGGCCTTCTTCACGGCCGGGCCTTTCGGCGCCCGTCCGGCCGGACTCCGGGGCCGACCTTCGGAGCCGCTCAGGGCATCCGTGCCGCGATTCTCTCAGGCGTGTCCTTCCGCTCTGGGCCGCCTCCGCGGCGGCCTTGCTCCATTTCAGCCCTTCATTGTAACGCGCCCCCGCAGGGCGCCTACCCGCAGTGCGGCCCAAACTGCGGCCGCAGAGGGAGCAGAGGAAGCAGAGGTCATGTGCGGCGGGATAGCTGGCCGTTGCCTGCTCTGCTCTGCGAACCAGCTTCGCTACGTAGCACGAGCCGCCGTGCGAAGGCTACAAGCTCCTCCGGTCCCGACTTCGGGGATCGCGTACCGGGGGGGCGTTGCTGAGCCGGCTGCCGAGGGCCACGCCGCGGTAGCGCGAGCCGGCGTCGTAGAACCTCTCGCTCGGGTCCACGGCGTTGACCATGAGCCCCGCACGGGTCCGCGGCAGTCGGGCGGCGATACGGCCGTCGGGCTGGACGAACACGCTGCCCCAGCGGCAGTACGGCGCGGAGCTGTTGGGGGCGGAGACCCACAAGGCGTTGATGGCGGCGTGGGCCTGGAGCGTCTGTCGCATAATGTGCTCGTGGATGCCGGGGCCGTGGAAGCCGGCGTTCTGGAAGCTCTGGAAGAGCACCCGGACGCCGCGCTTGTACAGCTCTGCATACAGCTCCGGGAAGCGCAAGTCGTAGCAGATCAGCAGCCCGCACGTCAGCCCCTTGAGCTCGAACGTGACGAAGTGGTTACCGGGCGAATAGACCGCCAGGTCTGTCGGCGTGAGGAACCGCTTGTCGTAGCGGTCGGCGATCCGCCCGTCGGGCGAGATCAGGTACAGGCTGTTGTGCGGCTTGTGCGGGGGCGTTAGCGGATGGGCGCTGCCGAGGACGACCCAGATTCGGCGCTTCCGCGCCTCGTCCAGGACCGACTCCGTCGCCTCGCGAAGGGCCGCCCAGTCGTAGTCCGGCGAGGCCAGGCCGGCGCCATAGCCGCTGAGCGCCCCTTCGTGGAAGTGCACCACGTCCGCGCGGCGGCGCGCCGCCCGGGCGATATACCGGCGCACCATCACGGCGTTCCTGCGCGGCCGGAAGCTCTCCGCGAACTGGCACGTCGCGATCCGAAGCCGATCTGTCCGTCGCTTGGCCAAGCTGTTCCTCCGCCCGTCGGGCGCTTCGGCCACTTACCATACGCCCCCGCGGCGGCTGCGGGCAAGCTCGGGCGGGCGCGGCGCCGCCGGCGGCTCTTCACTTGCGGCCGGCGCGGTCGGGCGATACCCTGATACTCGCCGAAACGGACACGCAACTTCTCTGTGGAAAGGGACCGCAAATGGTCGTGCTATGGGTGGTGCTGGCGGTCGTCGCCGTGCTGGTGCTGTCGTTCATCGTCATCTACAACGGGCTCGTCCAGAAACGCATCCGCTGCCAGGAGGCGTGGAGCCAGATCGACGTCCAACTGAAGCGGCGGTACGACCTGATTCCGAACCTCGTCGAGACCGTCAAGGGCTACGCCTCGCACGAGAAGGAAACGCTGGAGCGCGTCATTCAGGCCCGCAACGCGGCCGTCGCGGCCGACGGCGTCCAGCAGCAGGCCGAGGCCGAGAACATGCTCACCGGCGCGCTGCGGCAGCTGTTCGCCCTGTCCGAGAGCTACCCGAACCTGAAGGCGAACGAGAACTTCGCCCGGCTTCAGGAGGAGCTGACGAGCACGGAGAACCGCATCGGCTTCGCGCGGCAGCACTACAACGACTCGACGGCGATCTATAACACGGCCATCCAGAAGTTCCCCAACAACATGGTGGCGGGGATGTTCGGCTTCCAGTCGCGGGACTTCTTCGAGATCGAAGAGCCCGCCCAGCGCGAAGCGCCGCAAGTACAGTTTTAGCAGAGATGAACACGGATGAACGCGGATACGGATTCATCGGTTCCTGTCTGCGTTTATCTGCGCTAGTCCGTGCCTGTTTGTGTTCGTGTGGCCATGCCGGTTGAGACGTTTCACACGCTGATCGCCCGGAACAAGCGGAACTCGTTTCTGCTGATCTTCGTGTTCCTGCTGCTGTTCGTCGGCATGGGGCTGCTCATCGGCTACGTGTGGGGCGCGGGCGAGATGGCCTTCGCGTGGATCGTGGCCGGTATCGCGGGCACCATTGCGTTCATCCTCATTCTGCTCAGCTATTTCGGCGGACCGTCCGCGCTGCTGAGCCTCTCGCGGGCGCGCGAACTCAAGAAGGAGGACGACCCGCAGCTCTACAACGTTATCGAGGAACTGTCGCTCGCGGCCGGGCAGCCCGTGCCGAGGATCTACCTCATCAACGATACGGCCATGAACGCGTTCGCCACCGGCCGCAACCCCAAGCACGCCGTCGTCGCGATCACCGTCGGCCTGCGGCAGAAGCTCAGCCGCGACGAGTTACAGGGCGTGATGGCGCACGAGTTGAGCCACGTACGGCATTACGACATCCTGTACGCGACGCTGATGGCCGTGATGGTCGGCGTGCTGGTGATGCTGTGCGACGTGTTCCTGCGGAGCCTGTGGTTCGGCGGCGGCTCGCGGCGGCGCAGCCGGCGAAGCAAGAGCAAGGGCGGCGGGGCCGAGGCCATCATCCTCGTGATCGCCATCTTGCTCGCAATCCTGGCGCCGATTCTGGCGCGGATCATCCACCTGGCCCTGTCGCGGCAGCGGGAGTACCTCGCGGATGCCGGCAGCGTGGAGCTGACGCGCAACCCCGAGGGGCTGGCGGCCGCGCTGGCGAAGATCAACGGCGATACGGAGGTGCTCGAGGTCGCCAACCGGGCGACCGCCCCGCTGTACATCGTCCACCCCATCAAGAAGTTCGAGGCGCGGGCGAAAAAGATCTTCTCCACCCACCCGCCCATCCAGGACCGCATCCAGCGGATTCTCTCGCTGACGGTCTAGCCATCAGCCATCAGCCGTCAGCGATCGGCGGCCAACGCTCAGCTTCGTGCCATCTTCGTCCGCGTGTATCCGCGTGCATCCCTGCTACCTCGTCGTGTTCCTGGCCCGTGGGCGCGGGCGGCGGCTTGCGCGGCCGGGCTACTCGCGGTACCATAGCGGCCCATGACCGCGCGGGCCGTCATTCTGGGCTTCCTGCTCGCCCTCGCCTTGTCCGCCTTCGGCTACCTTCATGACTGGGGCCTGAAGCTGCCGGCCCTGGCGAACAACCTCGTCCCGCCGGTCGTCTTTGGCACGCTCGTCCTGGGGGTGCTGCTGGTCAACCCGCTGCTTCGCCGCGTCGGGCGGGCGCTGACCGGGGCCGAGTGGGCGGTCATCGTCGCCTTCATGCTCGTCGGGTGCGTGGCGCCGGGCCCGAGCCTCGGCTGGCAGTTCTGGGACCTGCACATCTGGCCGCACCAGCACAACGCCATGCGGACGCCGTGGCGGGAGCACCACGTGCTCGACTACGCGCCGCCGGCGCTGCTGGCGGAGGTTTCGCACGACCGAACGGCCGTGGTGGACGCCTACATCCGCGGCGTGCGGCCGGGAGGCGGCTGGCCGAGCGTCTCGGCCGTTCCGTGGGCGGCGTTCCTGCCGGCGATCCGCTTCTGGCTGCCGTTCCTGTCGCTGGGGACGATCGCGACGGTGTGCCTGGTGTTCGTCCTGCACGGGCAGTGGTCGCGCCGCGAGCGGCTGCGCTATCCCGTGGCTGAGTTCGCGCGCGAGCTGCTGCGCGGGGCCGACGGGGAGCCGCGCCGGTCCATCTTCCGCAACCGGCGGTTCTGGGTCGGCTTCGGTATCTCGTTCGCCATCCTCGTCGTCAACGGGCTCAAGGTCTGGTTCCCGAGCAGCATCGAGATTCCGCTCACCCTCGACTTCCGCACGCTCGGGCAGAGCTGGCCGATCCTCAACAAGCTGCATTTCCCCTGGCGGCTCATGCAGCCGCGGATCTTCTTCGTCGCCGTCGGGTTCGCCTACTTCGTCTCCAGCGACATCTCCCTCGCCGTCGGCATCAGCTACCTCAGCTTCAGCGTGCTCTGGCTGCTCGCGCTGAACTGGGGGCTGGACCTGCACGGCAACTACCTCGGCGGCGGGCTGTGGAACTACCAGATCTTCGGGTCGTACCTCGGCATGGCGATCATCATCGCGTACGTCGGGCGGCGGTTCTACGGGTCGCTGCTCCGCGCCCTGGTCGGTCTGCGCGCGGGCGACCGGCTGGCGCCGGGCGTCGTGTGGGCGGCGCGGATCGGCCTGTTCGCGGCCGCGGCGATGGCACTGATGCTTGTTCTCGTGCTCAGGATGCACTGGCTGACGGCCGTGCTGTTCGTGCTGCTGAGCGCGCTGCTCTTCATGCTGCTCGCCCGTATCAACGCCGAGACCGGGCTGATCGTCATCCAGCCGCGGTGGCACGCGATCTCCATCCTGATGGGCGTGTTTGGCTTCGCGGCGCTGGGCGCCCGCGAGTACATGGTGCTGGCGATTCTCTCGACGGTGCTCTACATCGACCCGCGAACGTGCCTGATGCCGATGCTGGCGAACGGGCTGCGGCTGGGCGAGACGCAGGGCGTCCGGCCGCGGCGGCTGAGCGGCTGGCTGGGCGCAACCGCCCTCATCGCCATTCCGCTGGGGCTCGCGGCGTGCCTGTACTTCGGCTATGCCTTCGGCGAGACAGGGCACTTCTGGTTCGCGGATGAGTGGGCGCGGCATCCGGGCGACCTGCTCGCCCGGCAACTCTCGCGGGCCGGGCAGGCCGGCATCGATGCCACGGGCGGCTTCCGCTTCGACGCGATCCAGCCCGACAGCCACTTCCTGTGGGCCGCGGGGCTGGGGATGGCGGCCGTGCTGCTGTTCAGCGTGCTGCGGCTGCGCTACACGTGGTGGCCAATCCACCCGATCCTCTTCCTCATCTGGGGCACCGACACGGTCTCGCCGCTGGCGCCGGGGTTTCTGCTGGGGTGGGGGTTGAAGGTGTGTATCCAGAAGTTCGGCGGCGGCATCTCGTACCGCAACTTCAAGCCGCTGTTCGTCGGGCTGGTCGCGGGCGAGTTCGTCGCGGGGCTGCTGTGGTCGGGCGTGGGGTTGACGTACCACCTCGCCACGGGCCTGTACGCTCCCCAGGTCACCGTGCATCCGTTCTGATCGCCCATTCGGACGAGCACATCACGAGCCGCGAGCGTGAGCGAGCGAACGGCGGACAGCCCCGGATCGGCGGGACCGCTCCCTGGCGGTCGCGGCTCGTGCGGGTCGGCGCCTCACATCGGCTTGACCGGCACAGGCGCGCGCACGGCAGCCGCTTCGACCTCGAAGAACTCCTCTTTCCCGAAATGGAACATGCCGGCAACCAGGTTTGAGGGGAACGATTCCACCCGCGTGTTCAGGTCGCGGACGTTGGCGTTGAAGAACCGCCGGGCCGCCTGGATGCGGTCCTCGGTATTGACCAACTCCTGCTGAAGCTGCAGGAAGCTCTCGCTCGCCTTCAGGTCGGGGTAGCCCTCGCTGACGGCGAACAGCCGGCTGAGGGCGCCGACGAGCAGGTTTTCATCCCGCGCCTGCGAGGCGGGCGAGCCGGTCGAGGCCACCGCCCGGCCGCGGGCCTCGGTCACTCGCTCGAGCACTTCCCTTTCGTGCGCGGCGTAGCCCTTCACCGTCTCGACGACGTTCGGGATCAGGTCGTAGCGGCGCTTGAGCTCGGTGTCGATGCCGGACCAGCTTTCGCGGACGTGCTGCCGCAGCCGCACCAAGCCGTTGTACGTCCCCGCCAGCCAGACCAGCACGAGCACGCCCAGACCGATCAGAATGTAGGCGACGATCATCGCATCTCCCTTCACGCTCCGTCGGTCTGCTTGCGGAGGAGGTATTCCGGCAGGCGGTCGAACAGTCCGCCGAGGAACTCGGCGGCCCGCTCGAACTCGTCGGGCTCGAAGGTGCGGTCGGCCCAGGCGATGGCGTGGATCAGACCGAACTGCACGAAGTACCGCGGCGCGGCCAGCAGGTACTCCATCATCCGCGCGTGGATGACGTCGTAGGCCCATTTGCGGTCGCGCGACTTCACGTAAAACTCGCGGCTGAACTCGGCCGACTCGAAGTCGATGTCGTCGAAGCCGAAGAACGCCGACACGCGGTCGAAGAACCGCTCCGGGCGGATCACCAGCGGCTTGAGCGGGCAGGGGGCCTGGAGGATGACGGCCGACAGGTGATGCGTCGTCTCATCGTCGCCCGAGCCCGTCTCGTAGTGGTAATCGAAGGCGGTCAGGTCGCGCCCGTGCCAGGAGCCCTCGATGATGTTGTGGGCGTAGCGGTCGTGGCCCTGCTGGAGGCAGTCGAAGTTGCCGAATCGGTATTCGATCGTCTTATCATGCTCGTCGCGGAAGCGCAGGCCTTTGCGGCGGGCCCACGCGGCAAGCGCGTCGCGGCGCAGCCTCCGCTTGAGGTAGGCGTAGATCGCCAGGGCGATCACGGCGATGACGGCCAGCACGAACCAGGCGGCGCCGTTCATGAGTTCCCCTCGTTGCCAGGCGCGCGCCACGGAACGGCGAGGCGCACCACGCCGTCGCCTGCGCGGCAGCCGGCCGGCCAGTCGTCACCGGGTGGGAAGCCCGCGCAGGCCCGGGCGAGGTCGAGGAACACCGTCGTGGACCGGTCGTCCGGCCAGGCCGCCTGCATGCTTTCCAACGCCGCCACAGCCCCGGCGAAGTCGGGATCGGCCAGCCGCTCCATCGCTCTGGCGAAGGACTCGCAGGCCTCCGCATCCGCCTCGCTCGCCTCGTCTCGCGGGCCGAGCACGTTCCACACCCGGACTCCGTCCGACTGTCCCGTGACGAACACCTCGCCGAGCGGGCGGGCGAGGTAGTCCGCCTCGCCACCGGCCGCCCGCCAGGCCTCCTCCGCGACGAGGATCCGAGTGCCGAAGAACTTGTTGCTCGCCTCCAGCCGGCTGGCGAGGTTCACGCAGTCACCGATCGCGGTGTAGTCCATCCGCGTACTCGAGCCGCAGTTGCCGACCATTGCCTCGCCCGTGGCGATGCCGATGCGGACGGCGAGGCTCACGTCGCCCGTGCCGTCCCCGCGCAGGGCGTCGTTGAGGGCGGCGACTCGGCGCTGGTATTCCACGGCGGCGGTGAGGGCCCGCGCCGCGTGATCGTCCTGGAGCACGGGCGCCCCGAAGAAGGCGAAGATCCCGTCGCCGAGGAATTTGTTGATGTACCCGCCGCCTCGGGTCTGGACGGCATCGGTGACACGATCGAAGTACTGATTGAGCAGACGGACGGTCCGTTGCGGTCCGAGGCGCTGCGACAGCGGCGTGAACCCGCGGATATCGGAGAACAGGCAGGTGATACGCCGTCTCTGCCCGCCGAGAGCCGCCAGCGACGGATCGGCCAGCAGTTCATCGACGAGCGCCGGCGACAGGGCGTGCGCGAACATGCCGCGGATGCGCCGTTTCGCCCGCTCCTCGGTGAGCTGGCGGTAGGCCGTCACGAAAAGGAAGCTCGCGAGCATCGCCGTCAGCGGCGCCGCCACCGGCAGCCACAGGTGCCAGGCCCCGAACGCCCCCGCGAAGCTGAACAACGTGTGGGCGGCGGCGAGCAGGACGGTCGCCACGGCCGCCAGCCACACGCGGGCGAGCGCCGTGACGAGCGCGACGGCCGCCCCGGCCGCGAGGATGATCGCGACGCCGACGCCCGGATGCGCCGCCCGGACGAATTGCCCGGAGATGATGGTGTTGAAGACGTTCGCGTGGACGACGACGCCGGGGGTCCGGGGATTCATGGGCGTGGGGACGAAGTCGGCGGCCCCGGTCGCCGTCGAGCCGATCAGGCAGACCTTGCCCTCGACGTGACGGCGCAGGCGGGCGAGTTCGTCGGCGATGAGTTGCTCGTCCCGGGCGTTGAGTGTGCCCAGCGCGTCCAGCCGCTTGTCCAGAACCTTGAGTTCGTCGAAGACCTTCCGCGCGGCCGGGTCTTCCGGCGGCTGCGAAAGGTAGAACTCCCGCATCTCGGCGACGAGTTCGTCGATCCTCGCCTCGACCTCGGCCTCGGCGCCCGCCAGGTCCACGGGCTCCGGCGGGATGTTGGCGGGGTCGTACAGTGCCGCCATGTATCGCGCGCGACGACTGCTCACGCGTTGGGCATAGAGGGCGTCGGCCTCAGCGAACAGGGCGAGCAGGTCGGTCTGGTTAAGCTTCTGCGCGAGGGCGAGTTGGGTGACGCGCGCCAGGCGTCCGCGTCGCTCGACGTCGTTCCGCAACCGGGCGGCCCGCAGCACGCCCGCGGCCGAAAGGTGCCGCGGCGGGGCCTTGGGCTCCGGCGCCCACGTGATCAGCAGGTTATGGGAGTCATCGAGGGGGATTCCCCGCCGGAAGCCGTCGCCGCCGCGGAGGGTGAGTCGGCCCTTCTCCGCCGTGATCTCGCAGCCGTCGTGCCGGCGGCCCAGTTCCCGAACGGCCAGTGCCAGGGCGAACTGCGGGTAGACGCCTCCGCCCGCGCGGGTCAGGAGCGGAATTCGTCGGACGGTGCCATCGAGGTCGGGCTGCACGGTGACGAAGCCGGTCCCCCCGGCGGCCGCCGCGAACGTCACCAGCGGGGGGACCATCGCCCCGGAGGGGGCTCCGCCGTCGGTCGTGTCCAGCGCGAATGGCCGCAGCGCCCGTTGGGCCCGCAACCGCAGGTAGGTCTTTCGCAGGACCTCCCTGTCCCGCGGCGGCGCCGACGCGATGTACTCGGCGAGCGACGCCTCTGCCGGGAGCAGCGCCGGCTTCTGCGACGGCCGGGGGGCGTCGAGGTCGATGTGCATCGGCACCGTCGCGCCGGCCGTCCGGATAGCGTCGGCGAGGAGGGCGTCGTCGAAGACGGGCACCGGCGGGGCCTCGTGCACGACGGCCGCCCCGGGGGCGTCGTACACCTCCGTCGCCTCCGAGACGTACCGCACCTTCTGGGGCTCCGGCAGGATGATGTCGAGCGCGATGTCGCGGGCGCCGCACTCGTGGAGCAGCCCCACGGCCTCCGCCAGACGCTCCCTCGGCCAGGGCCAGCGGCCGACGGCGTCGAGCGAGCCGTCGTCGATATCGATGTGGACGACCTCCGGCGCCGGCTCGGCTGTGCAGCAGTGGCGGAACCGCAAATCGAGCGTGTCCAGTTCGACGTGCTCGAAGCCGCCGGCGAAGTGGACTAGCAGGATGACGGATGCGCCGGCCAGCCCCAGAGCCGCCGCCAGCAGAGGATGAGACGTTCTGCCGCCCGTCCTGCTCACGGGCCGCACTCTACGCGGCGACGGCTGGAGTAGCAAGCGACGAAGCTCCTCGATGCGACGGCACACGCGGGGGGCACAAGCTTACCCGACTGCCTCTTCGTGAGTTTATCGCTCTGGCCCCTTGACGTATTGCGGATCGTGGGTAGAATGCGTTCCGCTCAATGGAAGGCGCTGGCAGGCCGCGGCGCGAAGGAACAACCGGGGGTACAAGAAGGAGAAGACGCAATGCTCAGGCGTCCCTGTTCGCTCTACGTGTTGGCGGCATGCGCCGTTCCGGTGCTGTGCTCCGCGGTCTTGGCGGACTACCAGGACGACCTGTACTTCCCCTTCGTCGCCGGCAATGCCGCGGTGTTCGTCGCGGACGACGAGAAGACGGAGTATTGGAACGGCGTGCCGACGAGCACCAGCGGGTACACCGGACGGCTTATCAAGGGGCGCATCGAAGACAGCGACGAGGTGATCTTCGGCGTGCAGATGACGCACGCAATGCTGCGGGGCGAGCAACAGCAGCCGCAGAAGGGGGAGTACTACCGGCTCACGGAAGAAGGCGTTCTGAGCTATACGTACAACGAGAACCCGATGTACGGGAATGACTGGACCTTCTGGGACGACGGCACGCTCGTCATGCCGGCCTCGGGGTACGACGGGGACAGCTTCGACTGGGACAGCCCCCAGCGCGGGTGCTGGCCGGACTCCAATGATCCGGGCAGCGTGGTGACGTGGACGGGCACGGCCAGCGGGACCGTCACGATCCTCGGCACGGAAACGGTCACCGTGCCGGCCGGCACGTTCCGCGACGCGCTGAAGATCCGCAGCGTGGGCAGCTCGATCATCGTCCCGGACGATAACCCCGACGACGCCAGCGTCGAGGGATTTGACAACACGTTCTGGCTGGCCAAGGGGTTCGGACAGGTGCGAGCGGAGAGCCACAGCACGGACGCGTCGGTCAACTCCCCGTATAGCAGGGAAGAGCACGAGGTCTGGGAACTCGTCGCGTTCAAGCGGGGCGGGGAGCCGGATCTGCCGGGGCAGACCGTCATCACCTGCCAGGCGAGCGGGTACACGTCAAGCGGCGATCCGGACAAGCAGCAGGCCGTCGCCGACGCGATGGCGGCCGTCGCGGACTCGATGCAGACCTTCCGGGGCGGAATGAAGAGCGACGACGCGGATTCCTACGGCTGCCTGGCGGGCGTGCTGACGATGGGCACCGATGCGGTGGACGATGCGATCGCGGCCATGGCGGCCGACGGCGCCTCTCCCCAGGAGCAGTTCATTCGCATCGAGTTCTCCTACGACGGCGCCGAGGTTGCATCGCTGGGCATCGACGAGGCGGACTTGGCCCCATACTGGTGGGACGCCGACCGGGAGTTGTGGATCATCGGCGGGACGACCATCGCGGGCGAGACCGGCGCGGGCACGCTCGCGACGCTGCCGGAGCATGAGGGGCTGGTCGGCTACTACGGCGTGGACACCGATAACGACATCGTATGGGCCAACGTCAACCACGCCTCGATGTACGGCGTGGGCAACGTACCCGAGCCCGCGACGCTGACGCTGCTCGCGCTCGGGGGCGTTGCGGCGCTCCGACGCCGGCGCCCGCGTGCTGCCTACTCCCTGTAGTAGCGGTAGTCGTAAGGGGGCGGCGTGATGTCATAGCCGTTCCCGTGGTCGTCACGCTGATCGCACAAGGGGAAGCACTGGAAGATGAGCGCCGGGTTGGACAGGCCGGAGTCGAACACCCCGCGTCCGCCCTTGTTGTCGCGCTGCTGTTTCTGCTCGTCGTCGTTCAGGGCGAACGGGTCGCTCGTCTTGGCGTGGCGGTTCCGCTTGGTCAGCTCCACCGAGGGCGTCAGGAAATCATCCGTACACTCCTGGGCGAAGATGCGTTTGTCGCGCCGCCTTATTCCCACGTTCCACGGGCCCTCCGCGCCGCACAGCAGCAGGCCGAAGTCGCCACTGAACATGATGCCGCCGCGCGTTCCCCGAACGCTCAGGGTGGCCACCGGCGTCTTGACCTGGTAGTCGTTTGCCCCGGCCGTGGAATCGACGTGGGCCTTCATTGAGCCGTACTTGAGGCCCAGCTTCGTGGTCACCTTGTCGCCCTGCTTGGCGAATTCGCCGATGCCGACCTTGGTGGCGCTGCGGATGGTCGTCTCGCCCCGGTCGGCGAAGCGCAGCACCACCTTCGCCCCCAGCCCGGTGCGGAGGATGGTCATGGCGTCGAGCTGGTCGCCCGCCTGCACCGGCTGCCAGCCGTCGCCCGCCTGTCCGGCAGTGCGCTTGTGGGCAACGCCGTCCACCGACACGACCGTCACCTGCATGGCTTCCTGCGCCTGCGCGGCCGCGAGGCAGAGGCCCAAGACAATCAGGAAAGCTGTTTGACGCATCATCGCGATTCTCCAGACAAGAGCCCGGGCGGCTCTCGTTGCTGCGACACAGAGACAAGAGAGAGAACCCTACACCATCACCGAAGCTTCATCAGCCGCTCTCTGGGCCTCTGTGTCGGATTCATTTCGTCCGTTGCGGAGTCGCTTCTCTCGATCAATCAGGGCTTTCGGCGAGCCCCACGTTCTGGTCAGGCATATAGCCGGTGCGCCGAAAGCGGTCGGCGCGGTCGAGCACGGCGACGAGCTCCAGGCCCGTCACCGGCGAGATCACCGTGCCCGGCCCCATCACCTGCCGATACTGAAGTTCGCGCAGGCAATACCGCTGGCTCGGGCCGGTCAGCGTCAGCATCAAGCCGCCGGACATGTTCGCCGCCTGGTACACCATGTACGCCAGTTTGCCGCGCGTGATCGGCCGCGAGGCGTCAAAGTTCCACATCTTGTCCGCCATCCCACGCGCCACCAGCATCTCCACCCGCCGGCCGAACGTCTCCACCGGCTGCTGGCCCGACAGCATCAGCACCCCCCGGGCGGCGTCGTTCTCCGACACCGCCGGCGTCGAACTCATGCGGTCGAGGAAGGCGGCGGAGTCTTCGTTGGCGGGCAGCTTGGCGTCGCCGGCCGTCACGTGCATCGCCTGGTCGCACCCGGCGGCGAACGCGCCGGTAAGCGCCGCCAGCATCATCGTGTATCGCACAGCGTGTCGCATGTTCGTGTCCTCGCTGAAGGCCGAATCGTCGCGTCAGAAGCTCCAGACGAGGCCGGTGTACAGGAACTGCCGGCAGGTATCGTCGGAGCGGTCAAAGGCGTTGCCCGGGTCGAAGAACCCGTATCGCATCGTCCAGGCCAGGTCGCTGGTGATCCGCCAGTCGCAGAACACGTCCCACTCCCAGCCGACCCAGCGGGCGCTGTCGGTCGCGGTGGTGTCGCTGATCGCCCCGGACGAGCGCGATTTGTGATAGAAGAAAACTTTGGTGCCGACTTCCATCTTGCGGAACCACTCCATCGTCTCCAGCGGGAAGCAGCTCGCCCCCATCGCGTAGATGTGCAGGTTCGACACGCGCGGGGCGAAGGCGACACCCGTGTCCCGGAAGCCGAACGAGTTGAACGCGTGGTCGGTGGTGCCCCGCCGGTTGCCGCCCACCGTCGCCGACGAACTCGTCTGCCGGTCGTCGTCGCCGCTGCCCCACATGTACTCCACGCCGAACCGCGGCTTCATCGGGCCCTTATCGACGTACTCCAACTGCGCGTCGATCGCCATTGCGCAGATGTCTTCGCGGTCGGTGACGGTGTTCCGCGAGTAGGTCTTGCCCATCTCGCCCACCAGCTCGATCAGGTAGCGAACGTTCGGGTGCAGCACGTTGCCCTCCATCCCCAGGCCAATGTAGTGCGAGGTGTAGTCGTAGTCCTGCCCGAAGTCCGGCCGCTCGGGCGAGGTGTGGTCCCAGTTGCCGAGGTAGTACGCGTATGGCTGGTGACGCTCAAAGCCGAAGTACCGCGTCTCGACCGCAAAGAAGCACCGGTCCTGGTGCGTGGCGACCAGCGGAGATTCGTCGATGTTCCGGGTCTGCTCGACGGGCTTGCCCAGCAGAGCCTTGAACGCCCAGTCGCCGGTCGCGACGTCGAACTGGATCAGATCCATCGGCAGCGACAGCACGAACGCCGAGCCGATCCGGGTGTAATCGCGCCCGATCTTGAACCGGAAGTCCACGGCCGGCTGCTCGCCCGTCTGGTTACGCAGCATCTGCCCGTGATCGAACTGGTACCATGCCCGCTCGATCCGCTCGTGGAAGTCGTCGCCGCGGAACGAGTACGGGTTGTCGCCGGCGTTCCAGTCGTCCCAGTTCAGCAGCCCGCGGATGTACGCCTTGTGCACGCCCTCGATGTTCAGCGCCGCCCACCCGCGAAGCTGGAACTGGCGCAGCGTTCGGTGACGCTGACCGACGGCGTCGTCGTAGTTGAACAGCCCGAACACGAACCAGCCGCCGCCGTCGAAGCCCACGTCCTGCGTGACCGGCTTCTGCTGGTCGAGCTGGACGCGGAGTTCCTCTTCGTAGATCTCCCGGCCGGTTGATAACTCATCCGCCGCCACGGGCAGCGCCGCCGCCAGCAGCGCCGCCGAAACCAGGAGAAGCCCAAGCCGTTTCGTCTTCCGCAGAGGGATTCTTCTCATCGCGCCTTCCACCTCATCGTGTGGGTCGAGGCCCCAGCGGGGCGACTTCAGCAACTGGCAACGGGCCGGCAATCACGGCAATCCACCGCCGGCCTGCGAACCTTTTTCGTACGTGCGAATCCGTGCAACCCTATAGCCCCCGCAAGGGGTCGCGTCAATAAATATCCCGATTCGCTTGGCAAGGGCGCCTCGACCGATGGGGGCGCACTTGACGGCCAGCCGCCGCGGAGGTACACATGTCGCTTTGCCTTTGGCCCTGAGGAGCACAGCAATGAAGCCGATTCGGCTGGCGATCATCGGGTGCGGCGGGTTCGTGCGGTACCACTTGCGGGCGATCTTCGATGAGAAGAACCCCATCGAGGAGTTCAAGGTCGTCGGCCTTGTCGATCCCGTGCGAAAGAACGCCCTCGCGCGCCGGAAGGAATTCCTTCCGCGAAAGCGAACGCCCATCTTCGACAACCACAAGCAGATGCTCAAGGAGGTCGCGCCCGACGCGGTCATCGTCTCCACGCCGCACACGCTGCATTTCCGGCACTGCTTCGATGCCCTCTCGGCCGGGGCGCACGTCATGGTCGAGAAGCCCATGGTCACCCGCTCCGACGACGCCCGCCGCCTCGTCGCCAGGGCCGGGAAGGCCGGTAAGGTGCTCCAGATTGCCATCCAGGGCACCTACACCGACACGTTCGCCTACACGCGGAAGCTCATCGAGGACGGTACGGTCGGGCCGCTGCAACTGGTCACGGGCGTCATGGCCCAGGGCTGGATGAAAGGCACCCGCGGCAAGTGGCGCCAGAACCCGAGGCTCTCCGGCGGCGGGCAGCTCTACGATTCCACCGCCCACGTGCTCAGCGCCATGGTGTTCCTCGTCGATTCGCCCGTCACCGAGGCGTTCTGCTGGACCGACAACAAGGACACGAAGGTCGATATCAATGCTGTCGCGACCATCCGCTTCGCCAACGGCTGCATGGCCACCGTCACCAGCGGCGGCGACTGCCCGACGTTCCACAGCCATCTCGTCTTCCAGGGCGAGGGCGCCCTCGTCGAGATCAGCCCGCACGGCGGCAGCTTCCGCGTCCATAGTCGCAGCCTGGAGAAGGAAATCACCAAGGTGCCGCGCGGCTGGAAGGTGCCGACCGTCTCGCCCGCCCGAAACTTCGCCGACGCCATCCTCGGCCGGGCCGAGTCGCGTTGCGGCGCCCGGCTGGGCCTGCTGCTGGCGGAGCTGATGGACGCCCTGTACGCCTCGGCCGCCACCGGCAAGCCGGTCAAGATCAAGCGAAAGGCCTGAGGGCAGGAAGGCCGCGGCCCGTGGGGCGGCGGCTGGGAGTTTGCGCGCTGCGTTGTGTGTGTCTCTCCGTGAGGGTATCCTATCGCCACCATGGCAGAGGACGGCAACGAGTTCGGCGTGGCGTTGGTCGGGTGCGGGACGGTCGGCGGCGCGGTGGCGGCGCTGCTGACGGACGGCCGGGCGGGCCTGCGCGCCCGATGCGGACGCGATATCCGCCTGCGGCACGTCATCGACGTGGACTTCACGAACGCCAAGCGCGTCGGCGTGGACGAATCCATCTGCGGCTCGGACCTCCAGGTCGCCCTCGACGACCCGGCCGTCGGCTGCATCATCGAACTCGTCGGCGGGACCACCGTCGCCAAGGAAATCGTCGAGCGCTCCCTCCGCGCCGGCAAGCCGGTGGTGACGGCGAACAAGGCGCTGCTCGCCGCGCACGGCCGGGCGCTCCACAAGCTCGCCCGCGAGCACGGGGCGTGCCTCGGCTTCGAGGCCAGTTGCGCCGGGGGCATTCCCATCGTCGGGGCGCTCACCACGGGCCTGATCGCCAACCGCATCGACGCGCTCTACGGCATCGTCAACGGCACGTGCAACTTCATCCTGACGGCGATGACGGGCGAGAGCCGGCCGTACACCGATGCACTGGCCGACGCGCAGGCCCGCGGCTTCGCCGAGGCCGACCCCACGCTCGACGTCTCCGGCGGTGACTCGGCCCACAAGCTGGCGATCCTGGCGGGGCTGGCGTTCGGCGTCGGCGTCGAACTCGACGCCATCGACGTGACCGGCATCGACGGGCTGGACCTTCAGGACATCCAGTACGGTCAGGAACTCGGCTACGTCATCAAGCTGCTCGCCATCGCCCAGCGCCAAGCCGACGGCGTCAGCCTGCTCGTCCGACCCGCGTTTATCCCGCGCGAGCACCCGCTGGCGTGGGTGTCGGGTCCGTTCAACGCGGTCAGCGTGTACGGGCACGCGACCGGGCATACCATGTACTACGGCCGCGGGGCCGGCGGCATGCCCACCGCGTCCGCCGTCTTGGCCGACGTGGTGTCGGTGGCGGTGGGCGCGGCGTCGCGGCAGTTCGCGTCGTTGCCGCTCTGGCCCGATGTGGCGCCCGCGGCGGACGTGCTGCCGGTCGAGCGGGCCCGCAGCCGGTACTACCTCCGCGTGATGGCCGAGGACCGCCCCGGGGTGCTGGCGCAGTTCGCGGCTGTGCTGGGCAAGCACGGGATCAGCATCAGTTCCGTGTTGCAGCGGGAGCCGCCGGCGGACAGCGAGGTCGCCGGCGTTCCGGTGGTGATCTCGACGCACACGGCTATCGAGGGCAACGTGCGGCGGGCGCTGGCGGAAGTGGACGCCCTCGACGTGATCGAGGCGCCGAGCGTGTGCATCAGCATCGTGGATGAGCACCCGGAGCGGATGCCCGCGGCGGGGTGAGTCCGAGAGCGTCTGACCGGGGTGCCACGGCTTGCTCGCAAGCCGTGGCCACGGGCTCCAGGCAGCCCGTGGCCCCCGCGAGAGGCGGAACGAGAGAAGCGGCATGAAATACGCGGTGATCATTCCGGACGGGGCGGCCGACTTGCCCATCGACGAACTCGACGGGCGGACCCCGCTCGAGGCGGCCGAGACGCCGAACATCGACCGCATCGCCGAACTGGGCAAGGTCGGGCAGGTGCACAACGTCCCCGCGGGCATGCCGTGCGGGTCGGACGTTGCGATTCTGTCGGTGCTCGGCTACGACCCGCAGAAGTTCTACACCGGCCGGGCGCCGCTGGAGGCCGCCGCCCAGGGCATCGAGGTCGTCGACGAGGACTGGGTCTTCCGCTGCAACTTCGTGACGATCATCGAGGGGCTGATGGAAGACCACTCCGCCGGGCACATCTCGACCGAGGAGGGGCGGGCGTTGATCTCGGAAGTCGCCGGGAAGCTCGCGCCCGAAGGCGTGCGGTTCTACCCCGGCGTGAGCTACCGGCACCTGATGGTGCACGCCGGCGACTACGACGTGACGACCACGCCGCCGCACGACATCCTCGGCAAGCCGGCGGCCGATTCCCTGCCGCGCGGCAAGGGGTCGAAGCTCCTGCGCGAACTCATCGACGCCAGCCAGGAATTGCTCGCCGAACATGAGGTGAACATCGTGCGGCGAGATCTCGGCGAGAACCCCGCCACGAGCATCTGGCTGTGGGGCGAGGGCAAACGCCCGCGGCTGCCTGCGTTCGCCGAGCGGTACGGAAAGCGCGGCGTGGCGATCACGGCCGTCGATTTGGTCCGCGGGCTGGCGCGGCTGATTGGCTGGGACGTGATCGACGTGCCGGGCGCGACGGGGTACATCGACACGAACTTCGCGGGGAAAGGCTCGGCCGCGGTGAGGGCCCTGGACGACGTGGACCTGGTGGTGGTGCACGTGGAGGCGCCGGATGAGGCCGGGCACAACGCGAACCCCGAGCACAAGGTGCAGGCGATCGAGGAGATCGACCGGCACATTGTCGGGCCGGTGCTGGAGCGGCTGCAGGGCGAGGGGGACGAGTGGCGGATGCTTGTGCTGCCGGACCATCCGACGCCGTGCAGCGTGCGGACGCATACGCCGGATGGGGTGCCGTTCGCGATCGCCGGCAAGCGGATCGAGCACGTGGTGGCCGGGCGGTTCAGCGAGCGCGACGCGGCCGGCAGCGACCTGAAGATCCCGCACGGGCATGAGTTGATGGAGTTCCTGCTGACGGTGCGGTAGGGGGGTGGCATGGGCATCTTGCCCATGAGCGGCACGGGCGTCTCGCCCGTTGGCGGACGGCTTTTCCCGGCTCCGGCGTGGTGGCAGTTCGCATTTGCGGCCGGCTCCGGGGCGTGCGGATTTCCTCCGCGTTGACTTGACAGGCCACCTGGCCGCGCGTAGCATAGGGTCAAACACGATCGCGGGGTAGAGCAGTCTGGTAGCTCGTCGGGCTCATAACCCGGAGGTCGCAGGTTCGAATCCTGCCCCCGCTAGTCCGGAAGTCACGCAGGGACAGACCCTTAGGTCTGTCCCATTTTTTGCGCCGTGGACGAATGTAGCGAAAATGTAGCGGAATCTGAAATGCATTCGCTCATTCGTCCGCATTAGGTGCTGGTCGAGAAGGGACAGACCGCAGAGAGAAAGGAGAACTGTCCATGGCCAGCATCTACAAACGCGGAGAAATTTGGTGGATCCATTACCACGTCGCCGGCAAGTCCGTCTGTCGGTCGCTGAAGACGACCAATCAGCGGGTCGCCGAAGACAAGAAGAAGCGGCTGGCGGCCCTGGAGGTCACCGACCAGCTCGGCCAGCCCTCGTCCACGCCGATCGAGTCATTCCTCCAGGCCTTCTGCGAATACCTGCTTGCGACCCAGACCCGCAAGGGTGCCAAGAACGACCTGTCTTATGTGCGGCAGTTCTTCGGGCCCGCTTGTAAGGCGATGGAGTTCGGCAGCCGTGTGCCGCAGAAGTTTCGCGACGGGGCGAGGGAACTGCCGAAGGTGCCCGACAAGCTGTCGAAGTTCCACGTCCCGGTCAGGCGACTGGAACAGGTCTCCTGTGAGATGATCAGCGCCTTCATCCAGGAGCGGGTCGTCCGCGACGGCATCTCGCCGAAAACGGCCAACCGCCTGCGAGGCGTGTTGCACCGGATGTTCAACTACGCCATCGAGCAGTGCGGGTACGTCTGCCCGGACAAGCGGTTCCGCAACCCCGTCCAAGGCGTTCGTCGGATGAAGGAACAGGCGCCGGTGATCACCTGGCTGAAGATCGATGAGATTGACGAGCAGCTCCAGGTGCTCGAAGAGCATCCACAACTGCGGGCGATGGTCGCCATGTACATCTTCGCCGGCCTTCGCAGGGAGGCCGCGCTTTGGCTCACCCGCGACGATGTGAACCTGACCGATCGGGTCATCCACGTCCGGGCAAAGGAAATCGTCGGCGAGTTCTGGCAGCCGAAGACCAAGCGGAACCGGTCGGTGCCGATCTCGACACGTCTGTTCGAGATCCTTCGCGAGTGCGAGCCGCGCAAGTCCTCGGTGTGGTTCTTCCCCGGTCCGACCGGGAACCGATGGAACCCGGACCACTTCAGCCAGAAGCTTCGTGAGATCAACAAGGAGGCCGGTTTGACCTGGTCGTGTCTGGACTACCGTCACACGTTCGGCAGCCACTTGGCCCAGAAAGGCGAGAGCCTCTACAAGATCGCAGAGCTCATGGGCAATTCACCCGATATCTGCCGGCGCCACTACGCGGCGATCCTGCCCCACGAGATGCGGGACGAGGTGGAATTCGGCACGAGGCGGGTTGCCAAGGGATCTGCTCCCGCACGCGACGAGCCGACACAGAAGCTGCTGCGGGCCTTGCTGGAGAAGGTCGAAAGGCTGGAGCAACAGGATCCGTCCGAGGCCGGCCCACGTCTTCGCATTGCACGATAGAACAGCCCATGGACTAGAAATGCAGATAATGCCAGCGGCCCCCGTCCGCATGGGGGCCGCTTGGCTATTTGCCCCGCCCTCCAACGAGGCACAGCGCCCGAGGGCTGTCAGTCGACCTTCTCCAGGGAGTTCAACCATACCTGGACATCCGGCCAGCTGTATCGAATCGCTCCATTGACGCCCCGACCGACCGCGAGAGGCTGGATGCCGGCTTCTCTCAGCCAGCGTCGTACCGAGCTGCGATGAGCGTCCAGTCGGTCCGCCAGGGATTTCAAGCTGATCGCTAGGGGTTCGGCTTGTTGTTCTGCCAGAGTCTTGTTCATTTTGCAGTCCTTTCTGTTCATCCGCCGGGCTCGGCCTGGCCGGATCTCGGGTTCCATTGCTCCGCATGCCTTCACATGCATGAGCGGAAGAACATGGAGACCGATTTCAGCAGGCGGTGATCATGTTGAGCGGTGGCGATCATCTTCTGAGGGTGCCCTTCTTCTCGGGCTCTTCAGCATCAGCGACGGGAGCCGCATCGTTGCCCTTCGATGAGGCCACAGGGCATGGCGATTGGCAGTACGGCAGGATGGCCGGATCCTCGCATCCACAGCCGCAGTAATCCCGAGTGTAGGCCCAGTGGGTCTGCTGGCCGATCTCGGCATCGGTGATGATGCCCTTGTCGCCGATCGGACGGTTCACGACCGCCATGGCTCGAAGCATGTCCTGGGCCTGCTCGCCAGCGTCGAGGATACCGATGCGAAGGGCAGCTGCGAAGAATGGCTTGTCGGTGTGAGATTTGACCTCCACGTCCATCGCCATCTGACGCAGGTCGCCCGAAGGCGCCTGCTGGGCAAGCCGCTGGGCATGTGCCAGGCCTCCGATGAGCTTGATCGAGTATTCCAGGTCCACCAGGGCCTGGACATTTTGGTGCCAGTTGTGCTCCGGCGAGACGGGCTGGAAGGCGACCTGGTAGAGGCCGATCGCCGGATCGGGAATCTGGCCCAGCACGGAGATCAGTGTGGCGTACGGAGACCGTTTCAGTTCGTCGGGCCGCGTGAAGAGATGCGAGTACGGCGGAGGCGGAAGGAAGTCCCAGAACGACGCTTCGGCCCATGTCTCAGCCGGTAGCCCCCGCAGCAGATCGGATGGGCTGACCGTAAGCATGCACTGCTCGAACTGACCGACGAACGCCGCCTGAATAATCGGTCGATCGGCTCGGTGGCAAAGAACCTGTGTCCAGATGCGCTCCTGATTACCAAGGATCTCCAGTGAGATTCGCCTGCCGGCGTGAGAGAGTTGCTTGAGCATGAGTTCCGACCTCACCCAGTCGCACTTCTGCTCGGGCGAGACCCAGACCTGCAGCCGGACCAAGTCATCCTCGGGCGGCGGCTCTTCATGGTGCCAGTGATTCGGGGAGTCGATCGCGGGGGAACAGTCCCCGCCGAGGATGGGATGGTAAGCGGGCTCCAGCGCCACTGGTTGAGACACTATCTCCGGCAGGCACCCCTTGCTGACCTCCCGGCGAAGGATATCTTTGGCCTTCGCGGCCAGCATGTACGGCCTGGCCTTGGCCAGCAGCGCCTTTTCCATCGACATCGCCGACTCCTTCCGCATCGCCCGATGGGACTTGCGGAAGAACTGGCGGGAAGATTTCAGGCGGGGGTCGGAGAGGGATCAGCCGCGGCCGATCTGGCCAAGGCGTTGCATCAGGCGCGGGTGCTCGGACAATACTCTCGGGAAACCCATCCTCAGCCGAGCGGCGCCGTTTTCGGTCATTTCGGATGAGATCAGATGTCCGTACTCCGCGAGGTATTCGTCCATGGCGCGGAGTTGCTCATCCGTGGAGAGATCCTGCCAGAACTGAGAGATCCTCCCGTTGATCTCGTTGTCAGCATACTTCGTGGCCTGTATCTCCGCGAATCTCCTCAGAACACCGTACAGGCCGCCATCCACACCTGTCCGGGCCATCTCGAAGGCCGCCTTTTCGCCACTGGGGCCGTATGCCTCGTGCAGAACCTTGCTGTAATGCCCCCAGCCATAGTCCGTGCCCATCTCGGGCATCCGGTCCACGTGGAGAACATGCCCATCCACGTGCATCCCGAAGCGCACAACGCACTGCACGAACTCGTCCCAGTCAGTGATCTGGGCGGAAGCGGCCGAGAACGTGTTGATCGCCTCGTCTGCGCACCGGGCCGTCTCATCCAACGTCCGCGTCGGATGGATGCTCTCCAGCAGCTGCCTGAGCTTGGTCGTCATGAACCCGGGCCCTTACAGTCGCCGGAAGATCGAGGATGTCCGCTGCAAGCTCTGGACGTAAGACTGGATCAACTCCTGGAAGTTCTGTGCGTACCGCTCAGGCTGGCTGGCGTCGATCGATGAGGCCAGATTAGCGCCGCACTGGGCGATGAACTGGCGGATGATCTCGACCTTGTCATCCCAGGAGTTCGGGGCGACGTGCTGGTCGAATAGCTCACGGACATATCGTTCGACCGACTCGGCCTTCAGGGCCTCGGCGAGTGTGTCCAGAACGACCCGCATGCCGCCATTGGTTCCGTCGTGGCCGTCGTTGAAGGCTGCCACGATATCCGCGTTACCGCGGCGGCGGTATTCCTGCACCAGGATCTCCTTGGCGCGTCCTGCGGCATCCGACCGAGACAGGGAGCCGCCATCGGAGACGCACTGGGTGAAGTGGTGGTTGTAGTAATCCGCGATGGCGTCGGTAAACTCGTCGAAGTCTCCGACCGTGTTGCTCTGCAACTGATAACCCATTCGCGCCTCATCGTGCTTCAGGCCGATCTGCTGAGCGATCTCTCGCTCATCCAGGGCCGTCAGCAAACTATCGATTGCTGCCATGTCATTGATCCTTTCCTATAGTCTGCGAAGTAGTTGTTTGACCCGATCCAGGGATTGTACATAAGTCTGTAGAATAGTCTCGTAGTGACGGGCGAATCGCTCTGGTGGCTGGCTGCGAATCTCCGGCGGCAATTGCGGCCCCAACCGATCGAGGAAGGCCCGCATGAACGCCACGCGTTGCTCCCAGTCCAGCGGATCCAAAGCGTCCTGAAGGGCTCGGCGGACGTGGTCCGATTGCTTCTCGAACTTGAACCGTTCGGTCATCACGTCCAGAACGAACCGCATGCCGCCGTGGACGGCGTCGCGGCCCTCAGCCAGTGCCGCACTTGCCCCGCCCTTGTCCGCGAACGCCCGTTCGAGCAAGGCGAGGGACTCATCCGCTACGGCCCTGTGGTCAGCGGAAGCGGGCTCCGTGCCTGTGTGACGCAACATCGCGAGGTAGAAGGCTGAGACGATGTCGTGGAATTCCTCGCTGCACTCGGCCACGACCTCCTTCATGACGTATGCCGCCCGGGCAGAATCGATTGGGATGCCGATCTTGTCCGACAGGGCCTCGGCACCGATCTCGGACAGCACGGCCTCCACGGCGGCTGCAGCGTCTTGAGATCCCGACGAGAGCGGCTTGACGTTCGTCTCCGCATGCCTGGCTTTCACCGCAACCTTGCCGATCGTCGCGTCCATCAGGCACTGGACATCTTCATAGTCAATCTCCTCCGCAAACTGGCACACACGGAGGCATTGCTCCCTAGGCAGCAGCGGAAAGAGCTGCTTGATTCGTCGCGTGGCGGGCGGAAGCGATTGGATCAGTTGAAGAAGTTCGCGGCCAAGCTCCGCTGGATACCGTTTGCGCCGCAGCTGGTAACGGACCCGTGCAAACAGCAGCGCCTGAGCCGGACCGCCGTTTCCGGCGAGAAGGTGGCCCTCTATGCACCGCCAGAATCGCCGGTCGTTCTCCTCGGCCAGGAAACCAACCACACGATCGATGGGAGTTCCTCGCGGGTCGGGCAGCCGGGCCGGTTCAAAGAACCCGCTCTGCAAACTGCCCAGGACAATGGCCTCGTTCGAGAGCGCCTCTCTAAGCAGTTGGGCGACGTCAGCGACGTGGACCGCGTGGATGCTATCCTTCACCCTGATCGTGGCGACCTTGATGCGCTCTCGCTCTGCCGGCGACAGGGCTCGCATTGATGCGTCCATATCAAGCGAAGGCTGGATGAACCGCTCGATGCCGTCAGCCTCGACCGCGGCTGCGAGTTTGGCAGGGATGTTTCTGACCGGGCGAATATCGCCATCACTGGAAGCGACATGTCCCGTGGCAACTACATCCTGGGCCAGGGGGATCTTCAGTGCCGCCGACAGCAGCGCCAGCAGGACAGGCACATCCGCTGAGAAGCCCGAGATGCGCAGCCCCACATCGGTTGCCGAGGCGGCTGCGATGTTGATCACCGACACCTCGAAGCTCTTGGGTCTCGCCTTTGTTCTGCGGTTGCGCATTGCTTGCAGTCCGGCGACGATCCGATCGACCGCCGGGAGGACCGTCTGGCGCAGGTGCAACGTCGCCTTGTCGTCGAACACCGCCGGTCCCGTGAAGGTAAGTCTCCCTTGCCCAAAGCTTCGACGAATCCGCCCGATTACCGTTGAGATGACGGCCTGGGCCGCTTTGCCCGAGCCATACACAAGAGCCGTTCTGGCCCTGCCGATGCTCATCTCACGGCTTGCCATCATCCGCTTCCCCCCGGCGCCGTCAGCGTGATCTCCAGGGATCCGGCTTCAACACCGGCGTGGACCCGCAAGACCACCGTGCCGTCAAGCATATCCATCTCCCGCGTCGGCTCTCGGGCGCTATCTCCGCTGTCGGCCGCCATCGGCAGGCTCTCGCCCGGATGCGCCTTGCTCCACAACAGATCACCCTCGGTAAGTTCGCCTTCCCACAGAAGCCTGCCCGTTTCGAGCACTAGCCGATACCGGCCGGGCTCTATGCCGGTGACCGTTTCAGTACCGGTTGCCTCGTCAAAGTCGCATGTGGCGATGCGGGTACTGTCTCTTTCGACGAGTAGCTTCAGGCTCATCGGCCGATCCATCTTCTCAAGGATCAGAGCGCCAGTTTCCTCCGGTGCGTCGGCTGCGCGTCCGTCGGCCACCGAGTTCATGAAGTCCAGGAACTGTTCATAACCACCACGGTAACGAGGTTGCTGGCCCATGGCCTCGATCCGCTCAAACGCTTCGATCATGGCCGCCCTGGGGTCGCTCTGCTCCAGGGCCCTCGCGATCATCGGAATGAAGAACATGTCGTCAGGCATCGGCTTGCCTCCCCATGTCGGAGGGCCGACATGTTGCCAGGACCATCTCGACCTGTTCCCACACTCCGGCCTGTTCAGCCGTTTCGATGAACACTTCGTGGTTCGCCAGGGTCTCGGCGGTGTTGGCCCACAGATCGGGAATCTCTCGGTCGGAGTCGATGCACCAACGACTACCCGCGAAGCGGCTGAAGGTGGACCTGCTGAGACCGAAGGACTCCGCGAGCTGCTTTTCCTCGTAGGCCTCCTCGCCCAGGTCCTTGAATACCTGTAGAACCAACTCTCGCAGTCTAAGCTTACCCAAGGCCCGAATGGCCGGACGCTGCAGGCCAATGTTCTCGGCCTTCTCTTCGGCAACCACCTTCGCAAGGCCGTGCGACCGAACCTCTCGGTCGATCATCGCGTCGAGGGGTGAACTCGTCGTGCGACGTGACGTTGGCTCGCCGGTCTCATTCCCGAGGGATACGTGCCGGGCAATGCCCAATCGGTCATCGATGATCGATTGCACGCGGTATCGCTCGCCAGGTCGCTGCGGGTCCGCGTCTCGTACGTTCCCGTCGAGCCATTGACGCCGTTGGGCCTGCTTGACGGATGTGGGCATCCAGACGTAGATCACGTGCCCGTCAACACGCCACGCGTATCGTGACCTGGCTGGATTGCACGTGCGACGGGCATCGAGGCAACAGAGTTGGAAACATCGCACCACCCGTCGCTGCAGTATCCTTGCCGCAAGCATCTCGTTCCGGATCGTGCCGTCAGCTTGACCGCCTCCGGTCAGTTTGCGCATTACGCGGAGAAATGACCGAAACGCATTGCGGCAGTCAGGTCCATCCCGATTGCTACGCGGGCTCTCAGTGGGCATATGGGCGAACTTGTCGATCGCCAGGTCATAGGCCCGTTCCGACAAGGCTTCGTTGCCGCCGGCAAAGTTCATCGCCCAGCGAGTCTCGCGAAGCCTGTCGATAAATTCTGCCAGAAGCAGTGGCTGATCGTTCCGCAGCCGGAACACCGGCCGGGCGTCGTGGAACTCCTTCAGGGCAAGCCTGTCCGATCGAGTAATCCGTTCGGCCAATTGCACGAGCGACAACGTCTCGTACTGGCGTCTTTCGGCGTCGGGCTTTGCCCGCATATTGGCCAGAGAATCTCTCATCCGTCCTGGTCGCCTCTGGGCACCATTGCCAGGTCATCTGTTCTGCCGACACAATCATGCCCTGTTCCGGTCGCGATTGGCGGCTACCCCTCTGGAAGGGCCAAGCCCCTCACGGAAAGCCTGCCAAGCCACGAAAACCACGCAATACATTTACCTTGCAGAGCGCCAGGAGTCAATCGCGGACGCTCAGCGGAGCCAATCGATCGGCCTTGAAGGCCCTGAAATTGGCCTCGCCGTCCTTCCGCATGACCGTTGGTGTGCATAGGCATCGGCCGGCTTCACGTCGAGCAGACACGAGGTGATTCTGATGGCTTTTCGACTGACTTCAGACGATCTGGACATGCTGGTCTCAATCGCGGACCACCGGATACTCCCCATTCGTCACGTCGGGATTCTCCACCGACGAAATCTGGCGGCCCTGCGTCGGCGCCTGCGCCTCGTGGCGGACCAGGGCCTGATCCGGCTCGCCACGCAAGGCTATCGTCCAAGCGCTGGTCGCCCGGAGAGCCTCGTGTCTCTACTGGACGGCGGTGTTGATCTGCTGAAGAAACGCCGCCTTCTTGATGCCGACGTCCCGGCCGAACATGTCACGGCCGACAGGCTCGGCTGCCTGGAGCACCACCTTCTGCTCAATGAGTTCCGGGTTCAGATGGCCCAGGTGAGTCGGATCGTCCCCACGCTGACGGTTCGGTTCCTGTCATCGATGTCACCAAAGCTTTACCAGACGTCTGCGAGTCGGTCGGCAATCCACGAGCGGTTTCGGCCGAAAGACGACTCGGGCGAGTGGGTCGAATTCACGCCGGATGGAGTCTTGGCGATCAGGCACGCGGAAGCCGGCAAGACCGTGCTGCTGTTCCTGGAAGTGGACATGGGCACCGAGACCGTGGCCAGCCCACAGCCCTTCTGCCCCGACATCCGGCAGAAGATCGTGAACTATAAGATGTACTTCGAACTTTGCGGCTACAAGCGTTACGAGCAGACATGGAAATGTCGGCTGAACGGCTTTCGGCTGCTATTCCTGACGCACAACACCGCCAGATTGGCCACACTGGCCCGGCTTGTCCGTGAGGTGCGGCCCGCCCAGTTCATCTGGTTGACCGATCAACGAAGCCTCATGTCGCAAGGCGTCTGGGCACCCATCTGGGCCCCATCGGGTCTGACCGATGTGGTCCCAAAGTCCATCCTCGGTAGCCAAACACCCAGCCCCGCGCCCACTCCCGCCGATTTGCCCTGATCAGGCAGCCAGCAGCAGCCCCGCCAGAAAACGTCGGGAAATGACCGTTTGTTGACCCTCCCGACGACAAACGATGTCCCGATGGCCGAAACCACGGGGTGGTCAAATGACAAGGGATAAGCCCTCCGCACCCACACCGTCGAATCCCCTCGAAGGGCCCATCGTGCCAAGGCCATTTGCCCATGAATCTGGCTTCTTGGGTGCATCCCGGCCGCGATGACCGGGTTCTCGGTGCAGGGCGATCTGTCGGCTCATGCCGGCGCACCGTTTTAACCAGACCTCGTGACCGACGTCCCGCGGCGAAGGCATGATTCTATCCATTCAGGCTGACCTCTCGCGGTGATAATGTGGCCATGTCTCGCCTGGTGGCACGGGTTCCGCCACAGAGCTCCTTGAGCGGCCTGACCGCGAGGCGGAACTGCTCGAGTTCCTTGACGCGACTGTCAGTGAGCCTGCGGTAGTACTCGCGGGCGTGTGTCCAGAAGTGGGAGAGGACTCCCTTGACGGTGAGGAAGTTGGGATCGGCTGAAAGTTGCTTGCCGGCGGTCAGCCATTCGGCGATGGCCTGGTGGTATTTCTACTCGGCCCGTGACTCATAGCTGCGTCCGAAGCAGACGGCCTTGGCGTTGCGAACGGCGTATGCTTGACTTACTTCGGTCTTGGCTTCAGGTTGAGACTGATCGAGGCGCAGCCACAACGAAGAGACTCCGAGGCCCCACGCTTTGGTGTGACGTACACCCAGGAATCACAGGTGTCGCAACGAAACCGTCCGAGAAGCTCCTTAAATGCGGCCACCACGGGCTCGAAGTCCTCCTTGACGAAGTTGGCCCACCCGTTGTAGTGGACTGCCCTGTTGACCGCCCACTGCTCGACGTTCATTGCCCCAGCCGAAGCCGACAGCGATTCCT